>Ga0105100_10001214_pt1 | contig 15193 bp, 13 predicted proteins | sample PPLLak12cMay2015_2_FD_87033 | JGI IMG/M metagenome (GOLD analysis project Ga0105100, IMG submission 87033) | Freshwater sediment microbial communities from Prairie Pothole Lake near Jamestown, North Dakota, USA - PPLs Lake P8 Core (1) Depth... | ecosystem: Environmental > Aquatic > Freshwater >...
AGCTGATTCTGGCGTCCTTGTCATCAGCGGTTGCGACAAATCCGAAGCTGAATTTTTTCCATTCGGTACTCAGATCGACTCGTCTGGACAGACCGAGATTGCTCCACGGGCTGTGCGCCTGGCCGACGCCGCAACTGATCTGTCGAGGCTGCTCGGCGGCCGTTTCGACGGAGATCGTGTAGTACCGCCCCGCAACGATGGCCAAGCCGCCCTGGTTGAATTGAAGGTGCCACTCGGTGTCGTTCGCTTTGCCGATCTGTACGCATATCGCATCGGCACGGAGGGTCTGCGGGCGCGAGAGCGAGGCTTGGCAGCCTTCATGCTGCTCCAGGTTCCAATCCTTCGGCCTGCTCCCATCCCACTGGGAGAAGGCGCCGTTGCGAAGCACGTTCTCGCCAAGCGGCTCGGTGCCCTTGGCCCACGCGGCGCGAAGCGCCTCGGCGGAGGTGTACCGCTCTCTAAGCCAGCGGTTGTAAAGGTCCTGAAGAATCTTCGCGTAGTAGGGCGGCAGCGTTCGCAATCGCTGATCGCCGTCCCACATGAAGAAGCTGTCCTCGTTCGTGATCTCGACGAAGGCCACGGCGGGGTCGTCGGCGTATCGCACCTTGCGGTAGGGATTGATGCGGGTCAGCAGGTCTCGAGCGTACTGCTTCTGCGCGTCGATCAGTGCGGGGGTGAAGATACCGCAGACCTTGTCATAGTCGCTGCCCGACTTGGGCAGGTCGAGGTAGTCGCTGTGCGTCCGGCCGACGTGCAAATTGATATTGACCCAGATGCCGTGTTTCGCCAGCTCATTGATGAAGTAGTCGAGCCGTTCGAGGGCCTGCGGCTCGATGGTCCGCCCATCCCTGGCGTTCCAGATCCCGCGCGGCCAACGGGACGTATCCATGTGGTGAAGTCGGACGGAGTTGACGCCCGCGGCGGCCAGCCGCTCAGCCACGTAGGGTGCGTCTTCGTGTGTCGGGAAGTTTGCCCCAAAGCACAAGTTCACGCCCCAAATACGGACGGCCCTGCCGTCGCAGGCGAAGTGGTCCGCGGCGGCCAATCGCGGCGAGTCAGTCCTGATCGGTCTGTAGTCTGTCAGCCAAATTGCCTGCCCGGTGTTGACTCGCGCCGGAATGACGAAGGGTACGAAGTCCTGACCCGAGGCCGCCCCGGCGAAACCGACGAGGATAAATGGGAGAATGCGGTGGCTCAGCCAGAGTCTGGTGTCAGAGGTAGTGACTGGGCGATTCGCTCGTGGTGTCATGTGCATCTCCGATAAAGTCGATGTCGATGCTACTACCACAAGGTCTCGCATGCATCAACACAAAAAGTTGAGTCGGTCGGTGCAGAGCTGTCATCCCTGACTGCCGAGGGCGGTCCGGCACGCCCGAAAAAAGGCGGCGTGAAGCGGCTGAAGATACACTTGCCTCAACGAGATCACCGCAGAGAATACGTGGTTTTCCACAGAAAGCGGCTGGTGAATTCGGTTGTGGGTGGCCGAAAACAACTGTGAGCCAGACGACGCACGGCCGGTGATTGCTGAGGGCAACTGCCTCGCCAATTGTCGTTTGCGTGTGTAGCCAGTCACACGTGGGAAGTGAAAGGGCTCGACAAATGTTCCGGGCCTGCGTTACAAAGGAGAACAAGGATGACGATGATAAGTGTCCCTGCGAAGGTCATGACGATGTCCGACATCAAAATGAAGGCGAAGACACTCGGGATTGAGGGCAGCAAGATGAAGAAGACCGAGTTGATTCACGCCATCCAGACGGCCGAGGGATTCACGGCATGTTACGGCCGCTCGACCGGCAGTTGCCCGTGGACGCAGTGCTGCTGGAGGAGCGACTGCTTCAAAACCAAGGCGTAGGCCTGCTGCATTAGAAGCAGGGCAGGGTACGACGTCACGGTCATATCGGGCTCCTGAGTAACCGACGTCGCCGCGAAGTGTGTGCACGACTCCGTTTGTGCCGACTATCTGCCAACGCGGGTTCACTGCGGCCATGTCGCGACAAATCCGGGTGAGTTTCGTGGTCGATCACGCGACGCCCGGGTGTCGCTTAACCCGAATGTTGACAAGCTGTTACGCTCTGTCATCAAGGAGGAAATCCGTGGTGGCGGTTGTCACGGCTGCATTTATTGGTTGACGGCACACCAAGGGGCTCGGTACAATGCGCGCCTATGTCAAGGAGTATACTTACCTCCCTCAAAGCATACCCCTGATCGAGAACTGAGGGAAAGCGCTGTATATGACCCTGCGGGTCCAAGGAGAAGACAAGGTGGCAAGAGGAACAGTCAAATGGTTCAATGAGAAGAAGGGCTTTGGTTTCATTACTCCCGATGACGGTGGTGAGGATCTGTTTGTTCATCACTCCAAGATCAGCGGAGACGGATTCAAATCTCTTCAAGAGGGTCAGGCCGTGGAATACACGCCGGCGCCGGGTCGAAAAGGCCAGGAGGCGACGGACGTTCGACCCTGCTGACCGGTCGCTGCGAAGTCGAAACTGAAAACGAAAAGGGCCCCGTCCTGATATGGGGCCCTCTGTATTTATCCACTGAAGTGTCGCATGGCCGCTGAAGGGAGTCTATCTTAACCTGCCGGCCGCACGGCGTCCTCGCGAGGCGGGGGTCACGACGGCTGCAAACCTCGCGCACACCGACACGGGTCATCCGGTGATGACTGGCCCGATGGCAATTGACTCGCGCCTGCTGTTGTCAACGTGTGCGAGGATTCCTGGGTGACCGAGGAGAGGTTGTCATCGCTGCACGTCACCAATCTTTCTCTTCGTCCTCATCCTCATCTTCGTCTTCATCCTCGTCGACGTCCTCATCCTCGTCCTCATCCTCATCCTCGTCTTCATCTTCGTCTTCATCCTCGTCGACGTCCTCGTCCTCGTCGTTGTAGACCTCCTCTTCGTAGTCGAGCTCTTCGTCGAGCAGGTCGCAGGTGCAATTGCCCGGCTTCTCACCGCAGAGGGAGCAAACACCGTCCTCTACGAGAGCGCCGTACTCTGTACACGGGGTACATCCGCATGAATCACACATTCGTATACCACCTCTTAAACGGGTTTCCGAATTCTTCTCCCGGCAGGCAGCTCACTGCGAACCGGCCTGCCAACGCCGGAATCATCGTATGCGCACCCGTACGAAAAGCAATACTCTATGTGCAAAAAATTTCTGAAGAATTTTCGCGTGTTGGAGGGGGGTGAAAAGGGTCAAAACCACAGACCGATGAACCGGCGAAAGCGAGATCGCGAGACGGCAATCAGGACGATCGAAAGGGCACCGCGAGAAGTTCTCGCGGGCGAGAATCAGGAACGCCCCTCGATGTCAACGGCGACAGGGTCCCGGCCGGCCTGCGAACCATGAATCTCAATGGCCGAATCGAGCAGAGACTCGCTCGTTGGGTTCTTACGGATGTGCAGGCTTCCGATCTGCGCGCAGACCTGAGAGGCCTCAATCTCCTTGAGGAAGCCCACAAGTTGCTTGAGTGAGACGCCGTCCAGCTCGATCCTCACGATGGTTTGGGAGTACTCGGGCTGCAACTGCAGGGCCTCCGGGGCCATGCGAACGACATTCTTGTCGAGTCCATGCCTGTCGAGGAGCGTCTCCAGGTACGTGAGAAGCTGGAAGTTGGGGTCTTGCGCAGCCGCCTTTGCCCGGAAGTCCTCAAATCCCTTGCGCATGGCCGTGTACTCCACGCTTCTGGCTTCCAGCGTGTGTAACTCGCTCTGCTTCTCGGGAATGATGCGTTCGAGGGTTTGTATGCGGTAGTAGGTCGGTCGGATCACGACCGCATATAGAGCCGATACGCTGACAGCAGCGCTCAGCCCCAGGGCCAGTATTCGCTCTCGTTTCGTCAGGACGATCATTCTATGGCTCCATCGGCGCGAACGACATGGACAGAGTGAACTCGACCTGCCCGGTTCTGGGGTCCCTTTTCTGGTCTGGAATGTCGACAACGTCAAAGCCGCCCGCCTGTTTCAGCAATCGTTGCCAATCAGAGACCACCGCGAACGAGTCGCAAGTCCCGACGACTTGGACCGAATCGGCTGTGATGAGCAGATCGTGGAACTTCAGGTTTCCCTCTTTGGGGGAACGGGTCGTCAACAGGGACATGATTTCCAGGGGGGAAAGCCGTCCGGGCCGGAATGAAGAGAAGACCTCATATTCGTTACGGAATATACTGATCTTCTGCTGCAACTGGGCGAGGGGATTCACAACATTCTTCTCTTGGGGCAGAGCCTGGTGGAACACGGTCTGAATCCGGCTCTTGAGATCGGCGTATTCCGACTCGAGCGCCCAGAGGCGCACGAAGAGCCCCGTGAACCAGACGGTTGCGGTGACAGCCACCAGAGCGGCACAGGCGATCAGCTCTTTCTTGATACTGCAGCCGGGCCGCATACGAGCGTTGTACGTCGTGAGAAAGTTGCCGTGCCCCTCGGGATCCATCTCCAAGGTCCGTAGGGCCAATCCCACCGCGGTGCACATTGGGAAATCCGCGGACTGGTTCTCGCTGGACCCTTTGAGCCTGGCATAAGGATTCGCTACGACGATTTGGCACTCGATCCTCTCGCGAATCGCGGCGACGAGTTGCTCGACCGTTTTGGGAGCCGAAACCAGGAAGATGTACAGACTGCCATCGGGACTGGCGCCGAACAGCCGGCGCCACGTGATCTCGACCTCTCGCTCGATGATCTCGGCGGTCTGGTCCGCCGACAGCGGAGTACCCTGGTCGCAGAATACCGGGATATTCCTGACCATCAGGATCTTTCCATCCTGGGTCACTGCCAGGGTGAGAGCCGACTCGTCGACGCACAGAACCAGGGCAGTTCCGATCATCGCCTCAGCGTGGTTCTTCACCAGCGTGGTATGCGTGGCCAGGATGGCCGCATCGACGGCCGTGGGTCGGACGTTGCCCTCGGCGAGCGAACGCAGTTGCTCGCGAATTGACTCGCCGGAGGTGGCGGCCACAAGGACACTGTATTGGCCTTTGGGCAGCGCGCGGGTGGAACAGACCTGGAGGATGGCATCCTCCGCGACAATGGGCAGGTCATTCCGCAGTTTCACGGTTTCACCCGCTTGGATCGCCTGCAGTCCTTCCTCCCCGGCCTGTATCTCGACAAATGCTACAGCCTGCGAGGGCAGGGAAACCGCCACATCGGCTCGGCGGTCAAAGCCGTGCTCTGTCATCAGAGAGTGGAGAGTCTGAGACGTGGAATCGGTGCTGCGGCGCGTCTGCGTGCCGAACGCCTTCTCGACAACGAGCCCTTCCGGCGTTCGGGCAATCTGCACGGCGCGCACGTAAGTGTGACCGATATCTATGCCAATGCATCTCTTAATCATGACATTGTTCTTCCCTGTGTCTCAGCCGTGGTCGGCTGCCTCTAAAGCTCTCTATATTGGAGAATATCGACAGTTCCGGCCTGCGTGTTTCTTCGCAATACGGCTTCAACGCACACGCTCAGGTTCTCGACCGTTCCCCGGGAGAGCACCCGATAATACCGCTCCTCCTGACCGGTAGTGATGGTGTCTTTTATCGCGAGGTAGAGATTATCGGTCATACCCGGCAGGTCTCGGAGTTCCCCAATGTTCGTGAAGGGTCTGACCCGTCGCCGGTTCATAATCATCTGCGCCACAGCGGGACTCATCTGTTCGTTCAGGGACTCCAGCACCAACTTCCCAGTGGCGTTGATATTGACCTTGCCGTCGCCGAAGGTGGTCAGCGATCCCCGCAGTCGGGCCAGTGCCTGGGGCGTCATGCCTTTGACAGGCAACAGCTCGTCAAGGAGATGGACAGGCTCGTTGCGGCACCGACGGGGCGGCTGGAGCGTCCTGTAGTAGTCTCCTTCGACGCCCAGATTGTCATGCTGAACGAACGGCAGGTGCGTCAGGTCATCGTCGGTGTCGATCCAGTCGATGATCGCCGGGACGATCCCGTACTCGATTCGAGGCGCATCAGGTTGCTGGCGATTCAACAGGTCGATGAGGCGCAGTAGTTGGTCGATCCGGGTGCGGTCGAGCTCACCGGTCTTTCGCCGCAGAGCGTTGACATTGAGGAAGCCGTCTTCTTCGGCGACGGTCACTGAGCACGTCCCCTCGCCCACCGGAATAGACATCTGGCCCGTGACGAGCTTCGAGAATCGGCTCTCATGACAGACATCTTCGGCGGATCTGACAGCAGCCACCGCGATATTCAGGCCGGCCCGCGCATTGTTGCCTGCCTGCTCCGCCCGGCAGAAGCTGTGTGTGGTCGCCAGTCTGGCTCGCGCCGTGCGATGAAAGCCGAACATCATGGTGGACAACACCAGAATCGCGCCGAGCACGACCAGGAGGATAAATTCGCTGTCATGGGGTTTTGACGCCTTTGGTTTCATCATCGTCCTGCCGCAACAGTTCGTTTGACACTCCTGGATTCAGCGTGGACTTGCTGCCCGATGCGGAAAGTGGTCCCGAGAATATGTGGACGGCCCGCCTCATCGGTAACCGTGAAGCCCACCTTGACGGCCCGGGGCAACTCGCGTTTCTGGGCCGTATCCCATGCCGGCTGCCATTGACGTCCGTCGTGGAACCTCAGCTCAATGTCGGTAACGCCGTTTAACAGCGAGTCTGAGCGTCCCAGGCTTCGTGGACTGTCGGACAGGTCCGCCGGGTCTTGCTTGTGGACCGACAATGTCGAGGATGTCTTGTCATACCGATAGCTGACGCGCGCAATCGCTCGCGGCGCATTCGGGCCGGACCCGAGCCCGCTGCTCGTGACGAACGACAGGATTTCGCCGCGCGGATTACGTGCGTCTCCGCGGAAGCCGGCGGAACGTTTATAGGCAAGGGCTTCTCTGGCATCGGCCATTGGTCCCAGGCCGGCTTGTGTCCCGGCTCCAGTTGAACCCGACCGCGGGGACCACGAAGTGTCCGGGGCGTACGCGGAGCGAATCTGCCGGGTCATCAGGCGCAATGCGAAGCAGGCTCGCTCGGTGCGCGCCATGCGCGCGCCGGATGCGTCGATGGAGCGCGTCGTCGCCGCGAAGCTGCCGTACACCATGGCGAGGATCGTCACGATGATCGTCAGTGCGACGAGCATCTCAATCAGCGTGAAACCCGTTCTGTTCCTGTGGTCGCTCATGGAATTCTCTGATCCGCGAGATACGTCGTCATTTGCACGGTTCTCGGCCGCGTGCCGTCGCGCCAGGTGACGTTGACGCACACCTGCCGCAGGGCGCCGCGTGCGAGACCGCAGGAGGCAAGCGAATCGGCGCTGGTCACGTCCGTTTGCCAGGTGAATTGTAAGCCGTCCATCTCCGCCGCGCCTGATTTCGCGCCGACGGCCGGCCATCCGCCGGCGGTGGTCTCCGCGACCTTCTCCTGGGCCACCAGTACCGCCAGGGCAGTGGTCCTTGCCGTTTCGGTCATCTTGATGGCGGTCAGATGGAGTTCAAGAAGGCCGAGCAATGCGATGGAGACGATCGCGAGGGCTGCGATTACCTCGACCAGCGTGAACGCCCTCGTTCCGGCCGAGACACAGGGGTCGCTCTTAGCTCTCAATATTCCAGTTTTCGATGTCGGCGTCGTCACCTGCGCCACCCTCCTCGCCGTCCTTGCCATACGATTCGAGATCGTAGTCCTTGCTCTTGATTCCCGGACTGATGTAGACATACGGGTGGCCCCACGGATCCAGTGGAACGCGCTTGAGGTAGCCCTCATTGTCATAACCCTGTACACCCGGGTTAGTCACGAGCGCCTCGAGCCCTTCCGAGGTGGTCGGGAAGCGCCCGATCTCCGTCTTGAAGTAAGCCAGGGCCGACTCGATGTTGCAGATCTCGACTTTCGCCTTGGCCCGGCGGGCCTTTTCCGGCTTGTCCAGGATCTTCGGCGTGACGATCGTCGCCAACAGACCCAGGATGATGACCACGATCATCAGCTCGATCAGCGTAAAGGCCGTTCGACCCCGGCGCGTCGTCCGATAGAGATGCACAGTGTCCATAGTGTTCCATTGTCCTACAAATTCTGATTGATCTGGTAGATGGGCAGCAGGATCGACAGGACGATAAAGCCCACGACCGCGCCCATCATCAGCAGGATCGACGGTTCAAGAAGTGTCGTGAGCGTCCTGACGGAATTCTCAACCTCGGTCTCGTACATGTTGGCGATATCGGTCATCGCGTTCTCGATGCTGCCGGTCATCTGGCCGGTGGCCAGGAGGTGGAAGACGACGGGAGGGAACAGGCCGGTCGATCGGATGGCACTGGCGATCGTGTCACCCCGTTCGATCTGTTTCTCCACCCTGCCGACCGCATCGGCGACCACCTGGTTCTGGACGACGCGCCGCGCGATGTCCAGCGCAGCCGTCACGTGGATGCCGCTTTTGAGACAGGTGCCCAGGGTCCTCGTCAACCTCGCCACTTCCAGCTTCAGCAGGAGCGGCCCGAACAACGGCAGAGCGAGCTTGACGCGATCCAACCGCTGCTTGCCCTCACGCGTCTTGTGCATTCCATAGAGACCCGCGGCGAGAACACAGGGCAGTGCGAGCACCAGGACAAAATAAGTCCGGACGGTGTCGCTGATTCCCATGAGCAGACTCGTCGGCAGGGGCAGTTGCTGATTGATCTCGGTGAACAGTTGCGTGATATTCGGCACCACGTAGGCTAACAGGAAGACGACCACGCCCACCGCCACCACCGCCATCATGACGGGGTAAGCGACAGCCGATTTGATCTTGCCGACCAATTGCACGCGCCGCTCCAGGATGTCCGCCAGGCGGGACAGGACTTCTTCCAGGGCGCCGCTTCTCTCTCCGGCCGCCACCATGTTGACGAAAAGCGGAGAGAAGAGACCCGGGTACCGGCTCAAAGCGTCTGCCAGGCCGCTGCCCTCGTTGACGCTGTCGCGGATGCGCTCGACGACCTGGGCGAGCGGCTCCGGAGCAGTCTTGCGCCACATGCGCCCATGACGGGCAGGGCATTGCAGTTGTTCCACGAGGGCCGACAGCGCGGGCACCAGCGGCATGCCGGCATGAAGCAGTGTGGACAGTTGACGCACGAAACGACACAGGGCCTTCGTGCCAATGCCCCTCAGGTTCTCGACCGGCCCCTGGCGGCGCGGGGTCGCCGGAGCGACCGGCAACTCTATGAGCGTCTGCTCCAGCTCCTGATCGAGTCGTATTTGCGGGTCAGTGGCCGGCATGCGGCGTTACCTCCGTACCCGTATGGACACTGTCCTGTGTGACGCGATACACTTCCTCGAGTGTCGTGGCTCCCGCCAGGGCTTTTCGCAGCCCGTCCTCCCGCAGCGTCCTCATGCCGTTTCGCGTCGCCGCCTGCTTGAGGATGTGCAGGCCTCGCTGCTGGGTGATCAGCTCCTTCATCTCCTCATCCACGACCATGAGTTCGAAAATGCCGGTGCGGCCGAGGTAGCCGGTCTGCAGGCACTTGTCACAACCTTCGCCGCGATACAAGTCGGGATGTGCGGCTCCCATTTGCCGCAACTCCTCCGCCACGGCCGCTCCTTCCTGAAGCGGATAAGGCTTCTTGCAGTCGGGACAGATCAGACGCAGCAGCCGTTGCGCCATGACGCCGATGACGGTGGAGGAGATCAAATAGGGTTCGATCCCCATGTCAACCAGTCGGGTGACGGCGGAAACGGAATCGTTCGTGTGCAGCGTGCTCAGGACCAGGTGGCCGGTGAGAGAGGCCTGGATGGCAATCTCCGCCGTCTCGCGGTCGCGGATCTCGCCGATCATGATGATGTCCGGGTCCTGCCGGAGAATATGCTTGAGGCAGTTGGCGAAGGTGAGGTCGATTTTCGGCCGAACCTGCATCTGTCCGATGCCGGGCAGTTGATACTCAACGGGGTCCTCGACAGTCAGGATGTTTCGTTCCTGTCCGTTGAGCTCGTGCAGGGCGGCATACAACGTGGTGGTTTTGCCGCTGCCGGTGGGACCCGTGAGCAGGAGGATGCCGTGCGGCATGGCGATGAGCTGCCGAAAGACCTTTAGGAGCTCCGGCCCGAACCCGGCGTCCTCCAAGCCGAGATTGCCCCGGCCCTTGTCGAGCAGCCGCAATACGATGCGTTCGCCGCCGGCGGTGGGAATCACGGAGACGCGGATGTCCATGAGGTCCTCACCGATCTTCGCCCGACTCTGGCCATCCTGCGGCAACCGCTGCTCGGCGATATTCAGATTCGCCATGATCTTCACGCGGGACGAGAGGGGACCTATCTGTCCCTTCGGCAGCGTCAGCACGTTGTGCAGGACGCCGTCCACGCGGAAGCGGATTTTGACCTCATTCTCGTAAGGTTCGACGTGGATATCGCTGGCCCGGCTTTGCATCGCCTGGAACAGGATCTTGTTGACCAACTGGACCGCCGGCGCTTTCTGGGCGATGCTGAGCAAGTCTTCGGCATGTGTCTGAACCGTGCTGACGCTGCTTTCTGCGTTGTCCGCGGTGCCCTCCGGCGCGTCGGGACTGTAGTATTTCTCCTCCGTGTTGAGCGCATAATAGTAGCACCGGCTAATGGCCTGCTCGATCTCAGGGGCGGGGCAGATGACGCGGGGGCAGGGCCGACCCAGGATGCCCACGATGGCATCATAGGCTTCCACGTTTAGAGGATCAGCCAGAGCGACGGCCATCTCGTTGCCCTCTAACTGGATGGGGATGGCGCATTGCTTCTTGAGAAACTCCCACGGGAGTCGTTTCACCACGTTTGGGTTCAACTGCTCCGCGGAAATCTTCTGCAACTGTCGCAGTCTCTTGGGCTCTGCCAGTAGTGGGCTCACTCACACCCTCGTCTCAAACATGACGGCAAGCATCGCAAGTCAGGTCTCGCGGTGCCTGCCATCCTGATTCCTATGATCTGGTTTTTCGTCGCTACGATTCCTGTACCGCTCAGTTCTTTCCCTCGAATGCCGGCAACATCTGCTCCCGCTTGGTCTTGGTGAGCTGCTCCAACTGCTCCTGAGTCGTCATAATGTGCGGGGTAATGAAAATGAGCAGGTTGGTTTTCTGTGTGCGATCCCTCTGCGAGGTGAACAGCGCGCCGAAGAGGGGAATGTCGCCGAGCAGGGGCACCTTCTTGGTGACGCGGGTCTTGTCGTCGCGGATGAGGCCGCCGATCACGACTGTTGCGCCGCTGCCCATCGTCACGACTGTCTTGGCCGTTCGCTTGGCGGTCACCGGCGTGTTCAGCGACTGGGTCGCCACGTCCTCGATCAGCTTCGTGAACTCACTGCTGACTTCCAGGCGAATGAGCCCGGCCTGGCTGACGTGCGGCGTGACCTCCAGGGTGATGCCCACGTCCTTGTATTCGAAGCCCTGGATGACCGTCGGCGTAATGGGGTCCGCGCCCTCGGTGATCCTCGACTGAGTGATGAATGGCCTGTTCTCGCCGACGACGATGGTGGCCTTGCGATGGTTCGAGGTCAGGATCTGCGGGGTCGAAAGGATGTTGACGCCGGACTCCTTCCTCAAGGCCTGCACGATGGCCCCGATTCTGACATCGTCACCGCCGCCTCTCCATGCCCCCAGGAACAGTCCCTCGCCGGCACCGCCCATCAGGGGCGAGTTGAGTCGCGGCCCGAGGTTGGTCAGCCCAAACCCGCGGATGCTGGCCGCAACCGCTTCATCGAGAGTGGCCCAGTCCACTCCGATCTCCTGCAACGCCTCCTCCGTGATTTCCATGATCTGCATCTCGACGAGCACCTGTTCGCGAACGATGTCGAGCTTCTCGATGATCTCCGAGATGACCTCGAAATCCTGGGGCGACGCCACGATGATCAACGAGTTCGTACTTCTGTCGGCGTTGATCTGCATTTGCTGCGTAGCGTTGGCGACCGTGGTCAGTTTCATGCTCGCCAGGGCGGATTCCAGGGATGGGGCCACCTCGTTCGCATCGGCGTTCTTGAGATAGACCACATGGACGTTGTTCGTTCCGAGCGGCCGTTCGATATCGATCTGTTTCGCGAGCTGCGTGATCATCTCGATGTCCTGCTCGCCGGCGATGATGATAAGCGAATTCGTGCGCTCGTCGGCGAGGACATTCGGCCCCTGGTCAGAAGTTGCGGCTGGGCGGGGTCGCCCGGCCGGCGTGGGGCCGCCTTTCGTTCGTTCCAGAATCCCCATGAGCTGCTCGCTGACCACCTTGGCGGAGGCATGCACGAGAGGCAGCAGCACAGCCTTCTCTTTGCAGCCGGGCAAGTCAAGCCGACTGATGATCTGCGCGATGTGATGAATATTGGCCGAGGTGTCCGTGACCATGATCGAATTGGTTCTCGGGTAGACCGCCATCTGGGCACCTGTGGCCAGGGTGGGCTGGATAATCTGGCTCACCTCCGTCGCATCGGCATACTTGAGCGGCATGATCTGCGTCACGATCGCGTCATTCCTTGGCATGTAGGCAGGGTCGGCGCCGATGCGCACCTGCACATAGTTCTTTGCGGCGTCCGCCTTAGGGACGATCTTGACGGCGTTGTCCGTCTCCACGGCGGCGTACCCGTACACATCCAGAATCGACTGGAGGAACGCGTAAAGGTCGCCGAGGCGAATTGGGGTCGGCGACATGACGGTCACCGTACCCGTCACGCTTTGATGCGGGATGAAGTTGATCCCGGTGATCTCTCCCACGGTCTTGAGGACGGTTCTGATTTCCACATTGTCGAAGTTGACCGAGACTAATTGATCGGCTGTCTCGGGCTTGATGAGCAGGGGTGTGGTCACCTGGCCCACTGACGACGGCTGCTGCGCCTGTCGGCCGGCCTGTGCTTCCTGTACCGGCTCAGCAGGTTCAGCCGGCAGCGGCGTTACCGTCGGCTGTGTGGGAGGCTGGACGGATGTGGGCGGCTCGACCTGTCGCACGGGCCGCTGTGGCAGATCCAGCGAGCTCATCTGTAACAACTCGTCTCGCGGCTTGCTTCTGCCGACCGGGGTAATGCCGGGGGGCGGCGTCTGTTCCCTGGCGGGTACGACGGGCTCGGGCGCAGCACTTGTTGTCTCAGGCTCAGCTTGTACGGGTTTTGGCCGTCTTCTCAACTGGATGGGTGAAACGTCCGTGCCGCTGACCGGCCTTGGCGCATCGCAGCCGGCCCAGAACAGGACCAGGATGCACGACACGAGCGTCCGCGCTCGCCACGGCCGCGTGACCCCTTGCAGTGACAGTCCGCCCGTACTTGCCACGAGCGGTTCAGGATGACGATGTATGGTGCTCACGGTGTTCTCCGGTTCATTACAGATCAAATGATAGCTCTTTGGCTTTACCATCGCGAAGCAGTTGGATTTGCAGCTTCGACTGCTTTCTTGCCTTCTGAAGGACCTGGAACGCCTTCTGTTTGCTCGTGAGGCTCTGGCCGTTGACTGTCTGGACGACATCGCCGTTCTTGAGGCCGAGCAGTCCCGAAAGAGGGGTGTCCTCGAGACCCGTGATCTTCAGTCCCTCGGTTCGGCCGTTTCGCGTGTACGGCTCGATCTTCGCTTTGTGAAACACGTCCTCCACATAGCTCACACTCGGTCGGCTCGCAGGAGTCTGCGGATTGACAGAAGCTCCCTTTCCCGGGTTCGTTGGGGGCTGGGTGTTCTTCGGCTTGGCCTCGACAGAGCGTCCCTTGCCTGAGCCAATCGCGCCGCTCTGCAGCGGGAGCACCTTTCTCCTGCCGGCGTGGCGCAGGACTACTCGGTCGGATTCGATCGACTCGAGCGTGGCCGTGCCTATCATGTCTCCGATTTTGTAGGGCAGTGCGGCGCCGGTCGCTGTGTTCTGGATGATGGCGCGAGAGGTCGCGGCGTCGCCGGCAACGGCTCCGATGCACTTGAGACCCAGCTCTTCCTCCGCCGACTTGACGTCCGGAGCGCTCGGGGTGACGGCATCCACCTGGGGCGTCGGAGCGCTTTGTCCTGCAAAGGGGTTGTTCTCAACGATGGCGGCCAAGTCGGCGGGGGGCCGGGTGCGTGACTCGGCCGCGGTCGGCGCAGATCTGTGCTCATCCCCTGAGACCGGCAGCGGCTTGAGCGCTCTGCCTAAGTACAGGGGACTGACGATCACCGCCACGGCCACATAGAGCAGAATTCCAACCAGCAAGGCCTTGACGGCCCAGAAGAGCCTTGACGCGTGTTTCTCGTTCATGATCGTTCTCATTCATTCTGGATCCGGTCCCGACAGGTGTATCGTCTCACGACGGACCTCACTTAATTAGAATAGGTCGGGCGCCGGTGTGTTCATGCCCAGGCTTGGGATGACAGTATGAACCACTGCATTTTATGGGACTGCTGAACTCATTTGAATCGAGGCAAAACCACTCGCTCGTCCATAGGCGCACTACATCAAACTGAGGGTGATAACTCCGTAAGAAATGTTGGCCAATCCGTGGAAGAGGATGGGTGCCAACAGGGATTGTGTTCGAAGGAACAACCAGGCCAGAACCAAGCCCGGGAGAAAGGTGACGAGGGACATGACCTGACCTTGCACGACAAGATGGGCCAGTGCGAAACATGCCGCAGAAACGACGATGATGACATGAGAATCGAGCCGACGAAGAGCCGCGTGGCCACTACTCAATACTTGCATCAGTTGCATCACGTTTGTCTGGAGGTATCCGCGGAAGAACACCTCCTCGGCTACAGCCACGTACAGGAACTGGTAGACCAGCCACGTGAACCAGCCGTCGGAGCCTGCTACAGCCGGTTTCAGGGGGATTGGCATGTGCATCCGGACCATCAGCCATAGGCCGAGAAAGACGGCCGGGATCATGCAGAGACACGCGTAGCTCACCAAGCGTAACGACACTGTCACGTGCTGTCGGTCAGGACAGACGGAAGGAAACTCGCCTTTCCTGAGCCATGTCGGTAGAAGAGCGGCACTCACCAGCAGGCAGGGGATCATGAGCCATTTGAAACTGAGGGCCGATTGCACGTTAAGGAATCGAATCGTGGCAACGGTCACGACAGTCACGGCGGCGGTCTCGATAGCGAGCGACACCGGGTGTTTCCCGGCCCGAGCCAGCGCCTGTCGCAGCCATTCAAACTGCGGTTCCCACGGGACCGCGTATGCGCGGCCGCCGGGCTTATGGGACGCGATGCCTGGGCCTGATCCTGTCTGTGGTCTGTTCATTGCTGAGGCTTTCTCCCCATCCCGCCCCCATGAAGCGAGGATGCTTTGTTTCGAGACTATATAAACCCTACAAACCGAGCGACAACGAGGCAAGCCCGCACTCCTGTGGGGATGTTCTCTA
>Ga0105100_10001216_pt1 | contig 15187 bp, 6 predicted proteins | sample PPLLak12cMay2015_2_FD_87033 | JGI IMG/M metagenome (GOLD analysis project Ga0105100, IMG submission 87033) | Freshwater sediment microbial communities from Prairie Pothole Lake near Jamestown, North Dakota, USA - PPLs Lake P8 Core (1) Depth... | ecosystem: Environmental > Aquatic > Freshwater >...
CTCGCCTTCCGTCGCATCGACATAGTGAATGGGTGTGATGACTTTGTAGCCGATGCCGTCGTACCAGGCGCGAGCATTGTTGGAGCCGTGGTTGGCTGCATCGTCGACAAAGACACTGATGCTGGTGGTCCGTCCCGTATTGCCGAGGAAGACCTGCCACAGGAAACGATTGCCTTCCGCCAAGAGCGGCACGGCGGCAAAATCATTCGCGTCGGCCCTCACAGCGGCGCCGTTCGGGTCATTGGCCAGGAACAGGGGCAGATCGCCTTCGGCGTTGGCCATCGCAGCCTGCATCCGCCACTGACTGCCGTCGGACCAGAAATAGGCGTACACTGCATACTCATTCTCCGGGACCGCGACGGTGGTCACCAGCCGGGGGCAGTCTTCCGTGTTGACGGTCTCGCCGAACTGACCGCCCGACTCGAAGATCGTAGCTGAATCTCCAAAGGCACGCCCACGCCAGAGATTGTCGCTGCCGCTGCCGTCTGCGGTGGACTTGAATACTCCGCCTGCGGCCAATGCGGTGTTGCCCGTCTCGCCTTCCGTCGCATCGACGTAGTTGATCGTGGGCGGCAGGGCCTTGATGCCGATGCCGTCGTACCAGGTCCGTCGGTTGCTGTCCAGGTGGCCCGCCTGGTCGTCAACGTAAACCTGGATCCTCTTGGTAATTCCCGTGGCGCCGAGGGATACCTGCCACATGACTCGATTCGGAGATGACGTCACGATCGGCGCGGGCGCGTCAAAGTCATCCACGTTGGCTTTCTCGGCAAGGCTGTTGGGGTCTCTATCTTTGGGCAGGAACAGCGGCAGTGCGCCCTCGCTGTCCTCCAGGGAGGCCCCGAGCAGCCAGGTGCCGCCGGAGTCCCAGAAGTACACAAACACCTCGTAATCGCCTTCCGGCACGTCGATCGTGGTCACGAGCCTCGGGCAATCCTCGGCGTTGTTCGGCGCGTTCCTGTAGTCGCCGCCGGACTCATAGATGGTGTTCCCATTTCCAAAACCCGGACGCCTGCGCCACAGACCGTCATCGCCGCTGCCGTCATTGCCCATCTCGACGGCCGTCCACACTTCGCCCGTGGCGAGCCTGGTGTTGCCGGTCTCGCCTTCCGTCGCATCGACGTAGACGATGCGGGCTTGGCTCATAGCCGCAAACGACAGCACCCGTACAAGAACCAGACCGATCAACCTCTTCTTACGCATGGTAGACCTCCATCCCAAAATGCCAGAAACACTGTGTACTGCACACACCGGAGTACCCACGATTTTGCGGTGACTACCAGAGCTTGACTACCGTCTGTATCCCTCTCGAGTGGTTTCACACGGCGGGATGACTTCGAATGACCTGGGCCGTTAGCTGCGCGCCACTCTCTGCTCGGGATGATACCTCATGACTTGACGCTGCCTCCTTTCTTCCTCTTCGCTTCAACGACCGAACTGCCCTTTCCTGAGACTCCGACGCTGTTAAGGTAAAGCCCCTCTGTCTAGGCACATACGGGCCTTTGCCGTTCGTTCTCGTGAATTGACCTCCTGGTCTATCACAACCTATGATAATTCGCTTTCGGGCTTGAAAACCCATTATTTTGCGCAAATGTACCATCATTTTGCGCAGCCATCCTTGCGAGCGGAAAGCAGATGCTGTAGAAGTCAATCATGCTGAGGGTTCCGAAAGTAGCGCTGGTGATCGAGAAATCAAGAGCTTTCGGCAGGGGACTGCTCCACGGCATCGCTCAATACGCCAATCTCCACGGTCCCTGGCTGTTCTACACGGAGCCGGAACGAGGTGAGAGACGCGGCGAGCGGCCCTACAAATGGATCAGAGACCTGGACGCAGATGGTGTCATTGGCTATTCATGGGACCCCAGTCTGATCAAGACGATCGTGGGCTTAGGGGTACCCGCCGTCCTTCGAGGCATTGACCGGCCTACCTCGAACGCTCTGCGCATGGTGACAAACCAGGTGGCGATCAGCCGCATGGCCGCCGAGCATTTCCTGGAACGTGGTTTCACGCGATTCGCCTACTGCGGCTTCGACGACATGACCTTCTCTCGACAGCGAGGGCAGAACTTCGGCAAGACAATAGAGGAGGCCGGCTACAGGTGCCTCTTCTATCGACAACCCAAGGCAAAACGCCTGCGTACGCCGGACAAGGAGCAAGCCATTATTGCGGAATGGCTTCAATCGCTGCCTAAACCTGTGGCCGTCATGGCCGGCAACGACGACCGCAGCCAGGATGTCCTGGCGGCCTGCAAGATCGCGGACCTCGATGTCCCGACGAAGGTAGCCATTCTCGGCGTGGACAACGATCACCTGGTCTGTAGCTTATCTTATCCCCAGTTGTCCAGTATCGCTCTGGGCACTGAAGGCGCCGGATATGAAGCGGCTCGACTCCTGTGCAAACTGATGAACGGGCAGGAGACCACGGCAGCCGAACGGGAAGTGTCGATCTCTCCCTTGCACGTCGTGACCCGCCAGTCAACGGACATTACGGCCGTAGAGGACCAGCAAGTCGTCGAGGCCATCCATTTTATTCGCAAGCACTTCAAAGAGATGATTCTGGTTGATGACGTCGCAGAAGCGGCCGATCTGTCCCGGCGGACCCTGGAGCAGCGATTTCGCACGCTGCTCAAGCATTCAGTGCATGAGGAGATCGTTCGCACCCGTGTGAACCAGATGGCCGGCATGCTCGCCGAGACGAATCTGCCCATCTCCCAGATCGCGCGGCTGCTGGGCTATTCATACATCAACAACATCTCCCGCTATTTCAGGCAGCAGAGAGGAGTCAGCCCCTCGGCGTACCGCAAGAAGCTCGGGCCGCGGAAACTCCTTCCCTGATCTTACCACTGACGCCGTCCGACCATCGCGATGTCTACAACTCGGACGCCGGCGGAGCCGAACGATACAGGCGGATGTCGTCGATGTAGAGCGTGCCCTGGCCGGCGGAGACTCCGATCGTCAAAGTCTTGACGGACCCCAGGCCCGCCGCTGGCGGCAGGTCGATGTTCCACTGCTTCCACTCCGGTGAGGTCAGGTCGCCGGCGTTGCCGTTGTATGCCACCTTGATGTTGTTGATCTTCGCGTAAAGCTCCGCGGGGACATTGGCCGACGCGCCACAGAAGAACAGCACCAGCGTCTTGGCGCCACCGCGGGTCCAGTCCTGGGCCGGGTCAAAGGTCCGCGTGGCCTCGGACAGTCCGTCATACGCGAGCGGCACGGCCTGTCTGCCGCCGTGAATGATCTTGTATTCCATGATGGAACCGACCGTAGGATCGTAACCCACGAGAGCGCCGGAGCCGTTGCCGGCGTTGCCGCTCGGGAAGAGTTCATCCGGTGAGAAGCCGGCGCCGTCGATCCACGCCTGGAAGACCCGATTCGGTGAGGCATCGCTGTAGCTCTCGAAATCATCGACGACCACATAATCAGCGGTAGTGAATGTCCAGATATCACCCGGCCAAACCGCGGGAGTCTCGGCCTGATTGACCTCATCGACCCGCCAGACGTAGGTGGTGCCCAGAATCAGGGACGAGGGGCTGTAACTCGCCTGGTTGACGGTCACAGCAGGTGCGGCCCCATCCGTCACGGCTTGCCGGTCGTTGCTCAGGTACACGTTGTGCTCGGCCGCTTCTCTGCCCGATCTCCAAATCAGAGTCGCGTCGATTGACACATCAGCGGCTCCGGAATTCGGGCTCGGCTGTCTCGCAGCGACAGGGATGTGCACGAATCCCACCTCGCTCAGACCGTATTTGTTGAAGATGGGACTGTCGCCCCAATTGCTGTTGGCGGTGACCCTGATGCTCTTCGCCGCCACTAGGCCGAAATCAATGGTCGTGTTGGGAACGTAGTCGGGCGTACCCGAAGCCTGCTCAAATGCGAACACGTCGCCCAACCGGGTCCAGGCAACGCCATCGGTCGAATATTCAATGGTGACGTCCTTCAAGCCGAGCGCGGTGAGGAACTCCTCCCCATTGTAGTTCCATACCAGCATCTCGCGGAGACTGTAGGTCTTGTCGAACGCGTATTCGATCCAAGCGGACTCGCCGGCGTCGCTCAACCACATGTCCGTAAGAACAGTCGAGTGGCAGTCATTGGCATCCAATCCGGAGCGGTCGATGGTCCTCTCGGGCCCCTGGTCCAGTGACAGGCCGGAGGCTGTAGCGGTGATGCTTTCGGTGGGAATCGGGATGGCGTACGGCTCGACGGCGAAGCTCCAGACCTTGCCCTTGAGGATAGCCTGATCCGGAGGGACGTCCACCTCATCCACGCGACAATAGTAGGTCCGGCCGTACTCCAGAGTCAGCACGCCCTCAAGAGGATAGAATGTCTCCGCCTGGCCCTGGCTCTTAAGAAGATCGGACGGATTGGCCCTGGTGGCCTCGCCGACCTGTACGGCATCGGTGCCGAAGTAGACATCGTACTTGTCCGTCATCGTGCCGGGATCCCAATCAAGCGATACATACCGGTCCACATTCGACTCGCTGTCCGCGGGTTTTGGATTCGCGATTCTCTGTCCGGCCAGCTTGACCACCGTCGGATTGACACCACTGAATACAAGCTCCTCGTCCGGGTTAGCGCTGGTGATCAGGCCCGTGTCAATCAGGCTTTGCAGGGAAGTGTCCGTATCCGCTACCTGGGCGATCGTCGCCGGATCGCCTGTCAGGAGCAACTGGCCTTTGCCGCTGATGACAATCCTGTTAGCCGCCGGGTCGGCCGAGGCAAAGACGAATCGGGGGATGGTCGTGCCGTCCGCGTTTTTTACCAGTTCGAGAATGCCGTTGTCACGAATCTCGATCAGAGCCTTGGTGGCCGCGCCCATGTAGATCTGCCAGCCGCCCGAGCCCTTATGGGACACGGCCGGGTCGAGCCGCAGATAACCGTTCTTTTCGACGATAACCCTGCCGGTAGCCGTGGGGACGTTGTCACCGTTGTTACCGATGCGAAATCTTGGCGCGATGACGAGGCTGGGACCGCCGCCAGTCGTCCGGCCGGTCACGCGGAGAATGCTGCCGTTGCGAATGGTGCAGTCATTGTGGCTCCATTCGATGTAGGCGCCATCGCCGATCGTCACGCTGTTCTCGGTGCTGCCCATGATAAGCCACCAGCCCGCGTAGGGGTTATTGGCTCTGCTGACCCACTCGGATGTGAGGACCGGTTGATTGGCCGGGACAAAATACTGCCAGTCGGTGGTGCACCCAATCCGGACAATGTCGTCGTTCGATGGGAACGTCAGTGCCATCGCGGCTCCGCCGTCGTTGACCCAGTTCGCCGGATCGGCGGCGTCCGTGCTGACGGCGCCCGTCCAGAAGTAGTTGATGGCGGACACCGGGCCGGCCATGCTCAACGCGATGGCAATCATCGTGAGGTGCAGACTGGCTTTGCTTGTCAGAAGCGCGTGGTACATGGCTCTTCTCCTTCCGGCCCAGTGTTTACGGGCGTACCGTTGCTGTCATTTGTACCTAAAGACTATTTCACAGAGTCACAGGACGATGCATACCCTATTTCAGCCAGAGATCGTCGATGTAGAGCAGCCCGGCGGCGCCGCTGCCGTCGATACCGATGCTCAAGGTCGAGACGCTCTTGGCCGCTGCCGCAAGGGAGGTCAAATCGATCTCCCAGGGCGTCCAGGCTTCGGTCGCAATATCGGTCGCGTTGCCGGGATACGGGATCTTGGCGCCATTGATCTTGACATAGAGCTGGCCCGTATTGCCGGGCAGGCCATAAAAGTGGACGACTAATTTCGTGATCCCGAACTGCGTCCAGTCCTGCGGCTCAGCGAAGGTCCGGTCTGTCTGGGAGTACTTCAGGGATCCACCGGCGGCGGAGTTGTCATGGTACAGCGGCAGCGATTGCTGACCGCTGTTGACGATGCCGGTCTCCATAATCAGACCGTTGTAGTGCTCGCCGGGATTCCAGATGTCGTGGCCTACAGCCGCCCCCGTGCCGTTGCCGGGATTGCCGGGTGCGGGTTCCGTGAAGCCGACGCCGTCGATCCACATCTGGAACGGCCGATTCGGGGAGATGTTGCCGTAGGACTCAAAGTCATCCACGACGACATAGCCGGCGGTAGTGAACGCCCAGGTGTCGCCGGGCCACACAGATGGGATAGTAGCGTCATTGACTTCATCGACGCGCCAGTAGTAGGTCTGACCCAGTCGCAGGTCAAGCTGCGACCCGGCGAGTTGGCTCTCGTCCGTGGTATAGACAGCGGCCGTGCCCAGGCGTACGGCCGCCTCCTGGGTGCCCAGATAGACCTGATGATGAACCCCCTCACGCCCGGGCCGCCATGTAAGGACAGTACTCGGATCTACGTTGTTAGCGTCCAACTCGGGATGGGGATATCTTGCGGTCATGGGGACGGCCATCAGCCGCACTTCGCTGAGGCCGCACTGTTTAGATGCGCCGCCCGAGTAGTTGCTCTTGATGGTGATCCTGACGTACTTGGCCGCCACGTCGCCAAAATCGGCTGTCACGTCGGGCACGTGACCGGCCGCACCGGGGGCCACCGGAAACACCGTGACGCCGGTCAACTGTGTCCAGATCGTGCCATCCATGGAGTGTTCCACGACGACGTCCTTCGCCCCCTGAATCGCCAGGAAGGACTCTCCGTTGTAGTTCCAAACCAGCATCTTGCTCAGTTTGCAGGCTGTGTCGAATTCGTACTGGATCCAGGCGGGCAAAGAGGTCCCTTTGGCCGTTTGCCACATGTCGGTCTGTATAGTGGAATGCATGTCACCGGTGAGCCCGGAGCCGTCGATCGTTTTCTCCGGCCCCCGGCCAGTCACAAAGCTGGAAGCGGTGGCCGCGATGCTCTCGGTGGGGATCGGATAGGCATACGGCTCGACCGTGAAGCTCCAGACGTCGCCTTTGAAGACCGTGCTGTCCGGAGGAGCATTCACTTCATCCACCCGCCAATAGCAGGTCCGGCCGAATTCCAGTCGGCCCGGATCATACGTTGCGGCGCTTTGACCGGAGCTGACCAAGAACGGACTGTCGATGTCGGCATTCTCAATCTCCTCGAAGCTGTCCCCGAAATACACGTTATGCGTGTTGGCGGAGACTCCCGCAGTCCATCGGAGAACCGTGTCTCTGAGCACGTCCGTCTCCTGGTCCGGGGGAACCGGCCTGGTGGCAAGCTCGCGTTCCAATGCCCCGCCGGCCTGGAGCTTCCTGATTTCCGCCTGGGATAGGACCCGGCTGAAGATGTAGAAATCATCCATGTACCCCTTGAAGAAGGGAGGGTCATCCGTGCCGCGACCGACATAGTGGTAGAACGTCCTGCCCACATAGCTGAGCTTGTTTAGGGTCATCGCAGCCGAGCCGACATTCTCCCCGTCAAGATACAGCCCGAGCGCACTGTTCGTGCTGTCGATCGTCACGGCCACATGATGCCAACCGTCGCCCAGGGCGGTGGTGGCGGTGAGCACCTCCTCGCTGCCGCCCAGAGGCGACCTGATCACAAAACGCATGGGCCCACCCGCGCTCGTGCCGGGCGAGAGATACATATAGCAGTTCCCGCTGGTGCCGAACTCGAAGATGTTCTGCGAGTCGCCGCTCTCAGCGGAGCCGGTCCAGCGCACCCAGACGCCGATCGTGGCGTCGGTCAGGGCCTTGATGAGCGAGCCGACCGGCAATTCCACGTAAGTGGTGGCGCCGTCAAAACCCAAGGCGCCGTCGATCCGGCCATCCACCCACTGCGGAGCGCCCTGGATCGTGCCGTTGTTGCCACTGACGGACGAGTCCGCAGCCGTCGTGCCGGCGCGCTCATCGAACTTCCACCAGCCGACGAGACCCGAATCTGCCGCCACGGCGGCATTTGTCTGCACCAGACCCAACACAAGGCCGAGACAGCCCAAACCAATAAACCTCTGAAGCATAATGAGCCTATTCATCAAGAACGTGAAAACCATAGATCAGGATATCGCAAATTGAAGGACGTGGGATGCACCAATTCACCAGCCTCGCCTTGCTGGACGCCTTCCGGGAGACTCTCGTCAGAGGCATGCAAGTTCCCCTGTGTCGACAGTAGAAGCCCATTCATCGGTGCCCTCCTGAGCAGGTGCAGGGACCTGTTTTATTCCATTCTACTGTACCAGCCGCCCTGGCGTCAATGGGACAGTGCCGCGAGGGAGCGCCTGGGTGCAACCGGCATTCGGTGGCAGACATACGGCGTCCCGGCAACCACCCCTGCGGGCGGGGGTGCTGCATGAGCCGTCGGGCTCGAGGAGACAGGCCGCAACCTCTAGCCCAGCCGCCCCCGGCTGGGTTTGAACTCTCCGGACCGAGCGTTCACGCCCGTCGCGTTTAGTCGCACACAGCCGCTACAAGGCGGTCCCGCGGCCGCTTGACAGGCATGTGCCGGAGCAACATCCGCAACGCAATTTGACAACAAAAAGGCGCATTTTGGTCTTGTTCGCCAGGCCATGTTTGACGACAATCAATATGGTCGGGTCCACTATGGTGGAGTACTGCGACCCCCTGTTGAGTGATGCTCACAGGCATTCGGAGGACGAGCCATGCGCGCAAGACGCGGTTTCACATCAGCCAAGTCGCCTGTTGGCGACAGTCGCCTCCGTTTGGATAACAACGTTTGACTAGAGTGAGGGTCCTCAAACGAAGGGATCATAATCGTGCTATCGATCATTCTGGTACCGCCTCCGGCGCCGATGACATGATACTCCCATGCAAGCGACGGACAGGCTCTCCGGGAGAGCCAAGCAGATACTATATGAAGGGTGGAATGCCATGAGCTGGAATCACATTTTATGCAGGGCCTTGACGATTCATGTCGTCATCGCAATCTGTCTGGCCGGCACGGCGACGGCTGCAACTCTTTATGTGGACGCTTCGATTGCCACCACGGGCGACGGTTCGCCGGCCTTGCCGTTCAAGACCATCGGCGAAGCCATAACCGCATCCGCCATGGGCGACGAAATCAGGATCGCCGGCGGAACTTACGACAATGAACCGGCGGATATGGGTATCAAGGGCAGTCAGATTATCACCGGCAGCTATGACAGTTCCTTCACCCGTTCCGATCCCTCAGTGACTCCGACCCTCATCGACATGGGTGGCCTGACCGCGCAGGAGCAGGATCGCACGTTCCGCTGCCGGGGCGCCACGTCCTTTACCCTCGAGAACCTGGTCATCCAGAACTCGTCGACCGGTGAATTCGATGACACGGACAACGGCGGCGCGATATATATTCAAAGCGGCAGTTCGGGCACCATCCGCAACGTCTCGTTCATCAATTGTAGCACGGCCTTCGAAGTCGGCGTCGAGACCGGGCCGGCCCGCGAGGGCGGCGCGCTGTGTATACGTGACGCTTCGAGCGTGGTCATCGAAGACTGCATCTTCGATCGCTGCACCGCCGTCGGCGGCGGCGGCGCCATCAGGATACGCAATGCCGGGGGCGGCAATAACGTGAAGATCCACCGCTGTTTGTTCACCAATTGCGGCTCCAGGAACGGCGCGTCGACCATCGATGATGGCGATGGGGTCAGCCAGATTGAGATCGTGAACTGCATCTTCGCCGATAACGGGGTGGATGTGATTGTCCCCAGCGGAATCGCCCCGAGCAATTATGAGATCAGAGTCGCAGACAGGCGGGCCCTCATCTACAATTGCACGTTCGTCGGAAGCAACAACCCGGACGGATTCATGTTCAACGTCGGGGACAGCGGCGATCCCGCCGCGACAAAGGAAATCGTCAACTGCGTTGTCGCCGATAACGCGATCGCGAGCGGCGGTTCCACTTTTGCCATCTTCAGCTATGGAAGCAGCTACGATGACGCCACGATTCTCCAGAATAACCTGTTCTTCTCGAACTCGGACCTGGATCCGCTCGACCCCACCGGCGCCGGTATCATCGGCGTCAACGGCAACATCGCGGGCGATCCGCAATTCGCCGATGCGGCGAACGGCGATTACCATCTGAAGGCGGGTTCGCCGGGGGAGAATGCCGGCAAGACATTGACGCTTGTCACCGATGACATGGACGGCACGGCCCGTCCGGTCGGTTCGGCTTATGACATCGGCGCCCTCGAAGGCCAGGCCGTCCCGAAGCCTGTCTTCTACACCGTGCGGACTGTTATGGCCACCGCCTCCAGTTCAGCCAAGGCCGGCTCGGGGCCGGAGAAGACGGTAGACGGGTCCGGTCTCAATGCCTCGGACCAGCATGACACGACGGGCGCAAACATGTGGATGAGCGGCGCCGGCCAACAGCCCCCGGTCTGGATTCAATATGAGTTCGACACCGTCCACAAGCTCGATCAGATGTGGGTCTGGAACTCGAACAATGAACTTGAGTCGCTCGTCGGCTTGGGTGTGAAAACCGCGACGATTGAATGCTCCACCGACGCCACGACGTGGACTGCGTTGGCGAATGTCCCTCAATTCACCCAGGCTCCCGGCGCCGCCGACTACGCTCACGACATGACGGTGGACTTTGGCGGTGTCGCCGCCAAGTTTGTCAAAATGACCTTCACCAGCAACTGGGGCGGCGGAGGTCAATATGGTTTGAGCGAGGTGCGGTTCTTCTACATTCCAGTTGTGGCCCAGGACCCCAATCCGGCCACCGGCGCCAGGGGTGTGCCCGTCGACACGACTCTGAGCTGGACCGCCGGACGGGAAGCGGCTTCCCACGAGATCCATCTCGGCACAGACATGCAGACGGTGGCCGACGGCGCGGCTCCCGTCGCCACGGCGAGCCAGCCGATGTACGCCCCGGTGAACCTGCAACTGGATACGACCTACTACTGGAAGGTGGTCGAGGTCAACCAGGCCGAAAGCCCCAGTGCCTGGGACAGCAAGGTCTGGAGCTTCTCCACGTCACAATACCTGGTCGTCGACGATTTCGAGAGCTACGGCAGTGTCTCGCCCAACCGGGTCTTCCAGACGTGGACCGACGGTATGGGCTTCTCGGCCGATGAGTTCTTCCCGAACGGCAACAACGGCAACGGCACAGGTTCGCTCGTAGGCTACGATCCGGCGGCCGGCCCCATCATGGAGCGCGAGATCACTCATGGCGGCCGGCAGTCCGTGCCCCTTTCCTATGATGGGTTGTCCGAAACCACCCGGACCTTCGAGCCTGCTCAGGACTGGACCCGCGGCGGCATCAAGACGCTGGTGCTGTTCTTCCAGGGCGCGACGACCAACACACCGGCAGAGCTCTACGTGAAGATCAACGGCACAAAGGTCTCCTACGGCGGCAGCATGGATGACCTGGCCGCGGCCGCGTGGAAGCAATGGAACATCGACCTGCCGGCAGCGGTGGGCCTTGGGTCCGTCAAGACCCTGACGATCGGGGTTTCCGCCGGCCAAGGCATCCTCTACATCGACGACATTCGACTGTATCGTTCCGCTCCCTGATCCGGATTGCGTTTTGAGAGACTGGAGCACCGTTACAGAACATAGTCATTCTGAACCGGCGACTCACGGATTCTTAGGATCCCTGCGCCGAGTTGCTCATGCAGGATCTTGTTCTCCTCCCTGAGGCACATTCGGCCGGCGGCCACGTTGACACGTCCAGCCGCGTCGCGTATGATCTAGCCCGGCCGCATTGTTCTGACGATGTAGGCTATGGTAAGGAAGACCGACCAGTGACCGCCGCAAAGTCGATAAAGGTGAACGCGCCGACGAGGACGGGCCTGATCCGGCCCATCCTCCAAAGACTTCCCCCGGCGGCATTCTACCTTCTGTTTTACCTGTATCTGGCCTTCGAGGTTGATCTGCGTCTCCTGTACCACGGCGGCGGCCTGATCGACAACTTCCCGACCTTCTACGTGGACTGGGAGTTCTTGAAGGAGCAACTGGCCTGTCCAGCAGGAATGATTGAATACCTCTCCGCCTTTCTGGCCCAGCTCTTCTACTATTCGTGGGCCGGAGCCGCTGTCGTGACGTGCCAGGGGTGGCTGATCGGTCTGGGGACGGACGCCTATCTCCAGGAGATCGGAGCCCCACGTCTGCGGATCCTCAGGTTCGTCGGGCCTTTGGTTCTGCTGGCCATCTACTCCCAGTATAGCTTTCACTTCACCACGACCCTGGCTTTTACTGTTGCAGTGATTGCGGCCTGTCTCTTCCTCAGGTTCGCACCTCAGGGGGCGGTCCGTCGAGCGCTCTGCTTTCTGGCCCTGTCCATCGCTCTCTACGCTGCAACGGGAGCCGCGTACCTTCTCTTCGCCTTCCTGTGCGCAGGGGCCCGGATCGTCAAGGATCGTCGGTACCGCGAGGGCCTGGGGTATGGGTTGTCGGCGGCCGTCGTTCCCTATCTCGTCGGTGTGATGATCTGGGGGCTGTCGGCCGTCGAGGCCTACGTCGTGTCACTGCCGATCTACCTGGGGACCAGGGTGAATGAGCCTTCCAAGCTGATGCTTAGAGCCATCTGGGTCCTCTACCTCTTTCTGCCCGTGACCCTGGGAGCCGTGGGTCTCTGGCACTTGACCGTCGGGCGCCGGATGTCCTTCGCGAAGACCCAGCCGATCCGGGCAGGCCGGAACTCCAGGAAATCGCCTCCCCCACAAAGTGGGGCTAAGTCCGGTGTGCTAAGGTGGACGATCGAGACGATTCTCTTGGCGGCCGCGACCACGGCCATCCTGTACTTCTACCACGATCCCCGGCTCAAGGCCTTGTTCGAGGTGGATTACTACTCCAGGCAGGGCATGTGGTCCAGGGTTCTGGACACGGCCAAGCGTTCTCCCCCTCATTATCTGATCTGTCACGCCGTGAATCGGGCCCTATACCACACCGACCGGCTCGGCGACGAGATGTTCGGCTATTACCAGGACCCCAAGGCCCTCCTCCTGACCGGAAGAGAGGCCCTGTGGCAGAAGGTCGACGCCTGCATGGAACTCGGGCTGATTAACGAGGCAGAGAACGCTCTGACCATCTCGGTGGCGATGTACGGGGAGAAGCCCCTCCTGCTCCAGCGTCTGGCCCGAATCTACCTGGTCAAGGGTGACATCGAGACCGCCGGCGTCTATCTCAGTGCCCTGAGCAAGGTCCCGTTTTGGGGGCACCAGGCCAGAGAGGACCTCGCGCAATTGCGGTACGATCCGAACGTTGCCAAGGACGAGGAGATCCAACGCCTCCGCGCGGTCCGACTCAGACAGGACTTCGTCAGGCCGGCGGACTTCCTCCGTCAGTTGCTGATAGAGAATCCCAGGAACCGCATGGCCTATGAATACGGCATGGCCCGGCTCTTGCTGGCCAAAGACCTCGCCGGTTTTGCCCAACTCTTCAACGCCTACCACAACCTGGTCGAGTCGAGGATCCCGAGGCACTACGAAGAGGCCATCCTGCTGGCCAAGGCCTCCAACCTGGGGGCTGTGGATCTGGGCGCCCGATCCGTCAGCCAGGAGTCCAAGGACCGGTTCACGTCCTTTATGAAGGCTCTCCAGCCTTTTGGCCGGGACATGGTGGCCGCACGCAAGTCCCTCAGGATGGGCTTTGGGGACAGTTACTACTACTATTTCTTCCTCAGCGGTTCCGGAGTCCAGTAATGCCTAAACGGAGTATCAGGGTTCTACTCCTGGTGGTATCGCTCCTCGCCATCGGTGGGATGATCAAGTGGGCGTCTGGAAGAGTGGAGCGAGTCGATCGCTTCGTGCCCGTGGATCGTCCTGCGAAGATCTTCCCGGACTGCAACGGCGCCGTTATCCCGCCCAACATCGCCCCCCTGAATTTCGAGATCCGCGAGCAGGGGACGGCCTATGCGGCCCGAATCTCCTCCAACCAGGGCGACCCCATCGAGGTCTCCAGCAGAGGCCCCGTCATCCTGATTCCGAAGGGACCATGGCACGACCTCCTGGCCGGGAACCGGGGAGGAGATCTCCGCATCGAGGTCTTCATCAAAGACCAGGCCGGTCAGTGGATCCGCCCCAACGCCGTGACCGCCCGGATCGCCCGTGACGATATCGACCGCTACCTTGTATACAGACAGATGCACATGGGGCACTTGCAGGTTAGGAGCCCCACAGGGATCTACTGCCGGGATCTGACCGGCTTCAAGGAATCGCTGGTTCTGAGCAGCAACGACTGCGGGAAGGCCTGCGTCAACTGCCACACCTTTGCCCGGAACCACACCGACCGGATGCTGCTCGGCCTTCGCTCCCCGCAATACGGCATAGCGACCCTCGTCGTGGAGGGGGAAGCCGTGCATCGGATCGACAAGAAGTTCGGCTACACCTCCTGGCATCCCAGCGGCCGGCTGGCTGCCTTTTCGATCAACGACCTTCCGATGTTCTATCACGCCAGCCGCAACGAGGCCAGGGACACCACTGACCTCGACTCCCTGCTGGCCTTCTACAAGAGTGATACGAGGTCCATTGTCACGGTGCCCCAGGTCGCCCGGAAGGATCGGCTGGAGAGCTGGCCGGCCTGGTCCGGTGACGGCCGCTACCTTTACTTTTGCAGCGCCCCCAAGCTGTGGACCGACAACACCGAGTACCCTCCGGCCCAGTACGACCAGGTCCGATACGACCTGATGCGGATTGCCTACGATCCCAACGCCGACAAGTGGGGCGAGCCCGAGACCGTGCTTTCCGCCAAGGACACGGGCAAGAGCATCGCCATGCCCCGGTGCAGTCCCGATGGCAGGTGGCTCTCTTTCTGCATGTGCGACTATGGCTACTTCCCGACCTGGCAGGAAGACAGTGACATCTATCTCATGGACCTCCAGGCCTCCGCCGCGACCCCGCTGCCCTATCGACGCCTGGAGTTCAACAGCAGCAGGAGTGAATCCTGGCGGACCTGGTCGAGCAACAGCCGGTGGCTCGTATACAGCAGCAAGGTTCAGAACGGCTTCTTCACGCGGTTGTTCATCTCCTACATCGATCCCGAGGGCAAGGCCCACCGGCCGATCGTCCTGCCCCAGAAAGACCCGGCCTTCTACGGATCCTGCCTCCAGAACTACAACACCGCCGAGCTGGTCGTCGAACCGCCGCGTGTCACGGGCAAGCGGCTCGCCGGCGCCTTCCGCAGGCCCAGTGACATCTCGCTCGGCCTGCCGACGACCGGCCCCACCCCCATCGTCAGGCCCGTCCCGCAGAACACCCAGAACGTCCCAGGCCGCGTGCAGCGGGATTAGCGCCGCCTGGCCCAAAATGCCGGAGCATATTAGAGCAGCAGTCTTGGCACTTGTGAGAACAGGCGGCGCAAAGAATGGTGGATAATCGTTGTCGGTTTCCTGTTTGGCATC
>Ga0105100_10001217_pt1 | contig 15182 bp, 10 predicted proteins | sample PPLLak12cMay2015_2_FD_87033 | JGI IMG/M metagenome (GOLD analysis project Ga0105100, IMG submission 87033) | Freshwater sediment microbial communities from Prairie Pothole Lake near Jamestown, North Dakota, USA - PPLs Lake P8 Core (1) Depth... | ecosystem: Environmental > Aquatic > Freshwater >...
AATCAATAAAAGAAACAAACGGTGATATGATCACAGTAACCGATAAAGAGATCCTTGATGCACAGTATTACATAGGAAGAAAAGGATATTATATCGAGCCGACGTCAGCGGTCGCTCTCGCAGGATTAAAAAAACTAGCCACAAGGAAAGATGATTTAGTGGTTATCCCACTCACCGGACACGGCCTTAAAACAAAAAAAATGTTACGATAAAAACCCACTTCATCTTGTAGTAAAAAATTCTTCTGTCACCATATTTGTTTTATGTTTTTCTTAGAAGGAGTCTAGGTAAAGTATTAAAAGCAAATAATGATACCAAACCACAAAAAAACGGAGGCATTGTAATGGATAAATCTGTCGAAGAATTCATGATAAAAGTAAAAGAAAAAAATCCAGGGGAGAAAGAGTTTCATCAGGCAGTCCAAGAAGTCGCTGAAAGTCTTATGCCATACATTCAGAAAAACCCCAAATATAAAAAAGCAAAGATTTTAGAACGCATGATAGAACCCGAGCGTACAATCATGTTTCGGGTACCATGGTTAGACGATAAAGGAGAAATACAAATTAATAGAGGATATCGTATCGAAATGAATAGTGCAATCGGGCCTTACAAAGGTGGACTTCGTTTTCACCCTAGCGTTACTTTAAGTATTTTAAAATTTTTAGCGTTTGAACAAGTGTTTAAAAACAGTTTGACGACACTACCAATGGGTGGTGGGAAAGGCGGATCTGATTTTGATCCAAAAGGAAAAACCGACAACGAGGTCATGAAATTCTGTCAGTCGTTTATGACCGAACTACAACGACACATCGGCCCAAATACTGATGTTCCAGCAGGAGACATTGGCGTGGGTGGTCGTGAAATCGGTTTTATGTTCGGGCAATATCGAAGACTCAGGAATGAATTTACTGGAGTGCTTACCGGTAAGGGATTGAACTGGGGTGGCAGTCTGGTACGACCCGAAGCAACAGGATACGGTGCCACTTACTTTGCTCAGGAAATGCTAAAGACAAAAGGAGAGTCATTTAAAGGAAAAACCTGCGTTGTCTCTGGCTCAGGGAACGTTGCGCAATACACTATAGAAAAAATCAATCAACTTGGTGGAAAAGTAATCACCTTATCCGATTCTTCAGGGACAATCTATGACCCTTCTGGAATCGATGATAAAAAACTTACCTATGTGATGGAATTGAAAAATGTTCAACGGGGACGTATCAAAGAATACGCGGAGAAATATAAATGCGACTACGAAGCAGGAAAAACACCATGGCATTTTCCTTGTGATTGTGCGTTTCCTTCAGCGACACAAAATGAAATTGGCAAACAAGATGCAAAAACACTTGTTGACAATGGCTGTATCCTAGTCGCAGAGGGAGCAAATATGCCAACAGCACCTGAGGGTGTCGAGATTTTTATCGAAAGTAAGATTCTCTATGGACCAGGGAAAGCAGCAAACGCAGGTGGTGTTGCAACCAGTGGTCTTGAGATGTCACAAAATAGTGCTCGTATCTCTTGGAGTAGAGAGGAAGTCGACAAAAAACTGCAATGGATCATGGCACAAATTCATAACTCTTGCGTGAAATATGGAAAAGAAGGTGACTTCGTCAACTATGTCAAAGGCGCCAATATCGCAGGGTTTGTCAAAGTCGCTGACGCCATGATAGATCAAGGACTCATCTAACTACATCCTTTTTTTCTTTTTTTATTTATTTCCTCTGCATTTCGAAAATGAAAACTACCAATCCGAGTCATAGGGTATACAGAACGAAAACAAAGGGTTATGAATGAAGAAAAAACCTAATGTAATACGCAAGGGAACCAAGGGAGATTTGAAAGCGTTCTTTGAATTATACTGGTCATCCTCTTTGGAACACACCCATTATAGTGGTATTCTTGATAGCCTGAAACCAAAAGAAAAATGCCGAGAATATATTATCGACCGTCAACAAGAACTGTTAAAAGATCCGAATCAATTTTTTTTTGTTGCAGAAGATGAAAAGAACGTTATTGGAATCATCACAGGACATGTAGGAGAACGGGATGAAGCACAGATCTACAGGATAGAACGGATAGGATTTGTCGATGAGGTTTATGTCCATCCTGATTATCGACATAGTGGTATTGGAAATAAGCTACTGGAAACAATGCTCAATCAACTCTATGCAGAAGATATTGATTTTGTCGGGGTTGGTGTTGCATTTAAAAACCCGGCGTTTCATTTCTACAAATCCAATGGTTTTACACCAGAAGGGATGTGGCTCATCCAAAAAAAGAAATCATATCAGAAGAAAAAACAAGGAAAAAATTAATATTTGATTCTTTGTATTTCTGTAAAAATCGAATTCCTAAATTGTTATATACGTCTCCAAGTGATTGGTTTATCCTTTTATTTAGACACTGAAATTTTTTTTTTCCGATTCATATTTACAAGTAGATGATTTAATTCTTTAGGTTAAAATTCTCATTGATTATAAAAAATCCGAGAAAAATCAGTTACTCATGATAAAAAAGGTGCTCAAAAAACTCAGCATGTTCATGAGCTTCTTTATAACTCATAGCATGACTGATCATCAAATCAAGCTCAGCGTATTCATGAGCAAGAATCGAGCGTCGGCGTTCGACGTCCGTATAAACATTTTCCCGTATCCAAATCTCGTTTTCTGGTATTTTATACCGCAGATGAACAGGGAGTTCATTTTGTGGAACAAGACCGTGGAGTGCAATATAATCACCCATTTCTTCATTGCTTTTTACAATTATCTTGAAATATAACCAGGGTTCATGAGTCCAACAAGATTTGATGACCTCACGATAGAATACCTTCTCATTGACTTCTCCTTTGGACCCAGATGGCATATCTATAGGAGTCTGTTGTGATCCCGACAAGTTCTTTTTTTCTGCTCCCTTCCTTTTCTTATCATCGTTTTCTTCATTCATATTTGTTCTCCTATTATCATAATAGGAATTGTTTAACTATGTAAACTTAAAAGCATGATTTCTAATGGTAAACTCTTGATTTGATTCCGTAAATATTGTAAGTCCTGCATCCCGTTAACTCATACTAGGTATTGATTATTTGTTATATAAAAACATCTCACAAAAATAGAAAGTAAAAGGGGCTTTTTCTTTTTGTTACCTTTTTATCCCTCATTCCTAAATTATTTATACATGATTACAATACATGGTGGGCGAAGAAGAGGCGTATGAATTATGCAAGCTAAACAGGAATTAAAACGAGAAAAAGGAACATCTGGAGTTTTTAGAAAAGAAAAAGAAGGCTTTAATCCTTTTAAAATGGCTCAACAACAATTTGATAGGATTGCAGATCAACTCAATCTTGACGAACCAACGCGAGAGTTGCTCCGAAATCCACTCCGAGAGTACAGTTTTTCAATCCCAATTCGCATGGACGATGGCACCATGAAAGTTTTTCGAGGATTTCGGGTTCAACATAATGACGCACGAGGACCTTGCAAGGGCGGAATTCGCTTTCACCCCCAGGAAACCGAGGACACGGTTCGCGCACTTTCTATGTGGATGACCTGGAAATGCTCTGTCGCTGATATCCCACTCGGTGGAGGAAAAGGAGGAGTCATTTGTGATCCTCATAATCTATCAGAACAAGAACAGGAAAAAATCTGCCGAGGATGGGTTCGCCAGATAGCCAGAGATATCGGACCAACACGGGATGTTCCAGCACCTGATGTAATGACAAGCGGACAACACATGCTATGGATCATGGATGAATATCAAACTATCATGGGTGGACAATACCCAGGTTTAATCACAGGGAAACCTGTAGAGCTTGGCGGGTCTCGTGGAAGAACAGAAGCAACAGGATATGGAATTATCTATATCCTTCGTGAACTTTTAAAAGAAATGAAAATGGATATTACAAAAACCACGGCATCTATTCAAGGATTTGGAAATGTCGCTCGCTATTCTGCTGAGTTATTTATCCAATATGGAGGTACAGTTGTCTCAGTGTCTTGCTGGGATCAATCAGAAAACTGCACATATAGTTACCATAAAAAAACAGGGATTAAACTCGATGAACTTTTAAAAATCACCGATCGTTTTGGTACTATTGATAAAAAACAAGCGGAGAAGCTTGGCTACGAAGTTCGGCCAGGTGATGACTGGCTGAAACAGGATGTAGATATCCTCATACCAGCGGCTCTTGAACATTCGATTACAGAAGAAAACGTTAATGATATAAAACCACAGGTGAAAATCATTATCTGCGGTGCAAATGGACCAGTGACCCCAGAGGCAGAGAATATCCTTGAGAAAAAAGGGGTAATCGTTATCCCTGATTTTCTCGCAAACGCTGGTGGTGTTGTTTGCAGTTATTTCGAGCAGGTTCAAAGTAACCAGAATTACTATTGGACAAAAGAAGAAGTCCTTGGGAAGCTCGACAATAAAATGACCGATGCATTTTATAAAGTATGGGAACTTTCAAAACGGAAGAAAATACGGGTTAGTGATGCTGCATACATGATTGCGATTTCCCGAGTCGCTGAAGCATGTAAAATGCGAGGCTGGGTGTAATCCGACCATATGAACATCCGATTCAACGACCGAGAAAAAAAAATCATCAGTTGTATCGAAGAAATCACAGGAATTACTCCAACCATTTCCAACCAACTAGAACATGAGAAAGAGCAACATGTTGAACCATATCATATAAAACAAATTCTCCTTATTTCTTCTTCATATCATTTTTTTCAATTAGAAGAAGAAGGCAGATTGAGTTCCCTCTTACAAGAACACTATGAGTGGTACGGTCGCGAAGCACCACCGCAGATAACACATGTTGAAAGCCAAAAGGAATGCTTTTCCCTCCTTGCAAATCAACGATTCGATCTTGTTATTATTTTTGACACACTAGATGATATTGATAGTTACTCTTTGGCAACACAAATAAAATCAATCACCAACGTCCCGATTGTGCTTTTGGGGAACAATATCGCAGAACTCATTAAAATCGAAGAGAAAAACACCGAACATGTTTTAAGTAAAATATTAACCTGGAACGGTGATGGAAAAATTATACTGACCATCATCCAACTTATAGAGGATTCTGTTAATATACAAAAAGACCCTTTGCTTGTTGCGCATGGTCGATGTGTGTTGTTAATCGAAGACTCGATTCAGTACTATTCGACATATCTTCTTTTGCTCTACGATGAAATCCACAGCTTTCTTGAAATTATTTTATCTGATTCTTTAACTGAGGAACAACGAATACTTCGGCTCAACCATAGACCGGTCCTGTTGCATGCACAAGATTTTGAAACCGGAGTAAAACTCTATCAGGCGTATAAAAATAACATTATTGGTATCATCACCGATAATCAACTTGGTCATGACTCAAAAAAAGCAGTCCACGCTGGTGAAGATCTCGTTAAAATAATACAGAAAGAAAAACAAGATATCCCGATTCTTATCCAATCTTCTGAACTATATCATGGAGATATATCTCTTGGATCTCAGGTACGGTTTGTGTCAAAAAAGGAAGTGACACTCGTATTGATTATTAAAGATTTTATCAACGAATGTCTTGGTCTACGAGAGATAATCTTAAAAGATGCAGACCAAAATGAACTCTATCGAATCAAAAATATAAAGGATTTCGAGGATGCCATCTTATCCGTTGATGACAACATTCTTACCCAAGCCGCGAACCTGCATTTGTTTTCCAATTGGGTTCGCGTTCGAAGTGAAAACGACCTTGCAGAAAAAATCCAGAAGACCGAAACAGAGATTACAAAGAACGCTGAGTTACGGAAACGGCTTATCGATTTGCTTGAAGAACATAAATATGCTCAAACACAAACATCGGTGACTCCGTTTGAACGAACATCTCTTGCATCCTATCTTGAAATTAGCCGCATCGGAAAAGGGGCACTTGGGGGAAAAGCAAGGGGACTTTCATTTCTTGCAAAACTTGTTTCAAAATATATTTCAGAGGATATGTTCCCAAATCTCCGGATTACTATTCCTCGCACACTTGTGATTTCTACCGATATATTTGAATCATTTTTAGCACAGAATTCATTACCAACTGAAGAACTTTTTGACCTCCCAGATGAACGGATCGCTTTAACATTCATGTCCGCTAGTCTTCCTGCGACAGTTCTTGGCGACCTCCGATCTTTTATTCACAACACACGAAAACCATTGGTGGTGCGGTCCTCAGGTGTATTGGAAGATTCACTGTTACAATCCTTTGCTGGCATCTATGATTCCATCTTGTTACCAAACGAATCATGGGAAACTGATTTTCGATTCCAGGATGTATGTAACGCGGTTAAATTCGTATACGCGTCAACATTTTTTGAAAAAGCACGAACATATATCAAATCAACACCGAAAAACATTGGTGACGAGAAAATGGCGGTGATTATCCAAGAAGTTGTCGGGCAAAAACATGAAACATTTTTTTACCCCGCGATTTCAGGGGTAGCAAAATCATATAATTATTATCCATCCGGTGGTTGCAAACAAGAAGACGGGATTGTCTATCTCGCGCTTGGTTTAGGAAAAGCTATCGTTGATGGAGGTTGTACGTTTGGGTTTTGCCCAGAGAGTCCAACAGTTCCATTATACGGGACCCCAAAAGACTTTATGCGATATGCACAACGAAAATTCTATGCATTAAATCTCAAATCTGTCTATCGGATCGTCGAACGGAATGAAGAAACGTCTTATAGTATTCTTGGAGTCGATGATGCACTACGACATGGGATTCTTGAGAAGATAGCGTCCACATATGTTAGGCAAGACGATAGTCTTTACCCAGGGATCTACGAAGGAGGATCGTTGGTTATCGATTTCGGCCCAATCACCCAGTACGATGCGATACCATTAGCAAAAGCGTTGAAGTTATTATTACGTATAAGTGAAATAACGTTAGGATATCCTGTTGAGATAGAATTTGCGGTGAATCTTTCTCGAACAGATTCCGAAAAATCTGAATTAGTAATCCTACAAATCCGCAGTATGGTCCCACCAGGGAAAACAAGTGATATTCATATCGATGAATTTAATGAAAAAACCGATCTTGTTTATAGTGAAAATGCCCTAGGGAACGGAATTTTTGATACTATCCAGGATATTATTTTTGTAAAACCTTCCTTTGATATGTCAAACTCTGCTGAAGTCGTAGGTCAGGTTCGTTCTTTAAACCTCAAATTGATGGAAGAAAAAAAACCTTATCTTCTTATCGGACCCGGCCGCTGGGGCTCAGCTGATCACTGGTTAGGAATCCCCGTGATATGGAGTGATATCGCAGGTGTGAAAATTATTATTGAGACTCCGTTTAAAGAACGGGCGATAGACCCATCGCAAGGATCACATTTTTTCCATGATCTTATTTCATCGCAGGTAGGTTATATCATAACAAAAGAGGATAAAGGAAATATCAATATGGAATGGCTTGACGCTCTCCCAATGGTTGAAGAAATGCCAGACATAAAACATGTACGATTACCCAATCCCCTTGAGGTACGAATCGATGGAAAACATGGCAAAGCAATGATCCGACTAAGGAAAAGTAATAAATAACAGGAATAAATTCAGTCCTATATAGCGGGGTGGGATTGTACCTCATGACGATGGAGACGACAATGGCAGATAAAACAGATTTCACAAAATATCAAAAAAAGGATGATCAGAGTAATGCAGGTGTAGCACAGAATGGAACAATGATCCATGAATTAAAGGAACGAGTGAAAGAACTCAATTGTTTCTATCGCATCACCAAAATAGTACGAAACAGTAAATTGTCCATTGATGAAGCATTACAAGAAATCGTAAAAGTCATTCCTCCGGCTTGGCAATATCCAGAAATTACATGTGTCCGGATCTATCTTGAAGGCAGAGAATTTAAAACAGAAAATTTTCAACAGACCGATTGGAAACTCGACAGCCATCTTGTTGTTGATGAGAAAAAAATCGGTGTCTTAGAAGTGTTCTATCTCGAAGAACAACCTCAAGCAAATGAAGGACCCTTTCTCACCGAAGAACGCAAGCTGATTGACGCGATTGCTGATTTATTAGGTAAGTTTATCGAAGAGCGGCGAATTAAGGAAGAGTTAGAGCGCCAACGGCAGAAACTCGACTATGTCGAAAAAATGATGAAAGCTGAAGGGGAAACAACACTAAGATATCGATCACAGGAAAAGAAGCAGGATTGGGAAGTCATCCTTGATCTTTTAGCAAAAACAGACCCCCGGACATTACTCCGTTTAACAAGAAAAATGGCGTATCATCTCTATCGGATGGAGAATGAAAAAATTACAACCCTTTTAAATAAAATATCTCCAGTCGATAATGATTCCGCAGCTATCAACTGGCGTAATGTCAATACGCCAAATCAACGAGATGAGCTTAACACCTTTTTAACTATTCAAAAACAAGTCTTTGAAATCGCAAAAGACAGCATCCCTGCAGATGTTATTTCAACATTGTTTGCTAATTGGATGAAACAAGATAAAGCCCGTCCCTTACTATTGATGTCACAAAAAACAGGGATTCCTCTTGTAGAAATTACTGCTGAATTGAACAGATTTTTTGATCAGGAAGACGTGGAGAGTTCGATTTCGCCAGAAGATAAAATGAGCATAAAAACCGCGTTGATTCGAAGGTTCTTAGCAGAACGATTAGAATATGTAAATGTCGCAAAGACAGCTTTCGAATTAAAAGATTTTGTAGGTATCGCTGATCATATCGTTGGTCCCGCACAAGGGTCAGGAAAACTTGGGGGAAAAGCATCAGGTGTTCTGCTTGCAGAAAAACTCATCAAAGAAGAGATGAAAAAAAATCCTATGCTTAAAAATATCTCCTTCCCGGTAAGCTGGTATATTACCTCTGATACAATCCTTTCATTCATTCATTACAATGACCTTGATGAGGTTTCCCATGTGAAGTATCTTGACCCGTTGGAAATCAGACAAGAACAATCATTTTTAGAACATATATTTAAAAATTCTACCTTTCCGTTTGAAATAGTTGAAGGGTTGAGGAAAATTGTTCGGGATTTCAAAGATAAACCAGTGATTGTTCGATCATCAAGTCTCTTGGAGGACAATTTCGGGTATGCGTTCTCAGGGAAATATAAAAGCTTGTTTGTCCCTAACATAGGAGGAACGGAGGAAGAGCGACTCAAATCATTGATAAATGCGATTACTGAAGTGTACGCCTCAACTTTCAGCCCAGACCCCATTGAATATCGCCGTGAGCGAGGATTACTCGATTTCAACGAGGAAATGGGTATTTTAATTCAGGAAGTCGTTGGGACACAAGTCGGACCGTATTTCATGCCTACCTTTGCAGGGGTTGCATTTAGCAGAAATGAATTCCGATGGTCACCACGCATCACTCGAGAAGATGGTATGATTCGTATTGTACCAGGTCTTGGTACTCGAGCTGTTGACCGGGTAAGTAACGATTATCCCATCCTGATATCTCCGAAACGACCGAATCTCTTGGTAAATACCTTAGTAGAAGAACGTGTGAAATATTCTCCGCGATTCATGGATGTCATCAACACTGAGACAGGGATGATTGAAACCATTGATGCAGTCCAAGTGTTTAAAAAATATTTTGATGAATTACCAAATATTACAGATGTCGTCTCAATCCATGATCATGGACGGTTGACGAATGCAACAAATATTTTAATGAACCCGGAAAACGCTGATATTGTCATAACGTTCCAACACCTCTTTGAAAAAACAGATTTCCTCGAAAAAATAAAACAAATCCTTAGCCTCCTTGAAGAAAAAATAGGGGTCCCTGTTGATGTCGAATTTGCTTCGAGTGGAAATCAACTCTATATCCTCCAATGTCGCCCACAGAGTCAGTCACAAGGCATTGAACGTAAACCAGTTCCCAAAGACATCCCGGAGGAGCGGAAGATATTCTTTACGAAAAAATACGTCACAACCGCTAATATCGACAATATTGAATACATCGTCTACGTGGTGGCAGAGGAATATACCAATCTTACGAAAAGAGAACAAATGCAAAAGGTTGCAAAAATAATCAGTGAATTAAACTTAAAACTTCCTAGACGAAAATTTATCCTTATCGGTCCTGGTCGATGGGGCAGCAAAGGAGACATAAAACTCGGTGTTCCTGTTCGATATGGTGATATTAATAACTGCTCACTGATCGTTGAAATCGCAAAGGAAAAAGGAGGTTACACCCCCGAACTGTCCTTTGGAACACATTTTTTCCAAGATCTTGTTGAATCGAATATCAGATACTTACCCTTGTATCCTGACCAAGAGGATAATTTATTCAACGAACAAATTTTACTAGATATGGATAATAAGCTATCGAAGATATTACAGGGGTACAAGAATTTTGAACATGTGGTAAAAGTCATTAACGTCTCAGATATTCTCCCTGCAGGAACACTCACAGTGATTATGGACGGAGAAGCAAATGAGGCGCTCGCCTATCTCAAACCAGCCGATCATCTTACCTGGCGGACAATGAAAATCGAAGAAATCACCCAAGCCCTTGATCCTGAGCTCTATGGAATCCAAGGAATGTATCTTATCGGGAGCACAAAAGATGGCAGTGCAGGCCCAACAAGTGACATCGACTTTCTCGTTCATTTCAAAGGCACAGAGGAACAGAAGGATAAACTCATGGCATGGTTTGATGAATGGGGTAAAAAACTTGCCAAAGAGAATAAAGAAAGGACCGGCTTTGAGACCGATGCCTTACTGGATGTGCATATTATAACAGATGAGGATATCAAAAAGAAAAGCTCTTGGGCCTCACATATCACGTCTCCTTACCAAACGGTTCGAAAATTAACTCTTAAAAAGGAACATTAGTATACAACGATAAGTTCTCTTGTTGCATCATCTAAATGATTCGTATCAAATCGTACGACAGCAAGCTCAGGTCCATGATGAGCTGCGCTAAATGAATACGTTTCGTCTACTTTTTGCTTCCACCACCCAGTAATAGAAACCGATTCATGGACGTGACCATGTAAAGTCAACAATGGTTGATGATCAGTAATGAAGCGCTGGATCGCTATACTTCCGACATGAACATCAATCGGAGCATGATCGACCTTTTTTCCATGGAGATCTGCTCGATCAAGACAGGAATGATACGGTGGTGAATGAAACAGATAGATAGTTTTTCTAACAGGACTCTGTTTTGAGAGTATTTCGAGATCATATGCTATTGTTGAATATTTTATTTCATCGAGCGGAACATCAACCGTTCGTTTCCCGTGCTCTGGTGGAACAGCTCCAACATCAACATATTGAGAGATGTCATAACGCTCCCAATCCTTGAGCTGAAATGGTGTTGGAGGGACAAAAGAATACCCCGTGACATACTGTTTTTTATAAAATAGGGTTTTTTGATGAATATAATCTAAGACTCCTGCGTTATCTGCTTTCACAAAAAGATGTTCATACATCCGCGGATCATCGTTACCCATGATGACAAAAAATCGGATTTTTTTCTCACAACTTCTCAGAATTTCCTTCATCTCAGAAAAGATAGTTGTCTCAACAAATTCCTCCATTGTCGCATGCTTTGCAAGATGAAGTGGAAGAAGATCTCCTCCGAAAAAAACAGCGTCCGGTGTTTCTTTCCTAATGATTTGAAAAAGATGCTGGTATCGCGGGATACTCCCATGAATATCAGAAATAAAGATGCCTTTCAATGTTCCACCACAGCAGGTATTCTTCATGCGAGCCATCTGTTCATTCTTAATAAATTTTAGCTCTTGCTTACAGATATCATAAACTATTAAAATAACACCAATTTACGGTTACAACAAAAGAGTGTAATTTCAGAGGGGTTCTATGTATCCGATAGTTGAAAAAAAAGTATTATCTGAGAATGTTAAACTCTTAAAGATAAAAGCTCCATTAGTCGCGAAAAAGGCATTACCGGGTCAGTTCATTATTTTACGCATCGATGAAAAAGGTGAACGCATTCCTTTGACTATTGCAGATTCAGATCAAAAAAATGGAACGGTCAGCATCATTTTTCTTGAGGTGGGAAAAACAACAAAGCAACTCGGCAGTCTCAAAGAGGGGGATATCTTAGAAAATTTCGCTGGACCACTCGGAATGCCATCCGAGGTAAAAAAGTACGGTACTGTCGTCTGCATTGGTGGGGGTGTTGGTATCGCACCGCTCTATCCGATTGTAAAAGCATTGAAAGAAGCTGGAAATCATGTGATTTCAATTCTAGGGGCGAAAACCGCTGATCTCTTGTTATTAGAACAAGAAATCCACGCATTTAGCGATGAGTTCTACATCGCAACAGACAATGGATCCAAAGGTCACAAAGGTTTTGTCAGCGATGTTTTACAACAAGTAATCGATAAACATAAGGTTGACATGGTCATGGCGATCGGTCCAATCATTATGATGAAGGTTGTATCTAATCTTACAAAAAAATATGATATTAAAACCTTGGTCAGCCTTAACCCGATAATGGTAGATGGGACCGGGATGTGTGGTGGATGTAGGGTCTCGGTTGATGGGAAGACCAAGTTCGCCTGCGTTGATGGTCCTGAGTTTGACGGCCATAAAGTAGACTATGATAATTTAATGCTTCGTAACCGTCGTTTTGTGCATGCGGAAGGGGAAGCCTGTAAACTGGCAGGTGCTGCATGAGCGTACGAAAAACAAAACACGAGATGCCTGAGCAGTTACCGAAAGAGCGGATAAAAAACTTCAAAGAAGTGCCGTATGGCTACAGCAAAGAGATAGCAATTGAAGAAGCAAAACGATGCTTACAGTGTAAAAACAAGCCATGTATGAAAGGATGTCCCGTCGAAATCGACATCCCTGGTTTCATTAATTGTATCGCTCAGGGCGATTTTGAGAAAGCAGCAGAGGTGATTAAGGCAAAAAATAATCTTCCAGCAATATCCGGGCGTGTGTGTCCTTACGAAAGTCAATGCGAAGGAGAATGTACCCTAAAGAAAATGGGGGAACCTGTCGGCATTGGACGATTGGAGCGATTTATCGCGGATTATGAACGAGAGAAAGGAAAAAAGCCTCCGAAGAAACCACACTCAACAGGGAAACATATTGCGGTGGTAGGTTCAGGTCCTGCAGGGTTGACTTGTGCTGGTGATCTCGCTCGGATGGGACATGCGGTCACTGTTTTTGAAGCGTTACATGATCCCGGTGGTGTGCTGATGTACGGAATCCCTGAGTTTCGTCTCCCCAAAGCTATTGTAAAATCCGAAGTCGATTACATCAAAAGTCTTGGAGTTGAAATCAACTATGATATTGTAGTAGGAAAAACAATCACAGTTCAAGAGTTAATGGATGATTACGACGCCGTTTTTATCGGCACTGGTGCTGGTCTTCCAAATTGGTTGAACATCCCTGGCGAGAACCTCGATGGGGTTTATTCAGCTAATGAGTTTCTCACCCGGGTGAACATGATGAAGGCGTATCGATTCCCTGAATATGATACACCAGTGAAAATAGGGAAAATCGTCGTGACGTTTGGCGCAGGGAATGTCGCCATGGATTGTGCACGCACTTCGTTACGATTAGGTGCTGAGAAATCCTATATACTCTATCGGAGAACGGAAGCTGAAATGCCGGCTCGGGCAGAGGAAATCGAACACGCAAAACAGGAAGGAGTGATCTTCAAGTTGTTGATCGCTCCGATTCGATTCATAGGGGATGAGAAAGGAATCCTTAAAGAAGTTGAATTTCTGAAAATGCAATTAGGGGAACCAGATGAGTCAGGCAGGAGACGACCTGTTCCGATTCCAGACTCTGAAGAAAAGTTAGCGATTGATACCGCGCTTGTCGCAATCGGTCAAAGCCCAAACCCATTAATCCCTCAGACCATGAAAGATTTACAAATTGGGAAACACGGGAATATCGTTACAGATGAAGATGGGCGGACATCGATTCCGAAGATTTTTGCGGGTGGTGATATCGCGACTGGTGCAGCGACAGTGATTCTTGCTATGGGTGCTGGGAAACGGTCCGCCAAAGCGATTGATGCGTATTTGAAAAACAACTCATAGTATGCTTTCTATTTCTTTGAAATTGAGAATCTCCCAAATTTAAATTCACAGTTTGTCTGTATCAATGAGCCAATCAGGTATCCTCCAATGAGATAGACAATCAGTAAAAGGATAGGGACGATACCAGTGTAACCTAAGATCGTTGAGTACCCAAGGATAGCTGCGAAGGTCACATCAAGAAGAATCGTTCTTCGATGATCCTGTGGTTTTTGTTTTACTAAAAAGCGATACATGATGTAGATCTGAGAGGGGATCCCATAGAGTATAAAGAAAAGAAGATAGTAGACGTTTCGCGTGTACCAATACGCAAGGAAACTACAGAAAAGAAAACCTATTTTTAATGCACAGCCATAGAGGAAGTACGGGTGGGTTCCATGGAGCCTTTGATTGTTTTTCACCTGAGTGATGACCGCGAAGCTTTTAACACCAACGCTCCGGTCCGCATCAACGTCTTTGAGTCCGTTTTCCCATTGTGCGAACGCAGTTGCAGCGAAGATGACCACTCCGATAAAAATCCAGGTATAGGTCGTTGGCGATCCTCCCACTGCAAAAACTCCGAAAAGGACAAAAAAGGAATACGAAATTGAAAATGAAAAATCATAAGACAGTAAGAATTTTTTCCCTTTCCAACCATACCAAACAAGTGACCCAAATGCAGGCAAGACACAAAAAAAACACATAAGGACCGAGAAATAATCAACGGACAGGAGCAGAAGAAACAGCATTAGCAGACAGATAAGGGTTGCTCCATAGACGAAAAGCATCGCCTCTCTTCTAGACAATAGACCACCAATCACAGGGTTCCTTGAAGGAACATAGGTATGTGCATCAAGTTCTACGTCACCTAATGCGATATAGGTGTTTAATGCCATATGGGAAAAGAGAGAGATAATCGTAAAATAAATGATGTAGTACCATTCAACTGGTACCGTTGATGTCAATGCACCGACAATCGCGATAGACGCGCTGGTGGTAATCCCTTGTGTCCGACCGATGTCAGCAAACGTGCGAAGTTTTTCTAACACAGAGGAAAAAAAGAGAAATCGGTATAAAAAGCTATAGGTTACAAACCGATGGATTTTTATGGACCTCTGGTTTACTTCTGTGTAAATGCTTCGTGATTACATTG
>Ga0105100_10001218_pt1 | contig 15172 bp, 10 predicted proteins | sample PPLLak12cMay2015_2_FD_87033 | JGI IMG/M metagenome (GOLD analysis project Ga0105100, IMG submission 87033) | Freshwater sediment microbial communities from Prairie Pothole Lake near Jamestown, North Dakota, USA - PPLs Lake P8 Core (1) Depth... | ecosystem: Environmental > Aquatic > Freshwater >...
CTACTTGGAATATAATCCGATATTCCCCATTACACCCTTGTTTAAAAAAACACTGGTTTAAAAAGGAGTGCAAATATAAAGAGTTTTGGATAACATGAGAAAAAAACAACAGAAAATATTTTTCAGTGTAGCCTTAAGCCAGTAGTTAGAAGGGCAAAGGCATATGGTATAAGGGAAAAGGGATTAGGTATAAGTAAGAAGTGTAAAGTGTACAATGAACAATGAATAATGAACAATTAACCTTAAACTTTAAACCTCAAAAACTCCAGCTTTCAGACTCACACACTGCAGTCTACAGCCTGTAGCCTGTAGCCTTATTTTCTTTATGCGATAAAACTGGTGCTGATGGATTTATACTTGTAGACTTTATGAATCACGTCGGCAAAAAGATCTGCAATTGAAAGGATTCTAATCTTATCAATTTGGTCTTTCAGCGGTATGGTATCGGTTACACAGATTTCAACAATGGGGGATTTCTCGATCCGTTCATAAGCGGGACCGGATAAAACGGCATGGGTGCCCACCACCCTGATACTTCTGGCCCCTTCATCTTTCATGAGCTTGGCTGCGAGGCATATCGTGCCGGCAGTATCAATCATATCATCAACGATCACAATATTTTTATCATGGACATCACCGATTACCTTTATTTCTTCAACAACGTTAGCCTTTTTTCTCAGCTTGTAACAAATTACCATTTCACAATTGAGAAAACGGGAATACGCGTTGGCACGTTTGGTCCCCCCCATGTCGGGTGCCGCAATAGCCAGATTTTCCAGATTGAGGCTCTTAATGTAAGGTACAAATAATGCAGACCCATAAATATGATCGACCGGCACATTAAAAAAGCCCTGTATCTGGTCAGCGTGCAGATCCATGGTCATGATGCGGTCGACCCCGGCAGCCGTCAGCAAATCAGCAACCAGCTTGGCACCGATGGAACAACGTGGTTTATCCTTACGGTCCTGCCTCGCATACCCGAGATAGGGCATGACCGCTACCACCTGAAAGGCCGATGCTCTTTTAGCTGCATCAATCATCAGCAGCAACTCCATCAGATTTTCAGCAGGCGGATACGTGGATTGTATAATAAAAACAATACAACCGCGCACTGATTCTTCAAAATAAGGCTGAATTTCCCCGTCACTGAATTCAAGAACTGAGGTTTTCCCAACCTCAGCGCCATAGCTTTTAGCAATTTTTTCAGCGAGATTTGTAGAGGCACGGCCGGCAAAAAACTTTATAGGAGCTTTGATTTTCATGAATTTAATTTTTCAGGATTATCAGGCGCTGCAAATGTAAAAAAAACCATGCTCAATAATTGATTTGAGGCTGGTAAAAAAATGAAACAGTTGTTAACAATGAAGGTCAAAAGGCAGAAGGCATAAGGCAAAAGGCAGAAGATAATTGTTAATTGTTAATTGTTAATTGTTAATTGACCGTTGTCATCCTGTAGCCTGTAGTCCGTAGCCTTTAGCCTGAATCCTACAGCCAACAACCTAAACCGCTAAACAGCTAAAAAGCTAAACCGCTATATTCCAATATACTGCTTTATCACCTTGAACAAGGATTCTATTTTAATGGGTTTGGAAATATAGGCATCGCATCCTGCCTTTATACAGTTTTCTTCATCAGCCGACATGGCATAGGCTGTCTGAACAATAACGGGCAATGTACTTCTGTTCTTTTTTATCTGGGTTGTGGCTTCAATGCCATCCATATGCGGCATTTTGATATCCATCAACACAAGATTAATGCCCGTGTTTTTCCGGCATATCTCCACAGCTTCAATTCCGTTCCGGGCCCATAATATATTCGCCCCGGTAACCTTCAGCAATACTTCCAGAAAAGTATAATTGTCTTCTTCATCCTCAGCAATTAGAATGGTTTTATCCGACCAGTCAAACGAACTCTCATCAAATACTTTTTCAGCCTGGGCAAACGATGCTCCTTTTATATAAGGCAACTCCAAATAGAAAACCGATCCTATGGAAAACTCAGATTCAACATAGATCTGTCCTTTCATCCGTTCAGCGAGCCCTTTTGAAATTGCCAGTCCCAGTCCTGTCCCGCTGTATGACCTGCTATGCGATTCATCAGCCTGCCTGAACCGGTCAAATACAATCTTCTGCTCTTCCGGTGTCATCCCAATGCCGGTGTCCTTTACAAAGAAGATAATGGAACTGTTCTTAATCGTGTAACCCAGCTCAACAATGCCGTTCTCAGTAAACTTCAAGGCGTTGGAAAGAAAATTCGACAAGATCTGTTCGATCCTTATTTTATCTGAAAAAATGCAATCATCACCATCGGGAAGTCCTACCCTATATTTTATTTCTATGGGCTTGTTATCCTCTTTCCTTATGTTGTCAAAAGACAAAAACAGCTCCCTGATCAGTGTATTGATCGGAAAGCTTTTATTAAAGATGGAGATCTGCCCTGCCTCAATTTTTGAAATATCAATGATATCGGTGATAATCTGCAGCAACTGCTTGCTCTTGGAGTTAATGATCTCCACAAAAGTCGTCTTCCGCTCATCCGAAAAATTCTTGTTTTTCAACAGATTCGCGAATCCAAGGATGGCATTCATGGGAGTCCTTATCTCATGGCTCATGTTGGCCAGGAAGGAGGATTTCAGTTTGTCACTTTCTTCTGCCTTTTCTTTGGCGTTGACCAGCTCATTATTAATAACGCGCAGGATCTCATTCTGTTCCGCCAGTTTTTTGCTGTAAGCCCTTATCTCTTCTTCTGCCTGTTTTCGTTCCGTAATTTCCAGTGATATGCCTGAAACACCAATTATCTCTCCGGTTTCACTGTATATAGGGGCTTTATAGGTTTCAAACCAGAGTTTTTCGGTTTTCTCATAGTAAAAATGCTCACGGCGTTTTGACATCACCTCCTGGTCCTCCTGCCTGTATCTTGCAGCAATCTCAGCGGGATATAATGCTGCGTCCGCTTTACCTACAATGTTATCAGGCTGAAGATTTCTTGACCGTGCAAATGATTCATTTACCGACAAATAGACACCCTTTTTATCCTTCATCCAGGCCATATGGGGCAGGTTATTCAACAAGGCCTTTTTCAGGGCTTCACTTTTCTGCAGTTCGGTATTGATAGAACGTGCCTTTTCATTGATTTCCTGAAGCTCCTTGTTCAGGTCAATGAGTTTCTGCTCGGCCCTGACTTTTTCTGTAATGTCAATGATTACGCCTGATATCAGGTTATTTTCAAGTTGTGCATTGATACTTCCTGTAATTGTTTTTCCTGCTTTTGTGATCAGCTCAATCCTGAAATCGGTGACCGCTTTCCGTGCCTCCAGAATGCGCGTCAGTTCACCACGAATGCCCTTGATGACATAATAATGTTGTGCCTTTTCTTTCTTAAACTCTTCAGCAGTATATCCCAGCATCCGGAGAGCCGCATCGTTAATGAATACTATTTCACCATCCAGGGTCGTTGTAAATACCCCGACAACAGAATTATCAACCAGTTTCCGGTATTTTTCTTCCGAGTCTTTTAAACGGTCTTCCACCTGTTTTCTTTCGGTAATATCCTGAAATATTATAGCCGCCGTTCCCAAGGAAGTTTGAAATGCCGTGACATCACAAATATTCTGGATATTTCCGTCATCGTATTCGATTTCATTCCCATACCATATATTGCCTTCGCAGGCAACTTTCTTGTATTCCGAGGGTATTACCGTGTTGGCAAGGGGTGGGAAAGCCTCTTCAATAGTCTTTCCGATCAGTTTGTTGTCCTTGATTTTCAGTATCTCCCTGGCGGCCGGATTCATATCGGTCAGCACAAGATTCCCTTTCGCATCGATCACATATATCAGCATGCCCAGGGGTGTGGCGTTAAATATATTGCGAAATTTAATTTCACCGTACCCGATTTGCCGTTCCATTTTTGATTGTTCCGTGACATTCTGCAAAACAACGAACAGAAAATCTTCCTGGTTCCCGGGATCATGAAATAGCCTGCAATGTTGTTTCAGATATTGGATATTCCGGTCAACTCCTTTAACCTTGAAATTAATGGTTGAGAATTCGGCCCCCTGTGTCAGCTGCCTGTTAATCTGTTCTTCAACCTGCTGCCTGTCACCAGGTATAACGGTCAGGAGATAATCATGAAATGAGAGCTTGCTGAGTTTTTCAGGGAGTCCTATCAGTTCATGGATATTCTCTGAAAATTCTATAATTTCCCGGGTGGCTGAAAGGATAAGATATCCTGATTTAAAGTGTTTCTGAGCATCTACCAACAATTCCAGCTTTCTGTCCAGACCGATGTTCTTTTTGCCCTGAGGAATTCCTTGCTTCATGAAAAATATTTCTGTATTCGAATTTAAACAATCTTTAGGCCTTTTTTTCTATCTTTCAGAAATTAATTTAGGACATGAAGATCGAATATCATCAGTCATTTGACCGTAACATAGGTTTATTGGATGAAAAAGAGCAGCAGCAGATCAGGGAATCCCACGCAGCTGTTTTTGGAATGGGAGGTTTGGGGGGGGTGATATCCGAAATACTGGTACGTGCAGGAATAGGAAGCCTGACCATCATTGACAGGGATGTATTTGAGCCCAGCAACCTTAACCGGCAGGTCTTTGCATTCACTGACACCATGGGTCAGCGGAAAACAGATGTTGCTGAAAGTTTTTTGCACCGGATCAACCCCTGCCTGATCGTTCATAAAGAATCCACGGTTGATGAATCCAATATCAGGGATCTTATGACGGGCGTCAGGGTTGCCCTTCTTGCCCTTGATGATATTGTTCCCTGTATCATTATCAGCCGTTTTGCCCGGGCCCATAAAATTCCCCTGGTTGAAGGCTGGGCCATCCCCTTTGGGAATGTCAGGGTATTCACGGCTGATACGCCCACCCTCGAGGATGTATACAACATGCCAACAACAGGAAAAGATATCAGTTCGCTGACTACAGAAGAACAACAAAACCTGAATCTCCGTATGCTCTATGAATTGCAATCGATAGAAGGGATCGGGGAATATTATTCCGAAGCTGCACTTCAGCGTATCCAACAGGGGACAATAACATCCTTTGCACCCATGGTTTGGTTAACTGCTGTACTCATGGCCAATGAAGCCCTGAAAATCATACTCAACAAGGGCAGCATCGCCTTATCTCCCGCCTTTAACCTGTATGATCCTTTCAGAAACCGCATCCCAAAACAAAGCAACCATGAAAATCATTAATACCCATGCTCATCTCATCGAGATTGAAAAGGTTTTGCAGGGAAACGGGCAGCAAATCCTCTCCCTGCTGAAAAACATACCCACTTTCAGTGATGTGGATCAGGTTGCCGATATGCTCTCGGTCGAAAACCTGTTGCACCAGATGAACGATGCAGGGATAGAGCAGACAGTGCTGTTTGCCATGTATGGCCCCATCCTGTATTCCTCCAATGAATTTGTTGCCGGCATATGCAGGCAATACCCCGGGCGGTTCATAGGCTTTGCCTCGGTTGATGTTCATGAACCTGAAGCCCCCGCGATATTGGAAAAGGCCATTGCAGGGTTGGGACTAAAGGGGCTGAAACTGCATCCGCCGCTGCAAAACTTCTATCCCAATGACAAAGCCCTCTGGCCGCTGTATAAAAAGGCTTTGGACCTCCATATCCCGGTGGTATTTCACATCGGCACCACCCCTTTCGGAAATATGGTAAAACTATCACAGGCTTATCCTGTTTTGCTGGATGAGGTGGCCAACGATTTTCCCGATCTTACCATTATTCTTACGCACCTGGGCACGTTATGGCACAATGAATCGTTTATGGTTACGGAGAAACACCCCAATGTATATATTGATACAGCGGCATACCCATACGAGATCAAGGAATTGCTGAACGAAAACCTGATCCGCCGGGTTGGAGAGAACAAATTCATCTTCGGCACTGATTTTCCCATGCCTTATGAAGGAAAACTGCACCGGATGGGTGATTTTGTCGACTGTATTGAATCGCTGAATATTTCCGGGGAGTTAAAAGAATTAATTTTCCATGGTAATTTTGAGAACCTGATGAAAATAAAAGCATAATGGTGCTTAATATCCGCTGCCATGATTAACAACCTGAAAAGAAAATGGATCCGGCGTTATCTCACCACTTCAGATCCGGATTCACTGGTTTCCGGGTCAGCCGGTAAGGCAGTTTCAGCTTTTCACCGTGCTGTTAAAAAGAGCGAGGCCTATCGCAGGATCATGGAAGTACAATCCATCCGGCCCGGAGAAATAAAATCTCCGGATGACTTTAGTAAAAGAGTCCCGGTGACGGATAAAAACAATTTCTTTTCCGTTTTCCCTTTAAATGAAATAATGGCGAAGCAGGACTTTCCGAAGATCAGGAACATTATGACCAGCTCGGGCTTTTCGGGAAAATTTGCTTTCGGGGCTGACCTCCTGGGTCGGGAAAGCAGCAGCCGGTTCTTTGTGGATACTGCGCTGGACCTGCTTTTCAATACCAGCCTGAAAAAGACCTTTCTTATCAATTGCACCCCGATGGGAGTTCACGTGGAAACTTCTCTGCCGCTGGCCGAAACCAGCGTAAGAAGTGACATGGTCATAGCCATACTGAAAAAGGTATCGGTTCATTATGACCAGACCATCATAATAGGAGATCCGTATTTTATGAAAAAACTTGTTGAAGAAGGTTGCGAGGCAGGCATCCGTTGGAAAAATCTTGGGGTAAGCCTGGTGATGGGCCAGGACTGGTTTCCCGAAACCTTGCGGAGTTACCTTGCCAACCTGATGGAACTGGATCCGGAAAAAACAACTGACCGGATGATGCTGGCCACCATGGGACTGACAGAGCTGGGCCTGAATGTATTTCATGAGACTCCTGAAACAGTGAGAATAAGAAGAATGGCGCAACGTGACGGCCATTTTCGTGAAAAGCTCTTCGGTACGGAAAAAGCAGCATGCGGAACCCTGTTTCATTATTATCCCATGCGGTTCTTCCTGGAAGAACATACCGATGGCTCGTTGCTGTTTACCACCCTGTCAAAGTCGACCGTTATTCCTTTAATACGCTATTATTCAGGAGATTGCGGAAAACTGATATCTTATAATGAACTGGTCCGGCTTTTGGCACAATTCCGCCTTGCGGATTTAAAACCATGGCTGAAGCTTCCGCTGGCAACGATGACGGGGCGTGCAACCAACGTCCTGCCATACAAAGGCCAACCCTTATACCCGGAAGACCTGAAGCTGGGATTGTATGAAAATGAGAATGCTGCCCGGCAGACAACTGGATATTTTGTATTGTCCGTTGAACAGGAGAAACCACTGGTTGAAGTGCAGCTGAAACCGGGCATGACCCCTTCTGCTGAGCTAGGCAAAGTTTACAGCAGGGCTTTTCAGCAATATGTGAAACCTGAACTTGCCATAAAGCTTTACTCCTACCATGATTTTCCCTATGGCATGGAGCTCAACTATGAAAAGAAGTTCCTGAATCTGAAATGAATGCAGGGAGAAATACCGGTTGGTTATCCCTTCACCGTCTCCAGGCTTGAGATGACATTGGATTCATCCATGTAAAACCTGTAGTTGTCCGGGTAATGGTTATACCAGGTCTTTTCAATCTGACCGGCATTGCATACCGCCGGGTATGTAAAAGCACCATAATACATGGCGGGGGGGCACATAGGTTCGTAAAACCAATAATAGCGCTCAATTAACCGCCGAAGTGAAGGTTCGATTAAAATAACATAATCAGTAATGTTATTTCGTTTACAGTAATGAAGGGCAATCCGGAATAAGCCGTGAGAAATAAGTCCTTTGTGTTTGGGGGACACTACAATATACCTGGATAGTTCAACCATGGTGCTGACATCAATCTTCCGCTTTTTAATGGAGGGATGCTGTAAGAAAGGCAAAGTACCAAAGTCGCTTCCTTTGATGATGCGCGTCAATCCAACAACATCGAAATCATCATCCAGGGCAATGAAGGTGGGGGACTTTTCATCGTAGATATCCTTTTCAAGCCGGTCAGGAAAATAATCGGCCGGCAACCATTTGCGCTCTTCGCAATAGACTTTGTATCGGATTGACTGGCAGGTCCTTATTTCTTTTCCAGTATCAGCAATCTTGAAATAAAGATTGAAATCATTCGGAATACCCATAGTTTTTGCTTATTGCACTATATAATAATTAACATTAGCCATAATCTGATGGCTTAAATAAAATGGGTTGGTGTAAGGTTCAGAGCGTTAGCTTTCACCTGAAATTAAAAGTATGTAAATATCAGGTATTTTCAAAAGGCCGGATGCCTTTACAATCCTTATTTCTACGATGCAACATTATTTTATAAGCAGCTTTTGTTTCTAAATATTTGATATACAATAATTTTAAATTTTATTTAGATTAAATTTAAATTACAAAAATTTTCAAATTGATGCAAGATTTTTGCATTAATATGAACTTTAATAGTTTAAAAATTCTATCGGCTTTATAGAATTAGTATCATTCATCCCCAATGTTGTCCGCAATAAAAACCGACATCCATCATACCTTCGAATCCACAAATGCATTACTTTGCAGAAAAAAAACACATGGGCAAAAGCCGCACACCTTTTCCGAAGATTTTCTGGACAGCCAACCTGATTGAAGTCTTTGAACGGTTCACGTATTATGGTATTTATATCGGTTTTGGCATTTATATGGAAACCCTTGGTTTTTCAAAAAGCCAGATGGGCCCCATTCAGGGTATATTTCTTTTGCTGTCATACACCATCCCTGTAATATCGGGGACCTTTGCTGACAGGTACGGATTTAAAAAAGTGCTGATCGTTTCATATCTCGCGTATCTTCCTTCGATCCTGCTGCTGCTGTATACCAAAACATTTTCGGGAATTGCCCTCACCATGATCAGCATCGGCCTTGCCGCCGGCATTTTCAAGCCTCTGATATCCGGAACGGTAAGGGCTGTGACTGACAATACGAATAAAACGCTTGGCTTTGGCATTTTTTACAATATGGTGAATATCGGTGCCACATTCGGACCTGTTATCGCTGCCAAATTAAGGGTAATATCATGGGAATATGCTTTTATTGCCGCAGCCATTTCCATTGGTCTGATGTTTTTGATAACCCTGCTTTTTTATAAGGATCCGCCAAGGGAAATTGAAGGCAAAACCCTGCGCGACAAGTTTAAGGACCTCGGACTGGCACTTTCTGATAAGCGTTTTCTGATATTTCTTATACTGCTTGGATTGTTCTTCTGGACGCCTTTCTGGTCATTTTTCAATATAGCGGCTATGTATGCTGATTCACAACTTAATACGGCAACATTATATGAGAATATCCGGGCTGTCATGGGAACCGGCTTTACCAACTTCATTTCAAAGGAAGAAAACGGCACCCGTATGGTTCTTGGTGAAAGCATTGCGAACAGTGCCTATTATATTATCCTGTTTCAAATAATTGTGTCAAGCGTCGTTAAGCGCTTCCGGGCGATCCCGGTATTTACCATGGGGCTGATCATTATGGCTGCCGGATATATATGTATGGGAATGGCAAGGATCATGGCTCCGGTCTGGTTCCTTGCAGGGGTTTTTCTTTTTGCCATCGGCGAAATGACTTCATCCCCGCGCATCCAGGAATATATAACCTGGCTTGCCCCGAAGGAAAAGGCAGGGCTATATATGGGCACCAATTTCCTGGCCATGGGGATCGGGGGATCGCTGAGTGGTTTTGTACTGACCCCCTTATACGGATATTTCAAGGATCATCTTCATTCCGAAAACATGTGGTTTTTCCTGGCAGGCAGCATGCTGGCGGGAACCCTTATCATTAATCTGTACATTAAGATTTTCGGTGAATTCAGGGAGGTGGAGAAGTAAGGCGGGGGACAATAAGCAGAACCGGTAACGAAAATTAATTGTTAATTGTTAATTGCTCATTGTTCATTGTTCAGGTGCATGTTCTCTATTTTTTTTTATCTTTGATTGCCGGCCGGATATTAAGGAAGGCCGGAATATGAAAAAACACCTGCCGCTTTACTTTTCTCTTACCTTCCTCGCGATCATTGTTTTCTGGATTGTTATTTTTTTAGGGAACCGGAACTTTTCAGGAGGTCATATCTTTGAGTATATTCCCGATCTGAGGAATGGTACCGGTACTTTTTTCAGGGAACTGTTTTCAAACCTTCACAATACCCTGGGAATCCTTCTGATGCAGATCATCGTGATCATTCTGGTCGCCCGGCTGATGGGATTCCTGTTCCAGAAAATGGAACAACCCGTGGTGATCGGCGAGATCCTGGCCGGAATACTGCTGGGCCCTTCCGTTCTTGGCCTTGTATCACCGGCCACCATGCATTTCATCTTTCCTGCCGAATCACTGGGAAATTTGTATTTATTAAGTCAGGTAGGCCTGATCCTGTTTATGTTTGTGATCGGCATGGAACTCGACTGGGAATCCTTGAAAAAATCAGCCAAAGATGCCGTACTGATCAGCTATACCGGATTAATATTCCCATTCATCCTGGGCATATTATTATCCTATTTTATGTATGGCATCCTTTCACCCGGAAAATCATCGTTCATAGCTTTTGCACTGTTTATGGGCACAGCAATGTGCATAACAGCTTTTCCAGTGCTTGCCCGCATCGTTCAGGAAAAACAACTAACCCGTTCTCCGGTTGGTAAAATAGCCATTACAGCGGCTGCCATTGGTGATGCTGCAGCATGGTGCATACTGGCTATTGTCATCGCATTTGTCAGGGCCGGTGCTTTTACTAATGCATTTATTACCATCAGCCTCACCATCCTCTATGTTGTCGTGATGCTTTTTGTCATCAGACCTTTCATTCAGCGCATCGGCGCTATATATACCACACGTGAGAACGTCAGCAAACCTGTTGTGGCATTTGTATTTCTGCTCATGTTAACATCCGCGTTTGTTTCAGAGGTGATCGGCATTCATGCTTTGTTCGGTGCTTTTATGGCCGGTGTCATCATGCCCAATAACCTTAATTTTAAGCAGGTAATAACCGAGAAGTTGCAGGACCTGGCCCTGGTACTATTGCTGCCCCTGTTCTTCGTCGAAACCGGATTAAGAACAGAAATCGGACTGATTAACTCGCCTTTTCTCTGGTTGGTTTGCGCCGCGATCACCGGGGTTGCCATACTCGGTAAATTCGGAGGGACACTCCTGGCGTCAAGGTATGCAGGGCTTTCATGGAATTACTCTCTTACACTGGGCGTGTTGATGAATTCCAAAGGCCTTATGGAACTGGTTGTGATCAACATAGGTTATGAACTTGGCATCCTGAGTACTGAAATTTATTCCATGCTGGTTATCATGACCCTGGTTACTACTTTTATAACCGGGCCAGGACTGAGCCTTATCAAATATTTTTCCCGTGAAAGGCCGGCGCGTGAGGTATTGTCAGAAACAGGAAAAGTATTGCTCTCCTTTGCCAATCCCCGTATGGGAAGCTCCCTGTTAAAGATCAGCAGGGCCATTGTGCCAAACCTGCTGACTGAAACAGCCTTTGTTGCCATGCATATTTCACCGCGTACTGACATATCGCCAAGCGATGCCGCTGTATTTGAAAAGGAAAGCTTTGCTCCCATCATGAAAACAGCCGGGAATTTAAAAATACCATTGAGAACCATTTATAAAAGTACCGGAGGTGATATTGCTGCTGAAATTGTTACGATCTGCCGGACCGAAAAGCCGGATTTCCTTATGCTCGGGGGCGCATACTCCATTTTCAGCTCCGACCTGCTGGGAGGCATCATCCGGAAAATACTGAATGAAGTCGATTGTGATATTCTTGTTTTCAGTGAACGGCAAAAATTTCAGCTTGATTCTATGCTGCTTATATTCTTTGGTGAGGATGATGAACTCCTGTTGCATTATGCCTGCAATATGAAAAAAGAAACCTATCAGAAGTGTTATGTGTTTCCGGCTGAAAATTCAATTGAGATCATCGAGTCTTTCAGAAAAAAGACCGGATTTGCACCGGAGATTGTCAAGAGTCGTTTTACCGATCCGTCTTTTCTTGAAAGCATTGACCTGATACTGGTATCGGCATACAACTGGAAGCGGGTCGAAGTGACCTACCCATCTCTCGTTAAGCATTTCCCTTCCCTGCTGTATGTTCATAAAGGATCCAAGCCTAATCGCCTGCTGATGCATGGTGAAAGGAATCACGAGACATAGCTGTTGCTTACTGCTTACTGCTTACTGCTTACTGCTTCCTCCCTCACTCTCGCTCTCACTCTCACGCTGACTCCTCCCACCCTCATATGCCTTCTTTTAAAAAACCACAGCCCGATTGCAAAATAAACGATGGATATAACAGTAAGGCATAACAGCTGCGGCCAGATATCCGCAAGCTGCCTGTTGAGGATCATCAGGTCATACAAAGCGGACACCGCATGAGACGGAGACATAAGTCCGGTTATTGAAACACTATAATCTCCAATTTTAAACCATTCCGGGGCATTTACCGGGAACATGGCACCGGTGAAGAACATAAACAGGAACAGGGGAAAGTTACCTACTACCAGGACCTGCGTGACGGTTTTTGTAAAGGCAGCTATAAGGAGGCTGAAAGCGGTGATTGAAATGCAGGTCAGCAACGCTACTACGAAAAATGCCAGCCAGGTACCTTCAAAATGAAAGCCCATGGCAAAGGCAACCAGCAATGTCAGCAGGATGGAAATAATACCTACCGCAAGCTGCACCATACTTACGCCACTCAGAAATCCTACCGTGCTGATCCGGGTAAGTTTCAACCGCTGCATGGTCTTGTTTTCAACTTCAGCCACAAATGCCGTTGAAGCGCTCAGCATAAGCATTACAATAGACAGAACCAGCAGGCCGGGAATGGCAAGGTCAAAATCGGAGAGGGTGCCGGAAGCCCCGATGGGTGTTTCTTCCATGATGAACTGGGGCTCTGACTCCAGGAAGGATGAGAAGTAATTGCTGATGCCGTCATATACGCCGATGGCACCGATAATATAGTTCATATCGGTGATATTCCCGATGAATTCGATACGGGGCAAGGAATCAATTCCTTTTTCCCGGGCATGCATCAGGGATGAAAAATCAGCAGGGACCAGTATCGCCACATCCGCTTTCTTATTTTCAATTTTCTTCTCTGCAGAAGACCGGCTATCAGCCTCATGAAAAGTGAAACCATCCATGATGGTCCTGCCGATATAAACGGCAAGCGAATCACCCAGATTAACTGATTTTGCGGAATCAGGACTGTATCCTTCGTCATTGTTCACCAGCAGGATATCATAGGAAGGCTTATAGCTTTCGTTAATGAGGTTGTAGACGACGACAAAAAAAGGAGCCGTAAGGACGGTCAGTATCAGCAGCCAGAAGCTGCGGAACTGCTCAATCATGCTTTTATAGACTATGGCCAGGAATTTCATGTCAATCCTTTTTATCTTTATAACGATCACTCGCGTAAACTGCGGCCTGTGAGGCTGATGAAAACATCTTCCAGTGTGTTGGGCCGTATACTGATTTCAGCTATATCAAAACCATGGTCTTTTAATAGCTGGCTGGCTTTCCAAAGGGTCTCAGGGTTGGCTTTCTCCCGTATGAGGATCTTGTCCTGCTGCACTAAAACCTGATTATAGTGTGTTTTCAGGCATGTTTCTGCCGCCGCCTTGTCCTTGTTTCCCACCGGAGTTATCATCACCTGTATAACATCATCTTCACTCATGGCCCTTTTCAGGTTGGATGGCGTATCGAGCTTCAGCAGCTTGCCATGGTCTATGATAGCCACCCGCTCAGCCAGGCGGTCGGCCTCATCCATGTTATGCGTGGTAAGGATCACGGTTTTGGTTCTGCCCAGTTCACGGATAAACTCCCTGACCATCAAACGGCTTTGGGGATCAAGTCCAGCTTCCGGCTCATCGAGTATGACAATTTCAGGGTCATGCACCAGGGCAAGGCACAGGTTCAGCCTTCGTTTCATCCCGCCTGAAAGCGTTGCAGCCAGCTTCTTCCTTTTCTCATACAATCCCATTTTTGTCAGCAGGTCATTACTGGCTGTTTTGGCCATGGCATAGGACATCCCGTACATCTGGCCGGTAAATACGAGTTGCTCCATACAGGTAAGCTTTGGCCACTGGATGATCTCCTGGGGACAAAGGCCGATAAGGCTTTTGATGGTATCACGATGCCGGCCGGAATGACCGTTGATCATCACCTTACCGGAATCGGGCTGAATCAGCCCGCACATCATGCCGATGGCAGTGCTTTTCCCGGCGCCGTTAGGACCCAGGAAGCCAAAGATCTCACCGCGGTATATTTCCAGTGAAAGATCCTTCACCGCGGTAACATCACCGTAGGATTTGGTGAGGCGGTCGGTTTTTATGGCGATGGAGTTCATTTGAAATATGTTGTAATGGTTATAATGGTTGTGGTTGCCTGCCTGGCGAGGCAGGTTGTGGTTGTCGGTTGTCTTTGCTCTTTGCTCTTTGCTCTTTGTTCTTTGTTCTTTTATCTTGGTTCTTGGTTCTTGGTTCTGTCTTGTCCCCTGCCCTGCCGGCAGGCAGGCTTGTCACTCCTTATCCCGTTCCAAACCAACTCAAAAAATCCCTCGCTCAATTTGCTCACATTCAATGCCGGATAGAGGGTGCTCAGCAGCAGTGTTCCTTCCATCAGTGATGAAAGCATGGCTGCCAGGGTTTCCCAGTTGATGTCATTCCGGATCTCCTTGTTTTTAATGGCTTTTCTGACTGCCTTACGGATGACGGCAAAATCACTTTTATAGGACTGTTCATAGCGTTCCCTCACCTGGCCGAACATACGGAGTGCATCCACCAGCAGGTAATAGTAGCCGTATTTGCCTTTCTGCCGGTCATCCAGCAAATGATCCATATATTCCATCAGTTCCGCGAAGTAAGCGAACATTTGCCGGAGGGCTTCCTTAAATGAAACATCAGTTTGCAGGAAGACGGTAGTCCATTTACTGCCCTCCCTGAAGAACAGGTCGACCACGGCTTCAAACAGTTCTTCTTTCCCCTTAAAATAATGATACAGGCTTGGCTTGGCCAGTCCCACTGCATCGGCAATGCCATTCATCGGTACCTGAGTATATCCATCACTGAGCATCTTTTCAGCCGCAGTTTCAATGATTTTATCACGCATGTTACAAATATATAAAAAACTAACGACCGGTCGGTC
>Ga0105100_10001221_pt1 | contig 15166 bp, 10 predicted proteins | sample PPLLak12cMay2015_2_FD_87033 | JGI IMG/M metagenome (GOLD analysis project Ga0105100, IMG submission 87033) | Freshwater sediment microbial communities from Prairie Pothole Lake near Jamestown, North Dakota, USA - PPLs Lake P8 Core (1) Depth... | ecosystem: Environmental > Aquatic > Freshwater >...
CGGCTGCTGCAGATACGACATTTCCGCCGAATGTCCCGCCATGCGTGCCCGGTTCCCATTTTTCCATCAACTCCATGCGGCTGAAGACACCTGAGATGGGCAGACCGGATGCCAGTCCTTTGGCGACAGTTACGATGTCCGGGCGCAAATCGAAGTGCTCGCACGCAAACCAGCGACCGGTGCGGCCTAATCCAGACTGGATCTCATCCGCGATCAGCAAAATACCGTGCCGATCACAGATCTCCCTTACACCTTTGAGAAAACCGGCTGGCGGGACCACATAGCCCCCTTCACCCAAAACCGGTTCGATCAGCATCGCAGCGGTTTCTTGTGGCGCGGTCTGGGTAGTGAGCAGGAACTCCAGTTCCTTCAGGCACCACTGGCTGGTCTGTTCTACATCCCAGCCATAACGATAGGCGTAAGGATATGGCGCGACAAATACGCCGGGCATCAGAGGCTGGTAGCCTACCCGGTAGACCGTCTTGGAGGTGGTCAGGGACATCGTGCCCACTGTCCGCCCGTGAAAGCTGCCCTGGAAAACGATCACATTCGTACGCCCGGTCGCATGGCGTGACAGTTTCACTGCACCTTCGATCGCCTCGGCGCCGGAATTGCTGAAGAAGAAGGCATCCAGACTGGGATGAACGATAGTGCGCAGCTCGTTAATAAGCTTCAGCAATGGTTCGTGGTAGATGATATTAATTTGGGCGTGGATCATCTTGCCGGCTTGCTCTCGGATAGCTTCTACCACCCGAGGATGGCAATGACCGGTATTTGTGACACCAATGCCACATGTAAAGTCAAGGTAGGGTGTGCCATCTTGATCATAGACATAGCACCCCTCTGCGCGGGAAGCAACAATGGATGTATATCGCGACCAGACGGGAGAGACATAGGGAAGTGCATCGGACATAACTGTCATAGCGACCTCTTGCAAGAGATGTGTCTATAGGGTTGGGTTTCTGATAGCTGTCCCAACCCCCTTTGTATATCATTTCAACCAGCTAACCACTCGATTCCAACATTTGCCAGGCTGTCGCGAGTGGGGAGGCCTTCCTGTGTCCAACCCAAAATATGGTAATACAGGTCGAGCGCATCTTGGACCTCCTGCTGATCCAGCGCAACGCCAGCAGTCGGACCATCACCAGCCAGTGGCTTGTAGAACTTGGCGGGCAGTTGGTCATCTTTACGGGTAAAACCTTCGCGGGCGTTGAACCAGCGCAACATATTCAGACGGCGCTCCCCCACCTTCATGAGCTCATACAGGCTTACCGGCCAACCCGTCACGGCGCGCACATATTCTACGATCTCGCTCGGGCCATACAGAGTCCAGGCGGGACCCCAGACGAACTGGCACAGCTCTAAGGTATCTAATAGGCTATAAAAGATATGGGTATAGGCCGCAAATCGCACTTTTTCGGCATTCAGGCTACCATACGGCGGCGGGTCCTTCAAGTCCAGCTCAGCCAGGCGCGTAAGGTATAACGGGGCAGTATCTTGCTCGTACATCGGGTCATGCTCGCTAGATTGGTGATCCGCACCGAATGGGTTGACGGCGTAGATGACCGCCAGGGATTTCTTTGACTGCGGCATGTGGGCGGGTGCTTCCTGGTTCTTTACAGTGACCAGGCAGGCCTCGGCCTGGGGTCCCCATACTTGCGCCGCCCGGGCAGACCCTTGCGAGAGCAACCGGCCAAGCGCTCCCGAATTCTTGACAATTTGCTGCAAAACCGCCAGCATAGCCGGCACGTTGCCGAAGCGCAATTCAAGACCGCCAGTTTGCTCCTGGTTAATGATGCCCTTCTCATAGCATTCCATGGCAAAGGCGATCGTCGCCCCGCAAGAGATCGTATCCACCCCGTACATGTTACAGATCTGGTTGGCGTGAGAGATGGCAGCCAGATCATCGATGCCGCAGTAGGAACCGAATGTGCTGATGGTCTCGTACTCAGGTCCGCCGTATACCGGGTCTACGGAGTAATCCCCAGAGCTTATCTCAACAACGCGCTTGCAGCGCACCGCACAGGCGTAGCATGTATCTCCCTTTTTTAGGATTGTTTCCGTCATGCGCTCGCCGCTGATTTCTTCCGCCCGGGCAAACTGGCCCTCGTTATAGTTATAGGTGGGCAAAGTGCCCATCGCATTTTGTGGCATCACCACACTGGCGGTTCCATGCAGGCGCAAACCGTCCACATCCGGGTTCTCTGGCAACAGCTTGGGACCTGCCTTACTGAGGGCAGCCAGGGCTTTTGGGTCTGCTACCGGGAGTGGACCCCTGCCCTTCACGACGATTGCCTTGAGGTTTTTGCTGGCCATTACAAGCCCCATACCGGTGCGCCCGTTATTACGATTAGCCATCGAAACCAGGCTGGAAAACAGGACGCCATTCTCGGCGGCTGGGCCATACTGAAGCACTTCAGCTTTAGGCTCGCCTACCTCCTGGCGGAGTAGGGCATCAACTTCACCGGTGGGCTTGCCCACCAGGTGGCTGGCATCATGGAATGCAGTTTTGCCATTCAAGATCGATAGGTAGACCGGCTTGGCAGAGCGCCCTTTGACGACAATACCATCAAAGCCGGTGAATTTCAGCTCAGCAGGGAAAAAACCACCAGATTGCGAGTCGCCGATCGCTCCGCTGACCGGCGAGCGAGCGTTGACATTCACCCGGCTCTGACCAGAGATCGGAGTGCCGGTTGTGACGCTTGCCATCACTGTCAGAACAGCCTGAGGCGCCAGGGCATCTGTTCCCGCAGGCATATCGCGCAAGATATAGTACATTCCCATCGCGCTGCCGCCCATGTATTTACGATAAAAAGCTTCTTCTGGCTCTTCTACCTCCAGGGTGACGCGGTTGAGATCGACGTGCAGTATCTTCCCAGTATAACCGTATGGCATAGCTACCTCCTTAACATGATCAGTTGGACTTTAGCGCCTTTAACACTGTTTCGGCTGCCTGGAAAATCTCCTCCAGGTGTTCCCTGGTATGTGCAGAAGAGATAAACAAGGGATGATAGCTCGCCATCACGCCTTGAGTACGCAAGCCCAGGTGAAATAGGTTAGCGGTCTCTCGATCAGCACGCAGCTGGTCACGCTTATTGCGAATTGATGATACCCCAAAATGGATTTGCAGGAAAGAAGCCGCCCGGTTGACCAGGATTGGATAGCCCATTCGCTCTCCAATCTCAGTCAATCCTGCTTGAAGCTCGGCTGCCAGTCCATTGATATAGGGGTGGACAGCACCTGTCTCAAGCTCGTTCAAGACTACCCATCCTGCAGTCATCGATATCGGATTTCCAGAAAAGCAGCCGGATTGGAAAATCTGCTCGCTCAGGTTCCACAAGCCGGTATGCGGGGTCACTACCTTGTCCATGAGATCCCGCCGACCGCCGTACCCGCCGATAGCAAACCCGCCGCCGATGATCTTCCCCAGGCAGACCAGATCAGGTATAACCCCGAAATGCTCGCTAGCACCACCCAGGCTGAGGCGGAAGTTTGTCACCACTTCATCGAAGATCAGGGGAATATCATGCCGGGTGGTAACCTGGCGTACGGCCTTTAAGAATTCAACATCTGCAGGAACAACCCCCAGCCCAAATGCAGAGACTGGCTCCAGGATCACGCCGCCCAGCTCTCCGGCATGCCGCTCGATTAACTCAGCAGCTCGCTGCGCGTCGTTGTAAGGCAATACCAGCACTCCTTCGCCCAGGGCTGAGGGAATACCAGCGCTGTCGATACGAGGGGTGGGCAATTCATACTCCCCTTCCGCGCCCAAGGTGCTGATAAGCACCAGCTCGTGCTGACCATGGAAATTGCCCTCGAACTTGGCAATTTTGTCCCGCTTGCGGTAAGCGCGTGCCGCACGCAACGCCATTTGCGTAGCTTCGGAGCCGGTATTCACAAATCGAACCATCTCGATGTGCGGCATGAGCTGGCACACTTTCTCTGCCAACCTGACCTCGGCTTCGGCTGCCATGTAGTAGTGCACGCCCAGCCGAAGCTGTTCTTCGACCGCGCTCATCACATTCTCTGGAGAATGACCTAGAATATGAACGCCTCCGCCCATCAAGAGGTCAATATAACGATTACCGTCCAGGTCCAGGAATTCGCCCCCTCGAGCCTGCTTCACATAAATTGGATATGGAGGCAGGAACTTTCCGTTACCTGCCACACCCCCAGGCAATGTCCTACTCGCCCGGTCGAACATCGCCTTAGATTTTGGCGTCCGGGCAACATAGGTATTCTCGAAGATCACCATTGGGATAGAGACTCCTCAATTTCCATTAATATCAAATATCATCGCTCGCCGACAAATAATCCCATACGGGCTGTACAACAAAATACACCAGCACCAACGGGAATAAGCGCAAGATTCCATCCAGAGAATGCCCGGTGGACATGAAGACCATTATAGGGAGAATAGCAACCACCAGGTAGGCAATAACAAGGATCTTGCTATGCAGCTGCCAGATCAGTACTGCCAACACAGCCGCTGCCAGGCTAAATATTGTATCCATCCAGAGTATGTAGGATTGCGTTTCCAGCGCCTTGGTGAGCGAGTTGTATGCCATGTATAGATTTCCAGCGGCGGCCAGAAGCAAGAGATACCTCAGGCTTCTCCAGGACTTAATAAATTGCTCCGGAGTCATCTTGGGTCTGACCTGCGGCTTCGGAACAGTGGATGTTTTTGCCTGGCTGGATGGGCGGACAGTTTGTTTCTGGATAGCTTTACGGGTTAAGACTACCATTAAGAACACAACCCCAAATATCAGTAAGACTGTTTTTAGATCTAACATGAAACGATCCTATAATTCCATATCTCCCGTGCCAACTCTACGTACATGGGCTTGGGGTTGTACGATAGCCATTCCTGGCAGGCGCCCAAAGGAAATTTACTTTGGACGCCTGCCACCAGAACAATTCTTTCTTTCGCGGTTAGTCAGAGCTTCTCACCCAGCAGTGTTTGCTCATGAACGGATTGCGCTAGGTTGTCTCTTTCTCTTCTTTCGTGATCTTCCGAAAGGCATCCCGAATTGGCAGGAAGCCCAAATTGAGCTTCAGGTTTGGATCGACAGGCTCGCCGAAGTAATCCACCAATTTCCTGGGTGGAGACGCTTTTTGGGTGAACAAAGCCACTACAACCATCAGGATCAGCGAGGCGAAGAACGCGACGAAGGAGCCGATGTAAACTGCATCCCACAAAGCGCACCACCATTCATCGCTGTAGGCGCCAAGATCTGGTGTGTACCCGCAGACGACGGCTGTAGATTGACCACCCAGCCCGGTTGAGAAGAAGAAAATCGTTGCCAGGATCCAGACCGCGAATCCACCCAGGAAGGCAGTCACCGCACCCCATGAATTTGCCTTTTTCCAGTACATACCGAAAGAAAACGGCACAAAGAGACCGACCAACAGCAGGGTCCAGGCAAGAATGGAGAGCTCATAGATCGTTTGCGCCCAAAGCGCAATTGATAGAGCAATTACCGCATTGACAATCACCATGACTCGAGTCGCCCATAAAGCGCTCTTGCCGTCAAGTTTCTTGCCTGTGATGAGGGGAATCAGATTTTCTGTAACGGCAGAGGCGCCTGCAAGCAGAGAGCTATCAGATGTACTCATCAATGCCGATGCTAATGCGGCAATAAAGATAGCCGTCAGTATCGGAGGCAAATGCGTCATTGCTGCAGAGACCAGCAAATAGCTGGTATCCTCCATACCGGGGCTCAGGATGAAGACCATGATACCGATCAACGGGGACATGATCCCGAAGAACAGGTAAAGGACACCGGCGAAGTACGATCCATAGACAGACGTTGCCTGGTTGCGGGCTGCCATCGAGCGCTGCATCAGATCCTGGGTGGCTACCGAGCCGAGACCGATCGCCATCCAGGCTGCCAGCCAGTACATCCACCCCGTTGCACCGGTATAGCCTAAATATCCTTCTCCCGCAATGGGTAACAAATTAAAAGGTTCTGAGACATAAGTCGATCCTGCTCCGGCAATCAATTCCGAGAACCCACCCACTGCATTGAGCATCGCCAGGAAGACCAGGGTGATGCCGGCTGCGGTCAAGAACATCTGGAAGAAGTCCAGCAGGGTATCCGCCATCATTCCGCCCATTGTGGTATAAGCCGCAACGATGGTGATGATAATGACCATTCCCCACACAGGATCGATACCAAACAAGGCCTGCACGATCGCCCCGCCCGCCACGATTTGTGCTGCTGTCCAGGAGAAATAGGTCAGCATTTGTGCAATGACGGACAGAACAATCATTACCTTATTGTAGCGGCGCTCGAAGAAATCCACGATTGTCAAGTATTTAGCTCGCCGCATCAGGCGCACAAAAAATGCGCCTGATATGAACAGACACATCGCAGCGCCAAAGGGATCAAAAACCACCCCCTGAAAACCATAATCGTAGGCGGTCTCAGAGGCGCCCATCAATGTTTCGGCTGCGAACCAGGTAGCCATGATAGAGGCTGCCGCCATGTGGATCGGCAACCTGCGGCCAGCGACCACGTAATCCGTATTGTCTTCTACCCGCCTGGATGCCCATATGCCAACCCCCAAGCGGACAGCGAAGAAGATAATAATAAACAGGATTACCAACCACGCTGAATGGTAACCTTCAAGGATCATTGCATCCTCCCGAAATTAGAGCGATTTGGCTATCTCCGCCAGCGTGTCTGCCAGGCGGTCCAATACGGCATCGATTTGTTCATAGGTAATGACCAGGGGCGGTTCGATGCGGATGGTATGTGCGCTGGTCAGCGTTCCCGCCACCAAAACTCCGCGCTTAAACAGCCCGGCTGCCACTTTATAACCGACTTCTGGGTCATGGAAATGCTGACCGATTAACAGACCTTTGCCGGTAATCGAGTGATAGATCTGGGGGTATTTTTCCGCAAAACCCTCTAGCTTAGGAATAATGTACTCGCCCTTAGCAGCAGCCTGCTCCCAGAGCCGGTCACGGAGTGTGACGTGGATGGCAGCGATGGCAGCGCTGCAAGCCAGAGCTCCGCCGCCGGTTGTCGTAGTATGGATGAACGGATTGGGGAACATCATCGGCTGCCAGATCTCTTCATTGGAGCAGAAGGCGCTGATCGGCATCACACCACCACCCAATGATTTGGCGACTGCCAGAATATCTGGTACCACACCCCAGTGATCCAGTCCCCACAATTTTCCGGTACGCCCCATACCGGTTTGAACTTCGTCGGCGATCAGGAGCACGCCGTAGTGCTTGGTCAGCTCTCGCACCCGAGGCCAGAAATCATCTGGCGGGACGATGCCACCGGCTTCGCCTTGAATCGGCTCGAACAACACTCCAGCAAGGTCGATGCCCACCTTCTTGCAGATCTCAAGTTGCTGCTCTACCGCGTCGGCATCTCCAAAAGGCACGTGATAGACAGGTCCGCCGTACAGCATGCCCGGCGGCTGGCGATAATCTGCCTTGCCCATCATGCTCAGCGAACCCATCGTCTTGCCATGGAATGCTTTAACCGCCACGATAAAGCCAGATTTTTGGCTGTACATCTTAGCCAGCTTGATGGCACCTTCGATCGATTCGGTACCGCTAGCGCAGAAGAAGGAATACTTGATATCGCCGGGTGTGATCTCTGCCAGCAAATGAGCCAATACTCCGCGTAACGGATCGATCAACTCCTGGCTCGGCATGGGTGTGCGTCCCAGTTGTGCTCGGACGTTATCAACGACTTCCGGGTGCGACCAACCCAGGTCCAGTAAACCATACCCGCCCAGGCAGTCAATATACTCGCGTCCCAGCACGTCCCGGAAGATTGCGCCATGACCCGTCCACTCAGTTACCGCCCAATCACCGGCTTCTGTCACCGACTTGCGGTAATCCAGCCAGCCGCGGTTGAAATATTCTGCAAAATTGTTCTTGGACTCTTCAATAATCTGTTTCCCCTCATCCTCGGAGACATCCGGTTTGTGGATGATATCCATCCAGCGTTTCGAGTACGAAATTGCATTTTCATAAGACATAACTAAACCCTCCCACGATAATACGACGCACAATGCGCGATCCTTCTCCAAAATTCAGGAGAGGTAAAAAATAGATGCTAACTGACCTCCTTTCCGAGGGTGATGGATGACCAGAGAAAACGATACGGTTGCATCATGGATCAACCCTCGTCTCCTGTGCAGGCAGAGGATGGAATCCGCCATTGATACACATCTTTCAGCTTGATGGGAACTATCGAGGTGGCTGTTTTCCGCACGCCAGGCAGCTTGCCGATAACCTGCGTGGCGAAAGCGTACACTTCTGCATTATCGCGAGCTACCACCTGAACTGAGACATCATTCTCGCCAATCGAGCAGGCAACGTATGACACGCATTCGTTTTGCGCCAAGGCCCTGGCAACTTCCATAATCGATCCTGGCTCCACCTCTACAAAGACATCGGCGATGACATTAAAGCCAAAGGGCTTGGGTTGAGGGATCGCACAGATCGAGATCATCCCCTCTTTAACCATGCGATCGATGCGATAGCGCACGACGCGTTGAGATATTCCCCCGATACGACGGGCGATCTCTGCGGCAGGCATCCGCCCGTCTTCCATCAACAAATCTACGATTTGGGTATCGATTATGTCGATTTTCGACATTATTTTGTATTATTATTGCCGAATAGGTAATTAAAGCTGTATAAACTGTAGCAAATATATACCAATATGTCAATAAGTAATATTCCTTTTTCGAGTGGTGCATACGTTGAGCGTGGAATGTTAAGCCGGCTGCTGCTGCGTGATGCAATGTATGTTGCCTCCGCCCAACAGGATCTCTCGCGCTGGCACCGGGACAACTTTGCGGTCTGGTAGCAGCTTTTGCAGTGTATCCAGAGCCGGGCGGTCTTGCGTAACCCCAAAGGTCGGTACGACCGCACCTCCGTTGCAGAAGTAGAAATTTACATAAGAGGCAGCCAGCCGGTCGCCTGCCTGGCGAGGTAGGGATCCGGCAACCACGTCCACACCCCCCGCTTCCTCTGGCTGTATGAACACCGGGTCTGGTTGGTGGATTTTATGGACTTCCAGGTTTCGCTGGCGCGAATCCGTAACGGTCATCAGGTAATCGTAGGCTTCTGCGGAGCGCTCGTACTGCGGGTCTGAATGATCATCCGTCCAGGTAAGGGTAACAACACCCGGCCGAAGAAAACACGCCAGGTTATCGACATGCCCGCTGGTCTCGTCGCTATAGACACCCCGCGGAATCCAGAGGATTTTTTGCACATTAAGATATTCTTTGAGATAATTTTCAATCTCGGATTTCGTAAGATCGGGATTTCGTCCCGGGCTGAGCAGACACTCTTCGGTAGTCAGGCAGGTGCCCTGCCCATCCACATGAATAGAACCTCCCTCAAGCACAAGGGGGGCTTGATAGCGGCTAAGCCACTCAATCTCGATTACCTTCTTGGCAACCGCCCGATCTAGATCCCAGGGAAAATACAAGCCATTCACCAACCCACCCCAGGCATTAAAATCCCAGTCCACCCCGCGAACACCGCCATGATCATCAATAACAAATGTCGGCCCGCAATCACGCATCCAGGCGTCATTATTGGCGATTTCAACAACGCGGATATGTGCGGGTAGCATCTGGCGGGCATTGGCATACTGGTCGGGGTTGACGCCCATGGTAACCGGCTCGAACTGGGCTATCGCCCAGGCAATAGCTACGAATGCCCGCTGGGCGGGCTTGCCACCGAAGCGCCAGTTATCCGGGCGCTGAGGCCAAAGCATCCAGGTGTCCGCGTGCGGCTCGAACTCACCAGGCATACGGTAGCCATCCTGGCGGGGGGTAGAGCTGAGTGTCTCAGACATAAATTGACTCCCCTACTTGAAAAATGACTCGATTTGCCCGCGATGATAAGCTTTGAGCTCTGGAGAAGGCATTTGGAGGCGCGGATAGATTAAATACACCAGCAGGCCTTTCTCGGTATGCAGGCGGTTCTCGGACTGGTCAAAAATGATCGATCTGGGGTGGTCCATCACCTCGTCGGTGGCTTCGACACCCCGGGAGGCCGGCAGGCAATGCATAAATTTGGCGTGCTCAGGTGCTTTCTTGAACAAATCGCCGTTCACCTGGTAGACCGGCATAAACGCTGCCCTTCGCTCGGGGATTTGATCTTCTTGCCCCACCCACCACCACAGATCGGTGTAGATAAAATCCGCTTCGCGGACCGCCGCCACAGGGTCATCTGTGATCGTTAGTGAGCCTCCAGACTCGCGGCAGTTCTCCTCTGCCCAGCGTACCCATTCGCCCGGAGCCTGGTATTTGCCTGGAGCAGCCTGGGTAAAATGCATACCCAGCCGGGTGCAGATCAGCATGAGCGAAGAGAGCACGTTGGTGGCATCGCCAATAAAGGTCACCTTCAGACCTTCCAGCTGCTTACCAGCCGGCATATGTTCCATCATGGTCAGCACATCACAGACCACCTGGGTTGGGTGGTTGTAGTCCGTCAGGCCATTGATCACCGGGACATCGGCGTGCTGGGCGAGCTCGGTGATCGTGCTGTGCTTCAGAGTACGGGCTTCGATGGCATCGCACATCCGGGATAGCACTTTGGCTGTATCGTACATTGATTCGCGCACACCCAGGTGAATTTCTCCCGGCTTGAGGTACAACGCATGTCCGCCAAGCTCAGACATCGCCACCTCGAAAGAAACTCGAGTTCGGGTTGATGGCTCTTCGAAGATCATAGCCAGGGATGCTCCCTCGAGAAGCTTTGGCGTGCAGCCCTGCCGGTCAGCCTCCTTGATCTTACGGGTCAGCTCGATGATATCGAGAAGCTCACACTTGGTGAAGTCCTGGGTATCAATGAAATGTCTCAGCTTCATCCCAATCTCCTGAAAAATATGCGTAGATTTGATGGAAATGCGAACTGGCGGGTATTGGATGTTTAAACTATACAACAAAATAGTTCCCCAGGCTATTGACAGATGTCGTATTTTGTTGATGATCAATAGAGAAAAATTGCGGGGTGAGCTCTCGAACCGCTCACCCCGCTGGGCATTCAGAGGGGGTTATTTATTTGTGGATAACAATGCTCCCCGAGATTGGCTGGTCAAACCCGTTATCATAGACAACGAACTCAACACCGTCAACTTCCTGCCAGATCTTAATTCGCAAGGTATCTGGACTGCCATCTACCGCCCAGGCCAAGAATTGGTAATTACCTTCACCATTGATTGTTCCCAAACCAGAGAAGACAGCAAAGTTTGTCTTAGGGATGATCAGCCATCCGAGATCTCTGGACTTGAATTTCAAGCCAGCCTCAGCGAGGTGCAACTGAAAATTTCCTCGAAGGATACCATCTTTCTTCAGATATTTAGCCACAAAGCTAAAGTTGGCCTTACCAGTAATCTCGGGATCGGGTAAAAAGGCACCAGGCTGAGAATTGAACCAGCCGCCGCCCGTGATAAAACTTTGAGCAGGAACAGCACTCAGATTTAAACCCACTATGACAGGATCGTGGTCAGATGAACGATAAGCATCCGGAGCATAAATCGCATCCTGAGCTGGCAGCTTGAATGACATGTCATAATCGATCAGATCCGGTTCATCGGCATTGATATGCCAGACTGTAGTCCCACTGACCTGGCCGATAAGGTTTTGGCTAGCAATAGCATAATCCAGGTAGCCGATCTGACCATCAAAGACATAAGAGTAAGCCGACTCACCCAAATACTGGTAGATCAGATCGGTGTACCCGCCAGCCAACAAGATGTCGATCGGATCTTCCTTATCGTAAGAGTTCAGATCACCGATGATGAGGTAGTCCGTGTCATCAACACCAGTCGGGGCTGATACCAGCCAATCCACCAGGGCTTCGGCGGCTGCTTTGCGGGTCAGGTTGCAGTTTCCGGCACCATCATTTAGATCAGGGTCACCGATCGCACTACAATCCGAGCCTTTCGACTTGAGATGGTTCACCGCCACGGTGAAAACGCCACCAGTAGTATTATCTAAGAAGCTATGCGCCAGTGTGGGGCGGTTGTAATCGTCCAGGAAACGGGGATCAACCGTAGAGTCGAGGACAGCAAAGCTGCCTAGCGGGCTGACAGACGCGGGTTTGTAAATCAGAGCCACCCGGATCGCATCGCTACCGATTGCACCGGTTGCAATGTAATCATAGGTGCCTGCCCCGAGCACATCGTTGAGCCCGCTTACCAGGTCAGCCGTCGGCACGTCGCCTGGATAATTCTCGATCTCTATCAAGCCAACCACATCGGCGTTGATCGTGCTGATGGCAGCGATGATCTTATCCCGCTGGCGGATGAACTCCTCATAGGTATCTGCACCGCGGCATTCCTGGTCTTGGGCAGGGCCACAGATATCAATTCCCTCATCGATGGTGGTGAAGTAGTTGAGCACATTGAAACTGGCAACTTTGATATTGCCGCCGACTTCATCCGGCTGGGCCGGGCGCGGGTTAGCGGGTGTGTATTCAGCACCCTGGGTGGGTTGGATACGGTATAACCCAAATGAATAATCCAATACCCCAGTAACATTGCTTACCAGGTCACCGCCCCGGAATAGATTTGTCAGGTCGAATGTAAATCCATTGGGATGGATAGCGGGGTCGGGGTTCTGGTTGGTGCGCCCATCGTCTAGAGTGATGCGATTTCGTATGTAATCCTGATAGTCTGGAAAAGCGATTGGATCCGGCTCGAAACGCGCGGTATAGGTGAGATATCGATCGGTTGTCAGGACGATCTCGCCGTAGCGATCAAAGTTGAAATATTCAGCAATCACCAGGGATTGCGGGAAGTTAACCAGCATGCCCTCAAAAGGTTCGAATTCATTAACACTGGTCACTGGCAGGGATAAGCTCGTTGGAGCGATGTTATTCCCGCTGGAACATTGCCAGATCTGGCTGGCAGTGATCTCTGTCATGCCGCTGAACTCAGAGACAGCTCCTCTCACGCGCACGGCATCGCCAACACTGACATCCATCCCACCTGGAGCATAGATAAAGATACCATCCGAGGTAGCCGGATTGCCGTCGCCCGCTGGATCCTGAATATGGAAACCGTTCAGGTTGCCGTCGTCCAGGAATTCATTGTTTTGGAAGTCGCCAACCACGATCCCTTCAACAGCAACTTCCGTCCCGGCAAACGGGCTGATATCCGTCTCGCCTTGTACCTGGAATATGAATGTGTACGGATCACCGCAAACTTCCGGCGGAGGAACATAAATTTCATTCGGCGCGCCTGGAGTATTGTATGCTTCTCCTAAAATGATTGTCCCAGGGAAACCCGGGATACCCGCCAGGTCGAAATCGTTGCGCACCCAGTTGCTGGCGTCTTCCGTATCAAGACCGTCTGGGAAACGCGAGGCACCACCAGGGGCAAAGTTGCTGATCCCGTCATAGTTCGGACCGAGGGAGGGCGTCCCGTAGGTGAAATCACCCACACCGCCGTCGTTGACTGCAACTGAATCTTCAATTGCGTCCCAGGGAATCAGATCAAAGATACCGTCATTATCTGTATCCAGATCTTGGTTTAGAGAGCCGATAAAGCCTCTAACCAGCAGCAGGCTTATCGTTCCGTTCTCAAGGGCGTTCGCTGGCAGGCTCCCCAACCATAAACCGTTCGCGTCGGTAGTCCCAACTTGAATGATCTCGTCAACGACACCAGAGCCGGTTGTGTCGCCTTCGATCTCAAGGATCGTGTAAGCTGAGTAATCTGTATCTGGCGTGCCGAATACCTCGACATACTCAACATCTGTGCCGGTTGTGTTTGCTGAAAACTCATTGATCTTTGGCAAATTCGTGACAGTGCAATTTGCTACATGCGCACCTAGGCCATCAAATGTGTCGGTTGCGTATCCATTCCATTCCAGAGAAGGGTCAAACGGATTCGATCCATCCGGATCACCTGCACAGATATCCGCTTTCCGGCGTAAGGTGTTGTCTGCGGTGCTGGTCAGGTCGACACCCCATTGCGAGCCTGGATCAAAACCGATCTGGCCAATTACATCAACAATGCTCGTACCCTTCCGTAAAACCACTGCGTCGTCACCGTTGTACCAGCCGGCACCGTTGGTCTGATCAGCCTGGGCAAGGATGGCGGCATTTGCAGATGATTGAGCTACGACAAATACATCCCCGTCTGTGACGGTTCCGGTCAGGTTGATTGTTAATCCTGCTGAGGCACTCCCGTTAAAGAACATTTGCAGGTTGTAGCCACCTGCGGCAAGATCCACAGTGGCTCCGGTGCCGTTGAAAATTTCCAAAGCCTTATTGTTGCTGCTACCTTCAATATATTCGGAGAAGAACAACTCTGCGGGCGATTGGGCTTGAGCAACCTTGAGGTCTGGTGCGGTACCCAATACCAGTGCGAGAAGCAGAATGACTCCAACAAACTTCGAGAACTTCATCATACCCTCCTTGGAAATTTGGATTGAATTAGACTGATATAATTATTATACCGATACTTGCCCGGAAATGGGACTACATAAGTTATATTTTGCTCAGGAGATTTCTAAAGGAGATATATTATGGCTACGCGCAGAATGAAGGTCGCCACCCTGGACGAGGCTGGCTTAAAGAAGCTTCAACAGATGGAAGAATCACTGGGAACATTGATCCTCGCTCTGGAGCCGCATTACCCCCTTGCGCAGCTGAGCGAGGATCAGATCAACAAACTAAAAACACTAGAAGAGGAGCTTGGCGTCGTTTTGATCGCTTACCAATCCTGATCGCAGGAGCGTAAGGGAACCTGAAAAGCAGCTCTTTAGCTCGTCCGGGTAGACCAGACTACTCACCCGGACAGGTTGGAGGCGAGCCATCATAGGTTGTAATGCAATTTCTCTCGATCACCGTGGCAGTCGTCCCATCGGAAACGAGCTGGAACACATACCAAAAATCCCCGCTACCCGTCGCTGGCACTGTATATTCCATGGTTGTACCACCTTCCAGATAGACACGCACCATTGCTTGGGAATCCACTATGTCTGGCACGCCCGGGTACCCTGAATAATAGTTGAGAACCCCATAATAATAAACGGTGTTCTGCAGCTGGCGAATGGCAAACGTCTCTGGGCCATAGCCTTTCTGATAATCGACTTCCAGGCAGGCATCCGGAAATGTCGTGCAGTCTCCTCGATCATCAAAGTTGATATGTGTCGGTGGATCAGGCGC
>Ga0105100_10001223_pt1 | contig 15155 bp, 12 predicted proteins | sample PPLLak12cMay2015_2_FD_87033 | JGI IMG/M metagenome (GOLD analysis project Ga0105100, IMG submission 87033) | Freshwater sediment microbial communities from Prairie Pothole Lake near Jamestown, North Dakota, USA - PPLs Lake P8 Core (1) Depth... | ecosystem: Environmental > Aquatic > Freshwater >...
CAGGATCAATTCCGTCCCGCAGCGCAGGCAATAATTGATTTCTTGATAATCCATTAAACCCCCATGCGACGCCGGTACAAAGCAAGCCCAGCAAAAGCCAGCGCGGCAATCAGCAGCACTACTTGGGCAACTCGCCAGCCATTCCAAAAAGGTTGCCCGCTGGCAGGCGCTGCCTGGGTTGCCTCCTCCTGTTCAATCGCCTGATCGGCTGACACAATTCCTACAATTTTCGTCTCCTGCGCAGTTACTGTTGGCGACGCTGGGGAGGGTTCAGGCGATGGTGTCACTTCTACATCTTGGATGGCGGATGCCTGTGCGTCAGAAACGGACGGCGCAGGATACTCCATCGCCCCCATCTCTGGCTCCGCACCTGGGAGCAGGGATTTATTGCTCGCCTCGCCAGCTTCCATCTCCGCCACCACGGCTTCCGTAACCGCCGGCATCTCTTCTGGGGCAGATCGCAGCTCCGCTGGCGCTTCGGGTTGGGCAAGCTCTTGAGCCGGGGCTTGTTCAGCAGCCATCTGGAATGTCTCTACTTCCTCGGCGAGAGGGGCAGCAGCCAGTGGTTGCCCGCTAAACAGGAGCTCTCCAGCGATCACCATTACCAGCATCACGCTGGCCAGGGCTGAAGCAAATCCAAATGTAAAAGCAGGCTGGCGTGCGGGTTTCGCCTGGCGCCGAACACCGAGGACTTCAGCGCTGAGCGTAAAATTACGCGGCGCCCGCAGCTTTGGCTGGCTGCGAAGGATCATCCGGGTAGTTTTCAAATCTTCCAGAGCGGCGCGGAAATCTGCCCGTTCCTGGAGCGTCTTCTCCAGGCGAGCAGTCTCTTTCGGCGACAGTTGCCCATCCAGGTAAGCAGATAAATCTCGCCACTCGCGGTCAGAAATTCGCTTCGTCATCTCAAGCCCTCATCTACCAGACGATAAGTGCCGGGTAAAAGTTCCCTGGCAGCCTGCAAACAGTCTCGTAAGCGCATCCTGGCCCTGGATAGACGACTTTTAACGGTTCCAACAGGTTTTGCTACTACCTGGGCTGCTTCATGGTAATCAAAGCCCTGGATATCGACCAGCACCACAATAACCCGGAATTCTTCCGGCAATTCGTCCAAACAGTGCTGGATTTGCTTACCCAATTCCGCTCGGAGCACACTCTCTTCTGGCAGCTCCCCCGCATCAGCAATCCAGCTTGGCGATTCAATTTCCTCATCATCTGCAGCGACTGGCTCGAGAGGCACCGTCGGTCTGCGCTTCCTGCGGCGCAGCTCATCATAACAGGCATTGGTAACGATCCGGAGCAACCATCCCCGGAACGAGCCTCCCCGATAAGAACGAATATTGCGGTAAGCAGAGATAAATGCTTCTTGGGTGGCATCCTCTGCAGCTTCCGCCTCCCCCATCATCCGGTAAGCCTGGGAATAAACCAGGTCCTGGTAAGCCAATACCAACCCGTTGAATGCATTCAGGTCTCCCTGGCAGGCAGCCTGGATCAGTCCGCTTTCATCCATGGGTACGCTTCATCCGGGTGGTAATGAGCCAGTACAAGAACCGCCAGGCGAGCAACGCCAAGGCACTCACCCCTCCCAAAACCACTACGAATACCGGCAGAATGGCTGTCCCCAACCAGGCAGCCCGCATCCAGGCTGCGAATGGGGCTGCCAAGACCATCGCCCAAAAGGGTCGCCACAATTGGCGGAATTCACCTACCAGGCTCAATTGATATACACCCAGGTAAGGGGCAATCAGCAGCCACGCAACCAGCAAGGGGATAAATGTGGTCAGTAAGCGCGTTCCAGCAGTCCCCAGGGTTTCGTGGGTGGCAAATCCATACACCGTTACCAGGACCAAAGTGATGGCATCCCCAATTAAAATCCAGATAACCTTAGACAGTTTCATCAGGCGCTATCCTATCGCAATCCGGAGAAAGGTACAAGAGGAAATAACCGCATCAGCCCGCCAGAGGCCAAAATAGCGGCACAAGAAATATCGCCACGAGGAATACCAGGATGGTGAGCAATGATCCCACTTTGATGAAATCCAGGAATCGGTAGCGACCCAACCCATAAACCAGCAAGCAGGCTGGCTCAAGCGGGGTAATGTAAGAAGTGCTGGCAGCCACAGCGATCATGATCGAGAACGTGCGCGGGTTCAACCCAAGCTGGATAGCAGTTTGGATTGCCACCGGAAAGACGACCACCGCGGCTGCCTGGTTGGACATCGGCTGGGTAAGCAGCACGGTTAAAAAGAAAAAACCGCCCAGCAACCAGACCGGATCCGCATGACCAACCAGGTTCACGATCTGGTTTGCCAGGAAACGCGCCGTGCCGGTATATTCCATCGCTATTCCGAACGCCAGCATACTCCCGATCAAGATCAGCGCCTTCCACTCTACATCATTATAGGCTTCTTGTGGAGTGATACAACCAGTAAGAAACGCCAGCAAGGAACCCAGCAACACCGCTACAGGGAGTGGTACTAAGTTAACTGCTGCCAATAAAATGGATAACCCAAAAATGATCATAGCAAGCTTGGCACGCTTGATATTGGGAGACTTATCATTCACCGTGCCCAGGATACGAAACGTATTGTTTCTTTCTAAAGAAATCAGGCTTGCCTGAGGACCCTGAAGAAGAAGAACATCGCCCATTCTCAAGGTTACCTGGCTGATCTGGCGGTGGATGGTCTCCTCGTGACGGTTAATCGCCAAAACCTGGATGCCGTACTGGTCGCGGAGACCCAGGCTGAAAAGCTGGCGACCGATCAAGGGTGATCGCGGCATCAGGATCACCTCAGCCAGGCGCATCCCTTCAGTCTGCAAGTCCATGTCGGTAACCATCCGGCTCGCCTCTACCCCAATCCGGGCTGAGTTCTTTAACGCCAATAAATTATCTCTCTGGCCTTCTACCAGGAGGATATCCGCAGCTTCCAGACGCAGGTCGGCTTGCGGGACTAGGTAGCTATCTTCTCCGCGGATCAGCCGGATGACGGTCAGATCTAAATCGCGTCCCAGTCCCGATTCTGCCAGGGTTTTACCAATCAGGGAAGAATTGGGCAAGATCATGATCTCGGTCAAGAAGGGCCTCAGGTTGAACTCCTCGGTCAATTCTTCAGGTGCTACTCGTACCGTAATCAAGTGCTTGCCAATAAAGAACATATACGCCAGCCCCACAACCACTACCGGTACCCCAACTACACTAAGCTCAAACATGCCCATTGGTTGCATGCCATACTGTGTCATCAATCCGCTGACAACAACGTTTGTTGATGTGCCGATCAGGGTTACTGAGCTGGCCAGAATAGAGGCAAATGCCAGAGGCATCAACATCTGAGAAGCATTCACCTTCGCCCGGCGAGACATACCGATCACAATTGGAATGAAGAAGGCTGTCGCAGCCGTATTGCTGATAAACGCACTCAGCCCTGCAGCAGCACTCATGATGACCAACAACATTCGGTTGGGAGATGTCCCGATTCTGCGTTGGAGCCCTCGACCGACCAGCTCCACCACGCCGGTGCGCACAAGGGTTGCCGTCAGGATCAGCAAACCCAAGATCAGCATCACCGTGTCGCTGCCAAAACCGTCAAATGCTTTTTCCAGCGGAATTAACCCCAGAAGGATTAAGGTTAGCAAGATACCTAACGCAACCACATCGGCTGATACCCATTCGAAGGAGAACAGGATCAGTGTGATCACCAGAATGATCAAAAGCAGCGCAATCGGTAGTGTCAGCATTGCCAGTGGTCCATGAGGTAAGCAAGCCTGAACAGTGGGGGATAATTCGCCTGGCTATTCATCTGCAACCACTTCTTGAAACAAAAACCAGCCCCCTTTACGATGGTCGGCATCTTTTGGGGCACGATCATAATAAATATCAAAGACTCTATTTTGATCTGTCTGCACCCGGAAATAATGCAAACCAACTCCCCAAGATCCGCGCTGACCGGCAGTCGCAGCGTGGGTGGGGCGCATATTGCGCGCCATTCGTCCCCGCCGGGTGTAATCTTGCCATTCCGCTATCGTCTCTAAGATCTGAAAAATATCCCCCCTCCAGATGAATCCACTCGGGCAGGCAGGTTTTTTCTCGAGTAGCGGAGGTTGCTCAAAGTAGACCTCCACTGGCTCACTTATGAACCGTAGGGGTTTATACTCCCGCTCCATCGTTCCTCCCAGCTAGCAACACTGGTTATTTAACGTCAGTTCTGGATAAGTATTTTTGTTTGTTGTTTTGGCGGGCTGCGCCCGCCAAAACAACAAACAAAGCACTCTAACCCGAACACTGGTTATTTACATCAGTATGTAGATGGTTAGCGACCATAATTGACGGGTAAACACTCGATGTCTTGTTATTCTATCTAACGACTAAACGAGACAATTATATCAGGTGGTCTTATTCCACACTTGCTCCGCCAGATCACCATTGCCAGCCTACCTGAAGACGGTTACAATGACCGACATTCTTTATTGCAGAGCTCAAGTCTATGAACCATGCTTCCATGCAAATTTCACTCGCCTGCCTGACCCTGCTGATCGCCAGCTGTGTCTGCCTGAGCAGTGTCAGTATCGTCGGCGCCATCTTACTACTCCGCTAAGGGGGAAAGATGGCGCTGGATCTCGATCGGATCAGGTGACACTACCCTGGATATAAGCGCCGGCAAGGCTGCCACGGCCCAGACGGTGGGAGTATTATGCGGTTTTGGTGAGGAATACGAGCTCCGCCGGAGCGGAGCTGATCTTATCCTGGTAGAAACCGCAGACCTGATTGAAATATTGTTTGCAAAACCTTTAGGTACCTAGGTAACAATTCCTATTGCACTCTCCAGCGAACTCGCATATAATGTACTTGTGGCGAAGCGTATAATCGGGTTGGGGAGTTTATCTTTCATCTTGTTAGCCATATTGCTGGGCACGACTAAAGGTCTTGCCCAGGTCGGTGATTCATCCCCCGAAAGAAGCCGATACTTCGATGAAACCGGGCACTCCGTTGAGGGGGATTTTCTGGTTGCCTATGAAAGCGCCACCCACCCCGAGCTGATCTACGGCTATCCAATTACCGAAGCTTATCAAGATCAGCGCACCGGACGCCTCATTCAGTATTTTGAGAAGGCACGTTTTGAGCTGTTTACAGACAAGCCCCCCGAGTTAAGGGTATATATTACTCCTCTGGGCAAACTGCTTTATGAGCACACCGCCGAGCTTGCCAGCCCCAGAAGTATTCCAGGTTGCCGGTATTTTCCAGAGGCGAAATTTTATGTCTGCTACGCCTTTTTGGAATTTTTCAATGCCCATGGCGGCGCAGCCCAGTTCGGCTATCCCATCTCGAATTTCGAGATCCAAGACGGGTGGATTGTGCAAAACTTCCAGCGTGCTCGGTTCGAGTGGCACCCCGAGTTACCCAGCGGAGAGAAAGTTCAGCTAACCAAACTGGGTGAGCAGTATTTTGACCTGATGGGTGAGAATCCCGCCAGATTGCCCCCCGTCCATCCTTTGGTGGGCTCGGACATCGTCCAGCCTGTACTCGATCTCAAGGTGCGTGCCTCTTTCCAGCACGCCATCACCCACTCCACCGGCGAACAGACCATTTACATCACTGTCCAAGATCAGAAATTAATGCCGCTTGCCAACGCCACGGTTGCATTGGTCCTTAACCTGCCTTCCGGAGAAACCAAACGCATCGCTATTCCGGAGCCAACCGATAAATACGGTATCACAAAATTCTCCTTCGATTTTGAAAACCTGCCAACTGGATGGGTACGAGCGACCGTCGTCGCCACCTACGACCCTGACAACCCGAATAATGCTAAGCCAGGTCAGGTTCCACTTAATGATAAAACCACCGCCTCCTTCCTGGTTTGGTGGTAATCATCCATCCCTGCAAAATCAAACCGCCGCAGGCTGCTCTGAAGCTCACCTGCGGCGGTTTTTGTCTGGTTATCAGGGCAAAATCAGCCGCCTTTAATTTGAGCGAGCAGGTTTTGATATGCCTCAGCGTTCTCCGGGTGCATTGCCAGAATGGATTCAATCACTTGGGCAGCGCTGGCTTTATCCCCAGCATCCAGTAAGGATTCCCCGGCGGCATCAAGCTGAGCGATCGCGTCAGCCGTCCTGCCGGTGCGCTTATACAGTTCAGCTAATCGCCGGCGGACGTGAGGCCGGTTCGGCTCTTCTTTCACCAGGTTCTCGATAAAGCGGATAGAATCATCGATTCGCCCAGCATTGATCAGGAAAGCCAGGTAATTATCCAGCTCCAACATCGCCTGGGTTTCCTGCCCCAGACGGAAATACAGCTCGATCAGGCTGGAACGAGCCCTGGCGTCATCCGGTTGCAGATTGCGGATTTGCTCGTACGTTCGCACAGCCTGCCGCCAATCCAGGCTCTGTAAATCGATGTCAGCGATGCGATGCATAATTTTCACCCGCCAGGCGGTTGCCACGCCGGATTGCTGGGCCAGCTTGAGAGCATCATGATAGGTCTTGCGCGCCATATCGAGATCGGCCTGGTTATAGTACACATCAGCAAATTCCAGGTATTCCGTCAGAGCATCCTCTATCCGCTCGATGGCAATCAGCTGGTCGATCAAGCGGCTGCGAGAGTTCAGATCCATCGGTGCCAGCTGGGTGATACGGCGATACATATCAATGGCGCGTCTTGGCTCCCCGCGGGCACTGTAAGTGAGCGCCACCACGATAAACTTCGCAATCGCATCCGGAAGCTGGTCTTGTTTCAGAAGCAGCTCGCCCATATATGCATGCAGAGGCAAATAGGTTGGCGCATACTCAAGCGCCCTGAAAGCCTCCTCCATCGCTGAACGGAGGTTACCCCCCCGTTCCAACTCGTAGATCTGGCTGATAGACTCTACTACCTGGCTGCTGCGAGTCTGCAACAGCACCTCAGCCAGCGGGATCGGCACCCCGCCATCCACCTGGGAGGGAAGCTGCATACGAGCGCGCCGCAGGTTCTCCCGCCAATCAGCCCGCATCAAGAGATCGTCCACACTTTTGCACAGTTTGGCTAATGCCTCTTGATCACCTTCCTGGCTCTGAGCTTCAATCAGAGGCTCGTAGAGTTGGCTCATATCGTCAGCATATTTATCCGGCACCACGCCAGAATCCGCCAGTTTCAATGCTTCCAGATACTCGATCGCCGCATCCTTTTGCCGGCCAAGATTATTGAGAACCTGGCCTAATAACAATCTTGCACCTAATGCAAAATCTGGGTGGGTGACGGCATATTGTAAAAAGCGTACCGCGCTATCCAGGCGGCCCTCCTGAGCGCGCAATAACCCCAGGTCATAATACGCGGCTGGGTGATCCAGGCCTGCATTGATCGCTCGCTCCAGCTCATCGGCAGCCCGGATGGCATCACCCTGCGACTGCAAATCTACCACCTGGCTCAGGTGGAGCAGGATACGCGTCCGATCCATCTGCTTCTGTGGGCGCAAGCTGCCGGTACCACGCATTATGGATTGCAATCCCCGCCGTGACACCTGTTCTGCCTGCTCATCGTCTGCCACATCAAACAACATACTGGCTAAGATCGCAAGTGCTTTTTGCCGTCCATCAGCAATCGGATCTTGGGTTGGCTCATCTTGCGTCGCTGCACTTGACTCTGGCCTCTGGGGTGTGCTTAAGGGACCCGTCCCGCCGCGCGGTCGCTCAGGCCTGGGTAAGGGTTTATAATCGCGCAGCATGGTTAGCGCCTGGTGGGCTTCAGGGCTATTGGGCATGATTTGCAAAGCCCGGTTGATTGCCCGGGTAGCTTTTTCCTGATCGTTGCCATGCTGGTAAAGGCTGGCAAGAACCAGATATTCGTGCACAGCGCGTTGCTTATCCCCGATATGCTCAGAGACCAGCGCCAGGCGAGCATGAGCTTGAAGGCTTTCTGGATTCATGCGCAAAACACGGTTCCAGTTATCCATCGCCTTCTGAATTTCCTTATTCTTTAAGTAAAGCTCTGCGGCATGCAGCGCAACTTGCTGGGCGCGCTCCAGATTCCCCAGCCTCTCGTACAACTGAGCAACTTTCTCAATCGGGAGAGGATCCTCAGGTGTCGCCTTGACTACCTTCAGATAGCAGCGCAAAGCCTCCTCGTACTCCTGCAACTCAAATAAGGAGAGCCCCAGATTGGTAAGCGCCTGGGGATGATCGGGAGACTCTTCGAGAGCCTTACGGTAATAGCTGGCTGCCTTCTCCCAATCCTGATCCCAGGCAGCCGTATGACCTTGATTCATTGTTTGTTGGAAAACGTCTTCGCGACCAGTCATTTCCACTCCAAATACTTGCCAGAGAATGGACTTTCACAATCACAAGAGCAAACGTCACTCGCTCTAAACTCCATTTTTATTTTACTCATCCCTCTCGATAGGTTGCATCTCCCCCCAATTGATGCCTGAGCGGGCTTCGGTCATCAAGGGGATGCTGAGCTGGTAAGCGTGCTCCATCTCGTTCCTTACCAATTTTGCTGTAGCGTGCATTTCTTCCACCGGGCACTCGAGCACTAACTCGTCATGTACTTGTAGCAGCATCCGGGCAGATAACCCGGCTTGCGCCAGGGCTGGCGGCACGCGGAGCATGGCGATCTTCATTATATCCGCGGCTGTGCCCTGGATGGGAGCGTTGATCGCCTCGCGCTCCTCGCGGGCACGCGTATTGCGATTGGTCTGGTTCTTCAAACCCGGGAAATAACGCCGCCGTCCTAGCAAAGTCTCAACATAACCCTGCTCAGCTGCCTGGCGGCGTACACCGTCCAGATAATCCTTAATCCCAGGAAACTTCTGGAAGTAGGCTTCCACAAAGTCTTCAGCCTCTGCCAGGGTGAGATCAGTGGTACGGGTCAGGCCAAACGGGCTCATCCCATAGATTAAGCCGAAATTGATCGCTTTCGCATGGCGGCGTTGTTCTTTGGAGACCGCCACCAGCGAGGTGGAATAAATCGCGGCAGCCGTGGCTGTGTGGATATCCTGACCGGCGCGGAAAGCATCCAGCATCGCCAGATCCTCTGAGATATGCGCAACGATACGCAACTCCACCTGCGAGTAATCCACCGAGAGCAGCGCAAATCCCGGATCGGCAATAAAGGCTTTTCTCACCTGGCGTCCAATTTCTGTCCGGATCGGAATATTCTGCAAGTTGGGCTCAGAAGACGCCAGCCGCCCGGTTACTGAGCCTGTTTGGTTGTATGAAGTGTGAACTCGCTGCGTGTTAGGGTTGACTTGTAACGGGAGCGCATCCAGGTAGGTGGATTTTAGCTTCGCCAGCTCCCTGTGCTCCAACACCAAGTCAACTACCGGGTGCTTGCCGCTTAATGTTTCCAGCACACCCGCAGCAGTCGAGTAGAAGCCGGTAGAGGTGCGCTGGGTTCGGTCAGGTGGTGCGATTTTTAGGCGATTAAATAACACCTCTGATAGCTGCTGTGGGGAATTTAGATTAAACTCACCACCCGCCAGCTGATATACCTGGGTCGCAATTTCACCCAGACGTTGGCTCAACACTTGGGACATCTGGCTAAGGAAGGCTGTATCCAGGGCAATTCCTGCCAGCTCCATCTCCGCCAGCACAGATACCAGGGGCATTTCAACATCTTTTAAAAGCTGCATTGCCTGGTTTTGTTCCAGCTCTGCCTCTAGCTGCGGAATCAAGCGCAGGACTACGGCTGCATCATCTCCGGCGTATTGTGCTGCCTGCTGGATGGGTACCTCCGCCATGGTTTTCTGGTTGCGACCTTTGCCAATCAGCTCATCAATCTCAGTCATCTGGTGATCCAACCGCACCCAGGACAAGTTTTTCAGCCCCAGGTTGCGCGAATCCGGATTGCACAGCCATTCCGCAATCATGCTATCGAAGGACAGCGGAGAGGCACGCAAACCGTAGCGGCTCAGGACAATCAGGTCATATTTCAGGTTGTGCCCCACCTTCGGGATAGCTGGGTCACTGAGCGGGTCTTTTAGCGCTTCAACAACAGTCTCCAGGGGAAGCTGGTTGCCCAATTCTGGGAGATGCCCAACCGGGATGTAGTACCCGTTTTGCCCGTCGACAGCCAGCGATATCCCTACCAGCTCCGCCAACATCTGGCTGGTGGAGGTTGTTTCTGTATCAAAGGAAATCCGGCTGGCGTTTTTCAATACCCGAACGAGCTCAGCCAGCGCCTGGGTTGTATCAATGATACGGGTATGGGCAGCACCTTCATCCTTGGTGGGCTGGCTGGTTTCCAGCTTCGGTTCAATTCGATCAAATAAGGAAAGCTGCTCTTGTCTGGTTGCGGTACCCAATCCCAGGCGTTGCTTCAAGCTTTGCAATCTCGGCATCAAGGTGCGGAATTCAAGCTGGCGAAAGATCTCTTCGACTTTCGCAGGATCGAAATGCTCCGGGCGAGCCTGCTCGAGATTCAAGGGCACATCCAGGTCGGTCACGATGGCTGCCAGCTTGTAGCTCAGCGTTGCATCTTGCCTGCCCTTCTCCAGTTTTGTTCGTACGCTGCCGCTGATTTCATCCAGGTGAGCAAATACACCTTCCAGGTTTCCATAAGCATCCAGCAGCGAGATGGCGGTCTTCTCCCCAATACCCGCAACACCGGGTATATTATCAGATTTATCACCCACCAGAGCTTTGTAGTCCACAACCTGATCCGGGCGCACCCCCAGGTATTCCACCACATCTCGGGCAAAGAAATCCCGCGCCTCAGACAGGGTTTTACCAGGCAGGTTGACGATAATTCGATCGTCCACCAGCTGGAGCAGGTCGCGGTCACCGGTGATGATTTTAACCCCCAGCCCCTGAGCGACCGCTTTGCGCGCCACGCTGCCCAGGACATCATCCGCTTCATAATTGTCCATTTCAAGCCTGGGGATATTAAATGCATCGACAATCTGGCGCACCCGTTCGATCTGAGGTCGCAAATCATCGGGCATCTTGGCGCGTGTGCCTTTGTATTCCGGGTACAGCTCATCCCGAAAGGTTTTTCCGGTATCGAAAGCCACTGCCAGATAATCCGGTCGCTCTTGCTCCAAAATTTTTAGCAGAACACTGGTAAAGCCGAAGACGCCCGCCGTGGGTTCCCCATCTCGGGTAGTAAAACCCGAACTGGCACCGCGAGTCAGTGCAAAGTATGTCCGGTATGCCAGGGCGTGACCATCAATCAGATACAGGCTGGGGGGCATGCTACTCCTGAACTCAACTCCTGGTGGAAATCCCCTGACGCAAGCGGGTTTGTCCAATAAATTGTTGCACCATCTCTCCGGGTAAGGGCTTTGTGCTGGTCACCAGCAGGTAGCCTGGCGCCCAAAAGTCGTCTGAAGGATTCTCCGCCGAATAACGCGGGAACTCAGCAAAAATCAGCTGCGAAGTGCGCTGCCGGACAAGCTGCACAACATGGATAGGAGAAGTCTCAGGGGCAACACAAACGATCCATTGAAGCCAGCCCGGGCGCACTGCCAGATATTCCAGGCGCCATCCAAAAGCCAATGACAGCCGGCGCATCCACCCCGATAAATTTACAGAAAGATCACCCGTCAAATGATGCTCAGGCAGCCGCGGTAGCAACACGCAGGCATAGTTAATGTCATAAACTACCGGCGAGGAGGATCGCAGGCTCCTCGCCTGGGTCTGGTTAACCCGCACCGGTTTGGTCGCCTCGGCATCCGGTTCGAATTCCCTCTCCGTAGCCAGAGCAATGTCCAGAATAGCAGGAATACCCCGCCCCGGCGTGTCATCCGGTAGAACCGGCATGCCGGGCAGGATTGCCTCCCCGGGAATACTGGCTCCACGCCGACCTTCTTCAGCCTGAACTGCCAACTCTGGTTCAGGATCGAATTCCCAATACCACTCCTTATCTTCAATCGCTGGATGGCGCTGATCATCCACGGCTTCTTCTTGCTGCAGGGGTTTAACATCCTGGGCTGGACCCGGTTCAAATCTGGTTTCCGGCACATCTACTGGGGGAGAAATCAAGGCGCGCACCAGGCTGTTTGCCTGTGAATGAATTTTGCTGAAAGGCGTGCGGGTATCAAACGCCAGCGCCAGAAGCATCTCTCCCTCGAAAGCAGTGGCATACAACAGATACTCCCCACCAGTCGCATTGAGGTGAATGAAGCGAGCCAGGTCAACGTTACCACCCTCGACGTAACCATTGCTGCTATCTCCAGGCTTCCAATCATACTGCACGATTTGCGCAAGCTCTTCTGCAGCTGCCCTGGACAATTGCCCTGCATAAGCCCACAATTGGCCTCGGTTTAAAATCAATGCTGCCTGAGCAGATGTAGACAGGCTCAACCGTGCAAGGTGCTGAGCTGCTTTATCTACATCCTTCAGCCAGGGCTTCTGAGTAGCAGAGGAAACGGGCAAGTCGAGTGGCGCTGTTCCGGCTTCATCCTGGCGCTCACCAGGAATAGTTCCGGAATATGAGTTTTCTTGGGCTGTAAGATCTGATTCTTCCTCATACTCATCACCAGCCAGGGCACTGCCCACAATTTCCACCAGGTCGGGCAGGTAGAATGGCTTGGTCAGGTAGCCGCCAATCGTCAAACCTTTAATCTCAATATTCTTGACCGTCTCATCGGAAGGGATTAACAATAGTTGCATTGCCGGGTCATTTGCCTGCAAGGTCAAGCCCAGATCAATATAAGAGAGATCCGGAGTATCGGCGTCCAGAATTGCCAAATCGATGGAGGCTTTCTCAGCCAGTTCCAGCGCCTGGCGCCCCGTGGAGACCAGCACAGGCTCATAGCTCCCCACTTTTTCCAACGTCTGCTGGATCAATCCCCCGAAGCCTGCGTCAGGTGATACAATTAGCACACGCGCGGTCATATTAGTAAGAGTGTATCACGCGGAGCGGGGGTAAGCAAGTAGATCATGGTTTCATTTTTGATAATTCCGCGAAGAATGGTTGACAACCACGTTTGATCATGATATTGTTCTTAAGGATGGCGAAGCTCAAGGTCGGCATTGTTATTTTTTTAGTTCCCGTGTTCCTGTTGAGCGCCATTGCCGGGGGAACAAATCTGGCTGCCGCAGCCGAGGATAGCGGTCGCCAAACCGTTCTGACTGCCCCATATACAGAATACGAATGGTGGCTGATCCGTTGGAATGACAACGAGATCCTTTGTACCCTGAAGATCGACCATGAAGGGCTGCCAACTGCTGAGGAAGTCTATAATGGTTGTAGCGCAGAGGCCTATCAAGAGTGGCTGGATACTCCGCCTTGCAAGCAAATCGTCAATGGAAACACCACGACTACCGGTTGTAACGGGCTATATTTTCATCTGGTATCCGTCCAACAAAAAGAACGCCAGGTGGTTATAGACCTGCCAGAGCCCACCGTTTGGGTTTCTTTAGAGGATTGCTTACCCATCCCACCGAACAATTTCTGCTCCAACCTGCCAACCCTGGTATTAACCGGGGAAGAACCCTTGCCCAACGAGACGATCACAGCCATCCAAGGAACGTACGCAGACATCATGTTCTATTGTGCGGGCGACCGCTGCGCTCTACCGATGCAGACCACCCCAGTAGAAGGCGTGTTGGTGGAATTCTGGGCTGAATCCAGCTTTGGAGATACCACTGAGAAATTCACCGCCCAGGTACGGGTGATCGACTCAGGAGTCTCCACAGCCCCCGGCGGCAGCGGGTATTTTGTCGATGTCCTCAGCACCCAGTGGAGGGGCAAACCGATCGCCAGTTGCGCCAAAACCTGGGAAGCCTTCCCCCCGATGGGCGGCACCCCAGGCTGGCTGTCCACACCGGAGCAAACCAGCCTGCTCAACTCTGACGAGGCTTATTATTACCTGGCGGGCAGGCTGATCGCGCAGGGTGTTGTAAATGCAAGCAGCTGCGCCACCGGCGGGATGCTGGCGAACGGCTACGCAGACGCCTGCGGTTTAGAGCGCGCTCGCCCAGCCGTCCTGGAATGGCAGAACCAGTTTGATGCCCGCATCCTTGATGTTTCTCAACAAACCAGCGTGCCAGCCCAATTGCTCAAAAATTTATTTGCTCAGGAAAGCAAGTTCTGGCCCGGCGTATTTCGTGTTCCGCTAGAATTTGGCCTGGGGCAGATCACCGATAACGGTGCAGATGCAATTCTGCTATGGAATGGGTCGTTTTATGATGAGTTCTGCCCCCTGGTTCTGGCAGAAGATGCCTGCGCGGAAGGCTATCTAAAACTCAAACCCGCCGATCAAGCACTCTTGCGGGGGGCGCTTGCGGTAGAGGCAAAAGCAGATTGCCCGGAATGTCCGGCGGGGGTTGACCTGTCCAATGCGTACACCAGCGTGGCATTGTTTGCCCAAACGCTGCAGGCAAATTGCGACCAGGTCGGACAAATCATCGGCACAGCCACCGAACAGGTTCCTGGATCAGTAAGTGACTACGAGGACTTGTGGCGCTTCACCGTTGCCAATTATCACGCCGGACCAGGCTGCCTGTCCTACGCCATCCACATGGCCTGGCAGAACAGTCCGGGTCGCTTAAGCTGGGAAAGTGTTTCCAGTTACTTCACAGAGCCCTGCAAGGGGGTAATCCCTTACGTGGAAAAGATCACCCAATAGCATCAGGCTGGGGGTTACGCCAGCTGCTGCGCGAGCTCGATAAGCTCGTCCCATTCCTCTTGAAAGAAGTGAATAGTTACGTTGTTGAGCTGCATATGGTAGGTGATTTCGCCATCTGGTTCTTCGGCGCGCCATACCAGGTAGTTTTCCGTTTCGGCGATCAGATCTGTTTTGGGTTCCGAATCGTTATTGCCCATTTCATTCCTCCGGGTCCATCAACTTAGCAGGGTAATTTATGGAAGATTCCAGCAAGATCAGGGTGCGGGCAGAACATACCACGGGCTAACAAACCCGCCCTGGTAACGAACCTCAAAATGTAGGTGGGCACCAGTAGAGTTTCCAGTGCTGCCAGAATAGCCAATAATTTGACCCTGGCTAAGGCTGCGCCCGCATGACGTGCTCACCTGGCTCATATGGGCGTACAGGGTTTGATATCCGTTGCCGTGATCGATCATAACCATGTACCCATAGCCGCCATTTGCCCATCCAGCAAAGACCACCACACCGTTATCTGCCGCATAGATCGGCGCACCTTCACCGGCAGCGATATCGATCGCCAGGTGCCCTGACCAGTAGTCGTTTCCCGACAGGACATGGTTCCCGGCAGGCCAGATAAATGCC
>Ga0105100_10001224_pt1 | contig 15150 bp, 11 predicted proteins | sample PPLLak12cMay2015_2_FD_87033 | JGI IMG/M metagenome (GOLD analysis project Ga0105100, IMG submission 87033) | Freshwater sediment microbial communities from Prairie Pothole Lake near Jamestown, North Dakota, USA - PPLs Lake P8 Core (1) Depth... | ecosystem: Environmental > Aquatic > Freshwater >...
CGACGGTCCCGCCGCGAACGAGCAGCATCCGTCTCCCTCCTCCGGCTCGGGGCCTATCATCGTAGGTTGAGCGCTGTTGCAACGTCCGACGCTGGCTCGTGGGTTGACGGACGCCTCCGTGCTTGAGCGAACCGTTGGACGGTTCCGGGAGGCGCATGTCGCGCTCCCCACCTTCGGCGAGCTGGCCGACCCGACGACGATCCCCGAGCGCGTCACGCGCGCCCTCGAGGGCGTGGATCCGGACGCGGCGCACCCGCTCAACCTGTTCCGCGTGCACTGGTACAACGGTCCCGATCGCCGTGGGCGGGTCCGGGGGCCCGAGCCCGGCGGCGTGCCGAGCGCGCTCACCGGTATCGAGGTGCCCATCGTGGTCGTCCTCGGGGACCGGTTCCCGATGATCGGGGCGCACAAGGTCCTCGCCGCGTACGGCTGCCTGGTGCCCGAGATCCTGACCGGCGCGTTCGACCCGACGACGCATCGAGCCGTGTGGCCCTCGACCGGCAACTACTGCCGTGGCGGCGCGGCGATCAGCCGGATCATGGGCTGCCGGGGCGTCGCCGTCCTTCCCGAGGGTATGAGCCGGGAGCGCTTCCAGTGGCTCGAGCGATGGGTGACCGACCCCGCCGACATCATCCGGACCCCGGGTGTCGAGAGCAACGTCAAGGAGATCTACGACGAGTGCAAACGACTGGCGGCCGACCCGACGAACGTGATCCTGAACCAGTTCTCCGAGTACCCGAACCATCTCGTCCACGAGCTGGCCACCGGGCGAGCGCTCGCCCAGGTCTTCGAAACGATCCGGGAGCGAGAGCCCGGGCTGCGCCTGCGGGCGTTCGTCTCGGCCACCGGGTCCGCGGGGACGATCGCGGCCGGCGACCACCTGAAGGAGCGGTACGGCGCGACGATCGTCGCCGCCGAGGCCCTCGAGTGTCCGACGCTGCTCCGCAACGGGTTCGGCGAGCACAACATCCAGGGGATCGGCGATAAGCACGTGCCGCTGATCCACAACGTGATGAACACCGACGTGGTCGTCGACGTGAGCGACCGGGACACCGACGCGCTGAACGTGCTGTTCAACACCGACGAGGGCCGGATCTACCTGCGATCGCGCGGCGTCGACGAGGACACGATCGCCTCGCTCGACTCCTTCGGCCTGTCGAGCATCTGCAACGTGCTGGCCGCGATCAAGGTCGCGAGGCTGTTGCACCTGGATCCGGACGACGCGATCGTGACGGTGGCGACCGACGGCGCCGGGATGTACCGGACGGAGGTCGACAAGGTCCTCGCTCGGGACTTCCGCGACGGGTTCGGCCCCACCCAGGCGGCCGAGGTGTTCGGACGCTCGCTCGAGGGGCAGGGGACCGACCAGATGCTCGAGCTCACGCTCGAGGACCGGGAGCGGATCTTCAACCTTGGCTACTACACGTGGGTCGAGCAGCAGGGCGTCTCGATCGAGGACTTCCAGGTCCGCCGCTCGCAGGACTTCTGGCGTGGGCTCCGGGGCGCCGTCCCCGAGTGGGACGAGGCGATCCGCGAGGTCAACGCCCGGACCGGCGTCCTGGAGGCGCTGTAGTGGACCCCGCGACGTTCGTCGTGTGCGCCGGGTGCGGATACCGGGCGCCCGACGACGACCCGTACCCCTTCCGCTGCCCGAACTCCGGCACCGACGACGTCGACCACCTCATGGTCCGCGAGCTGGACCCCGACCACGTCGAGTTCCCCGAGGACGACGACCGGCCGAACCCGTTCGTCCGGTACCGCGAGCTCTTCCACGCGTACCACCTCGGTCGCCACCACGGGCTGAGCGACGCCGACCTCGTCGGCATCGTGGAGGACCTCGACCACGCCGTGGCCGAGGTCGAGGGCCACGGGTTCGTCGAGACGCCGTTCGCCCCGGCACCCGCGCTCGGCGAGCGTCTGGGGTTCGAGGTCTGGGTGAAGGAGGAGACCCGCAACGTGTCGGGCTCGCACAAGGCGCGTCACGCGATGGGTCTGATGATCCACCTCCTCGCGGTCGAGCGCGCGGGCCTGGCGCCGGACGGCCCACCTCGGGATCTGGCGATCGCGAGCTGCGGGAACGCGGCGCTCGGCGCGGCGGTCGTGGCCCGCGCCGCCGAGCGCACCTTGCGCGTGTTCGTCCCCACGTGGGCCGACAAGGCCGTGCTCGAGCGGCTCCGGGCGCTCGGGGCGGCGATCTACGTCTGCCCGCGCGATGAGGGCATCCCTGGCGACCCCGCGTATCACGCGCTCCAGCGCGCGCTCGCCGAGGGCGCCGTGCCGTTCACGGCCCAGGGCCCAGACAACGGGCTGACGATCGAGGGCGGGGAGACGATCGGGTTCGAGATGGTCTCGGCGCTCCGGCGCGCCGGCTCGGGCCTCGACCGCCTGGTCGTGCAGGTCGGCGGTGGGGCGCTCGCCAGCTCGCTCGTGCGGGCGTTCGAGGACGCCGCGCTGCTCGAGGCGCCCGAGCGCCTGCCCACGATCCACGCCGTCCAGACCGAGGGCGGCCACCCGCTCGAGCGCGCGTACGGGCGCGTGGCGCAGCGCGCGGGCCGCGAGCGCACGCCTGAGGGCATCGTCGAGGCGATGGCCTACGCGCGGACGCATCGGTCCGAGTTCATGTGGCCGTGGGAGGAGGAGCCGAAGAGCGTCGCCACCGGCATCCTCGACGACGAGACGTACGACTGGGCCGCCGTCGTCGCGGGCATGCTCGCCACCGACGGCTCGCCGGTCGTCGTGTCCGAGGCGGCGCTCGAGGAGGCGAACGCGCTCGCGCGCGAGACGACCGGGATCGACGTCGACCACACGGGGTCCTCCGGGCTCGCCGGGCTGATGGAACTGGCTCGCCGGGGGGAGATCGGGGACCACGAACGGGTCGCCGTTCTGTTCACGGGGATCCGACGAGCATAGGGAAGGAGCGCATATGAGGAGCTTCGCCGGGCGGGACATCCTGTCGCTGAAGGACTTCGAGCACGAGGAGTTCATGCACGTGTTCGAGGTGTGCGACCGGATCCTGCCGCATGCCCGCGACCGCCGCAACACCGACCTGCTGAGGGACAAGACGCTGCTCACGGCCTTCTATCAGCCCAGCACCCGCACCCGCCTGGCGACCGAGGCCGCGATGCACCGGTTGGGCGGGCACGTGCTGGGGTTCTCGGACGCGAAGATGACGAGGGCGGGCGACTTCTACCAGGAGTCGATCAAGGACACGGTGCACATGCTCGAGTTCTACGCCGACGTCATCGCGATGCGGCACTTCGAGCAGGGCGCGCCGGCCGAGGCCGCGAAGCACGCCTCCGTCCCGATCATCAACTGCGGCGACGGGTGGGGCGAGCACCCGACGCAGGTCCTCACGGACCTGTACACGACGTGGAAGGAGAAGGGCCGCATCGACGGCCTGACATTCCTGCTGGTCGGCGACATGCGGATGCGCACGATGCACTCGATCCTCTACGCCTTCTCCCGGTTCGACGTGGAGTCGTACGTCGTCGGCCCGCCCGAGATGTCGCTGCTCCCCGAGTTCAAGGCCGAGCTGGACGAGCGGAACGTCCGCTACACCGAGGTGGGGTCGGTGGCCGAGTGCATCGCCGACTGCGACGTGATCTACATGGAACCGGTCGTACAGCCGGACTACACGAAGAGCCGCGACGAGCGCTCGGGCGAGGTGGGGACGACCCCGGAGGCGTACCGGGTCACCCGAGAGCTGTTGCGGGACAAGGGCAAGCCCGACGCGATCGTGCTGCACTCGCTCCCGCGGATGGACGAGCTGCCGACCGAGGTCGACGACACGCGGCACGCCCGGTACTGGACCGAGGCGTTCAACGGCGTCGTGATGCGGATGGCGCTGCTCGCGTTGGTGCTCGGCAGGATGGAGTGAACCCACGGTGAGGAGGTGAGGTCGCGATGGACCTCACGCTGAACGGGGAACCGGTCCGGGTCGACGTCAGGCCCGGCAGCACGCTGCTCGAGCTGCTGCGCGAGCAGCTCGGGGTGACGTCGGTGAAGGACGGATGCGCGCCCGAGGGCTCGTGCGGCGCATGCACCGTGTTGATGGACGGCAAGGCGGTCGTCTCGTGTGCCCAGAAGGCCGAGCACGCCGAGGGCCGCGACATCCTCACGCAGGAGGGCCTGCGGGAGGAGGAGCGCGAGCGCTGGGCGGACTGCTTCGTCGCGAGCGGCGCCTCCCAGTGCGGGTTCTGCTCGCCGGGCATCCTCATGAAGGCCGAGGCGTTCCTGGCGAAGCACCCCGACCCCTCGCGCGAGGAGATCGCGCGCGGCCTCGCCGGGAACCTGTGCCGGTGCACCGGCTACGTGAAGATCGTCGATGCGATCGGGCTCATGGCCGGCGCGCGCCGCGGTGAGCCCCTGCCCGAGCCAGAGCGCTCGGGCCGCGTGGGCGCGCGCGCCACCAGGTACCAGGGGCGCGAGCTCGCGCTCGGCGACAAGCCGTACGTGAACGACATCCGGCCCGAGGGCCTGCTGCACGGCGCCCTGCGGTTCTCGGACCATCCCCGTGCCCGGGTGCTGTCGATCGACGTCTCGGCGGCCGAGGCGCACCCCGGCGTCGTCGCGGTCCTCACCGCCGAGGACGTCCCGGGCGAGCGCGTTCAGGGGCTGATCACGCGGGACTGGCGGCAGCTCGTGGCCGTGGGCGAGACCACGAGCTACGTCGGCGACGTCCTCGCGATCGTCCTGGCCGAGACGCGGCACGCCGCGCGTGAGGCCGCCGCGATGGTCGAGGTCGGGTACGAGGTGCTCGAGCCGGTCACCGACCCGTTCGCCGCGCTCGAGTCCGACGCGCCGGCGCTCCACGAGGGCGGCAACCTGCTCTCGACCTCGGTGATCGAGCGGGGCGACGTGGACGCGCGGCTCGAGGGCGCCGCACACGTCCTGACCGAGACCTTCCGGACCCAGTTCATCGAGCACGCGTTCCTGGAGCCCGAGTCGGCGCTCGCGGTCCCGTCGCCGCCGGGCGGAGGCACGGTGCACGTCTCGTCGCAGGGACAGGGCGTGTGGGAGGACCGGCGGCAGATCGCCTCGTTCCTCGGCGTGCCGGAGGCGCAGGTGCGCGTGACGCAGGTCGCGAACGGGGGCGCGTTCGGCGCGAAGGAGGACCTGAACGTGCAGTGCCACGCGGCGCTCGGCGCCGTGCGCACCGGCCGGCCGGTCCTGCTCACACTCACACGCGCCGAGAGCATGCGGTTCCACCCGAAGCGGCACCCGCTGACGATGACGTACACGGTCGGATGCGACGCGGAGGGCCACCTGCTCGGCATCCGCGCCCGGATCGTCGGCGACACCGGCGCGTACGCGAGCGTCGGCGACAAGGTGCTCGAGCGCGCGTGCGGCCACGCCTGCGGCCCGTACCGGTTCCCGGCGGTCGACGTCGAGGCGCGCGCGGTCTACACGAACAACCCGCCGTGTGGCGCGATGCGCGGGTTCGGCGTGAACCAGGTCGCGTTCGCGATCGAGGGCATGCTCGACCGGCTGGCCGAGCGGGTGGGCATCGACGCGTGGGAGATGCGCTGGCGCAACGCGCTCGAGGTCGGCGACCGGTTCGGCACCGGACAGGTCCTCGGCGAGGGGGTCGGGATCAAGGCGTGCCTCGAGGCCGTGCGGGACGAGTATCGCTCGGCGCGGTTCGCGGGGATCGGCTGCGGCGTGAAGAACACGGGCATCGGCAACGGGCTCCTCGAGCTCGGCCGCGCGATCCTGCGGCCCGAGACCGACGGCACCGTCACGCTGTTCCACTCGTGGACGGAGATGGGTCAGGGCGTGAACACCGTCCTGCGCCAGATCGCGAGCGAGGAGCTCGACCTGCCGCCCGAGCGGATCAGCGTCGTCGTCGACACGGTCCGAGAGCTGGATACCGGGCAGACCACGGCCTCGCGCTCGACCGTGCTCGGCGGCCGGGCCGTCCAGGTCGCGGCGGCCAAGTTGCTCGACGCGCTCGACGGGCGGCGCTACGAGGATCTCGCGGGACAGGAGTTCGGCGGCGAGGTGAAGATCGACTGGACGAGCCCGCCCGGTGTCGACGTCCAGGACCCGGTCACGCACTTCGCGTACGGCTGGGCGGTGCAGGTCGCGATCCTCGACGAGGAGGGGCGGGTCGAGAGGGTCGTGGCGGCCCACGACGTCGGCAAGGCGATCAACCCGACGCTCCTCGAGGGCCAGATCGAGGGCGCGGTGCACATGGGCCTCGGGTTCGCGCTCACCGAGGAGTTCGTCGTGCGGGACGGCGTCCCGGTCACGACGACGCTGAAATCGCTCGGGATCGTGCCGGCGCAGCGGATGCCCGAGGTCGAGTGCGTCCTCGTCGAGGTCCCGCAGCCCGAGGGCCCGTACGGGGCGAAGGGCGTGGGCGAGATCGGCCTCGTGCCGACGGCGCCGGCGGTGGCGGGTGCCCTGCACGCCTTCGACGGCGAGTGGCGGACGAGCCTGCCGATGCGGAACTCGGCCGCGGCGAGGGCGGCGGTCCCGAGGCTCGCGGCGGCGGCGGCGCGGGGCAGGGAGGGGCGATGACGCTGCTCCTCGCCGGCGGCACGGTCGTCACCTCGCTCGACCCGGTCCGAGTGGAGCGCGCCGACGTGCTCGTCCGCGGCTCGCGGGTGGACGCGGTCGGCGCCGTCGACGCGACGGAGGCGGAGCGGATCGACTGCTCGGCGTGCCTCGTGATCCCGGGGAACGTCTGCGCGCACCACCACCTGTACTCCGCGCTCGCGCGGGGGATGCCGTACCGGCTCGAGCCGCCCGAGAGCTTCGTGCAGGTGCTCCAGCGGATCTGGTGGCGCCTGGACCGAGCGCTCGACGAGGACGGCGTGTGGCTCTCGGCCTGGTCGGGGGGCGCCGACGCGCTCCTCGCCGGGACGACGACGATCGTCGACCACCACGCGTCGCCGAACGCGATCGCCGGCTCGCTCGACCGGATCGCGGACGCGCTCGGCGGGCTCGGCGTTCGGTCGGTGCTCTGTTACGAGGTCACCGACCGCGATGGCCCCGAGCGTGCCGAGGCGGGCGTCGAGGAGAACCTGCGGTTCTGCAAGGGCGGCTTCCCGCTCGCGATGGGGATGGTCGGCGCGCACGCCTCCTTCACGCTGTCCGACGCGACCCTGGCGGCGTGCGCCGAGGTGGCGCGAGACGCCGACGTCGGCGTCCACGTCCACGTCGCGGAGGACGCGGCCGATGAGCGCGACGCGATGACGAGGTTCGACCGGCGGGTCGTGCAGCGCCTGGCCGAGGCGGGTGCCCTCGGGCCGCGCTCGCTCCTCGCGCACTGCGTCCACGTGGACGAGCGCGAGATCGCCACGATCCGCGAGACGGGCACCTGGGTGGTCCACAACCCGCGCTCGAACATGAACAACCGCGTCGGGCGGGCGCCGGTCGGGGAGCTCGGCCCGGACCTCGCCCTCGGGACCGACGGGATCGACGGGGATCTGTTCGCAGAGTCCCGCACCGCGTTCTGGCGGGCCCGCGAGGCCGACGCCTCGGTCGGGGCCGGCTGGATCCTCGAGCGGATGGCGGCCTCGGGCCGCTTCGCCGCCGCCGCGTTCGAGGAGCCGCTGCTCGGCACGGTGCAGGTCGGCGCCCCCGCAGACCTCGTCGTGCTCGAGTACGACCCGCCGACGCCGGTCGACGCCGGCAGCCTGGCCGGCCACTGGGCGTTCGGGCTGTCGGCCCGGCACGTCCGCGACGTGCTCGTGAACGGCGAGGTCGCGGTCCGCGAGCGAAGGCTCACGAGGGCCGACGAGGCCGGGCTCCGGGCCCGGTCCCGGGACGCCGCCGAGACGCTCTGGCGGCGGGTGGACGCGTTGGACGCGCACCCGTTCGAACCCGAAGGGGGCCGCTGATGCCGGTCACGTCCGAGGGCCGCGTCGCCCTCTACCTGCAGGACAAGCACCCGCTCCGCGACGGGATGGAGTACGTCCGGCACGCGGAGGAGGCCGGGTTCGAGGCCGTGTGGCAGGCGGAGAGCCGCCTGGTGCGCGAGGCCACCGTGCCGATGGCCGCCTTCGCCGCCGTGACCGAGCGGATCAAGGTCGGCTCGGGCGTCGTGAACCCGTGGACGCGCAACGTGGGGCTCATGGCGGCGACGTTCGTGACGCTCGACGACCTGGCGCCGGGGCGCGTGATGCTCGGGATCGGCGCGTGGTGGGAGCCGCTCGCGAGCAAGGTCGGCGTGAGGCGCGAGCGCCCACTCACCGCGATGCGCGAGTACGTCGAGGTGGTGCGCCGGCTCGTCGCGATGGAGAACGTGACGTTCCACGGATCGTACGTGGACGTGGAGGACATCCAGATCGACATCGTGCACGGCGACCGGTCGCCGAGGAACGTGCCGATCTACGTCGGGGCGACGGGCATGCAGATGATGGAGGTCGCAGGCGAGATCGGCGACGGGGTCCTGCTCAACTATCTCGTCGGCTCCAGGTACAACCAGACAGCGCTCGAGCACCTCGCCGCGGGGGCTGCGCGCGCCGGCCGCGGCGTCGAGGACGTCGACCGTCCGCAGCTCGTCGTCTGCTCGCTCGACGAGGACCGCGACCTGGCGCTCGATCGCGCGCGCGAGCTCGTGACGCAGTACCTGGGGCAGCAGCCGCACATCATGAAGGCGAGCGGGGTCGACCAGAGGCTCCTCGACGAGATCGGCGAGGTTCTGACGTGGCCCGCCTCCGAGGAGGAGATCCGGGGCGCGATGGCGCTCGTGCCCGACGAGGTCGTGCAGATGATCACGGCCTCGGGCACCCCGGACGAGTGCCGGGCGAAGGTGCGCGAGTACGTCGAGGCCGGCTGCACGTGCCCCGTGCTGTACCCGCTCGGCGACGACGTCCACGCGATGATCGACGCGTTCGCGGGGGGCCGCTTCTGATGGACGTCCTGCTGCCCGGCGCGCTCGACGAGGCGCTCGAGATGAAGGCCCGGATGCCCGACGCCGTCCCGATCGCCGGCGGCACCGATCTCATGGTCCTGCTGAACGCCGACGAGCTGCGGCCCGAGGCGATGCTCGACGTCGGCCGGCTGCCGGAGCTCGGCGCGTGGCGGCGCGAGGGGGACGAGCTGTTCGTCGGCGCAGGCGTAACGTACACGAGGATCCTGCGCGAGCTGCCCGAGATGCGCGCGCTCGCGCAGGCCTCTCGCTCGGTCGGCTCGCCGCAGATCCGCAACCGCGGCACGCTCGGCGGGAACCTCGGGACCGCGTCGCCGGCCGGCGACTCGCTCCCGGTGCTCGCGGTGCACGACGCGCGGGTGGTGCTCGCCTCCGCCGAGCGCGAGCGCGAGGTCCCGTTGGACGCCTTCCTGCTCGGCGTGAAGCGGACGGCCCTCGAGCCGGACGAGCTGATCCTGGGCGCCCGGTGGCGCATGCTCGGGGGGCCGCAGTCGTTCATGAAGATCGGGACGCGGAACGCGATGGTGATCTCGGTGGCGAGCCTGTGCGTCGCGCTCGACCCCGCGACGAGGACGGCCCGGGTCGCGATGGGATCGGTCGCGCCGACCGTGATCCGCGCCCCCGAGGCCGAGGCCTTCCTCGCGGACGCGCTCGGGCGCGCCGGCGCGTGGGACGACCCGCGGGCGCCGATCGCGGCCGAGGACGGGGAGGCGTTCGCCGAGCGCGTCGCCGGCGCGGCGAGGCCGATCGACGACGTGCGCGGCAGCGCGGCGTACCGCGCGCACGCGGTGCGGGTGCTCGCGCGGCGGGCGCTCGCCCGGGCGACCGGTGAGATGGCCGAGGAGGCGCTCGCGTCATGAGGAGGCCGCCGTGCTGATCCGCATCCAGGTGAACGGCGAGTGGCGGGAGGCCGACGTCTGGCCCGGCGCGAGCCTGCTCCACCTCCTGCGCGACGAGCTCGGGCTGCCCGGCTCGAAGAACGCGTGCGAGGAGGGGGAGTGCGGGTCCTGCTCGGTCTGGCTCGACGGCACGCTCGTGTGTTCGTGCCTGGTCCTCGCGGCCCAGGCGCACGAGCGCGAGGTACGGACCGTCGAGGGGCTGGCCTCGGGCGAGACGCTGCACCCGGTGCAGGAGGCGTTCCTCGAGACCGGGGCGGTGCAGTGCGGCTTCTGCACGCCCGGCCTGGTCGTCGCGGTCACCGATCTGCTCGAGCGCGACCCGTCCGCCGACGAGCTCACGGTCCGGGAGGCGCTGTCGGGCAACCTGTGTCGGTGCACTGGGTACGCGAAGATCTTCGACGCCGTCCGCCTCGCGGCGCAGCGGAAGCAGGAGGGCGCGTGGTGAGCCGCCTGCTGATCGACGCCTGCGAGGTCGTCGCGACGATGGACGACGCCGGCACCGAGGTCCCCGGCGGCTCGGTGCTGATCGAGGACGGCGTCGTGTCCTGGGTCGGCTCGGGCGAGCCGCCGGGCGGCGCGGAGGATGCCGAGCGCCTCGACGGGCGCGGCTGCGTCGCGCTCCCCGGCCTCGTGAACACGCACCATCACCTGAACCAGGTGCTGACGCGCGCCCGCGCACAGGACCAGGGGCTGTTCGGGTGGCTCGTCGCGCTGTACCCGGTCTGGGCGGGTCTCGACGCCGAGTGGGAGCGCGTGGCCGCCCGGGTCGGGCTGGCCGAGCTCGCGCTGTCGGGCTGCTCGACGACGAGCGATCACCACTACGTCTTCCCCGCCGGCGCCGGCGACCTGCTCGGGGCCGAGATCGCGGCCGCGCGCGAGCTCGGCCTGCGGTTCCACCCGTGCCGGGGCTCGATGGACCTGGGCGAATCCGACGGCGGCCTGCCGCCCGACCGTCTGGTCGAGCGCACCGACGACGCGCTCGCCGCGACCGAGGAGGCCGTCCGGACCCATCACGATCCCTCGCCCGGCTCGATGCTGCGGATCGCGGTCGCGCCATGCTCGCCGTTCAGCGTCACCGAGCGCCTGATGCGCGAGAGCGCGCACCTCGCCCGGCGCCTCGGCGTGCGGCTGCACACCCACCTGGCCGAGACCATGGGCGAGGAGCGCCACTGCATCGAGCGGTTCGGGCGCCGGCCGCTCGAGCTGATGGACGAGTGGGGGTGGGTCGGGGACGACGTCTGGTTCGCACACGGCGTGTACCTGGACGACAAGGACGTGCGCTGGTGCGCCGAGACCGGGACGGGCGTCGCCTGGTGCCCGAGCTCGAACCTGCGCCTCGGCTCCGGCATCGCCCCGGGGCGGGCGCTCCTGGACGAGGGCGCGCCGACGGGGCTCGGGGTCGACGGCTCGGCGTCGAACGACGCCGGCGATCTCCTGGTCGAGGCGCGGCAGGCGCTGCTCGTCTCGCGCGCGTCGGGGGTCGAGCGCGGGCTCTCGGCCCGCGAGGCGCTCCGCGTCGCGACGCGTGGCGGCGCGGCGGTCCTCGGTCGCGACGACATCGGGTCGCTGCGGGCGGGGATGCGCGCGGACGTCGCGCTGTTCCCGGTCGACGGGCTCGCGAGCGCGGGCGCCGAGGACGACCCGGTGGCGGCCCTCGTGCTGTGCGCGCCGCCCCGCGTCCGCCACCTGCTCGTCGAGGGGCGGCCCGTCGTCCGCGACGGACGGCTCGTGGGCGGCGACGAGGACGAGATCGCGCGCGAGGGCCACCGGATGGGCAGGCGGATCGCGGAGGAGGCGTCCCGATGAGCATGGACGTTCGCGAGCGGCTCCGCGGCGCCGTCGGCGAGTCCGCCCGCCGCGTCGACGGCGTCCCGAAGGTGAAGGGCTCGTTCGCCTACGGCAGCGACCTGTGGCACGAGGGCATGCTCTGGGGCGCGACGCTCCGCAGCCCGCACCCCCACGCGAGGATCCGGTCGATCGGCATCGCCGGCGCGGTTGCCAGCCCCGGCGTGCACGCCGTGTTGACGGCCGAGGACGTCCCGGGCAAACGCACCTACGGGCTCGAGTTCGCCGACCAGCCGGTCCTGGCGTGGGATCGCATTCGGTACGTGGGCGAGCCGGTCGCGATCGTCGCGGCCGAGACGCCGGAGCTCGCGCGTCGCGCGCTCGAGGGGATCGAGGTCGACTACGAGGTCCTGCCGGCGGTGACCGACATGGAGGAGGCGCTCCGCCCGGACGCGCCGCAGCTGCACGAGTGGGGCAACGTCCTGCGGCACGTCTCCATCGTCCACGGCGATCCGGACGCCGAGGCGGAGGTCTGGGTCGAGGGCTACTACGAGACCGGCATGCAGGACCAGGCGCCGCTCGGGCCCGAGGCGGGCATCGCGATCCCCGCCGAGGACGGCGGCGTCGACCTGATCGTCACGACCCAGTGGCTGCACGTCGACCGGCAGCAGATCGCGCCGTGCCTGAACCTGCCGGAGGAGCGGGTGCGCATCGTGCTCGCCGGAGTCGGGGGCGCCTTCGGCTCGCGCGAGGACCTCCACATGCAGATCCACTCGTGCATGCTGGCGCTGCACACCGGGCGCCCCGTGAAGATGTCGTACGGGCGGCCCGAGTCGTTCCTGGCGCACGTGCACCGACACCCGTCGCGGGTCTGGATGCGGACCGGCGCGACGGGGGACGGGCAGCTCGTGAACGTCCGCGCCCGGGTGGTCATCGACGGGGGCGCGTTCGCGTCGTCGTCACCGGCCGTGATCGGCAACGCGACCACGTTCGCGGCGGGCCCGTACGAGGTGCCGAACGCCCTCCTCGAGGGCACGGCGGTCTACACGAACAACCCGCCCTGCGGCGCGATGCGCGGGTTCGGCGCGCCGCAGGTGTGCTTCGCGTACGAGGGCCAGATGGACCGGCTCGCCGACGTCCTCGGGGTCGACCCGATCGAGCTGCGGCTGCGCAACGCCGTCGGCGCCGGCTCGGTCCTGCCGACCGGACAGGTGCTCCGCGGCAGCGCCCCGGTCCGCGAGGTGATCGAGCGGTGCACGCGGATCCCGCTCCCGCCGGACCCGGAGCCGCCCGCCATGCGCGACCCGATCACGTTCCCGGGCGGGGCCGGCAACGTGGGCCGGGGCGAGGGCTTGAAGCGCGGCGTCGGCTTCGCCCTCGGCTTCAAGAACATCGCCTACAGCGAGGGCTTCGACGACTTCCACGAGGCGCGGGTCACGCTCTCGGCCGGGCCGGACGGACCGGTGGCCGAGGTCCACAGCGCCGGGGTCGAGTGCGGGCAGGGGCTCTCGACGGTGCTCGCGCAGGTCGCGCGGACCGAGCTCGGCGTCGAGCGCGTCGTCCTGCACGTCGCCGACACGCAGCTGGACTCGGCCGGTTCCACCTCCGCGTCCCGGCAGACGTTCATGGGGGGCGGGGCCGTCCAACTCGCGTGCGCCGCCGTCCGCGAGGAGCTCGCCCGCCGCGCCGCCGCACGTCTGGGCCGCTCGGGGGAGCCGGCGCTCGAGGACGGGCGCGTGCTGCTCGACGGCGTGCCGGTGCTGGCCCTCGAGGACCTGCTCGACGAGCCGATCGCGGCGGAGCGCACGTTCCATCACCGCCGGACGACGCCGCTCGACGAGCGCGGGCAGGGTGACTCGCACGTGATGTTCGCGTTCGCCGCCCAGCGCGCCGTGGTCGAGGTCGACGAGGAGCTCGGCCTCGTCCGCGTGCTCCAGATCGCCTCGGTGCTCGACGTGGGCAAGGCGATCAACCCGCAGGCCGTCGAGGGGCAGAGCGAGGGGGGCACGGCCCAGGGGCTCGGGCTCGCCGTGATGGAGGAGCTCCAGGTCCGGGACGGCGTGATCGCGAACCCGACGTTCACCGACTACCTGATCCCCACCACGCTGGACATGCCGAGCGTCGTCACTGACATCGTCGAGGTCCCCGAGCCCGACGTGCCCTACGGCGCGAAGGGCGTCGGCGAGGGCGCCACGATCGTGACGACGGCGGCGGTCGTGGCGGCGATCCGGGACGCGACGGGGCGTGCGCTGAACCGCGCCCCGGTCCGGCCCGACGACATCGTCGGCATCCGCGGGCCTGCGACCTCGGCGGGGTGGGCGCCCTCGCCCGACGTGCCCGGTCCCGAGCCCGTCCCGAAGTACTTCGGCGTCGACGTGGTGCAGAGCTCGTTGAGAGGGAAGGAGCCGAGATGACGGTCCGCGAGGCCTTGCGTGGGCGCGACTACATCGAGACGCTGGACTGGAGCGTGGAGGAGATCGACGAGGCGCTCGGTCTCGCCGTGGATCTCAAGGCGCGGTTCCGCGCCGGCGAGCCGCACCGGCTGCTGCCGGACCGGACGCTCTTCATGCTGTTCCTCGACAAGTCCACGCGCACGCGGAACGCCTTCGAGGCCGGGATGACGCAGCTCGGTGGGCACGCGCACTACCTGGACGCCGAGAAGACCCAGGTCGCGCATGGCGAGAGCCCGAAGGACATGGGCATCATCCTCGGCCGCTACGGGCACGGGATCGCGATCCGGCACGACCTGGTCCCGGGCGAGGGCAACACGTACATGCGCGAGGTCGCCCTGTGGGCGGACGTCCCGGTCATCAACCTGCAGTGTGACGTCGATCATCCGACACAGACGCTCGCCGACCTCATGACCCTGCGCGAGCAGCGGGGCGCCGACCTGCGGGGGCTCCGGGTCGCCGTCTCGTGGGCGTACGCACCGTCGTACGCGAAGCCGCTCTCGGTCCCGCAGGGCCTGCTGACGCTGCTTCCGCGGTTCGGCATCGACGTCGTGCTCGCGCACCCGCCGGGCTTCGACCTCATGCCGGACGTGGTGAAGCGCGCCGAGGAGGCGGCGGCCTCGGGCGGAGGCTCGATCGCGTACACCGACGACATGGACGCGGCCTTCGAGGGCGCCGACGTCGTCTACCCGAAGTCCTGGGGGCGGCTCGACCTGTTCACCGACGAACAGGCGGCGCTCGCCGACGCCGCCAGGTACGCCGACTGGATCTGCGACGGGCGGCGCATGGGCATCGCGAAGACCGACGCCCTGTACATGCACTGCCTGCCCGCGGACCGTGGGACCGAGGTCACCGACGAGGTCATCGACGGGCCACACTCGGTCGTCTACGACGAGGCGGAGAACCGGCTGCACACGGGCAAGGCGATCATGGCGCTCACGATGGCCGGGAGCCACGCCGAGGGGTGACCGGGGTCCGTGGCCGGGCGAGCCGCTAGACTCCCTCGGAACGTTGCGGCTTCACCGAGGAGGACATCGTGCCCGTCCAGTTCCTGTCTGACGAGTGGGTCGAGGAGCTGAAGCAGCGCCTGAACGCGAGCGAGTCGTTCCGCAAGAACGCCGGCGACGCGAGGGCG
>Ga0105100_10001225_pt1 | contig 15150 bp, 3 predicted proteins | sample PPLLak12cMay2015_2_FD_87033 | JGI IMG/M metagenome (GOLD analysis project Ga0105100, IMG submission 87033) | Freshwater sediment microbial communities from Prairie Pothole Lake near Jamestown, North Dakota, USA - PPLs Lake P8 Core (1) Depth... | ecosystem: Environmental > Aquatic > Freshwater >...
CCCGACCGCCCTGCTCGCGAGATGCAAGACTCGTACTACATCGACTCCGGTACCGAGCGGGGAGATAACCCGGTCTTTCTGCGCACGCATACCTCCCCAGGGCAGATCCGCGCCATGCGTGAACTGGCAGCCCTGAATCCAGACAACCCGCCCGCGGTGCGCCTGATCTTGCCTGGGATGTGCTACCGTTACGAACAGATCAGCGCCCGCTACGAGATCCAGTTCACCCAGGTGGAAGGGCTGGCAATCGGCGAGCATATCACCTTCGGGGATTTAAAGGGCACAATCAACGATTTCGGCCGGCGGTTATTCGGGCAAGGGGTGCGGACGCGCTTCCGCGCCTCGCATTTCCCCTTCACCGAGCCAAGCGCCGAGGTGGATTTCGAGTGCTTCCTGTGCAACGGAGCAGGCTGCCCGGTATGCAAATACACGGGCTGGCTGGAGATCATGGGCTGCGGTATGGTGCATCCTGTGGTGTTGCAAAACGGCGGCTATGACCCCGCTCGTTATACCGGCTTTGCCTTCGGTATGGGACCTGAGCGACTGACCATGCTGCGCCACCGCATCGAAGATATCCGCTATTTCTGGGCAAACGATTTGAGATTCTTGGAGCAATTCTAAAATGAAAGCACCCATTAGATGGCTAAAGGAATTTGTAGATATCACCCTTCCCATTGAGGAGCTGGCCCAGCGCATGACGATGGCAGGGCTGGAGGTGGAAGAGATCCGCTATGTGGGTCTGCCCATGCCCGACGGCAAAATGGAAGGTCGCTCAGGAGGTCACCTGCGCCCGGAGACAAAAATCTCTGGCATTGCCTGGGACCCGGATAAGATCGTGGTGGGGGCAATATCTGAAGTGATGCCCCACCCCAACGCCGACCGGCTGGTGCTGGCTCGCCTGGATGATGGGCAGGTCGAGCATATCGTGCTTACCGGCGCGCCGAACCTGTTCCGATATAAAGGTCAAGGCAGGCTGGAGAAGCCACTCAAGGTAGCCTATGCCAAAGAAAGCGCCCAGATCTACGACGGGCACCAGCCCGGACAGGTATTGACGACCCTGAAACGGGCTAAAATTCGCGGCGTCGAGTCGTATTCAATGGCTTGCTCTGAGAAGGAGCTGGGCATTTCCGATGAGCATGAGGGCATTATCCTGCTGGATGGCGACGCCCCGACCGGAATGTCCCTGGTGGATTATATGGGCGATGCGGTACTGGATATTGCCATCACGCCAAATATCGCCCGAAACGCCAATATCCTGGGAGTAGCGCGTGAAGTAGCTGCCCTGACGGACCAGCCACTGCGCAAGCCAAATTTCCAGATGCACGCAGATGGACCGAGCATTTCCAGCATGGCAGCCATCGAGATCCAGCAGGCGGAGCTTAACCCGCGCTTTGTGCTCGGCCTGATCCAGGAGGTCCAGATCAAGCCCAGTCCATACCGGGTGCAGCAGAGACTGCGCCTGTGCGGGGTGCGCCCGATCAACAATATTGTCGATGCTACCAATTATGCCATGCTGGAAGTGGGCCAACCTCTGCATGCCTTCGATTACGATGTCCTGGTGGGACGGGCAGGTGGCAAAGCACCGACGATAATCACCCGCGCGGCATATCCCGGCGAACGCCTGACAACCCTGGACGGCGCTGACCGCCTCCTGGACGATTTCACCGTCCTAGTATGCGATACCGCCGGCGCCCTCTCGATTGCCGGGGTGATGGGGGGTGAAGAATCCGAGGTCAGCAGCAACACCCGTAACGTGCTGCTTGAAGGGGCAGCCTGGAACTACATCAACATCCGCAAGACGATTAACTCCCAGCGCCTGCAATCGGAGGCGGCATACCGCTTCTCGCGCGGCGTGCATCCGGCAATGGCTGAACGCGGGGTGGTGCGCGGCCTGGAGCTGATGCAACACTGGGCCGGCGGCGTGGTTTACCAGGGATTGGTGGATAATTATCCCATGCCGCCCCAGGATCCGGTGGTTGAAGTCACCCCGGACGACGCGCAGCGCTGGCTGGGTATTCAGCTAACCGCGCAGGAAATCGCCGGCATCCTGCAACAGCTCGAGTTCGAAGTCGAGGTTGATGGCCAGATTGTGCGCGCCACCACCCCCGACCATCGCCTGGACATTGGCGAAGACATCACTGGCGTTGCCGACCTGATGGAAGAGATCGCCCGCATCTATGGCTATGAACGGATCCCGGAAACGCGCATCAGCGATAGCCTGCCGCCTCAGCTCGGCAATCCAAAACTGGAGCTGGAGGAGCAGCTGCGCGACCTGCTGGTCAATCTGGGGCTGCAGGAAGTGATCACTTACCGGATGACCTCGCCGTAGCGCGAGGCGCGGCGGCTGGCACCCGGCACACCCCCCACCGACCGGCCTTATGTGCGCATTGCCAACCCGATCGTCAGCGACCGGAATGTACTCCGCCAAAACCTGCTCTCTAGCCTGCTGGAGGTGGTCGAGCGCAATGCCCGTACGCGGGAGCGAATGGCGCTGTTCGAGATCAGCCCGGTGTTCCTGGGCTCGGAGGCAGATGAACTCCCCGATGAGGAACAGCGATTGGGGATCATCCTGACCGGGCAGCGCAATTTGCCGGGCTGGCAACCGGTGGACACATCGGCAATGGATTTCTATGACCTGAAAGGCATTGTCAGCGACATGCTGGACGGTATAAAAATCGAACAAGTGCGCTACGAGCCAGCCGAGCACCCTACTTTCCATCCTGGCAAATGCGCCCGGGTGATCGCCGGCGAGCGGCAGGTAGGGGTGATGGGCGAGTTGCACCCCCAGGTACGGGAAAAATTCGAGCTGCCTGCCGCGCCACTGATGGCGGCAGATTTCAGCCTGGAAGCAATTCTGGAGGCAGTACCGCAGCGCTACGCTGTCCGCCCGGTGCCCACTTACCCGCCGGTGCTGGAAGACCTGGCTGTGGTAGTGGAGGAAGAGTTGCCTGCTGAGGTCGTTTCAAAGACCATCGAAGAGGCAGGCGGAGCGATGGTCATCGACTTGCGACTGTTCGATGTCTACCGCGGCGAACAAATAGGGTCAGGCAAAAAGAGCCTGGCTTACAGCCTGACTTACCAGGCACCTGACCGCACGCTGACCGACAACGAGGTGGCGCAAATCCGCCAGCGCATCGTTCGGCGGCTGGAGCAAGGGTTGGGAGCAAGACTGAGAACATAATATAATGCTCCAGCCTGTCCTAACAAGACTTCTAACCTGGAGAAAGGAGATCATTGATGGACCAACGCACTACTGGCATTGTTGCCACCGTCGTTACAGCTTTGCTCTGCGGCTGCTCAGGATTGGTGTGTCTCTTTACTGGAGGCATCACCTCGCTGGTTAGCTTCGTCCCAGATGCACAGATCGATATCTTTGGCAGAACCGACCCCCAAGCCGCTCTCGGTGCTGGGATCGGTTTGCTTTGCATGGGGATCGTCTTCGTGCTGATCCCCGTCCTGGTTGGCTTTTTCACCTTGAGGAAGAAACCGCAACCGGTCTCGCCGATTGTACCCCCGGAAGAGCCGCTCCCTCCGGCTCTTTAGAGCCATACCTCAACTGATTTGCATGATTTGCGGCGGTGAACCCGCCGCTAAATCTTTAAACCAGACCTTCGATGATCTCGGCTGCCAGATCGTAACGACCGAATTGAGGCATCAGGTAGACCCCCGCTGCCCAGGATTTCATTTGCTCGACCAGCTCCAGGGCTACCTGAACACCCTCTGCCGGGGCAGCCTCGCCCGCCTGGGTGATCCGCTCCTGGATGTGCCAGGGGATACTGACGCCAGGGACCTCATTGTGAAGGAAGGAGGCGTGGCGGGCACTATACAGAGGCAGCACCCCCACCAAGACTGGCACCCGCAGCTCGCCGTGTAGCTCCTGGTAGCGAGCCAGGAATGCCAGCGCCTGTTCAGGCTGGTAGACCGGCTGGGTGAGGAGGAAATCTGCCCCGGCGGCAATTTTGCGCTGCAGGTTTTTGATTTCACGGTCGGTATCCTGCGGAGCAAGGGTCAGGGCGCAACCGACAAAGTATGAGGTCGGTTGACCGATGTCTGCCCCAGCGTGATCTACTCCCAGGTTGAAATTCTGCTTGATCAACCTGATCAAACCGGAGGGCACCAGGTCGTAATTGTCCATGGCATCCGGGTAATCACCGATGGACGTCGGGTCTCCCATAACCACGAACACATTGCGGATGCCCAGAGCATGCGCAGCAAGCAGATCCCCCTGGACACGCAGCAGGTTGCGGCCGCGGGTGGGGAAATGTAGGGTGGTGTCCACCCCAACCGTGCGCTGCACCAGGTCACATACCGCCCAGGGGCTCATGCGCATGCGCGCCATCGGGCTATCGGCGACGTTGATCACATCTGCGCCAGCCTCCGCCAACAGGCTCGCCCCAGCGATGAGCTTGTGAGCAGATAGGCCGCGCGGCGGGTCCATCTCAACCGAAACGACAAACTTACCACCAGACAGCTTCTGGGCCAGGCGAGAGGGGTGCTCGGGAGGTAGATCTTGCTCCTGGCTCTCGGTGGGCATAGCCAGCTCAGCGGGAGAGGGCGCGCAGCCCGTCCCGGCGCCGTCCAGGGCGAGGCGCATGGCAGCGATATGCTGGGGGGTGGTCCCGCAGCACCCGCCTACCAGGCTGGCGCCCGCCTCGCAGAACGCCAGGGCATACTCGCCAAAGTAATCCGGGTTGGCGGGATACATGATGCGCCCGCCCACCTGTTCGGGCCAACCGGCGTTGGGCATAGCAGAAAAACGCGGCTGGCGAGGGGCAGTCTCGAACGGCAATGCCTGGCGCATCTGGCGCAAGATGCGCCAGATCTGAGCCGGACCACCCGAACAGTTGACGCCGATCACATCCGCGCCGCTTTTCCAAAGCTCCCTGGCAATCCGGGCTGGCGATTCTCCCAGCAGGGTCAGATCGTCACGCGTAAAGGTCATTGAAGCGACGATGGGCAAGCTACACACCATCCGGGCGGCAGCGATCGCTTGCTGGAGCTCCGCCAGGTCGGTGAAGGTCTCGATGATCAGCAGGTCGGCTCCGGCTTCAGCCAGGGCAGCGATCTGCTCGGCAAACGCCTGGCTAGCTTGCTCCGGTTGGACGCGCCCGAAGGGCGCCAGGCGCACTCCCAGCGGGCCGATATCCCCGGCAATGAGCACCTCCTTGAAGGAGGCCAGCGCTACCCGGCGAGCCAGCTCCACTCCGGCGCGATTGACCTCGACAACCTGCCCTTCCAGACCGTGAGCAACCAGCTTGTAACGGTTGGCGCCAAAGGTATTGGTCTGGATGATCTGCGATCCGGCATCGATATAAGCGCGGTGGATCTCGGCGACCAGAGCCGGGCGAGACAGGTTGAGCGCGTCCAGGCACTCGTCGAAGTTGAGCCCGCGGGCATTCAGCAGGGTACCCATTGCGCCATCGCTGAGTAAAGGCACGCGGGATGACTCTAACAGGGAGAGAAAGCGATTGCCTGGCTGAGCATTCACGATATATTATCCTTGACTACCCAAAGATTTAGGGTGCACCACCCTGGTCTACGGGAGTGTATCACAACGCCAGGAGGGCTGTCAAATTTGCATGACAGCTTGCTTTACCGATTGAGGCTGGCGGCGCCTGGAACAAATGAGCCGGCTGGAGAGGCTGATCCTCCCAGCCTCTTGGCAGAGATACTTCTTAGCATCAGTTCGGGATAACAAGATGGGGAATTTTGTGCAAAGAGAGGGGCAGGATCGGATCCTGCCCCTCTCAGCATGTCAGTCTGCTATCGGTAGATCAACGGTAAGAACAATTTGGGCGGTTCGCTAGCGTAGATCACGATCAGCTCGGCGCTGGCACTGGCTTGGGTAAGCCCCGATTGGGCAGTTGCCTCGATCTGGTAATCACCCCCGCGCGGCACCTGTACATCAACCAACAAGACTGCCGTGCTCCTCGCCGGCAGCTCCAAGCTGCCGGCTTGGAAGCGCGCCTCGCCCTCGGGAGAGACCCCGCCAGAGATCTGAAATGTTGTATTCAAGTTGCCTGTATTGCTGACCACCAGCGAGAACGATGCCGTTAGAGAGCCATCCACCGTCTGCGATCCCGGCTGCCAGCTGATCTGGACTGCCTGTTTCGCCAAGATACCGATCATTGCGATATCCTGGTTGCGGATACCAGCCTCCGCCTGTGACTGCGCCAGGATGCCCAGGACATACTCTTGAGGCAAAGCGAACGCCAGCGGTCCGGCAGTAAGCTGCACAGTTTGCGATTGGCCTGCCGCCAGGCTGAGCAAGCTGGGGGTGACCTGCGCCTCAAGCGCCAGCCCACCAAACACGCTCAGATCGTAGCTATCGGCGGTTATCCCGGTGTTCGTCACGCGCACCTGCCAGATACCGCTGGCATCTGGCTCTAATTGGGATGGACCAGAGATGATCTCCACCTGCACACCGAGGTTACCCACCTGCAGGGTAGCCTCAGCGCTATCCGAGGCACTCCCCGAGCTGGATTGAGCCGCCACCGTGTAACTGTAGTCACCCGGCGCGGTACCGGCGGGTGGTGTGACCTGGAGCTGCAGGGTCACAGCATTCCCACTTCCAGGCCCAACCAGGACCGAGCTGACCGATGCGCTGAGCAACGCCAGGTTGGTCTCCCAACCAGGTAGAGCATCCACGCTCAGGTCAAATATATCCGGCTGGCTGCCAAGATTGATGATCTGAACGTCAAACAATGTGGGAACCGCCGGTCCGCCGTTTGCCGAAGCAGGGGCAATCGCCACCTGCACTTGCTCCTGGCCTGTCCCGGTCAGGATGGCATTAGCCTGGGCACTGCCGAATCCATTTGCCTCTGCAACTTCAACCATGAATGGATTCGGGCCTTCGTGGGTTGCCAGAGCGTTGAAAACCAGGCTGGTCGAGCTGTTGGCATTGACACTGGTCTGGGATGGCAGGCTGAGCGAGACCAGCCCGCTGCCGGATAGATCATACGTGCGCGCCACGCTTTCCAGGTTGGTGATGGTCAGGGTATAGGTCACCGTTTCGCTGGTCAAGACGCTGCGCTCTGCCGGGGAAATCTGGGCTTCCAGCAGTGGGCCGATGACCATCAGCTCAGCGCCAGCCTGATCGCTAACTCCCAGGTTGGTGCTTACAGCCACATTGAAAGGATAGCTCTCTTCAACCGTGTCCAGGGGTAGCGAGACATCCAATGGCACTGCCAGGCTGGAACCTGCTGGAACGCTCACCTGATCTGCCAGGCTGATCCATTCAGCAGGCAAACCAGCGGTGCTCAGCTGGTACTCCGCCGGCTGGCTGGACGTGTTGATCAGCGTCACCAAGAATTCCACGCTGCCGCCAGGCCCTGCCACCCATGTTGGCGGGTCAATCGTTACGATATGCGCCGCGCTGGCGTAGAGAGGCGGCAGCACCAGCTGGTTTTGACCGCTGGACAGGGTGTATTCAGCGCGGGTGCCCTGGGCAACCAGGCGGGTCTCGCCCGGTTGCATATCAGCCAGCTCGCTGTTGAACGTCTGCGTGACCTGCTGGCTCTCCCAACCCAGGCTCAAGTTCCAGCCATAGTCTGCTCCTGCCTGGCTGTCCGGCGGGATGTTGAACGTGCCTGTCAGCACGCTGACTCCCTCCAATCCGACAGTGTGGGTCAGCGCGATCGAGAACACCGGCAGCGGATTGACGAGCTCGGTCTGGGTGCGATAGGTATTATGCACCTCCCAGCTATTTGCTTCGCTGTAAGGGATGCTCAAGTCGTCGTTGACATTGGTGATATGGTAGCTGTGCTGGTTCCACAACGGGCGAGCCGGACCCCACACTCCGTCAAAGCCAAAGACCCGTACCCCACCTTGTGACGCAACCACCACTTCACCATAACCATCCTGGTCCACATCTGCGAAGACAGGGAAATCCGAGCCGGTTTGGGAGATAATTTCGGGATGCGGCTCGTTGAACAGCACAGCGCCGTCCGTACCGTTGAAAAGCGTGAAACCCTGGGTGGCTCCATTCCAGGCAACCTCGTAAACGCCGTCGTTATCCAGATCCAACACAGAAGTATTCAAGGGGGAGTTATCCAGAGCCGGGGTCGACCAGAGCAGCGAGCCATCGGCATTGACCGCGTAGATACGACCACCATCAAATTCCATACTGGTTACCAGCTCGACCTCACCATCACCGTCCAGGTCTGCAGCAGACACACCGCCAGACCTGCCGCTATCTAATTGGGTGGACCAGAGCAGACTGCCATCCTCAGCATTAAGCACGTTCAGCCAACCCTCCGATGCAACTGCCACTTCTGGCAGCGCGTCGCCTCCCGGTTGTTGACCATCTACGTCCACCACAGCTGGTCCACCATAAATATGAAATTGCGTAGCGACCGATTGCGACCAGAGCAGAGTCGGGTTGCCAAAGTTATATTCATAGGCGTGGATATTTGTTGACCCGGATTCGTGTACCAGGATATCCAGCAGCCCATCTCCATTCAAATCTGCCAGCACAGGCATGCTGAGAGTGGCAAGGAAAGTCTGCTTCCAGGCCAATTGACCATCCGGTTCGAACACTACCAGGTCATGGTTCATATTGACAACAATCTCCGGTTCTGGATCAGTGTCCAGGTTGCCGATTGCCGGTGCAGCGAAGAAGACGTGCGACTGGACGGTGTCAGTGTACCAGTAGGTGCTCCCATCGCTGTGGTACACATATATACCTTCGATAGTAGGATGAACGATCTCTGCCCCAGGCTGCCCATCCAGCTCAGCGATTGCCGGAGTACCAACATCCTCAAAACCATTGAAAATATTGTATGGCACACTCCAGATAATTGGGTCACCATCGCCGGTATCACCACCATCTCCGCGGAGCAAGAACAACTCACCATTGCTCTGGATGTTGCTGGAGGCAACCACAATTTCAGGGCTGCCATCGCCCGTTACATCACCCACTGCCACCGGCACGTGCAACCCACCCCAGATCGAGGCACCGCGGGTCTGGTCGCTTTCATACCATTCGACAAGCGGCCGGAGGGGCACCAGGGTAGCCGGGTTAGAGGCAAAACCATCTACGCGCATCGTCAGAACATTATGGACGCGGACAACATGCGGTCCATCATCCAGGCCGGTGTAGTGGAACAACAGGGGCTGCTCCGAAAATGGATAGCTCAAGCTGACCGTGTCTACCAGCTCTCCATCCACGTACACTTCCTGAGTGGAGGTATTGTTACGGCTCAATCCATAGAAAGTGAAGGAATCGCCAGTAAACAAATACCAAACATTCGAGTTTGTGTTGGACAGCCCGGAGGATAAGTAATCACCCTGGATGGCATTGGCACTTAAAGCGTCAGTTCCTGCAGTGCTGTAGTGGAGACGGCCTGAGTCCTGTGCCTTGTGGGCGTTAGCAAAATCATCCGGCATGAGCGAGCCATCCCATACATCGATATAGTCCAGATACATGTAATTGTTGAGAGGATTGGGTGTATCCAATACAACAATTTCCAGGGTGTGTGTTCCGGTTATCAGATCTCCGAATTGGAAACTATACAAGTTTTCAGTTGGGCTATTGGAGTCGATAATTCCATAGCTGACGCCATCGATGAACACTTCTCCGTAGCCACCATCGCTGCGAGTGCGCACGCCAATACTCACCCATCGCCCCTCAAAACTAAAACTGATCGTATCGTTAAGGGTTGTCGAGCGGAACACAGTACTGTCGCTGGCATTTGGTAGCACATTTTGACCCCAGCTTTGAGGCATCGTAAGCATAGGGTAGCCATTGTACAGCATGGCTGGATGATCGGCCTCGTAGCGCACAATGCCTGTGTAGCTGGGCGGTGTATAGCCCGGCTCGATTGCCGGAGTGACAAAGCCATCTACATGGGCGTTATTGTAATAGCGTTGCACCTGCAATATATGTGGGCCGGGACCCAGGTTATCGAACGAAATCGTGCGGGTGATATCGGTACTGTTGTATATTTTCGGATTAGCCTGCCACTCGCCATCGATGTAGACGCTTACGCGATTGCCTTGGGCATTGGCGAAGGCGATGAAAGTCACCGAATCGCCGGTGAATGGAAACCAGGCGTTCCCGCTCACGTTATTGGTCATATAGGAGCCGCCACTCGCGTCTGCGTCGGAGACATCGCTCCAGTCCAGGCTGCGCCACACACGCGGGCTGGTTTGTTCCACCAAACCGTCAGGATAGAGTGTGCCATCCCAGGTGTCGATATAATCCAGTTTGACCTCTTCACCAATGGCATTCGGGTGAGCGCTGCCCAGTACATTAATGGTCAGAGTATGAGCTGTATCCGCCAGCCCACCGTAGACATGACTGGCGACAGTGATCTGATTGGAGTATGTATCCACAGTCCCTTGACTCGTCCCATCAATCAAGATCTCTGCCTGGCCCCCGAAGCGATCAGTGGCAAAGCCAAGGTGGAGCCAGGTTCCGCTGAAAGCGAATGTGGCTGTATCGCCAGGGGTATCCGAGACGGTGTAGCTGCCCTGGCTGGCGTGGCGTGTCCAGGAAGGATTGGTAACCGCAGTCCAGCTGCCAGTGTATATGATGCTTGCTTCAAGGTCGTCCGTGCGGGTGATAGCATCCGTAGTCTGGGGAGCTTCCGGCGGCAAAGCGAGGGGCAAAGAAGCATCCGTGCTGGTCAGCAAAGATAGGCTCCCCTCTGCCTGGGGGCTGGTTTCTTCAGGCGGGATGATGACCGGGGTTAGAAGCTCGCTGGTGATGAGCGTAGTCACCGTGATCGTACCTGGGTTCACCACAACCGGCGAGACGGCATGGCTGATACCCAGCGCCTGACCCACCCCAAGGTAACCATAGCCAGAGCCATCCGGGATAGGGGCAGTGGCGCCGGCATTGAGCAAGTCCACCGTAACCGTGTACACACCTGCACTCCAACCGGATGTATCCACCGACCCGAGGCTATAGCTGCGCGAGCTGCCTGCCAGAATCGTTATGGGGGCGTCCGCGCTATACACAACCCCTCCACCTGCATCCAGGATAGCCGTGCGCGCGATGGAGGGCATTGCCAGGTTGGCAATATTGCTGATATCCACTGAGATGGTGGTGGAACTAGCCCCGGTTTCCACAAAAGGCGGGTCAGGATTGACCGCAGTGAGTTGTACAAAGCGATCCACCACGTTCAGGCGGGCTAATGCAGTAGCCCGGATCCACTCCTCTCCAAGCACACTCACCTCCGCATCCATATCGTAGAGACCGATTGCAGGAAGAGTGAGCTCGGCAGGGATGGCAGTCGTCGCGCCAGGTTGCAGGCTTGGGCTGAAGGTTTCTACCCCGCTTGGGAGGGTGACCGTCAAAGCGTAGGTGGTTGGCAGCGTGCCCTGATTGGTCAGCTCCAGCGTGTATTGAGCAGGCTGGTTGCTGAGGGTAGCGCTATAGGCTGGCGTCCAGCGTAAAACAGGCAAATGCCAGCTCACGGCGCAGACTTCGCCCAGCAGACTGGTTGAACCTGGCGCGGCTATCGCCTCGCTGAGAGCAGCCAGATCTGCCAGGATATCGCTGCTCTCGATATGCGCTGCCAGTTGAGCCGCGAGCTGCTCGATAGCACCATCCTGGGTGAGGCTGGACGTGAGTGCCCCTGCGTAGAGCGCCACAGCCTGCGCCGAATCGACGACATCATCGCGCAGGTCCAGGCTGCAATTTCCTGCCTGGCAAGAAGCCTCCAAACGAACCATCGCCAGAGCAAGGGATTGCAAGGCTGCCGATAGCCTCGGCTCACCCAGGGTGCAAGCGCTTGCCAACTGGTCTGAAGCCAGGAAGACGGGCTCGATGAGAGGGCTGACAATCTGTACCATCGATTGAGCGTATTGGGTATAGCTATCCGGAGCCGGGCTGGAGAGTAGCAGCGGGAAACGCGTTCCTACACTGATGCCCGAGGTGTTCAGCGTGGCGGTGAACGTTTGGGCTTCTCCAACCGCCAGAGATACTGATCCGGGCAAGTTGTCGATGCTGGCGCCAACCGGCGGCAGGATGGCTGATACCGGGAAGCTGCCGGCTGTGTTCCCTACATTTTCCAGCGAGAAATTGAAGTCCGCGCTGCTGTCCGAGCCCAGGTAGATGTTAGCTGGGCTAAGCTGGAGATAGTTATGTGCCTGCCCGGGCATGCTCCACGGGATCGATACATTTTCCACCTGCCCTAGCCCGTCACTGACCTGGAGGTTGAGCGTGAAGGTGGTGCCCGGCGCGGGGTTGGAATCGGGCAGGATATACACGCCCACCTGAGCACGCTGGTTGGCGCCTAACTCAAATGCGGTGCTGGTCTGGCGAGCGCCATCCAGGATGACCCATCCGGCAGGCGCGCCGCTGGCAGTCAGTATCAGGCTTTTGCTTTGTCCCGCGTAGTTGGCAATCACCAGCCGGTATGCTGAGTCGGGATATTCGCTTTCCCCGTCGTTGGTCTGGTTCGATACGGCTGCAAAGGCTGGGTCACCAGAGGGCAGGCTGATATTCGGCTCCAGGACCGAGGCAAGGAGCAAATCGTTAGCGTCTGGGATTACAACCTGGTGCTGTAGCGTGGCAAACACGTCTGGATCGTCCACGGCCTGGGCAACGATCTGAAAAGTGTAATTTCCGGGGAGTGTACCCATTAATGGAGCCGTTTCCACCGACCCGGCATCGTTGAAGCGCACCTGCCAGCCTTGCGGGGCATAGACCCATGCCCGCAGCTCGCCAGTGAAATTGGCATCCGCAATCAGATCAAATGACAGCAACTCACCAGGCAACACGCTGCCGCCCGTGGGGGTGGTCTCCAGACTGAAAGCTGGCGCGCCAGGGCTCCCGTTATCCACAACGCTGAACTGCTTGCCTGTCTGATCTTCCCCACCGAAGCGGTCATTATATCCAAAGAGCATCTCAGGAAGCGGGACCGGCGATAAATTGCCATAAGGCAGGATAAACTGCTCGATACCACAGTTATCCATCGGGCAGTTGTACGCGGGCAGGTAGCGCCAGGAGGCTGCCAGATTTGGGCTGGCAGGTGCAGACAGGCTACCCGCTTTGCTTGTAATCCCGCTCTCAGGTCCTGTATAATCCAAAGGATCAGGTAACCAGGGTGGCCAGGCAGTGTTCGGGATCTCAAAACCCTCAAGGCACCAGGCAGGTGCGCCCGGGTTGCCTTGCAAAGCGGGTACTACCGCCTCGACAATGCATGTCCACATCTTCGCAGTAGCTTCCTGGAGGTCTTTGGCATCGTCCAATGAGTCCCACAGCTCGAGCAAGAAGATGATGGTTTCCAGCGCCGCGGTGTGCTGGCCATTTTCAAGGACACTGATCGTCTCACCGGTCTGCGGGTCGATCTCCCACCAGCCGGCAATTTCCTCTCCATCCAGCATAACCGGACCCGGCGGGACCAGAACGCTTTTTCCCTCCAACAAAGCCTGGCGAGCATACGCCACAGCCTGCCGGTCGGAGTAATACAAGTCCAGGCTATCCATTGAGTCAGGAGCAATTAAGAGGGGCTGGATACCCTGGGCATGCATCTCGTCAAAGAGGCGCGCCGTTGAGGCGGGAATCGCGCCTGCCAGCCGGGCAGCGGCCTCCGTTTCATAATAAGATTCGATCACGCCCTTGACCCACTGGGCGCTGACATCAGCCTGTGTAGCCTGCCCGGGATAGACGATGGCAGCTGCCCTGGTAGAGCGCAGATCGATGCTGGTCTCGATGCTGCCATCCGGCTGCCCAGCGCTGCTGGCAATGATGATGCGGGGCTGGTCATAGAATAGCTTGACCCGCAGGTTCGCCTGGATATCTTCGGTTGCCGGATCAGCCATTCTGGCAAATTCCAGACCAACCACAGCGAACTGTTGGTTGCGTGCCAGGAAATATTCCAGGGCAGCCTGGCGCCAGAGATTTTTATCCTCAGGCGTGACCAGCGGGTCGGGGACAGCGCCAGCCGCCTGGGCTGCAGCGATGATCGCGTAAGCGTTCTCTGCCTGCTGGCGAGTGGCATACTGAGGATTGCCGAGCTGGTTGGGCAAGAACCAGGTAGCAAAGGCATCATCGAAAGTGGTGAAGGCGCGGTTATCGGCGGGCAGAGCAATCACTGGATTGCCCCCGAACAGGCGCGCGTCCAGCCCAATCAGGTCTTTCAGCTCGCGCTTGAAGGTCTCCTGGGTTCCATCCGGGCTGGTCAGGGTAAATACCAGCCACTCTGCAGTGGTGAAATTGGACGCAAGGGGAAAATTGCTTAGAAGATCCTGGAATTCATCCCCAAAGGTCAGCAAATCTTCACCTGCCAGGGTGAAAAATGGCGAGTAGGTATGGGTCACAGTTGTAAAAGTCGCTCCCCCTTGTGTCTCCGTCACTGTCACATGCCCAAAGGTCAACGATTTGCCGGCAAGCTGCGCCAGGGTGTAGCTGGCGCTGAGGGGGGTAAAGGTGGTAAGGTTAGCCCCGCCGATTGGGAACTGGCTATACTGCTCTACCTGCAACTCCAGCTGGACATTGTAGCTCAGGCTGTCCGGCAAAGCCCCAATGCGGTCGATGCCGCTACCGGAGGGCGTAGCAAAAATATCGCCTGGCTGAGCGGTAGGGAAGGATGGATCCAGGTTTGTCCAACCCTGCCCCGGCAAGTAGGCTTCAACCCACCAGTGATCTGCCACTCGGTTGATCAGCGCCGGGTCATTCAGAGGGTCTGCAGTCTGAGTGCCGTCTGGCAGGTAGCCCGCCACCCCATTTCGCTCCGGGAACATGCTCGCCAGTAAGGCTTGCGCCTGGGCGCTGGACAGGTTCCCATTCCGGTAGCGAGCAGGGATACCAGCTGCGCGCAGCATGGCAATCAGCAGGGAGGATTTGTCAGCAGCATTGCCTGCCTCGCCCCAGAGCGTGCCGCGCGTGCCGCGCAGCGAGCCCTCGTACGGGTCACTACCAAAGCTCCGAACCAATTCAAATAATGCCAGCGGTTCCTGAGCGAGCTGAGCCGATTTCCAGAGCATATCCGTATCGAAAATATCCGCTTCAGGGGTAGATTGCGTGAGAGAAGCCGGTATGGTGTTTGGAACAATCGTCGCAGCAGGGGCGCTGGTGGACACCAGCTCACCCCACTGCTCGGCATCGATCTGCGCCCCGTTGTCTATCTCCACAAAATCGGCTGCCGCGGCTGGAGTCTGGACCGTCATCGTAACCATCGCCGAACACAGCGGCGGCAA
>Ga0105100_10001228_pt1 | contig 15143 bp, 8 predicted proteins | sample PPLLak12cMay2015_2_FD_87033 | JGI IMG/M metagenome (GOLD analysis project Ga0105100, IMG submission 87033) | Freshwater sediment microbial communities from Prairie Pothole Lake near Jamestown, North Dakota, USA - PPLs Lake P8 Core (1) Depth... | ecosystem: Environmental > Aquatic > Freshwater >...
TACCGGACGTCTCCCGGCACTGCTCTTTCCTGCATATAGGTAGTATCACCATCCTCAACCATGAAAGGCTGATTGATAATAACGTTCCTGGTTCCGACTCTTTTGGTCGGATCGGTTTCCCTGAACAATCCGTCCGTTTCCCATCCGTAAAACTGAGCAACCGGCTGACCAACACAGGTCAGGTTTGTGGGAGACAGCACGTGGACCCTACCGGCTATAATGGAATCATTTGCCAGTTCTATTACCTCATTTTTTACACCTGAAAAATTCAGGTCAAACGATCCAGTCAGTTCACCTTCCTTTTTGCGTCCGGTTATGGTAATTTCATATCCTTTGTTTTGAATGCTTCCGATGTTCACTTCAGGATATGCGTCAATGTTAATGTTGAGCTTTGTACCGGCAAATCTTGGAACTTCCTGTGTCATGATCATTCCCTCGTTTACTTTATTGAAGATATCAGCTGACAACGATAACCGGTTATTGAAAAAGCCCAGGTCAATTCCGAGGTTTGCCATATTTACCGACTCCCAGGTAATTTCAGGATTGGCAATTTGCGTAGGAGCCGATCCGGTCGAGCTCCTTGAATTATCCATTGAATATTTCATATAAGCCAGAGATTCAATTTTAGGAAAGTATGGAAAACCGGTCCTGGCATTAGCACCCGTTTGTCCATAACCAAAGCGCAGTTTACCGAAGCTCAGGTATTCAAAGCCATGAACAAATTCCTCTTCGGAAAACTTCCATCCCAATGAGAAAGAAGGAAAAATACCCCATTTGTTACCTTCGGGAAAGTTACTTGCGCCATCCCGGCGAACATTCAACGTCAGCAGGTATTTGCCCTTGTAATCATAATTTAAACGCCCGAAGAAGGCTTCTTTAGTTGCTATATCAGCGGTACCGGTGATAAGCTGACTGAGGGATGAGTCATCTTTTGCCTGGATAAAATAAAGCATGGAAGGATCCGTACTGGGAAAACCGTTACGTGAACCGGTGATATCATAGGTCTCCCATTTATAAGCTTCATGACCCAATAATACCAAAAGATTATGAGCACTACCGAACGTTTTCTGATATTGGATCATGTTCTGTATGTTCCAGCTAAGATATCTTCCCATCGATTGGGTTAGTTTGTCAATATCTCTGAATTCAGTCGGAGTGGCATGATATTCCCCTTCATAATTCTTTACCTCATTGAATCCAAGAACTCCAGCAAACCGATTTATAATATCTAACCCATTTATCAAATTAATGGTCAATCCAAAATTGCCATCCACTATATTGGTTTTATCAGTACGGTCTATCATATCAAGGTCAATAAGGGGATTTGTGACGCTGAGAGGAGATACCGACCATTTCCCGTTTGCGTCGTATCCCGGAACACTGGGATCCATAAGCAACGTCGTATAAACGGGATTCCAATAATACTGATGCCAGATCCATTCTTCAAAACCGTCTCTTGCGGTATTGACAAACGACAGCTTTTCATCGAATTTTATCCTTTTTAATATCTTATGTTCACTGTTGATCCTTAATGTAAAACGTTTGTATTCACTGTTCCGGATAATGCCCGCCTGCCGGTTATATCCCGCGCTGAATAAAAATGAAGACACTTCATTGCCCCCCGACAGCGATAAATCATAATTTTCCACTGTGGCTGGTTCAAAAACAATATCCTGCCAGTTATATGTTTTCAGCGTATCGGGACGGTCATTAAGGGCTCTTGCCGCTGTTGAAGTTTCTTCACACACAGCCATCCATTCCTGGGAATTCATTAACTCTATATTATTAATTTCATGCTCAACGCCATGGTATACATTCAGGTTTGCCGTAAGTTTTCCCGGAGTCCCCATTTTCGTGGTAACCAGAATTACCCCGTTACCACCCGTAGCGCCATATATGGCAGCCGATGAAGCATCTTTAAGAACTTCAATGGATGCAATGTCACTGGGATTGAGATTTGTCAGATCTCCACCCTGAACACCATCAATGATGATCAGGGGTTGTGTTCCGTTGATGGAGCTGATACCACGGATCTTAATATCAACACCTTCTCCGGGTCGTCCTGACCTTTGTGTAATGGTCACACCAGCTGCCTGACCCTGAAGTGCCTGATCAATGGTGGCAACAGGAATTCTTCTCAGATTATCCCCTGATACCGATGAGACAGCTCCTGTTAGATCACTTTTTTTCTGCACACCATATCCGACAACAACAACTTCATCAAGGCTGGCCAGGTCGGGAGTAAGCATGATATTTACCGTTGTCTGACCCGCCACATTAATGCTTTCGGGCAGGTATCCTATGTACGAAATAACCAGTACTGCATCAGGCGCAGCTTCAATGACAAAAATCCCGTTTTGGTCTGTAACCGTGCCCTGGGTTGTGCCTTGAATGAGGATATTGGCTCCGGGCAGCGGGGTACCATCAGTGGCATCTGTGATTTTACCTGTGATGTTTCCCTGCCCGAACAAGGTTGCAGGCAAAAATAACAGCATCAAGGTAAAAATGCGGAAACATGCCCCCGTTTTAAAATGAATTAAGTTTTTTTTCATAGTTAGAATTATATTATGTTAGGTTTAAATCTGATTTTCATCCATCCATAAAAGCGGCATTTTCTAATGTTCATAAGCCTTTCAGACTTCATCTTTTACTAAGATACAAAAAATAACGTCAGTAAATTAATTAAAAAAGGGTGATAAATTATCTTGATGTACAAAACAGATTCGGTAAAATTACCAGAAAGCCAAAGAACAATATAATTAAGCGTTAAAAATCCGAACACTAATAAGGAAATATAAGCAATCAACCGAATAAGATGGTGTGCAGAAAATGGCATAATGGAGGAAATATATACCGGGTGGAAAATTTTGCAAAAAAAGTGGAAAAATTGGGAATAGATAAAAAGATAAGAAGACTAAAGAAATAAGACTGTATGACCTGCCTGCCGGCAGGCAGGCTGCAAGACCGAATAACAGCACGACTAAAATTACACCCTTGTTGAAAAATTCCGGTATTCCCCCGGTGTTATGCCATTCTTTTCTTTGAACAACTTGCTGAAATAGTAAACGGAACAAAATCCCAGGTGAAAAGCAATTTCCTTTATGCTCATCGACGTGCTGGAGAGAAGATAATTGGCCTGCTTTAACCGGAGAGACAAATGATATTGCACCGGCGACAGTCCGGTGTACTTTCTGAATGCCTTGCGAAAAAGGGAATAACCTACATCGAGTTCATCGGCCAGGGCTTCAACGTTCAGATTGCGGTTCAGCCTTTCACGAATGACCAGACAGGCTTTTTGAATAATGCTTTCAATGCCGCCACCGCTGAAATTCTTGTTTCTTTTAAGGAACAGTATCAATCCCAGGATGTGGATCACGAGACCCGAGCATACCTGCTGATATCCGGACTTTTCATCTTTAACCAGACTGATTACATCGTAAAGCGACTGCATGACCTTGTCCTGAAAGCCAATATGGAACACCGGCTGTTCGGTTTCAAAACCGTTTCCATTAAAAAACTGATGCGTAAAACTTCCGTTAAAACCCAGATAATGCTCTTTCCATCCGGTTTCCTTAACAGGCCGGTAACGGTGCCATTGGTCAGGCCGGATCAGAAGTACGGAACCCTCCTGCACCGGAAAATTGCCAGACCTGAGCTCCAGTATTCCTTCACCTTCGGTAATGTAATTCACCTGATATTCATGCAATACCCTGCCCTTGTCCCAGTTAAAATTATAACCCGTCGGATGCCCCGGAGGCGGATAATCTACCCCTGGCATTACCCGGGCACATCCGGCAACAGTTAGATAAAGCCCCCAGGCCTCATCTTCGGCACTATGGGTCAGATATTTGAAATAATCTTCCATAATAATGCAATGTCATTTTGTGTAAATGATAACCCAAATTATATATTGAAATTACTAATAATGAACCATATTTTTACTATGCTAACGATCCAGATTGTTAAAACTAAACTAATAACACATTCCTATGAATCCAGTTGCAGGTATCCTTTTAATCGCCCTGGGCAGCATCGGCGCAGCCAGCTTTTATGTCCCCTTTAAAAAAGTGAAGGAATGGGCCTGGGAATCCTACTGGATCGTTCAGGGCTTTATTGCCTGGATCGTGGCACCATGGGTGGCCGCCTATCTTACCGTACCCCAGGGAGAACTGGGCGCTATCTTTTCATCATCACCATCTTCTGCAAAGCTTTGGGCAACAATTTTTGGAATGCTATGGGGCATTGGCGGACTGACCTTTGGACTGAGTATCAGATACCTGGGTGTGGCCCTGGGACAAAGCATAGCACTTGGTTTGTGTGCAGGCTTTGGCACCTTGCTCCCTCCAATCATTGCAGGAAAGAACCTGTTCAGCACACCAGGTGGCATATTAACCGTGATCGGGGTATCCATCTGTGTGGTGGGCATAGTGATCATAGGTTATGCAGGAGCATTGAAAAGCAAGGGAATGAGCGCTGAGGAAAGACAAGCCGCCATTAAGGAATTTGCCCTGAAAAAAGGGATCCTCATTGCTATCCTGTCCGGTATCATGAGCGCATGCTTTAATTTCGGATACCAGGCTGGTGCTCCTATTGAAGAATGTGCACTCACGCACGGTGTCAATCCTTTGTTCCAGAAAAATCCCTCCCTGATCTTCATTTTATTGGGAGGGTTCATTACTAATCTCATATATTGCGTGTTCCTCAACATCAAAAATAAAACCTATACCGATTACCTCCGGGTTTCTCAAAAGATCTTCTGGAATAATGTCCTTTTTTGCTCCCTGGCCGGAATTCTCTGGTTCTTTCAATTCCTTTTCTTTGGCATGGGCGTAAGCAAACTGCATGCCAGCATGGCTATCTTCGGTTGGAGCATTTTGATGGCCCTGAACATTGCCATCAGCAATATCTGGGGAATACTGCTGAAAGAATGGAAAGGAAGCAGCAATAAAACCCTGCTCGTATTATGGATCGGGATCGTCATACTGATCCTTTCTACCTTTGTGGTGAACCTGGGTTAGGGATCCCTGAATCCCCCAATCCCGGGTGAAGATGATGAAAAAATATACATTATAATAAACCTGAATTATGGCAACAAAAGAATCAGTCAAAAAAGCGTATCAGCTGGCAAAAGACCAGTATAAATCCCTTAAGGTGAATACCGATACCGTCCTGGAAAAAATGAAAGATGTGACCATTAGCCTTCATTGCTGGCAAACTGATGATGTGGGCGGATTTGAGACCCCCGATGCAGCACTGAGCGGAGGAGGTATACAGGCAACCGGTAATTACCCCGGTAAAGCGCGGACCATAGCCCAGTTGCGGCAGGATATTGAAAAAGTCAAGACCCTTGTTCCCGGAAAACTGCGGCTTAGCCTGCATGCTATTTATGGCGATTTTAAAAACCAAAAGGTTGACCGTGATCAGATCGAAATAAAACATTTTCAAAGCTGGATCGACTGGGCAAAGAAAAATGGGTTTGGACTGGATTTCAATCCGACTTGCTTTTCCCATCCCTATGCGGAGGATGGATTTACCCTTGCAAGCAAAAATGAAAAGATCAGGAAATTCTGGGTGGAACATGTTAAACGCTGCCGCAAAATTGCAGCTGAGATGGGGCGGCAACTGAACAGTGCTGCCGTTAACAATATATGGATACCCGACGGATCAAAGGATACCCCGGTGGACAGGAATACTCACCGTGCCCTGCTGAAGAAATCCCTCGATGAGATCTTTACTGTGGAATATCCTAAAAAATACCTGAAGGATGCTATTGAAAGCAAACTTTTTGGTATCAGATCCGAATCCATGGTGGTCGGTTCACATGAGTTTTACCTGGGCTATGCCATCAAAAATAATAAATTGATCTGCCTTGACAATGGTCATTTTCATCCGACCGAACAGGTTGGGGACAAAATTTCATCGGTACTCCAGTATATTGATGAACTGCTCCTGCACGTTACCAGAGGTGTCCGATGGGACAGCGATCATGTCGTGATTTTTAATGATGAGATCCAATTGATCGCTCAGGAGATTGTGCGTGCAAAAGCACTGAAGCGTGTTAATATCGGACTGGATTATTTTGACGCCAGCCTCAACCGTATCGGTGCCTATGTGGTCGGCATCAGAGCTGCCCAGCTGGCTTTCCTGTATGCCCTGCTGGAGCCTTTTGAAACCCTTAAAGCCTATGAAGAAGCAGGATTGAATTTTGAACGGCTTGCCCTGCTTGAGTTATTGAAAACAAAACCTTTCGGTGCCGTTTATGATTATTATTGTTCCATTAACAAAATTCCCGTGGCCGAAGAATATATCAGCATTATACAAAAGTACGAAAAGGAGGTACTGAAGAAAAGATAAAAACACCCCCCTGCTTCGATGTAACCCCTCCGCAGGGGTTATCAGGACCCACACCACCTGATATGTTTGAGAAACCTGACAGGACGTAAACCTGTTGGGTTTCCTTTTTTATTGAGTACCACGCCGGATTAATGAATTCAATAAATGATATTAAATCCCAGCGTAGAACTATGGACTCAGATTTCCGATGCAGAGCATCGGGGAATTAAACCACGCTTTCTCATCCTCCGACCGCGTGCCGCCATAGCTCCAGCGGTGGCGCAAGCGGGACGCGAAGGAGGATTAAACCACCCACACCTGTAATAAATGTGCTGATTTTACTTAGCTTTGATAGAAATTATAAAATGGGATCCATATGAAGAATGCAGTAGTGTTGGTTTCAGCTATGTTATTGAGTATTAACCTTAATGGCCAGGTGTTTTTTGAAGTAGATGCCAGCCGGCAGGGGATGGCCATGAGCCAGGAGCTGATCGGTGCTTTTTTTGAAGATATTAATTATGGTGCTGACGGCGGTTTATACGCTGAACTTATACAAAACCGGTCGTTTGAATATTATACGGTCCCGGGTTATGTTACCCTGCAACCCCTCACTGCCTGGTCATTGACCGGTACCAACGGCTCAATGGTGATCGGGAATACCAATCCACTGAATGAAAATAATACCCACTATCTGAATCTTACCCTCGGTGATGCCGGAACGGAAACAGGGATTAAAAACACCGGATTTGATGGGATCCCGGTAGAAGCTGGGCAGCAATATGATTTTTCAGTATACCTGAGGAGCGATACAGTTTTTGATGACCCTATTCTGGTATGCATTAAAAATACGGAGGGAGAAATACTGGGAGGTGATACAATCAAAGGAATAACGACGGAATGGTCAAAATATTCACTCGAAATTCAATGCAGCCAAACGGTCCGCGTTTCCAACCTGAGTATTACAACCACAGGCAAAGGAGTGCTGTATATTGATATGGTGTCGCTGTTTCCTCAGCATACTTTTAATGATCGCAGGAACGGTTTGCGCAAAGACCTGGCTCAGGCCATTGCTGATTTTGAACCAAAATTCCTCCGGTTTCCCGGTGGCTGCGTTTCGCATGGGAAAGGCCTTGCTAATGCCTACCGCTGGAAGGAAACCGTCGGCGATGTTGCCCGGCGAAAACCCAACTGGAATCTATGGCAATATCATCAGACATATGGACTTGGTTTTTTTGAATTTTTCCTTTTCAGCGAAGATATCGGAGCTAAAGCATTGCCTGTTCTTCCTGTTGGTATTTCATGCCAGTTCCGTGAACGGGAAATTGCCCCCATTGCCGAAATGGGCCCGTGGATCCAGGATGCCATTGATCTGGTCGATTTTGCCAATGGCGATTCAACCAAAGGGTGGGGAAAAGTCCGTGCCGATATGGGACACCCTGAACCCTTTAACCTGGAATATATCTGCCTGGGAAACGAAGAAGATGATATTCCCGAATTTCGTGCAAGATTTATGATGATTGCCGATTCACTGAAGAAATACCACCCGGAGATTAAAATTATCGGGACATCCGGAACCGCTGCTTCAGGGACCTATTACGAAAATCTCTGGCAGTTCAGCAGGGAACAAAATTTGTTTGCCGTAGATGAACATTATTATATGGAACCTTCCTGGTTCCTTAACAATATACACCGGTATGATAATTTTGACCGGAATGGGCCCAGGGTTTTTATCGGAGAATATGCCTCAAAGGACGACCTGCTATCGAATGCCATTGCTGAAGCCGCTTATCTGAACGGAGTTGAGAAAAATTCAGATGTCATCCAGTTTACCTGTTATGCTCCGTTGTTGTGTAAAGAGTACTTTAACCAGTGGAATCCTGATCTGATCCGGTTTGACAATACAAAAGTGGTGAAAACAGCCAGCTATTATGTGCAGCAATTATACAGCGTTAATGCCGGTGATGAATACATCAACAGTTCGGTTAGCTACGAACCGAGTTTCAGCGTTGTTGCCACCGACTATAGCGGAAGTATTGGAGTTGGTACCTGGAACACCTATGCGGATTTTGATGACGTCAGACTGATGTGCGGTGACAATGTGCTGGTCGAAGAAAACTTTAATGCCGGCGCTTCAAATTGGAATGCTGTTTCAGGTTCATTCAGCGCTTCGGGCGGTATTTACTCGCAATCATCAGGCCAGCAGCCTGCCGTAAGCGTGTTCAAAACCCCAGTCGATACTTCGGTTTATGTATTTACATTGAAAGCCCGCAAGACAAGCGGTGCCGAAGGCTTTCTGATACCTTTTGGCTATAAGAACAGCCAGAACTTTTACTGGCTCAATTTAGCCGGCTGGGGAAATACCCTGCATGCCGTGGAAAAAAGCACCAATGGCTCAAAGACCACACTAGTCTCAAAATCGGGAAGTATTCAAAGCAATACCTGGTATGATATTAGAATTGAGATCAGCAAAAGTACAGCCAGATTTTATCTAAACAATGAATTATTGTTTGATATCCCGGCCCCGGAAGGACCTGTGACAGCTTCGGTATCCAGGGATAATGAAACCCATGAACTGATCATAAAAATGGTCAATTCAGGTAATGTTTCACTTAACGGTTCCATGAAAATTACAGGTCCATGGATCAGTCAGCTTGCAACGGTTACTACCCTTACAGGTTCGGCATCCCAGCAAAATTCACTGTCCTCGCCTAACCTGATCGCCCCGGTTGAAAGCTCCTGTGCGGTGTACAATACATTTCAGTATACACTTCCTGCTCATTCACTGCAGGTATTCCGGATTAAAACGGATAGCATCTATCAGCAGATAAAGGAAAGGAAAACGGATAAGGGAAAGAATCCCATACAGATTGTCCCCAATCCAATTGGTGACAAGGCACACATTATATTTGAAAATCCTGACGGGGCTGAGTTTACATTGCACCTTTACGATTATACCGGCAGACAGATCCTACGTAAATCAGGCATAAGGGATAACATAACTGTAATAGACAGGGGCAAACTGCTTGCGGGCACTTATGTGGTCAGACTGAGTGCACCGGGAAGAGTGTATACGAAAAAAATGATCATTACTTCAAATTAAGGATCCGGATCTGTTATTATTCGTGAGACTCAAATTTCAGGAGTGAACGAACTGAAATTTGTTAGTCGAACAATCCCGACACATTCGGAGTGTATAATACCCCGCAGCTCTGCTGCGGAATATGTTTCCAAAGCTTGCTTTGGGGTTTCATACCCGTGATTTCGGGCAAAGGCATTGAAATGCAGTGGTATACTCATTCAGCGCCTTCCTTCTTCTGCCTTCCCACTCAACTCACACCGCCATCTCAATCCCAACCGGACAATGATCGGATCCCATAATGTGATCCCATATAAAGGAGTCCATAATATTACCCTGGATTCTTTCACTGACCAGGAAATAATCGATTCGCCATCCGACGTTATTTTCGCGGGCCCTGAAGCGCTGGTTCCAGAATGTATACTGGACCTTTTCGGGGTGTAATTTTCTGTATGTATCGACCAACCCGGTTTTTAATAAGTTTTTAAATCCGTCGATCTCAACCTGGGTAAATCCGGCAGATTTATTGTAGTTTTCCTTTGGCCTTGCCAGGTCAATGGGCTCGTGGGCTACGTTCAGGTCGCCGGTAAGGATGACCGGTTTTCTGGCATCCAGGCCTTTGATGAACAGCATGAATTCATAATCCCATGCTTTCCGATAATCAAGCCTTTTCAGGTCCTGTCCGGAATTGGGGACATATACGTTAACCAGGTAAAATTCCGGATATTCAATCGTGATCACTCTTCCTTCCTGGTCGTATTCTTCTTTATTGATCCCGTAAGTCTGCAGATCAGGCTTTATGCGTGAATAAACAGCCGTTCCTGAGTATCCTTTTTGGATTGCCGAATTGAACACCAGCGAATAATCACTCATCTCAGCAGGGACAGCCGGCATGGTATCTGCCTGCGCCTTTATTTCCTGTATGCAAAGGATATCAGGGTCCATCTCCCGGATCGTATTAAAAAAACCTTTTCCAACCATGGCCCTGATACCGTTTACATTCCATGAAATTATCCTTATTTTTTTACTCATACTGATATTATTTTGCCCTCACTAAGATAATAAGTTTTCCCGACACCCTTCCCGACACCCTGTCAGGGTCCCCCCACCCTGTCAGGGTGTCTACTGTAATTCCCTGAAAATCAGGATGACTTGCTGGGGAGGACCCTGTCAGGGTGTCCTTAGCAGGTATTCTTCTGCCTCGGTTGACCAGAGGCCTTTGTTGTTAACGCAAATGGAGTTCAATTCACGAAAGAGGGGGATGGTCTTGCCTTTCTCCTGAAAATCTTGTATGGCGGTCAGGGGCATGTCAATGTTCATGTACATGAGTTTTTTGCCTCCCGGTATTTCGGGCAGGTGAAGGGTTGTGTTAATCACTGCATCAATGCCGCCGATATGGGTTACCAGACCGGCCGGATCAAGTCCTTTGGAAAGGTAAAGCAGGGCTTCTTCCATATCATCGTTGTTTCCACCTGAGGTACCCGTGATGTGGGTGGCTTCGTAATGCACATTATAAAAATTAAGATACGCCTTAAAATTGGGGTCTGACGGGCCGGCAAAGAAATTCAGGCAGCCGTCGCGGGCCAGCAGCTTGTCAGCCTGCTCGATCACAGCCGACACGGGAGCAAAGACAAAGACATCATCATAGCCTTTTTCCCCGGTGAACGACCGCAGATGATCAACAATATTTTCGGTTTCTGCCGCATTAATGTAATACATCTTTATTCCATTAGCGGCAGCCAGGGAGAGAGGGAAAAGCTTTTCAGCCCTGTCAATCCGCGCCTGGTCAATATCGGTAACAACGAACAGCCCCGGGCGGATGTCCTCACGGTGGATGACATAATTGATAGCGGCCAGTCCCATAGGCCCTCCGGCAGCAAGCAATGCCATATTTCCACCTGGTATGATCTCCATTTCGTGTTTGTAGGAACCGGGCTTTGTGTGATAATTGGCATGCATGGCACCGATCACGCACGACAGCGGTTCGGCCAGTGAAGCCGGGTAATAACCTGGGCCGGTATAGGGCAACAGGCAATTCTGCAGCATCACTTCCTGGGGGATTATCACATAGGTGGCATCACCCCCGCAATAACGGTAAGAATAACCCGGAGCACTCAACACTCCAACAGGCCCCTGTTCGTAATTGATGGCAGGCTGAATAGAAAATTTCTGACCGGGTCGAAAACGGTCTGCCCATTTTTTCCCAACCTGGATCAACTCCCCGGCAAACTCATGGCCTGTAATGACGGGATGCTTAGCCACATTCCAGGGGATTCGTTTATGTTCTGTTCCCTGTTTGGCGGCTTTGTAAGAGGACATGCAAAGCGAATCGCATATCACTTTGGCCAGGATTTCGTCATCTTTTATCGGCGGGAGATCGAATTCCTCAAGCCTGAGGTCTTCTTTTCCATAGAGTCTTACAGCACGGGTTTTCATACATCAATGTTTTAACTGCAAAGGTCGCTAAGAAACATGTATTACTATGATGTTCCGAAATTTTTCTCAGCGTTCCTTTGCGTGTTTAACAGTTTTATTTTACAACAATAAAAGTATCATTCATATACCTAGTTTTGATCTGCGGATCTTTTCCGCTTTCGTAAAATTATTCGTTACCTGATGACCTTTCAGCGGTATTATACGTTCATGAACGGCATCGATGATCCAGTCAGGTTGCGGGAAGAACCATTTTTCAAGTTCGTATGCCGGTGTGATCCAGTTGCGTGATCCCACCACTACAGGTGGGGCATCGAGATAATCAAAAGCCAGCTCAGTGATGTTCTGTGCCAGATCTTTCAGATACGAGCCTCTTTCACAGGCATCGCTGGCCAGCAGGATATTGCCTGTTTTTTTCACGGATTCGATTACGGGCTCATAGTTGAAAGGCACCAGCGACCGGGCATCGATAACCTCAGCCGAGAGACCGTATTTTTCATCCAATATCCTGGCTGCTTCCAATACAGGATATAAGGTGGCACCTATGGTAAGCAGGGTAATATCTTTCCCTGTTTTTTTAACATCAGGTTCTCCGATCGGGATCTCATAATATCCTTCAGGAACGCCACCTTCGTGGAACTGTTCCCCGACGTCATAGATGCGCTGGCTTTCAAAATAGATCACCGGGTCGGTTCCCTGCAAAGCCGCATTCATAATTCCTTTTGCATCATATGGAGTGGCAGGGAAAACTACTTTAATGCCCGGGATATGAGCCACCAGTGAGGACCAGTCCTGTGAATGCTGGGCCCCGTATTTTGAACCGACAGATACCCGCAATACAACAGGCATCCTGATCAGGTTGCCGCTCATCGACTGCCATTTGGGCAATTGGTTGAAGACTTCATCGCCGCTTCGGCCAAGGAAATCGCAATACATGATCTCGGGGATCACGCGTCCGCCGCACATGGCATATCCAATGGCCGTGCCAACTATGGCCCCTTCGGAGATGGGCGAATTGAACAACCGGTTATAGGGTAATGCTTCGGTGAGTCCGCGGTATACGGCAAAGGCTCCGCCCCAGTCACGGTTTTCTTCGCCATAAGCCACCAGGGTCGGATCCTTGTAAAAACGGTCGATGATGGCCTCGAAAATACCGTCGCGCAACTGGTATTGCTTCATCTTGCTATGCGGCTTGCCATCTTTGTCAAAGGCAAAACGCTCTTTTTTGGCAATCTGCTGCACCCTGGGATTTTCATTCAGGGGATGATTGACCTCAGGTTTTCCTTTTTCCATGGCATCAACCGACTGGTTTGAAAACATCATTTCCCCGATCAATTCAGTATGGCGGTCGAGGTCCATCCGGGGCGAGATATTATCATCCACCGTGAGTTTCAGCATTTCGAGTATGAGCGATTTCACATCGGTCCAGATGTCATCCAGTTCCTGTTGTTTCGCCACACCGGCTTTAACCAGCCCTTCACCGTATGTCAGGATGCAATCGTGTTTCTGCCAGGCCTCAACCTCTTCCTTTGACCGGTATGAAGAGGCGTCGGAAGGTGAGTGGCCGCTGAACCTATAGGTGGTAACCTCGAGTAGAACCGGACCTTTTTTGTCTTCGATGATCTTCCGTTTGCGCTGATAGGCTTCGATCACAGCCAGCGGATTATAGCCGTCTACACGCTCGGCATGCATCTGCCGGGGATTGACACCGGCACCAATACGGGCTGCTACACCATATCCCATGGTCTCGCCACAGGTCTGGCCGCCCATGCCGTATTGATTGTTCATGATGTTAATGATCACCGGCAGTCCGCCTTTCATTTCCCCCTGCCACAGCTGTTCAAACTGGTCCATGGCAGCGAAGGAAATACCTTCCCATACCGGACCACAGGCCATACTGGCATCGCCAATGTTGGCAACAACGATACCGGGCTTGCGGTTTACCTTTTTATATAATGCAGCACCTACGGCAATGTCGCCGCTTCCGCCAACGATGGCATTGTTGGGGTATACCCCGAAAGGCGTGAAAAACGCATGCATGCTGCCGCCCAGTCCCCTGTTAAATCCAGTCTCCCGCGCAAAGATCTCAGCCAGTGTTCCGTATACCAGAAATCTGCGGGCCAGGGATTTTAGTTTGCCATTGAAGTCTTTCCTGATGATATCCAGAATTTGTCCACCGAAAAACGACTTCATTACCGCATCCAGTTTATCGTCAGCAAGATGATGGATGGCGCTGAGGCCCTTGGCCAGGATCTCACCATGGCTGCGATGGGAACCAAAAATATAGTCGTCCACCCCCAGGGTATATGCCATGCCGACTGCGGATGATTCCTGTCCGATGGACAGATGTGCCGGACCGGGGTGGTTGTATGAAACACCGTTGTATTCATTGGTGGTTTTGATCAGGTTGAGCATAGTCTCAAACTCCCTGATGACAACCATGTCATGATATATTCTCAGGAAGTCCTCCCGGGCATAGCTGCTCTTTTCCTCCTCAATAGTCTTTTTATACTGATTTACCGGTATCGGATTGAATTTGACATGGCCGGCTTTTCTGACATCATTCGGATCGATGAATTGATTTTTTGGCATGTAGTATTTGATGATTTATTGATTTGTTGAACTTTTAAATTTTTAAACCTTTAAACTTTAAACATATACACTCCTTCTTTTAATATCTCCGAAACCGTCGGATGCGGAAAAACGATCTCTTTCAATTCGTTGATCGTCAGCTGAGCCTCAATGGCCATAGCAGCGCCGAAGATCATTTCTGATGCGGGATTACCAATCATATGTATACCAAGAACTTCATGGTATTTCTTCCCCACGATGATCTTGCATAATCCCTGGAACATTTCATTCTCCGCAACAAATCTTCCGGCATATGTCATCGGCAGTTTTTGCACTTCAACCTCAATTCCTTTATTGCGTGCTTCTTCTTCTTTATGTCCCGCAACTGCGAGTTCACGATGGGTGGAGACCACGCCGGGTATGGCTTTGTAGCGCATTCTGGCAGGCTTGCCGGCAATGTGGTTTACGGCCACTTCCCCTTCGCGGCTGGCGGTATGGGCCAGCATAGAAAACCCTGTAACATCACCTGCGGCATAGATGTTGGGAATATTGGTGCGGCAGTGTTCGTCTATCTTTATGCCTCCCTTTAACAGCTCAATCCCCAGCTTTTCCAATCCACATCCGGTGGTCACTGGTTTCCGCCCGGTGCTGATCAGGATCTTACCAGCATTAATCTCCAGCCGCCGCCCTTCCTTCTCCACCACGATCTTATTTTCAGTTGCTTCCGTAA
>Ga0105100_10001230_pt1 | contig 15131 bp, 13 predicted proteins | sample PPLLak12cMay2015_2_FD_87033 | JGI IMG/M metagenome (GOLD analysis project Ga0105100, IMG submission 87033) | Freshwater sediment microbial communities from Prairie Pothole Lake near Jamestown, North Dakota, USA - PPLs Lake P8 Core (1) Depth... | ecosystem: Environmental > Aquatic > Freshwater >...
GGCGTCGGCCTCGAGCTGGTCGTCGCTCGCGTAGAACGTCAGCGTCGTGAGGAACTCGGCGCCGTCGCGTAGGAACTTGCGATGAAGCTGCTCGATGGTGTCGGGATGCTCGATCGCCACCTCGGGCGTGAACGGCCCCGCCTGGACGTACCCGCGCTTCTCCAGCTCGAGTAGGTACCCGCCGTCGCCGAGGACCGGTCCCTCGGCGAGTCGATCGAGGATGCCCTTCGTCATGTCAACCGACACTCCTTCCGCGACGTGAGGTCACGGAGTCTACGGAGCAGCGCGTTCGCGGGCGCCGTGGGCCGCGTGACCGCCGGTCACGGCGCGAGCGCTCAGCCGCCGAACCGGTCGATCAGCACCCCGTGACGAAGTCCACGGTCGCTGACGGTCAGGCGCTCCTGCCCGAGCTTCTCCATCACCGTGCGGACGATGCAGGCGCCCGCAAGGATGACCTCCGCGCGCTTCGGCTGCAGGCCGACGACCGCACGTCGAGCCTCGGCCGTGCGGGACCGGTAGAGGTCGATCTGGCGGTCGATCTCGGCGCGGTCCAGGACAGCCCCCTGGACGACGTCGGGGTCGTACGTGGCCAGCCCGTGCTTCACGGCGGTGATGTTCGTGATGGCGCCGCCCATCCCGACCAGCGCATCGGGGACCGGACGGCCGTCCAGGCGCGACAGGTCGTCGGAGATCGCCGCGAGCGCGTCGCGAAGGGTCCCGGTGGACACCTCGCCATCGAGCCCGAAGCGCTCGGTGTAGCGGACGGCGCCGACGTCGACGCTGAAGCGCTCGTCGACCCTCGACCCGACGCCGAACGTGAACTGGCTGCTCCCGCCGCCGGTGTCGAACACGACAAGCGTGCCCTCGCCGAGCCCGAGACCCGACTGCACGGCCAGGTACGCGAGCCGGCTCTCTTCCTCGCCTGGGATCACCTCGACGGAGACGCCGGCACCGGCCCGGACCGCCGCCAGAACGTCGTCGCGGTTCGCTGCGATCCGCAACCCGGCGGTGCCGACGGCGGCGATGGCGACCGCGTCCTGCCGCTTCGCCTCGCGGACCATCCCGTCGATCGTTTCGACGGTCCGCTCGAGGGGCTCGGCCGAGATCTCACCCCGTCCTTCGAGCCCCTCGCCGAGCCGTGTGAGCTCGGCACGATCGACGACCGTCGTCCACCCCCCGCCGTCGCCGCGCTGGGCGACGTGGAACTTGACCGAGTTCGTGCCCACGTCGATGACCGCGTAGCGCGTGGGTCTGTCCTCGACGAGCCGGGAGAGGCCGACCGGGTAGCTCGTGTTGACGTAGCCGTCGAGGCCGACGGCCCGGACCACGGCGACGACCGCGGACGCGTCCTCGGACTCGATCGCGATCGTCCGCGTGGATCGTCCGTTCGTCACGACGTCGGTGACCTCGGCCGCGCACCCCTCGATCGCGTAGCGCGCCCGCCGCTTGTGGACGCGCACGACCCTCACACCGCCGCTCGGCTCGACGAGCTCGGCGACGAATCGATCGAGCGGATACGTCTCGCCGGCTCGCGGGGGCGCCAGGTCCAGCGCCTCGCACACGCGGGACGCGTCGTCAGGTGGGAGCGGGAACCCCGTCTTCATCACGGGCTCCCATCGCTCCAGACCGTCCACATCGATCTCCCGGAGGACCTTGATGTCCATGAGGTCGTCCCGGACCTTCACGTTGTGCTCGGCTCCGGCCAGGAGATACAGCTCGTCGCTCTCCTGCACCTGGGCCGGCTCCACGGCGGCGAAGGCGTCCTCCGCCCGACCGAACCGGACGCCGAACGTCCGCCATTCCCAGCGCGGGATGACGCCCTGCATGACCCTCACGACCCCTGCGGCTGCTCGGCCCGCGGCCGCTCGGCCGCAGCATCCTGCTCCCGCTGGGCAGCGGCGGCGAGGAGCTCGCGCGAGAAGTATCCGAGCGCCGTCTTCGTCTTCGTCGCCTGCCGGCCGGAGAGGTCGACCCCCCTGCCCTGCAGGTAGGCGCGGGCCTCGGCGCCGACCTGGAACGCCTCGCCCGGCGCGCACTTCGTCGACAGCTCGAGGATGCGGGTGCCATCGGGGTACGACCACAGCTCCGCCACCACCTTGCGGCCGAGGTCCTGCGCCCGGAACTTGAGCTTCAGCAGGTTGACCGGTCCGAGCACCGACAGGTCGTCGAGGCCGAGGCCCTCCGGGGCGTGCTCCTCGTAGAACTTCCGCTGTCGCTTCGAGAAGAGCCTGCGGATCGGCCGCTCCCCATGTGCAACGCGCTGAACGTCATCGTTCGTCGATCGGCCCTTGAAGGACGCGGAGCACACGTATCCACCCGGCATCGCGTCCACCTCCACCCCGAACCGCGGATCCTCGCGCAGATCCTTGCTCAGGTTCGCCGGATCGACCGGCCGCAGCTTGACGACGGTATCCGCCTCGGCACCCTGGATCCGGCGAGCCCGCACGACGACACCGGCCGCGTCGAGCCGGAGATCCGGTGTTTCGAAGAAGAACACCTGCCGGATCCGGGCGTCCAGCGGATCGATCCCGAGTGCCGCCGTCGTGCCGTACCGTTGGGTTTCGGGAACCGTCACCTTCAGCTCGACGGTGTCCGCCCCCTTCATCAGGCTCAGCACGTCGCTCAGCTGCTCCGGCGAGAACATCCCTCCTGCGCGCATCGACCCCTCCGATCGTGGACGGTCATCTACGCCGCCAGGGTCGCCCCGGTACCTAGGCGCCGTCGTCACCCCGTCGGGGTGAAACGCTACGCCCGCGTGATCGCCTCGGCGAACGCCTCGAAGTTGTCCACGTAGCGTTGCGCGTCCTCGTCGCTGTGGGCGACGGTGAGGGTCCAGCTCTCCCACTTCGCCCACGGCGACTTGAACACGCCGCGGTTGAGCTGCCAGAGCCAGGCCGCGTAGCTCACACGCTCGTCGATGCCGGTCGCGTCGCGGAACTCGCGCATGCGCTCGGCCTTCCAGTTCACGCCGCCCTTCGCGCCGAGCGTCGTGATCGTCGCCGGCAGCCGGTATCGGTCGATGACGTCCTGGACGCCGCCGCGGATGATGTCGTGGAGATCGTCGAACCGCGCGTAGGCGTCCTTCGTGAGGACCTCGGTCAGCGCCGCGCGGGAGGCCGCGAGCGTCAGCGGGTTGCCGTTGAACGTGCCGACCTGCTCCACCTTACCGCGCACGACGAGGCCCATGACCTCCTCGACGCCGCCGATCGCGCCGCACGGCAGCCCGCCGCCGATCGCCTTCGCGAAGCACGCGAGGTCGGGTGTGACGCCGAAGGCCTCGATCGCGCCGCCCCACGCGACGGTGGCGCCGGTCTTCACCTCGTCGAACGCGAGGAACGCGCCGTTCGCGTGGCAGGTGTCCTTGATCGCCTGCAGGTACCCGGACTCGGGCAGGGTCACGCCGAGGTTCGTCATGCAGGGCTCGACGATCATCCCGGCGATCCGGTCGGGGAACTCCTCGAAGACGCGCTTCACGGCGTCCGCGTCGTTGAACGGGACGACGCGCGTGAGCTCGACGTACGACTGCGGCAGCCCCGGCGTCTGCGCCACCGAGTTCGGGCGCTCGTGGGGGCCCCACTCGTCCGGCCCCGGGTAGACCGAGACCATGAGCGCGTCGTGGTGGCCGTGGTAGATCCCCTCGCACTTCAGGAGCATGTCCCGGCCGGTCGCCGCGCGCATCAGACGGGACGCGTCGAGCGTCGCCTCGGTACCCGAGTTGCCGAACCGCCAGTACGGCAGGCCGGTGCGCTCGGCCAGGTTCTCGGCGACGATGAGGGCGTCCTCCGTCGGTTGCGCGAAGTGCGTGCCGAGCTCGACCCGCCGCTGCACCGCCTCGACGACCTTCGGGTGCGCGTGGCCGACGACCATCACGCCGTAGCCGTTGTGGTAGTCGACGAACTCGTTGCCGTCCAGGTCCCAGACCCTCGAGCCCTTGCCGTGGGTCACGTAGATCGGGTGCGGCGGCGCGGTCTGCCACGAGGAGGACACGCCGCCCGGCAGGCGGTGGCTCGCCTGCTCCCGATAGGCGATCGATCGAGGCTGCTTGTCGGCGAGCGCCCGCTCCTCGCTTCGGACGATCCGATCGACGCGCTCCAGGTCGATCTCGACGTGGCCCTTCGCGGACATGTCCGGTCCCCCCGCTCGATGGACGTTGACTGGCCGTTCAGTCTACGCGCGTGACGGGGACCCGGATGCGCCGCCGGTCGCCAGCAGGTCGTCGAGGATCTCGCCCAGCGCGGCCACCCCGAGGGACAGGTGGCCGTGCTCCGGCCGCAGCCCCGACCGCGCGGTGGGGACGTGCGCGAGGAGCCACACCCCGTGCTCGAACGGCACCATCAGGTCCTCTCGACCCTGCCACACGGTGACCGGCACCCGGATCCGGGACACCTCGAAGCCCCACGGGCGGACGAACGCCAGGTCGTCGTCCCGCCAGCCCCACACCCCGGTGCGGAACGCGGCGCGGAACGACGCCGCCAGGATCCCGCCCAGCTCGCCCGAGAGCGCCGCCTCGTCCACCGCGGAGATCACCGATCGCAGCTCCGCGACGACGTCCTCGGCACGGACCGTCGCGAGCCCCTCGGCGTTGGTCCGGATCCACTCGAGGTGCGCGTCCGGGTCGCTCGCCGCGAGCGGGTACTCGATCCGGTTGTCCTCCCCCATGCCGGCGGTCCAGTCCAGCCCCTCGGCGTCGTAGGGCGCGACACCGGCGATCGTCGCCGCGGCCGACACGCGATCGGGCAACAGGGCGGCGCACGCGAGCGCGTGGGGCCCGCCTCCCGAGGCTCCGGTCGTGAGGAACCGCTCCACCCCGAGGTGGTCCGCGATCGCCGCAACGTCGGCGGCGCAGTCCGCGACGCTTCGTCCGGGGTGCCGGGTCGAGCCGCCGAAACCCGGCCTCGAGTACTGGATCGCCCGGATCCCACGCTCGGCCGAAGCCCGGAGGAGGATCGGATCCACGACGGCGGCGCCGGGGCTGCCGTGGTGGAAGACGAGCGGCGTGCCGTCCGGCGGCCCGGCGTCGCGGACCTCGAGCACACGGCGGTCCGGGAGCGGGACCTCCAGAGCGGCCGGGTCCATGGCGCTACGCGGTGACGGCGGCCGCGAACGCCTCGAACGCGTCGACCGAGCGCCGCAGGTCCTCGTCGGTGTGCGCGAGCGAGAACGTCCACGGGTCGCCGGCCGGCGGGAAGACCCCGCCGTTCAGCTGGTAGAGCCACGCGAGGTGCGCGAGGGGTCCGTCGGTCGCGACGTGGTCGCGGAAGTCGCGGACCGGCTCGGCCCGGAAGTGGACCGAGCCACGGCAGCGGATCGACACGACCGTCGCGGGCAGGTCGTACCGCTCGACGACGTCGCGGATCCCGCCCGCGAGCACCTGCTCCTGCTGGTCGAAGCGACCGTAGACGTCGGGCGTGAGGATCTCGGCCAGGACGGCCCGCGCCGCCGCGACCGAGAGCGGATTCGCGTTGAACGTGCCCTCCTGCTCCATCGTGCCGTCGACCACGACGCGCATGACCTCCTCGGTCCCGCCCACGGCCGAGATCGGGATGCCGCCGCCGATCGCCTTCGCGAGCGTGACCAGGTCGGGCGTGACGCCGCTCCACTCCACGGCGCCGCCCGGGGCGATCGTCACCCCGGTCTTCACCTCGTCGAACGCCAGGAGCGCTCCGTGCCGGCGAAGGAGCTCCCTCAGCGACGCGAGGTAGCCCTGATCGGGCAGGATCACGCCCGCGTTCATCATGATCGGCTCGAGGATCATGCCGGCGACCCGGTCCCCCTCGTCGGCCAGGATCCGCTCGACGACGGCCAGGTCGTTGTACGGGACGATCCGCAGGGGCTCGGCGTAGGCGGAGGGGATGCCGCCCGTGTTCGCGACCGGGACGGGTCGATCGCGCGGCCCGGCCTCGGCCGGGTCGATCCAGTAGCTGAACGCGAGCCCGTCCGCGCTCCCGTGGTACGCGCCCTCGACCTTGATCACGAGGTCGCGGCCGGTCGAGGCGCGCATGATGCGCACGGCGTCCATCGTCGCCTCGGACCCGGTGTTCTTGAACCGCCACAGCGGCAGGCCGAAGCGCTCCTGGAGGTGCTCGGCCACCACGACCGAGTCCTCGGTCGGCAGGGCGAAGTGCGTGCCGAGCCCTACGCGCCTCCTGACCGCCTCGACCACCTTCGGGTGCGCGTGGCCGACGATCGTGACGCCGTAGCCGTTGTGCAGGTCGACGTACTCGTTCCCGTCGACGTCCCAGAGCTTCGAGCCCTCGCCGCGATCGCCGTACAGCGTGTACGGGTCGAGCGCGTGCCACGCACACGAGACGCCGCCGGCCAGCGCCTTCCCCGCGCGCTCGGCGAAGGCCAGGGAGCGCGGCCAGCGCTCGGCGAGAAGCGCGACCTGCTCCTTCGTCAGCTGCTCGACCCGGGCACCGTCGACCTTCAGGGTCATCGCTCCTCCCGCTCGGACGCCGGTCGAAGCATAGGCCGGGCGGGTCGGAGCGGCTAACCGGTGACGGCCGAGGCGAACGCCGCGAAGTTCTCGACGTACCGGCGGGCGTCGTCCTGCGTGTGCCAGACCGAGAGCGTCCAGGTCTCCTGCTTCGACCACGGTGACTTGAAGACGCCGCGGTTCTGCTGGAACAGCCAGGCGAGGTACGTGATGCGCTCGTCGACGCCGATCGAGTCTCGGTACTCGCGGACCGGGGTGGCCGAGTAGATCACGGAGCCCTTCGCGCCGACCCCGGTGACGTACGCCGGCAGGCGGTGCTCGTCGATCACGGCGCGCAGGCCCTCCTGCATCGCGGCGTCGACCGCGTCGAAGGTCGCGTACGCGTCCTCCGTGAGGACCTCGGTGAGGGCGGCACGGCTCGCCGCCATCGTGAGCGGGTTGCCGTTGAACGTGCCGGCCATGTCGTACTCGCCGCGCACGACCGGTCCGAACAGCTCCTCGGTCGCGCCGATCGCCCCGCACGGCGTCCCGCCGCCGATCGCCTTGGCGAGGCACTCGATGTCCGGCGTGACGCCGAAGATCTCGACCGCGCCTCCGTAGGCGATCGTGGCGCCCGTCTTCACCTCGTCGAACGCCAGGTACGCGCCGTGCTCGTGGCACAGGTCCTTCAGGCCCTGCAGGTACCCGGGCTCGGGCATGATGACGCCGCAGTTCATCATCGCCGGCTCGACGATCATCCCGGCGATCCGCCCCTCGTTCTCCTGGAACGCCCGGCGCGCCTCGTCGAGGTCGTTGAACGGCACGACCCGGACGAGGTCGGCGAACGCACGCGGCAGGCCCATCGCCTGCGGCACGGTCACGGGATGCTCGCGCGGGCCGATCTTCTCGGGGTCGGGGACCACGCTGAACATCAGGGAGTCGTGGTGCCCGTGGTAGGTCCCCTCGATCTTCAGGATGATGTCGCGCCCGGTGTTCGCGCGCATGAGGCGGACCGCCTCGAGCGTGGCTTCCGTGCCCGAGTTGCAGAACCGCCACAGCGGCAGCCCGAACCGGTCGGCGAGGTTCTCGCCGATCACGTCGAGGTCGCGAGTCGGCTGCGCGAAGTGGGTGCCGTTCCTCGCGGCGCGCTCGATCGCCTCGACGATCCTGGGGTGGGCGTGGCCGACCACCATCGCCCCGTAACCGAGGTGGAAGTCGATGTACTCGTTGCCGTCGATGTCGAACAGGCGGTTCCCCTGCCCGCGCTCCACGAAGATCGCGTGCGGCGGCGAGTCCTGCCAGCTCGAGGCCACCCCGCCGGCCACATGCCGCTCGGCCGTCTTGCGGTACTCGAGCGAGGCCCGGTGCTTCGGCTCGAGCTTGGCCTCCTCCTCCTCGATCAGGCGGTCGATCCTCTCCAGATCGAACGCGACCGTCTCGCGAACCGCCATGCCGCTCACTCCCCCACCGTCGTTTGAATGGCGGTTCAAGTATGCCGGACGGGCCGGTCCGCAGGCAACCGCCCGACCCGCTGCCGGTACAATCGAGCCGCACGTGGTGGCCGTAGCTCAAGTGGTCAGAGCGCCAGGTTGTGGTCCTGGAGGCTGGGGGTTCGAGTCCCCTCGGTCACCCCAAGCCGACCGCCGTCGCTTGTTACACTGCGGCGGGCCTCTAGCTCAATCTGGCAGAGCAACGGACTCTTAATCCGCAGGTTCGGGGTTCGAGTCCCCGGGGGCCCACCAGCGATCGTCGTGTTCCGGGTGATGCTGGACGGAACGGCGTCACCTGATCCTTGACGCAGTTCCGGGTGATCTTGACACCGGCTCCGGCTGATCCTTGACGGTGGCTCCGCCTGATACACGACACTCCCCGATATGTCGGTGGAGCTGAGTGTCGTGGAGCAGCGGTACCAGGCAGTGCTCGCGGTGATCCGCGATGGTGTTCCGATCGGGGCGGCGCGGCCTGAGGCCGGAGCCTCAGAGCTTGACGAGGTCGGGCGGCGCCGGCTCGGACTGCTTGGGCTTCGGCGACCGCGCCTTGGGGGCGGGCTGACGGCGCTCGAACGTGAGGGTCAGGGACGCGGTCGCGTTGCCCGTGGCGAAGGCGACCCGTCCGTCCCGAGTGACCGACAGCCCGACCTCCAGGCGCTGGAGGGCGACGCTCCGCCTCGCCCGACCGTCCTCGAACAGCTCGATGAGGGCGTCGCGGACGGGCACGAGCTGCGCGCTCAGGCTCTCGAGATCGACGCCGGCGTGCGGCACCGTCTCGACCCCCTGGGTCGTCAGCTCGACGATCGGGTATTCGTTCGCCATCCCCCAGGCCTCCCGAGCCATGGGGCCTTCCTCTCATCCGCGCCGCTGGGCGTCAAGCCGGGAGAACGCCCGACGCGCGGCGTAGGACGGACGGAAGGATCTGCGACGCGGCGGGGGAGGCCATCCGCCACCCCCGGACGTGCGGAACCACACGCCGTCGGCGTGTGGTTCCGGGTCGGTCGCGGCTCGCTCAGCAGGCCGAGATCGCGAGGTGTTGTCCGATGCGGTGGATCTGGCCGTCCACCACGTTCAGGGCGTAGTAGAAGACCTCGTCGTAGGGCGTCGTCGCGTCCGACAGCTCCGTCAGCGCGGCGTGACGGTTCGGCGGGACCTCGCACACGCCCATGAAGTGGATCTTCACGTCGCGGGCGACCGGGACCGTCCGCAGCAGGTCGTTCTCGTTGCGCACGTAGACGAACAGGTACCGTGCGTCGCGGCGCTGCATCCCGTCCTGGACGGCGGCGCGAACGGCCTCGTCGTGCTTGAAGATCTGGATGACGTCGACGGTGATCTCGCCGCGCTGGATGTCGACGTCCCGCACGAACGTCGGGTACACGCCGTCCTCGAGGGCGTACGGGTCCGGCTTCGGCTCGGGCTCGGGCTTCGACTCGGGCTCGGGCTTCGGCTCGGGCTCGGGCTTCGACTCGGTCGTGGGCGACTCGGGCGCGGGCGGCGCGGTGGTCGGCGGCACGACCGTCGGAACCTCGCGAGGGGCGATCACGACGACCGAGCCATCGGGCTCGCGGTCCGAGGACCGGTCGATCGTGGCGGCGACCACGACACCGGCCGCCGCGAGGGCGAACGCGAGCGTCCCCGCGACCACCAGCACCGAGCGCCGGTAGCCCCGCCCGTGCCTCGAGCGCTTCGGCGTCTGCTCCGACTGGGTCTTCATGACGTCTCCCTTGCTGAGGGGGCTCTCCGCGGCGCCTTCGGCGCCTGTCCGTGTTCCTCAGCGCTGAGTCGATGGTGCGCTCGGGGGGAGGCGGATACCATGCGCGAGAACGGCATGCTTGCGTTGCCGAGGGGAAGGTTTCCGTCACCATGAGTGACATGCCAGGCACGGGACCCGTGGCGTGAGCGATCACCTCGAGGTGTGGGTGGAGGACGCGCGCGAGCGGATGCCGCTGGAGGGCGAGCGACTCACGATCGGGCAGTCCTCGACGAACGACCTCCCCCTGCCCTTCGACCGGACGGTGTCCCGGGTCCACGCGGTGCTCGAGCGCGTCGCGTCGCGCTGGTGCGTCCGGGACCTCGGCTCGCGCAACGGCACCTTCGTGAACGGCGAGCGGATCTGGGGCGAGCGCCCGCTCCGCTCGGGCGACGAGATCCGCGTCGGCGGCGTCCGGCTCGTCCCGCGCCTGGAGGACGCTGGAGTCCGCGAGGACGAGACGGTGGCGGCGGACACCGGTCCGTACCTCACCCGCAGGGAGCGCGAGGTGCTCGTCGCACTGTGTCGTCCGATGTTCTCCGGCGAGGTGTTCCGGGAGCCCGCGTCGATCCGGCAGATCGCGGCCGAGCTCGTCGTCAGCGAGGCCGCCGTCAAGCAGCATCTGTCCCGCCTGTACGACAAGTTCGACGTCCACGAGCGCGAGGCACGGCGGACGCGCCTGGCGAACGAGGCGATCCGCCGCGGCGCCGTGAGCACGGTCGAGATCCTCGATCGTCGGACCCGCGACGCCGAGGGATAGGCCGCACCTCCACGCACCTCGCCGCCCGGTCGAGCATGATGCGCAGGATGGACGTCGATCCGCTCGTCGGACGCGAGGTCGCGGGGTACGCGATCGAGTCGGTGCTCGGCCGCGGCGCGATGGGCGTGGTCTACCTCGCGCGACAGCGCTCGCCGGACCGGCGGGTCGCCCTGAAGCTCATCAACCCGGCCTTCGCCGACGACGACGCGTTCCGGCGCCGCTTCCTGCGCGAGTCGACGGCCGCCGCGGCGATCGACCACCCACACATCCTGCCGGTCTACGCGACCGGCGAGGCCGACGGGCTCTTGTACATCGCGATGCGGTTCGTCGAGGGCCGCGACCTCCGCGCGATCCTCCGGGCGTCGGAGGCGATGGACCCCGATCGGGTCGGCACGATCGCCGGTCAGCTGGCGGGCGCGCTCGATGCCGCGCACGCGCGAGGGCTCGTGCATCGCGACGTGAAGCCGGGGAACATCCTCGTGGTCCATGATGCGACCGCGGACGACACCGACCACTGCTACCTGACCGACTTCGGCGTCAGCACATGGATGACCTCGTCGGCGGGGACGCTCACGTCGACCGGGCAGATGGTCGGGTCCGTGAACTACGCGGCGCCCGAGCAGATCGAGGGCAGGCGCGTCGACGGGCGGGCCGACCAGTACTCGCTCGGCTGCGTGGTGTACGAGTGCCTGACGGGTCGAGCGCCGTTCTCGGGGCGCACGACGGCGGGGACGCTCCACGCGCACCTCCACGAGGAGCCGCTGCCGCCGACCTCGCTCCGTCCCGTCCTGTCGCCGGCGGTGGACGCGGTCGTCCGCCGAGCCCTCCAGAAACGGGCGGAGGACCGGTACGGCTCGTGCCGCGCGTTCGCGCTCGACCTGCGCTCGGCGCTCGCCGGCGAGCCGGTCGAGCCGACGATCATCCGGGCCGTCGAGCCGGCCCCCTCGGCACCCTCGCCGCCCGAGCCGCGGCGGCGCCGGACGCCATGGGTCCTGGCGGCCACCGTGCTGGTCGCGGCCGCGGTCGTCGCGGCGATCGCGGTGCTCGCGATCGGTGGCGACGGCTTCGGGGGTGCGTCGCCCTCGGACCAGCCGACCCGCTCGCCCACCTCGAGCGCGCCGCTGATCCGCACCGGGATCCAGGTGACCGCGTCGAGCACGGCACCGTCCTCGACCGACGCCGCCGGCAACGTCGTGACGTACCTGCCGAAGAACGTGATCGACGGGGACCTCCAGACGGCGTGGCGGACCCCCGGGGACGGGAGCGGGGAATCCCTCACGCTCCTGTTCGACACGCCGGTCCACGTCGTCCGGATCGGGCTGATCCCGGGGTACGCGAAGACCGACCCCGAGACCGGCGTGAACCGCTTCGAGCAGAACCGGATCGTCCGCGAGGTCCGGTACCTGGTGCGAGGGACCGAGCCCACGACGCAGACGTTCAGGGCGGCACCGGTCCCCCAGTTCGTCCGCCTGGGGGTCACGACCTCGCGGGTCACGATCGAGATCGTCGAGACGTCCGAGCCTGGGGGCCTGGACTACACGGCGGTCTCCGAGATCTACGTGTACGGCCTCTCCGGATAGGCACCGCCGGCCGCCGGGGCCCTCCCGAGGCGGGCCGGTCGCCCCCTCCACGGCCACCGGGTTCCGCGCACCATGGTGGGCCGGAGGTGGAGACCCATGCGGCACAAGGCATCCGTTTCGCTCGCGATCGCGGTCCTGCTCCTCGGCCTGCTCGCACCGTCCGCCGGTGCGCACTACCGGTCCCACCGCGACCCCCGCGACACCGAGGGACTGGACGCTCCGCGGTCGAGGATCGACATCGATCGCGTCCGACTGAGGATCGACGATGGGGACGCGGTCGTGAAGATCACGACGTACGGAGCCCTCGCCGGCTGGGGACGGTTGCGCGTCGAGTTCGACTCGCGGGGTGGTCCTCGGATGGATCGCTATGCCGACGTCTGGTGGGACGAGGCGAGCGGCGGATGGCTCGAGCGAGGCCTGTTCCGTCGCGGGGGTGACCTCGTCGGCGATCTCCGCGCGCGCCGGGGAGAGGACGCCCTGCGCCTGCGGTTCCCGAAGGCCTGGCTGCGAGCGACCCGGCACATGCGTTGGCGCGTCACCGCGACGCTCCCGACGGCCGATGGCCCGCTCGTCGACGACGCTCCCGACACGGGCTGGTACGACCACTAGCTGTAGGTCCCGCCTCGACGGGGTCCTCGGGCGCCGGCGCGCCGCATCCCAAGAGGGGGCGAGGCGCCCCCGCGGTCACGCCGCGGCGGTCTCGAGCACCGGCACGATCCGGTCGAGCGCCCACCGCAGCTCGTCCTTCGTGATGCAGAGCGGCGGCGCGAGGCGGATCGTGGTCTCGTGCGTGTCCTTCGCGAGCACGCCCTCGGCCATGAGGCGCTCGCACGCGGCGCGCGCGGTGCCGGCCTCGGCCTTCAGGACGATGCCGACCCACAGCCCCTTGCCGCGGACGAGCTCGACCGTCGGGATCGCGCGATCGCGGAGCGTGCCGATCAGCCACTCCCCCAGCTCGGCCGAGTTCCGCTGGTACTCGCCGGTGTCGAGGATCTCGATGACCGTCCGGCCGATCGCGCAGGCGAGCGGGTTGCCGCCGAAGGTGCTCCCGTGCTCGCCCGGCTTGAACAGGCCGAGGACCTCGTCGTCGGCGACGACCGCCGACAGCGGCAGGATCCCGCCGCCGAGCGCCTTGCCGAGCACGTACACGTCCGGCACGACGCCCTCGTGCTCGCACGCGAAGGTCGTCCCGGTGCGTCCGAGCCCGGACTGGATCTCGTCGGCGATCAGCAGGGCGCCGCGCTCGGTGCAGAGCTCACGGGCGCGGCGGAGGTAGCCGTCGGGCGGGACGATCACGCCGGCCTCGCCCTGGATCGGCTCGACGAGGAACGCGACGACCTCGTCGTCGAACGCGGCCTCGAGCGCCGCGGCGTCGCCGTAGGGCACCGTGACGAACCCGGGCGTGAACGGGCCGAAGTCGGCCCTCGACCCAGGGTCGTCGCTGAAGCTGATGATCGTCGTCGTGCGGCCGTGGAAGTTGCCGCTCGCGACGAGGATCTTCGCGCGCCCGTCCGGCACGCCCTTCACCTTGTAGCCCCACTTCCGAGCGCTCTTGATCGCCGTCTCGACGGCCTCGGCGCCGGTGTTCATCGGCAGGGCGCGGTCCTTGCCGGCCATCTCGGCCAGGTCGCGAAGGAACGGGCCCATCTGGTCGTTGTGGAACGCTCGGCTCGTGAGCGTCAGACGCTCGAGCTGATCCCTGGCGGCCTTGACCAGGTCGGAGTGCTGGTGCCCGAAGTTCAGCGCCGAGTAGGCGGCCAGCATGTCGAGGTAGCGGTTGCCCTCGACGTCGGTCACCCACACGCCCTCGGCGCTCGAGATCACGACGGGGAGCGGGTGGTAGTTGTGCGCGCTGTAGCGGTCGACGAGGTCGATGTGCTCCTTGGTACCTGCGGGTTCGGTGGTCATCGGCGCGCTCCTTCGGTGGTCTCGACCGAGTCTACCTGCGCCGCAGGCCCCACCCGCGGCCGGTGCCGGCGCACGGTCGTGCCCACCACGAGCGCCGCCGAGATCAGCACGAGGTTCTTCGCCACGAACTCACCCTCGACCGTGAGGAGCAGCGGGTTCCCGTCCCGGAACGTGACGTCCGGGAGCACGAGGAAGGTCAGGAACGTCCCCACCATCTGCGCGAGGAAGAACAGGACGGTGAGACGCAGCAGCCGGCCGATCAGCAGGAGCACCCCGACCGTCACCTCGAACGCGCCGAGCGCCGGCACGAACCAGTCCGGGTCCACCCAGTAGACGGTGTTCGCGACCAGGTCCGAGACGGGCGACTCGTCCAGGATCTTCAGCATCCCGAACCAGACGAACACGGCGCCGAGCGAGACGCGCAGCAGCGGCACGGCCAGCCGCCGCAGGAAGGGCAGCACGACCGCGTCGACGCGGTCGATGCGCGCCCACGCGGCCCGGCGCAGACGATCGGAAGATGTGTCGGCGGATCCCATCGCGACCTCCGGAGAGCGGTTCGGTCCTCCACGCTACCCGCGCCGGCGCGAAACGGCCGAGCGCTACTTCGAGATGACGACGGGCGTACCCAGCGGCAGGTCGACGAGGGACTCCATGTCAGGGTTGTACACGCGCACACACCCGTGACTGACTTCCTGCCCGCGGTCGCTCGCGTTCGGCGTGCCGTGGACGGCCATCCGGCCCTCGCCCGGCCAGTCCGAGATGACCGGCGAGAACCCCGACAGCCCGAGCGCCATGATCCCGTACGGCTGGTTCGGGTTCGCGAACGGCACCTTCACCCAGACGTAGAACGTGCCCGTGCCGGTCGGGTACGGGTCCGTCCCGACGCCGACGCGGAACCGGTCGACGAGCTCGCCCTCGCGGTAGTGCTCGAGCGTGCGCTTCGACAGGTCGACCTCCAGGCGGTCGTGGCGCTCCTGCACGCGGACGTCCTCCCCGCGCACCCAGCCGGTCGCGCCGTTCGGACGGATCGGCAGGTACACCTCGAACCAGGCCGCGCCCCGGTCGTCCAGCTCGGCGTCGGCGATCAGCATCGGCGTGGAGCCGCCGTCCGGATGTCGGGTGTCGAACGCGTAGTCGGCGTCCTTCCGCCCGAGCCGCTTCCACATCGGCACGTACCGGAGCTTCGGGATGACGACGAAGTCACTCTCGCCGTCCACGATCGCTTGGA
>Ga0105100_10001231_pt1 | contig 15129 bp, 8 predicted proteins | sample PPLLak12cMay2015_2_FD_87033 | JGI IMG/M metagenome (GOLD analysis project Ga0105100, IMG submission 87033) | Freshwater sediment microbial communities from Prairie Pothole Lake near Jamestown, North Dakota, USA - PPLs Lake P8 Core (1) Depth... | ecosystem: Environmental > Aquatic > Freshwater >...
CCCTCAAGGGTTTTAGCCTTGATATAGAAAAGGGCGATTATGTCTTCATTACCGGTCCAAGTGGCGCCTGTAAATCAACACTTCTTTACGTTGCCGGAGGGATGATCCATCCTGATTCGGGTGATGTAAATTATAATGGAAAGAACATTTACAGCCTCAGCGGAAAAGAAAAAAATGAATACCGGAAAAAACAGGTGGGATTTGTGTTCCAGCAATTTCACCTGATGCCGTTTCTGACTGTTGAGGAAAATATCAGGCTCGCCTGTTATGATAAATTGCATAATTCAAATATTGATAAATACCTTGAACAGTGTTTATTAACTTCTTTAAGAAATAAATATCCATCTGAACTGAGTGTCGGTGAAAAGCAAAGGACAGCATTTATCAGGGCTATAATTTCTGAGCCGGCGATTTTACTCGCCGATGAACCGACAGGAAATCTCGATCCGGAGAACAGCGCAGTTTTGATGTCACTCATCGACGGTTTTCACAAAAAGGGGGGCACCGTCCTGCTGGTATCACATAATCCGGATGCATCAAAATATGCTCAGAAACGAATTGTCCTGAACCAGGGGAAAATAGCATCTAATTAGTTTTATGAACAAAATATTTTTTAACTGTAGTAGCTTTTCACCTCTGGTCCTTTTACTGATCTCATTTGCAATTATCATCCAACCTGTAAATGCCCAGTTATCACCTGAGCCAAAGGTGGGATTTATGGCAGGTCTGGCTGAAAATACTTCAGATTCAAAAGAGCCGGGATTAATATTCTACCTTTCTGGTGAATCGGAATTTACTGCCGGTTTCTCAGCAGGAGGTCAGGTATTACCGAATTTTTTAAAGGATGTAAGCATTATCCCGGACGGGGCTCATGGAAAAGGCTTCAGGGCAGATGATACACAACTGATGTCTTACTGGGCGCCGGGTAATATCTATGCTCAGCGGGGCACTCTTTCATTTTTCTGGCGTTCACACTATCCTGTCGGACCGACTCCTTTTCCGATTTTCCGCGTGGGATATGCCGACCATTCAAGCTGGGATATGGTTTGGTTGCGGATTGACTATAACGGCTCCGGATTCGATGCTTTTATAACTGATATCGGACTTTCACGAACACGGGTCTCCTGGTTCACGGATAAATTCCCGGGTCCTGACGAATGGATCCATATTGCGCTATCATGGGATGAGACCGAGGGAATCAGGTTTTATGTCAATGGAGAACTTGCTGCCAGACAATCAGTTAATAGAACAGTTTTCGACAGCGGACTTGATCAGTTCGGTCCCCATTCACGGATCATAAGTCCCTATCAGGTACAAAGTGCATACAGCTTTTCACGGGGAGGTGATATTGATGAGATCCGCATCTACGACCGGATGCTCGCTGATGGAAATATTGCTGAGCTGGCTAAAGGTAATTCCATAACATCTCTTGCACCATTGAAACGTGATCTGGCAGAACGTCGCTGGCGTGATGCATGGTGGCTCCGGCACGGTTGGAATCTGCCCAACTCACCTCCGCCTTTACTGCCCGCTCAGGAGACGAGTGTACGAAAGGTTGAGATCCATGATGCTTATGACATAAAACGCTGGTATTGGAAAGCCTGCGATGGCATACGGGAAACTACCTGGCCGGGTGTTTACAATATGTCAAGGCTCCCCGGCAGGTATGATTATTTTGTGCTTCCCGACTGGGATTGCTATTCCGGGTCGGGTCAGTCTGTCAAATTCACACTTCCTGACGAACCATGGAACCATATTGAGATCTGGGGTAAAGCATGGGGTCAAATGACTTTTGAAAATGAACACAATCCTGATTTTACCTTTGGTGTACGTACTCAAAACCAGGTCAAATCATATCATCAGCTGCCCGGGACTCGAACAGGCGGAAAAATTCGTTTCGACAACGCTCTGATCGAGGAACCGATCGGGTCATTTGAGGTGTATTATGTAACCAGGGGGATGGCTCCGGAAGGTAGTGTACATGAGGATTATGCGCTTAATAGTTTTGATGAAGGATCTGATGACAAAGCTCTCAGGGATATTACCTCTTATATCCGCGGGAGATATCCGGCTGATGAACGTGCAATGATGGTCGGTATTCCGGTGAGAGGACGTAATAAGGGCTTAAAAGCGGTGCAATCACAGAAAGATTCATATCCTTTCATCCATGTCATGATCCCTTATTCCGGCTGGCCTGATTCAGGTCTGGATGGCATTGAAATCAACTTTCCGCCACTAAATGTTTCACCTACACACAACGATCTTTTCCCTGTAAATATCAGGGTTAAGGATCCTTTATGGACCATGCGTGATATGGCCGATTTTAGTTTTTCAGTCAGGCCGGGTGATTCTCCCACTCTCTGGATTGACACCCGTGACCGCATCCTTCCTGAAGGCCGGGCTTTATATATTACAATAGCCGGGTCAGGGGCTGATCTGACTCCTGAAATGCTGAAAGGGACCATAATAAAGCTGATCTATGAGCCTTCAAAAGTTGCAGGAATTGAGCATGAGTCAGACCGCCTCACCCAGATACGGGACATTTATGGACATATTGTAGAGGAACGGCCGAACAATTCACGGCTCAACCTTTATAACAGGTTCATGGCCGATTGCAACGACCTCCTGTCAGTGAATCCTGATCATTGGCTCGGACGCGCATACTGGTATACATATACCGGGAGTAAAAAGCCGGTTTATGAAATAGCTGAGTGTCCTGACGATGTACCTGAATGGGCTTTTTTACAAATTGAGTATCTGCATCATCTGGAGCGAATTGCAAATTATTATATCGACAAACGCCAGATCGCCAATGGTGAATTCGGCGGTGGACTTTCGGATGACGGTGATCTTACAAATATGTGGCCGGGAATTGCATTTCTTGGCATAGATCCGGTCAAAATGCTCAACTCGCTGTTACTTCATATGACAGCCTATTATGATCAGGAACGGTTACCTGATGAGGCAGCTTTCCGGCAAAGAAGCTTGCCGTTATTCACTAACGGCCTCTCGACAATAACTACTGATGAATTACATGCAATGGAGGAGGGTATTCAGGTTGTTGCTCAGGCAATGCTTCTTGACTATGGAAATCCAATGCATATTGAACGGGGAATGGAAACCGCTTTGAGGATGGTTAACGATATTACCCGGGTTAACTCAGCCGGGCATCGTCATTTCCGGTCAAGATACTATGGAGGTATACGTATTGCAACAGATGATCCGTGGCAATGGTCGGTAAATCACTCTTATCACGTTCTGCAGCCATCTTACCTGACTGCTCTTTATAACGGCAACCCGCAGGTGCTGAAGATGATCACAGAACTTGCTGACGGGCTTCTTCCACATTTCAGGGACGGCAGATTAAATTCCGAGATCAATTTCTCCACCGATGAAGACAAAGATGACACCGGAAACAGAAACAAACCATGGATATTGTTTATTGCCGCTTATAACCTGACAGGTGATCCGAAATACCTTGAACCGGTTCCGCCGGGCTATTTTAACAAACGTGAATTTAATAAGGAAAAGCTTATATCAGATTACACCAACGAGATAACAAATCTTGGAGTGCGGGAGTATATAAATACGGAAGGCAGCATCTGGATCGACCGGATATCATCCTTTAATCCGGTTATCCAGCAGGACCGCCTCGGGGGTGTTGCGCTTACCCGGACAAATGTCCTGTTCCCTCAACACTTTGTCAGCTGGAAATTCAACGAACCTGCCAGTTGGCGGAGTGTGGCGGTTTTTATTCCCGGCGCCTCTTCAGAAAAAATTAAGGTCATAGCTTATAATCTTGACCGGATCACAGTAAGTTCTGAAATGACACTATGGAATATAAAACCGGGGATATGGAGGGTATGGCAAGGCATTGATACTGATGATGATCAGAAAGCTGACAGCGAAATGACCGAAACTTCAATTTATCTTGAACGCGGTGAATCACTGAAACTGACCTTTACTCCGCATAAATATACTATCGTGTCATTGGAACTTGCTGAACCTTCTGAAAAAGGTTATTGGGAATTACCGGATGCCGGGATCGGACCTGAGGATGTAATTATTTCCGGCAATGAGGTCACTGTCCGGGTTCACAGTCTTGGAGCTGTTGCTACTCCGCAAACATCGCTTGAGGTGAAAGATGCAAACGGGAAAACTGTCGGGACCACAGAAGTGCCCCCCCTCGAAGCACCACTGGACCTGAAACCACGACGGATTGATATTAGAATAACTGTCGCTGACGGCACGAATCTGCAAACCGGCAGTGTCTGCCTTGATCCGGACCGGAAGATAAAGCAAATAACCCGCAGAAATGACACGGTTTCCTGGTGATTTCCCGTTGTACCTTTGCGCCTTTGAGCCTTTGTACCGTCTTACATAGGTATAAATACCCCTCCCAAAATAGGCTTTAATCGTCTTACCCCGTATCCGGTATTGATATACTTTTGTTGTTAATCATTTAACAATAAAAACTACAGCAGAGGTTGGAAAACTACCATGAAATGCTTATGCAGGATATCAGGTTCGAAGAGGGCCTTAATGCCTGCATGAATTGCGGTGTATGTACAGCTATCTGTCCGGCCGCGGAATTCTATAACTATGATCCGAGAAAGATTGTCGATCTGGTACAAACAGGCGATAACGAGGAGATTGAAAAGCTCCTCAAATCTGAAACAATCTGGTACTGCGGCGAATGTATGTCATGCAAAACAAGATGTCCGAGGGGGAATACTCCCGCTCTTGTAGTAATGGCACTTAGAACCCTTTCCCAGAAGCTTGGGTTCTTCACAGAATCGGAAAAAGGACGGCAGCAATTTGCAATCAAGAGAACGGTGGGTGAAAACATATTCAAGTACGGATATTGTGTCGCTTCCTATGCCGTCAGCCCGGAAATGCATCTCGAACAGGGACCGATCTGGAAATATATCCTTGAAAATACCAAAGATGTGTTTGAACGGCTTGGCGGAAAGATAAATGAACTTGGCGCAGGTCCACTGAGGAAGATCCCTGATGACGCAAAGGAAGAGCTGAAGAAGATCTTTGAAGTCACCGGAGGTAAAGAGTTTTTTGATAATATAGAAAAACATTCAAAACGAAAAGCAGCTGAAATGGGACTTCAGTTCAGTAAAGAAGGAATTGATAATGAATATTTTATTGAAGTCTTCACGGCAAATAAAAAAGACCATCACATCTGATTCTGAAAATAATAATTATGAAGAGCGAAGGTAAAAAAAGGATATGGTCAGATTACCAGAAGGAGATTGCGGATGATCATTTCTTTTATGTCAGGTCGTGCATAAGGCAAAGTTTTTTCCCGGGTTCGGAGCAATTTTTTCTGCACTTTATGAGGAATATCCTGGGGAAGGATGTATTTGAGAATCCTTCGCATACAACATGTACAGGCATTGGGTATCATGGCGATGTGGTTCCGCTTGCAACAATCATGACCGTTGTAGCCCGTCATTTTGCCCTGATGAAGGAGTCAGGATATAAGAATATTGCGATCTCGTGTGTAACTTCATTCGGTATTTACACAGAGATAATTGAGACCTGGAAGCATTTTCCCGAAGAACTTGAGAAGACCAGGGAATATCTTTACAAAGCAACCGGCCGGGAATTCGATATACCTGAAAATATGGCACATGCCAGCGATATCATTTATAAGTTCAGGAATGAGATCGCCTCAAATGCAAAATATCACCTCATCAATAAAAAAACCGGAGAACCTCTTAATGTGGTTGAGCATATCGGATGCCACTATTCAAAGATGTTTCCAAAATACGGAGTGGGAGGTGCTGAATTTCCGAATGTCCTTGGCGGTATGATCGAATCATGGGGTGGTAAAGTCGTTGATTACCCTGAGAGAAGGCATTGCTGCGGATTCGGTTTCAGGCAATATCTGGTCCAGGCTAACAGGGGCTATTCAATCTCAAATACAGCCAAGAAATTCTCTTCAATGAAGCCTTTCAGGCCAGATTTTGTGCTTACCAACTGCCCGGGCTGCAATATGTTCATGGATAAGTGGCAATACACACTCAGGGAAATGCAAGGCACCGTTTATGGTGAAAATGGTGAATCAATTCCAATACTGACCTATGAGGAACTGGCCGGTTTGGTCATGGGTTACAATCCATGGGACCTTGGTCTGCAGTATCATATGGTTCAGTCGGAACCGTTGCTGAGGAAGCTTGGAATTGAATATGATCCTGAGGATAAATTTAAAACCAAAGACGGTCGGCAGATGCCGATACCTGAGAACCTGATCAATGCTTAACATGGACGAAAAAGTTGTTGTTGTCGGAGGAGGAGCTGCCGGAATGGAGGCTGCAGGACAGCTGGCGAAAGCAGGATGCAGGGTTACGCTTATTGAAAAAGAATCAATAACGGGAGGTCATGTGAAGGAGTGGTACCATCTTTTTCCCGACAGGCGCGACAGCAGTGAGGTCATAAATTATCTCGAGGATCAGATTTTACATAAAAACATAACCGTACGGAAAGATACTATGGTTGAAGGGGTGGAAAGAATGAAAGGATCATTTGTGGTTCGCACTTCAGGTGGTGATGAAATCAGGTCGGATGCAGTTGTGGTGGCAACAGGATTTGATCTTTTCAGGAGCGAGAGAAAGGAAGAATACGGTTATGGGATCTATGATAATGTCATAACATCCGCCGAACTGGAGCTGATGTTCCGTAAGAATGAAATCAGGAGACATAACGGCGAGATACCTGAAAAGATCGGTATTGTCCATTGTGTAGGGTCGCGTGATGAAAAAGTCGGTAATCTATATTGTTCCAAGCTTTGCTGTGTAACTGCCGTGAAACAGGCAATGGAAATTAAGAAGCATATTGAAAATGCCAGGGTATTTTGTTTTTATATGGATATGCGTATGGGCGGTGCACTGTATGAGGAACTTTACAGGGAGTCGCAGGAACAGTATAGCATAAATTTCATCAGGGGGAAAGTATCGGAAGTATCTGAAAACATTGATAATAAGCTGATTGTGAAGGTTGAGGATACCCTGGCGGGGAGGCCTTTGAAGATGGAACTCGATATGCTTGTACTTATGGCAGGTATGGAAATGTCGGAGGGAGGAGCCAGGATAGCCAGGGTATCAGGATTATCAACCGGTGTGAACCGTTTTTTCTCCCCGGCCGATCATCATTTCGGAAGTAACAGGAGCAACATAGAAGGAATCTTCTATGCCGGCGCCTGCACTGCTCCGCTGAATATTACAGAAACCATATCACATGCCCGCTCTGCAGTGGCTGATGTAATGGACTACCTGAAAAACGGGAAAAGCTGAAATGGGAAACTTTGGATTTGCAATATTGAAAGAAAGGCATATTGATTACGATGCAAATGACAAGAGTGTCGCTGAATATATCTATGACCATGAACCTAGTTTCAGGGTTTGTATCGAATGCGGATGCTGTTCAGCTACATGTACCACCGGTTTATTTACGAAATTCAGCCTCAGGGAACTCAATATCCTGATCAAAAGGGGAGAAAATGAGCAGGTACGTGATAATATAGTAAAGTGCATGCTCTGCGGGAAATGCACCCTTGTGTGTCCCCGTGGTGTCAATACCCGGAACGTAATTATGCTTGCGAGGGAAGCTTTTCAAAAGAATTTGAAAAATGCAGTTTGATCCTTTCATAATACCATTCAATGTCGGGCTGTACTTCATACTTTTTTATGCAGTAGCGCGAAGCGTCATATGGTTCAGAGATCTTTCCAGGCCCGATAAGCTGAGACTGCAGCGCGGTTTTTTCGGAAGGGCATTCGGACAAAGCCTGAAGGATATATTTCTTGAAAGTCTCGTTCACAGAAAAATCCTCAAATCGAATTTCCGGCTTGGATATATGCATATGAGCCTGGCCTTCGGCTGGTTTCTTCTTATCTTATTCGGGACCATCGAAGCTGACGTTTTCGGACAAAATCACCTCAATCCTCCTTATAAAGCCATATTTTTTAAATTTTTCAATCCCGATCATGGCAGAATCGGTCTTGAAGCCGCCTACTCTTTCTGGATGGATCTTCTTCTTGCATTCATTTTGTCGGGCCTGTTACTTGCAGTAATTAAAAGATTTACTTCACGTGTGGTCGGGATGAAAAAAACAACGCACCTGAAGACTCTTGACAAAGTAGCTCTGGCATCATTGTGGCTCATCTTCCCGAGCAGATTGCTTGCGGAAAGCTTCACAAGCGGCGCTTACGGAACAGGCAGTTTTCTTACCGGTTCCCTGGGTTCGGTGCTTGCTTCATTTTTACCGGCGATGGAACTTTCCTATCCTTTCTGGTGGCTTTACTCTCTTTCACTGGGTACTTTTTTTGTTCTTCTCCCGGTAACACGCTATATGCATATTCCCACTGAGCTGTTTCTGATCTTTGCAAGAAATTCAGGTATCAGAACAGGCGACAGACCAGGTGCTTTTAAAGAGATCCAGACATACTCCTGCTCATCGTGTGGCATATGCATCGATGCATGCCAGCTGAACTTTTCAGCAGGAATTTCCAATATTCAGTCAGCCTATCTTCTGAAAGGGATACGCAATGATGAAGATGTAAGTGAGATAGCGGATAACTGTCTTATGTGCGGGAGGTGCGATCAGAAATGCCCTGTGGGAATCGAGCTTACTCCTCTGAGGATGGTTATGAGAAGAGCAGGAGTGGTGGTGAAGAACGATGGGAATATCTGGAAGAGGTACTTTCCGGATCGTCAGACCCTTCCGGTTTCAAAATCAAACGGGCATCCGTTATACGACTGGCTGCCTGAACCGGAAACTGTGAAAGCTGATGTTCTCTATTTTGCAGGATGTATGACTCACCTTACACCGGCCATAAAAAAATCGATGGTTAAGATACTTGATGCTTCCGGCTTAAAATATAATTTCATGGATGAACAGGGCGGCGTCTGCTGCGGTCGTCCGTTGATGCTGGCAGGACAGGATAAGGAAGCAAGGGAACTGATCAATTATAACTCACAGATAATCTGGAAGTCAGGTGCCCACATACTTGTTACATCATGCCCGATTTGTTATAAGGTATTTAAAGAGAGCTATTATCTTGATGTGGAAGTGATGCATCATACACAGTTTATTCAGATGCTGATCAGGGAGGGTTCGCTTAAACTGAATTTCCTGCAGAAAAAGGTAACCTACCATACACCATGTGAACTTGGCAGAGGATCAGGTGTTTATGACGAACCAAAGCGAATACTGAAGCATATTGCACGACTTCAGAAGACCAATTTTGATGATGAAAATTCCCTGTGCTGTGGCGGAAGTCTGGGTAATTCGAAGATCAGCTATCAGAAAAAAAGCAAAATAGCCCGGGATGCCGCAGCTGAACTTACAAAATCTGATCCTGACATGCTTATAACAGCCTGTCCCTTATGTAAAAAAACATTTTCTTCAGCAACCGGAATAAAAGTGGCAGACATTGCTGAGATCGTCGTTGAAGCACTGGCAGTGCCGAAGTCAAAAAAAAGCCAGCCGGCCGGGGCATTTAACCGGAAAGAACCGGCAAGTATTAATTAACCTCAGATTTCATTAAACCTTCATCTTCACCGGTTTATTTTTACTTCCTGTAACCTTAGCTTTTGGTATACTGGCTGTTATTTATTTAACAATTATAAAATAATTTCCTGAACACAATGGAACGATTTTTGTTACGTTTTATAACCACACATTGAAATAATATAAAAGCAGAATAATAATATAAAAGCAGAATTATGAAAAGAACAGTTATTTTGTTGTTAATGGGTATCGCAGTTGTTGGCCTGTTATTTTCATGTAATTCAGGGTCCGGATCAGACAAACAGCATATAGGTTCAAATACTATTGTTCAGCAACCTGACGGCACTATTTCCCTCAACCTGGAAAAGGCTGACTGTTACAGCGACAAGGTTGATCCTTCAGTCAACACGGCCGAATGGAATGTTGTAGTTTCAAAATCAGGCCGGTTTAATGTCTGGATATCAAGCGCTACCAAAGATACAACTGACCTGAAATACAGTCATTCAGTACTGGTAAGTGTTCATGATACAAGAATTGAAGGAGTTCCTGAATGTGATAAAATAATCCGAAATTCATCAGAAGTATCATATCCCTATTACAAGGCTGACTCATTTATGGGTTCAATGTATATTAAGGATCCCGGAGAATATAACATACAGGTAATCAGCGAAAAAATCCTCCCGACAGAATCAAAGAGGAGTGATAAACCGAGTGCTGATATTTCAAAACTTATATCAGTTTCATTTACTCCGGTCATCAAGCGCTGATTCGATCCATTTCCTGGCATTAACAAAAGCTTTCATCCAGGGCGTTCCTTCATCATTCTTCCTTTCAGCAGGATAGTAGCCGCATTGCCATGGGAAGAATGACCGTTCAATATGGGGCATCATAACCAGATGCCGTCCGTCGTCAGAACATAAACCTGCGGCATCATAATCTGATCCGTTGGGATTTGCCGGGTAGGTATGCTTTGAAAATTTCATGGTGATATTATACCTCGCTTCAGGGTATGGCAATCTGAACCGTCCTTCACCGTGTGCGACCCAGATTCCCAGCTCCAAACCTGACATATTACCCAGCATAACCGATCTGTTATCAGGGATCTTCACAGCAAGAAATGCCGACTCAAACTTTTCTGACCTGTTATGAAGCAACTTCGGCATTTCATCATGGTGAGGGTAAATAAGGCCAAGCTCAGCCATGAGCTGGCATCCGTTACATACACCAAGTGAAAGAGTATCATCCCTTTTATAGAACTTGTCAAGAGCCATTTTTGCTTTGGGATTATATCTGAAGGCTCCTGCCCATCCTTTCGCCGATCCCAGAACATCCGAATTGGAGAATCCCCCGACAAAGACGATCATATTTATGTCCTCAAGGGTTTCCCTTCCTGATATAAGATCCGTCATATGAACATCCCTGACATCGAAGCCAGCCAGATACAGAACATAAGCCATCTCCCGGTCCCCATTAACACCTTTTTCCCTGATGATAGCCGCCCTGATACCACTCTTCCTGTTTCTTGAAGGAGATATTCCCAGAGATCTGAACGAACCGGGAAAGTCCCCCGGATTCAGCTCCAGCCCATGCTGTGAATAACTGTTATATCTTTCATCTGCGAGGTCATTGGCAGTCTGCATCCTGTCGAGAAGATAAGAGCTGCTGAACCATTTGTCACGAAGCCCGTCAATATCAAATTTCACGGAATAGTCACCATTTATTACAGTAAGTGACCTTTCATTTACAGGGTGTCCGATGGGAATAAATGATATACCATTTTTATTGAGGATATCATTTATTGAATTCAGATCCCTGACCTGAATTATTATTCCCGGATTCTGACTTAAAAGGATCTTTAATGTATCCTTTTCTTCAATTGCTGAAAGGTTTACCGTTATTCCTCCATGAAGATTTGAAAAGCACATTTCAAGAAGAGTGGTTAACATTCCGCCTGCAGAAATATCATGACCCGAGAGAATCTTATATTCAGATACCAGATCCTGTACAGTATTGAAGACCAGGGCAAAATATGCAGGATCCCTGACAACAGGAACTTCATCACCGAGCCTGTTGAGGATCTGGGCAAAGCTGCTTCCGCCAAGCTTAAATGAATCCCGGCTCATGTCAATGTAAATCAAAGTTGTATCCTGGTCATTGACCAGAACGGGTTCGACAATTTTCCTGATGTCATTTACCTCACCTGTTGCCGAAATTATCACCGTTCCCGGGGATATGACAACCTGGTCCCTGTATTTCTGAGTCATGGAAAGACTATCTTTCCCGGTCGGAATATTTATCCCCAGAGCAATAGCAAAATCGCTGGCTGCTTTTACCGCTTCGTACAATCTCGAATCCTCTCCCGGGTTTCTGCAAGGCCATGTCCAGTTTGCTGACAATGAGACACTTTTCAGCTTATCTGACAGGGGAGCCCAGATTATATTGGTAAGTGCCTCAGCTATTGAGAGAACAGAACCTGCAGCCGGATCCACCAGTCCTGCAGCAGGAGCATTACCGATCGAGATAGCCATACCAAATTTCCCCCTGTAATCAAGCGCAATGGCTCCGAGATTGTTCAGTGGCAACTGAAGGGGACCGGCGCACTGTTGTTTGGCTACCCTGCCGGTAACAGATCTGTCTGCTTTATTTGTGAGCCAGTCTTTGCAGGCAACCTCTTCTATTCGGAGGACCATTTCTGCATATTCCACAATTTTAGAAGAATCATATTCCACCTTTCTGTATGGAGAGTTTACAGTAACATCTTTCATTATTGTTCTGGGAGGATTGCCAAAAAGCGACTCCAGTTTTAGATCAACCGGCTTTTCTCCTGTTTCCGGATTGACTAGTGTAAACTGGTGATCTCCGGTGATTTCACCAATGAGATAGACCGGTGCACGTTCTCTTTCAGCTATCCTGGCCAGCAATCCGGTATCTGCTCTTTTCATAACCAGACCGATCCGTTCCTGAGATTCGTTTCCGATGATCTCCCTGGCAGAAAGGGTTGGATCGCCTACCGGAAGCTTGCTGATATCAATCCTGCCGCCGGTTGCCTCGACAAGTTCTGAGAGGCAGTTCAGATGACCTCCCGCCCCGTGGTCGTGAATGGAGATAACAGGACTTCCATCCATTTCACTCAATGCTCTTATAGCATTGTAAATCCTTTTCTGCATTTCAGGATTCGCCCGCTGTACAGCGTTAAGTTCAATGGAACTGTCAAATTCCCCTGTATCAACCGAAGATACGGCACTTCCTCCCATTCCTATCCTGTAGTTATCTCCGCCCAGGAGTACAATAATATCGCCCTTTTCAGGAATACCCTTTTCACTATCGTCTTTTTTCCCCGTACCTATCCCTCCCGCAAGCATTATTACTTTATCGTAACCGTATTGTTTCTGGTTTTCGAAATGTTCAAATGTAAAGAGTGAACCGCATATAAGCGGCTGTCCGAATTTATTACCGAAATCACTTGCGCCGTTTGATGCTTTTATAAGGATATCCAACGGCGAATGATATAACCATGGACGTTCTTTTGCAGCTTTTTCCCATGGGCGTCCCCCGTCAGGCCGTGGATAAGATGTCATATATACAGCAGTTCCTGCAACCGGAAAAGCACCTTTTCCCCCTGCGATCCGGTCCCTTATTTCACCCCCGGTCCCGGTTGATGCGCCGTTGAATGGTTCAACTGTAGTCGGAAAATTATGAGTTTCTGCTTTCAGGGCAAGAACTGATTTATAATCCTTAATCCTGAAATAGTCAGGTTTGTCCTGGGTTGCCGGGGCAAATTGTTCTATTACTGGGCCATCTATAAATGCACAGTTGTCCTTATATGCTGAGACAACCTTGTTGAAATTAGTTTTTGTGGTAAGCTTTATGAGTTCAAAAAGAGAATGCTTCTTAAGCTTTCCGTCGATGACAAATGTCCCGTTAAAGATCTTATGACGACAATGTTCTGAATTGACCTGTGAAAAACCAAATACCTCACTGTCAGTTAATTTCCTTCCAATATTCCTGCTGAGACCGTTTAGATATTCTATTTCCTCATCGCTCAGAGCCAGACCCTCTTTAATATTATATTCCCTTATGTTTTCAACGGGTATTACCGGTTCCGGAGTTTTATCGATTGTGAACAGATCCTGGTCCAGCCCGTCATAAAGTGCCTGAAGCATCGGATCCCATGATGGTTTTCCGATAACTGCCTGAAATTGTTCAATCCTTTTTATCCCCCTTATACCCATATTCTGGCTTATTTCCACAGCATTGGTGCTCCATGGTGTCACCATTTCTTTCCTGGGTCCGATAAAGGCGCCGTCCAGTTTTTCCCTGTCAGTCAGCCTGGCTTCACCAAAGAGCCATAATAGCTTCGCAATATCCTGTTCCTCACATTTTCCGGCTGTCCCGACTGCGAAAATATTCTTACTGCTGTTTTCAAAAAATAGAATCATAATATGGGAAGTAATATATTGAGATACAATTAAGTATAATTAAATGACTATCGGCAATCAATAATAATATTAATAAAAAAGATTAAAAAGGTGTTATAATGTTAATATACAAATACTTAATTATTATTCCAAATTACCCCCTTTCCCGTTTCCCCCAAGGGGGAAAAGCTTAAATTTTCGGCTCCTTCCCCCGGGGGAAGGTTGGGAAGGGGGTAAAAAACAGTTAAAGTTGTTGTCAAATTATTCTTGATTACCGAATCTCATTTATAATTAAATATTTTTTCTGAAAAATGACTTACAAATATACTCTTTGTTTGAGTTGGTTATTTTAATCCGCTTCTTTCCAGAAATGCATCAATAGTTGGCTCCCTACCCCTGAAGCTTTTGTAAAGATTCATCGGCTTATCAGTTCCTCCTTTTTCCAGAATATTCTTTCTGAATGATGCAGCTGTCTCACTGTTAAAGATTCCTGCCTCCTTAAAGTATTTAAAGGCGTCAGCATCAAGAACTTCGGCCCATTTGTAACCATAATACCCCGATGCATAACCTCCGCCGAAAATATGCCCGAAGGAACAACTTATATTAGAACCTTCAACATGTGGGAAAAATTCTGTTTTCGCCATTGCCTCCGCCTCAAATTCAGATACATTATCACTTACCGTCCTGATCAGAGTATGCCAGGCCATATCAAGGAATCCGAATCCAAGCTGCCTGTTGCAGGCATACCCCTCATTGAATGTTGCTGACAATCTTATTTTTTCTATCAGTTCGTCAGGAATGATTTCTCCTGTCCTGTAATGAACAGCCCATTGGGAGAGCCACTCTTTTTCATATGCAAAATTCTCCATGAACTGGGAGGGCAGTTCAACAAAATCACGGGCTACATTTGTTCCCGAGAGACTTTCGTAATTGCACCTGGTAAGGATGCCATGGAGTGCATGGCCAAACTCGTGAAGAAAGGTTGTCACTTCGCTGAAGGACAGGAGTGAGGGCTTAGTTTCTGTCGGGCGTGTAAAATTTGCAACTATTGAAATAAGAGGCCTGATCTCCTTCCCTGCCTCAGTTTTCTGTTCCCTGTAACTGGTCATCCAGGCTCCGCCGTTTTTGCCGGGCCTCGGAAAATAATCAATATAAAGGATCGCCAGAAATAGACCATCATCGCCGAAA
>Ga0105100_10001234_pt1 | contig 15112 bp, 13 predicted proteins | sample PPLLak12cMay2015_2_FD_87033 | JGI IMG/M metagenome (GOLD analysis project Ga0105100, IMG submission 87033) | Freshwater sediment microbial communities from Prairie Pothole Lake near Jamestown, North Dakota, USA - PPLs Lake P8 Core (1) Depth... | ecosystem: Environmental > Aquatic > Freshwater >...
GGTGCTGGCGGGATTCCTGGCATCACGCAGCGTGTATCTGCAGGAGATCGCAGTGGATACGATCGTGCGCTCTGCCAGTAGCCATGCCCTGTCGCAGGTGATCGCAGCTAAGGGGTTAGAAATCGAAGAAATGGGGATTGAGGAAGCTGCAGAGGGAATCACCCGCCTGGTGGCTTCGGAAGCCCTGGCTGAACGCAGTGAAGAGCTCACTGCAGCGGGAGTCGTGCTGGGTGTTCAGGGAGTTGCTCAGGTTGGGACTGCACTCGAAGGAGCTGAACTGGCGAGAGAAATCGGGAAGGCTGGCGTCAGTGCGATCGCTGAAGGTGCTGCTCTCATAGGCGCCGCCGAATCTGCCGGCTCTGAAGAATAGAAAAACGCTCTTCCATCACTCAATAACGATCTTTTCCCCCGGCGCCAGGATCTGGGTCTTCACTTCTGGAGCATATTCCTTGGCCAAGGAAGCGAATTCAACGGGTGGAAAAAATAGATAAGGTGGCTTGAGCAATTTCGCTCCGATTGGCGCGTAGGTGCCCCAGTGGATGGGGATAGCCACGCGTGGGTGCAGGACAGTCAAAGCATGAGCAGCCTGGCGGGGATTCAAATGCATCCGCCCAGGGGAATACCCCCACCCCCATACGGGCATCAGAGCCAGGTCGATGTGACTCGCGATGCTAGCCATACCTGGGAAGAAACGGGTATCCCCTGGAAAGTATATTGATATGCTGCCTTCAAAAATATACCCCAGGCAATCTGCCTGGGTACCCAACGGTCCGCGGCGCCGATAGTGGTCAGCGGGAGTGACGCGCACGTTCAGGCTCCCAATCGCAACCTGATCGCCCACCTGTACTTCTTCACAGTCAGTGAAACCGTGTTTGCGCAAGAACGGTGCTGCGCCGGCTGGCACAATCAAGCGCGGAATATGCTTAAGCATCCGCAACGAAGGAAAATCCAGATGGTCGTAGTGCATGTGAGAGATGAGCACTGCGTCCAGGTTTTGGTATAAACCAGGATCGACCGGGGGTGCATAGCGATATAAAAAGGTCACCTGCTTACGCAGTAATGGATCGGTCAATATACGCACGCCATCAATCTGTACCAACAGGGTTGCATGACCAATATATGTGACGTCAGGAATTTGAGCCATCGGAATCTTGTACCTATCCTTTGCCATGAGGGTCTGGTTTGGCAGAATCCCAGCTGATATTTAGCGATAAGGCGTTATGGTCTGTCAAAAAGCGTTGAACGGGGTGGCTTTTCCCCGAATCCACGACCTCGATCAAATCTGCATGCACCTGGACAACTTTATGGACCGGCTGGCGGTATAGGACATAATCTAACGGAATATTCCACTTCGCGGGTACCAGGGGAAATGGTCGGTAAGTAGATCGAGGGTCATCTGCCAAGGGGTCGACCAGATGGCCGCCGGAAATCAGATCGTCATACAAAAAAGTTGCCCTGGGGAAATTCAAGTCACCGCATACAATCAGTAATATATCTTCCGAAATAGAGTGAATTGCCTGGATTAATTGCTCTACCTGGTGGGCTTGAATTTGCACCAGGGGATTCTCGCGATGCCAGATGCCCGAGTAGTTGGCATTCATGTGCGTGTTCAGCACAACAACCTGCTGACCATCCACATCCAGGTGGACCGATAGGATGCCTTTGTACAGCGCCCAATCCGCGATGCTGAGGCTATGCCAGGTGCCTCGATCCTGATAGACCTCAAAGTGATGGCGAGATAAAGGCAAGCGCGAGAACACCGCCAGCCCTCCCTTGGGAGCATAGCGATGCCGCTCGAAGATATGGTGGGGGTAGGTGGTCAGGCCGCGCCGAACCAATGGCGCATAAGCATTCTGCTGCACCTCTTGCAAGCAGATCGCTGTGACGCTTATCCGGTCTAGCTCACGCGTCAATCGTTTTAGCCGCCCCCAACCCATGTAGAACGGAATACCAAAGGAGTTGAGAGAGAGCAGTGAGAACTCGCTCATCACTCATGCGTTCTGGTAGTTTTTCAAGCTGCAGGTAGACCTTGCACTTGATCGCGCCATCCGCGCATCACCCGGTACAGACCTTCTGCCGTTACGATTGGCTCATCACCAGGAGGTAAGATGACTGGATGTAGCACGAAGGCGTGATTCTGCGGACCGCCCAAACCTCCATGGTGGCTGACCTGATTCTCGAAACAATTCGCCTCTTGAGTTTGTGGATCATAGACCGCATTTACCAGTATATCCGGGCAATTGGCAAAACCAGCCTCACGCTTCATATGCCGCGCCGCGTTAGGTCCGAAGGGAACCAAAGGATCTTCCCCTTCAACCTTATCATAATCCAGGTAGTTGAATCCCTTCTTGCTGACCACCATGTTCCCCTGCTCTGCCGATTTCACCATGATAAAGCCGACCCCGGGATGCTTGTTAAGCCCTATCAGCAATTCTGGATACAACTCCTGGATCTGTTCAGAGGTCAGCCTCTCCTCGTTATGGGTAAAATAGATCAAGCCCGCACAACCCGAGCCGACACACACAACCTTCTTTGCTCTGGCTTTTTCATCCTCTGATTGGGGTCCCACCTCCACCAGATCCCCCTCTCGCTTGCTCCTCAGCATAGAGCGCAGGAATTTGGCAGTCCGGGTGTCTTCCTGTACGGATTCTGAAAGCAGGGCACCCATCTTATCCCAGGTCTCGTGGGTTTTCTGGGCTTCGTACACATCGCCTTTGCCTTCGATCAACGCATCCACGAGCTCTTCTAAGGACACACCGTGGGCATTCTTAAAGGTAAACCCAAGCGTCTGCCCGTGATCCGAAAGCACAATGATATGGTAAGGCCGGGGGGCAGTTTCAAGAGTCTTCTCAATCCGGCCAAAATAGCGGTCTATTTCGTACAACGCTTCAGATGACTCGGGGGAGTGCATTCCAGCAAAGTGGCTCAAGTCATCATAGCCAGCGTACAGGGCATAGATAGCTGGTACCCCGCGCAGGACATCGCTGATTAACATATAGGTTGCCAGGTCTTGCATAAAAGGTCCCATGAAACCGCGTAGGAGTGCGTAACCTGGATTACGGGCGCTGACCCGATACGGATCGTTACGCCGCTTTTGCTGCCAGGCCTGCCACCATTCCTTGATACATTCAATGATAAACCGCGAGATCAAGCGCGCCATAACATATGGGCTAAACAGGTAATAATAGAAACCTGGACCGCGCCCACGAGATCGATTTAATACCGTGCTCATGGTAAGTAAGCTCTCGGTGGCGTCCCCCGAAAACATATTACCCCGCGATGCACCCCCATCAGATAGCAAGCCGCGCCCGGTAGAGAGTTGCGCTTCCAATGCCACCGCGTCCTTTGGATTGCCAGACATTATGATGCGTTTGTTGACCCGGTCCCACCAGCGGTACGCCGGGACTTCGTTGTTATTCCCAAGCAGGATGCCGGTTTGCATGGCGCCAGTTTGGCTGGTGAAGTCCGTCTCCCAGGGGGTGATGCTGTGCGTGCCCCTGTCCAGCCAGCGTTTCATGTTTGGCATATGGCCTTTTTCAATCGCGTGACGCAGAACCTGCTCCCCCAGACCATCGATCTCCAGGAAAAGAAATCCCGGAACATCGGTGTGGATGATATCCTTATATTTTCTGCCCATGCGCTGGGTCACCATGCGATCAAAAATTTCATCTTGATCCAGCGATAGAATGCCACCCACAACAGCATTAACCACGGTCAACCAGATTGTGATCCAGATCCCTGTTACCCAGCTATCGATAGAGACTCCGGGGATCCAGTTGACCACCACATATACCGCGATTCCATTCAAGACAAATGTCAATATGGGATACAGTATCGGTGGTAACCAGGAAAAGAACTCAATAAATACGAACCAGAAGGCTGCCTGGGCAATGCTGTAGGCAAATGCTGCTACGAGGGCAGCCCTTAACGAGTCCACCTGAACGCCAGATAATAAAAACTGCAAAAGGAACAATGTGATGCCATGAATGATCAGGTTGGAGATAAGCTGCACGACACGCGCACGGGAAATCTTCATCTAAGCCTCACTTTATTGCTAAGTTTATTATTGCACCATTTGGTTTTCTTGCTTATTCCTTCTTCTTAAGCGCATCTTCCAACGCTTCTAAAACCTCAGTTGGCAGGCTTGTCTGATAAACGGTACCCTGGAAGGGACGCAAGATCGCAATGACTGTTCCCGGGTGGTCACTTTTGCCGATCACAAACAGGGCTGAAGAGCCAGGTTCCAGGGCTTCAGTAACCTCTCTGACAAACTTTTGATCCACGCCAAGGTCCATGGTCTTACCAACCAGTGCGCCTCCCAATGCTCCTATTGCCAGTCCAGCCAACGGGAAGAACACGCTAGCCAGCATCAGACCAAGGATGCCGCCGCCAACTGCACCCCACTTGACGCCGGTATCCATCTGATTCTTGATCTCGACCTTTCCAGACTCCTGCTTGACGATGACCGCAGCATCATCAATCTTTAGTTGCCCACTGCGCTCCGCTCTCTTGAGGGCTTCAAAAGCATCTACAGCTTGGGTCGTGTCATTAAAAGTTAATACAACCAGATTAGACATTTAGACCTCCTTGATAATAATTGATCCAGAGTTGACTAAGAACCTGATCAAAGTAATGTAAACCGTATTATAAACAATGATCTTGTCAGATCACTTTCATGCATCATAAGGTTTTTTCTTGCCAATGCTGCTCGAATTTGGCTATCCGGCTCTGGATATGTTTGGCGCGTGGATCAGCTACTGACCGCTTCTGCTCCACCAATTGCATCGCTTCCTCTGCGGTCGATCCCATGCCGATGAGCACACAACAAGCCATTACCACACTGCGATGTACACCATACCGGCAGTGCACCAGAACCCGATACCCTTCCTGAATGATCGGCAAAGCAGCATCGACACCGCGTTGCAAAGTCGATATCGGCATAGGCACCAGTGGATTATCAATCGTTGGCAACCATAAAAGCTGCATGGGAGGATGTCCCAGCGACTTAGAAGGTTTGGTCCAGTGCATCGACAGGATCAAGCGCACGTTCAGAGAATGGATCTCTTCGGCATGATCCCCGCGCGGCCATGCAGAGATGTACAGATAATCCGTGATGGGTGATACATCCAGTGTGGATTTGCCAATCAAGGTTTGCTTACTCAACTTTAACAATCAGAATTCTATAAGGGTTATACCTTAACAGTATGCAATCATCGTGTGATGTAAAGATGGAAAGTTAATGATTGCCGTTAATAGCTGCTCCAGGGGTTTATCATCGTGAATAGTAGAGATAAACACCTATTATAACAATCTTCGTCCATTCTGCGTAATAACAACCAGCTCATGATTCCAACCCAACAGGCTGCTAAATATTTGTCCTGATCCAAAAGGCTTGGGATAGACAACAAACATCGAAGAGATAGATCAGCAAGGCGTAATGCCCTACAATAGCATTAACCAATTTATCAACAAAATTGTCACCTTGTTTGGTTCGAGGGTTATAATATGTAAATATTCCTTGTACAGCTTTACATTCCCATTTGCAAACAAAGATAGCCGCATCCATGCAGACCGGGTTTCAACCATATCAAGAAAGACGCCCACCAGGGCTGATAACGCGTTTCTTTGAGACTTCAGCCCAGCTGATAGGTCTGGCGTTGGGAGGCGGACTGGATTTTGTAAGGCAGAAAAAGGAAACGGACGAGCACCGCACACTGGACATATTTCTCCTGCGAATTTTCCTGGCACTTGCCTGGCCGTTTTTAGATAAAAAGATTGTAAAACTGCCCTTCTCAGCCCAGTTCAGGTTGAGGATGGAAAAGCTGGGGCCAACTTATATTAAGCTCGGCCAGATCCTCAGCCTGCGCGAAGACTTACTCCCTAAAGCCATCACGGATGAGCTGAAAATGCTGCTGGATAAGCTTCCAGCCGTCTCGTACGAGCGGTTTAAGGAACTAATTGTCGAAAGCCTTGATCTTCCGCTCAACACCATGTACCGCTGGATAGATCCTCTTCCACTGGGATCAGCCTCCCTGGCTCAGACCCACCGGGCACGCATTGTCACCAACGAGAAGGTGGTCATCAAGGTGCTTAAACCAGGGGTTCGCACGCTCATAGAGCGCGATACCCGACTGCTGGGCTTCTTCGGGAGGTTTTTGCAGATCTTTCTGGCGCGTTACCAACCTGCCAGAATTATCAATGAGTTCTGTGCATACACCTTGCGAGAAGTAGATTTACGCTTTGAGGCCGATAACGCAGAAACTTTTGCCGCATACTTCAAGGATGAGCCTGAAGTTCGTTTTCCCCGCATTTATCGCCAGTATAGCTCTCGGGACGTCCTGTGTATGGAGTTTTTTAACGGTATCAAGCCCGACCAAAACGCTCTCAAGAAACTGACTGCCGACCAACGCCGGCAGGCGATTGACCTGGGGATCGGTGCCATCGTGAGAATGATTTATCGCGATGGATTCTTCCATGCTGATCTGCATCCGGCAAATTTGATGATTTTCAAAAACCCTCGTACCAAAGAGATCAGTGTCGGTTTCATTGACCTGGGTATGGTGGGCAGGTTCACCCGCGATATGCGTAAGCGCCTGTTCTACTACTTCTACTCTTTGGTCACCGGCGACCCCGACAGCGCAGCACGTTATCTTACTTCCCTGACCATGCCTGGGAAGGGGGCAGACATCGAAGGGTTCCGCCGTGCCGCATCCGACCTTTACACCCGCTGGTTGACAACGCCGAATTTCAAAGATTTTTCCCTCGCCCAGGTTATCTTGCAGTCTATTCTCCTGGCAGGCCATTACCACATCCAATACCCCGGCGAGATCATCCTGATGGTCAAAGCCCTGGTAACCATCGAAGGAGTTGGGTTTATCTTTGACCCTGAGATGGATATTCCCACCGCGGCACGAAAACATGTGCGTTTCATCTTAATGCAAGAATTCAATCCTTTGACCATGATCCGAGAAAGCGCTCTCATCTTGCCCGAAATGATGGATGTGCTCCGTAAAAGCCCCTTGATCCTGGCTGAGGGGATCAAAGCGTTGGAGACAAATCTAAAAAGGTCCCCTTCAGGGCCATTGAACGGGATCCGCGGCACCCTGCTGGCTGGATTCTGCCTGTTTGCAGGAGCTTTGCTGCTCGCCTTCAATGGCCCGTGGTTCGCATGGGCTGCATTATTCATCATAGCAATTATCCTGGCATTACGATCTTAATCGTCATACAGTAATTCGGATCCATTGGTAACCAACCGATGGAGAGTCTTTTTATTTTTTCGATGGTAGCGTACCATAAGGGCGAAAGTGATCACGTGCCAAGAATCAAGCTTAATAATGTAGATCTTGCCTGGCTCCGAATGGAGAATCCAACCAACCCGATGATGATCACGGTGGTCTTACATTTTAACGGTTATGTAAATTACGACCAGTTGATCTCGACTTTACAGGTTCACCTCTCACCTTACCGCCGCTTCCGGCAGCGGATTGTTCGCCCAATCTGGATGTTCAACCGGCCATATTGGGAAGATGCCCCCAACTTCCGTGTTGTCGATCAGGTAGAACGCCTGGATCTCCAATCTCCAGTCAATGAGGCAGTTCTGCAGGAATTGGTCAACACAAAAATGAGCACGCTACTGGATTTTGCCCACCCGCTCTGGAAAGTTACCCTGATTGATAATTATCCCGGCGAGAGCATCATCATCGCTCGCATGCATCACTGCATCGCAGATGGCATCTCTTTGATGCAAGTATTATTACAAATGACCCAGACTGCCGACGGGGAACCTGCATTTCAGTCTACTTTTGAAAATTCAAATGGAGTGAATCATCCAGCTAACCGAGCACCGGCAATTACCAGAATTGTGCCCCAAGTAGAAAATCATCGCGGATCTCAAAATGGAAACTCATCTAAATCAGCCAGCCAACAGATTACCAAATCCGGCCAGGGATCTGCTTTTCGATACCCTACGGTCACCGAGATAATTTTAGCATCGGCAAAGATTATTTTTCGCTCTCCCGATCCTCCAACAATCCTCAAAGGTCAGCTGGGAAACACGAAGAATGCTGTCTGGTCTGAGACCTTTAGCGTAACGGAATTAAAAGAAATCGCCCAATACAACAGATCTACCATAAATGATGTGCTGTTGGCAATCACGACGGGGGCAATCCGGCGCTATATGGATCTGCATAATGATCACCGCAAGCGGAATATTCGCGCCTTTGTCATGGTGAACCTGCGCGGACGTTCTATCGACGAAGAGCTCGGTAATAAATTTGGTCTGGTCTTCCTGGGTTTGCCAATCGGCTTTGAACAGCCCACAGAGCGCCTCGCAAAAATCAAGCAAGGCATGGATGGGTTGAAAGCATCTGCTGAATATGCTGCATCTTACTTAATTCTCAAATTTTTAGGGCAGATGCCTGAGTGGATCGAGCACCTGGCAACCAGGATCCTGGATACAAAAGGTACCGTTGTGGCGACGAATGTCCCTGGGCCGCGCCACCCGATATATTTGGCAGATGCGCCGATTAGCTCGATCAGAGCCTGGGTGCCTCAATCGGGGCGGATTGGGGTTGGATTAAGTTTTGTAAGCTATAACAACCGGATGGGTGTCGGATTGAACGCAGATGCCGGTTTGATACCAGACCCGGAGAAATTCCTCGAGCTCTTTGATGAAGAGTTTAGGTCCCTTCAAGCCGGTGTATCTGCCAGCACCCCAGATGTTTGATGACAGATCCGATTGGATAAAACAGCCCTTGACGCCTGATCATCGCAGTGCTATACTTTTTACGACGCAGTGCGTCATAAATCGATTTTCAATTATCTGATCCTACTCACAAATTAATTCGACGGAGGAATACAATGCCCACCAAACCAAAAACCGAAGAAGCTGTGGAAGAACCGAAAGACAAGAATGAAGCTTCATTAACGGAGATGCTCCGGCGAGTGATGCTTGCAACCGTAGGTGCTGTCGCGATTGCTCAGGAAGAAATCGAGGCTTTTGTGAACCGCCTGGTCGAGCGGGGTGAAATCGCCGAACAAGACGGGAAAAAGCTCGTCACCGAGATGAAGGAGAAGCGAAAGAGCAAGACCGCCAAGGTCGAGGACGAGGTCAGCAAGAATCTTGAGGGTGTTCTCAAGCGGATGAACATCCCCTCCAAAGCCGATGTCGATGCCCTTAGCCAAAAAATCTCTACTTTATCAAAGAAGATCGATGATCTGAAAAAGGCTGAGTAGCACAAACCCTGGTATGACTGGATATTTCCCCAGTTATTAAATTGGCTCATGAATCAGCCAGACCCATCCAGCAATATTGGGTGGGTCTGGGCATTTAAAATATCCCTTGTCGTAGGCAGATGAGAGAATTAATTTACGCTCGCATAGCCGGCATACTTACCCTCACAGTTGTGCCACTGCCCGGCTGGCTTTTGATTTCAATTGCCCCACCCTGCCCCTCTACCAGAGCCTTGGCAATCGGCAGACCTAAACCATAGCCTGGAACAGACGGATCCACATCACCACGGTAGAAACGGTCAAAGAGATGGGCAAGCTTATCCGCAGTAAACCCTGGCCCTGCATCCTGAACAGAGATAATCACTTGGGAATCCACCAGATCGGCGTCAACCCGGATCACTCCCTGAGTATGCTTTATGGCATTATCCAGCAAAATCAGCAGTACTTGTTTGAGCGCATCTTTATCACCTAAGATAGTTAGATCCTGAACTGTCTCGATAATCTCGCGTTGCTGGTCCAGATGGCGTGCCTGGTTACAGGCGTCTGCCACCACACCACGGATCGGAACCGGTTCCTGGATGAGTCCGCGGCCCGCGTCTGCCCGCGCCAGCACTAGCAAATCGTTCACTAACCGGATCAAGCGATCGCTCTCATAGACCAGGTCGTCCAGGACATCGCTATGTTCTTCAGGGGGGAGAGGCGGGTTACGGCGCAACAACGCCAGGTTGCCGCGCACTGTTGTCAGCGGTGTGCGTAGCTCGTGCGAGACATCTGTCACGAAATCTCTCTGCATCCTTAACCCCTGGCTTACCTGCTGATAAGATTCTTGCAAGCGCGAGAGCATAGAGTTAAAAGTCATCGCCAGCTGACCAATTTCGTCGTTTGGTCCGGCATAATTTACTCGCCGAGAAAAATCTCGCTCGTTGGCAATCTCTTGGGCTGTCTGGGTGATCCGATGGATGGGACGTAATGTAACCCCTGAAAGTACCCAGCCTATACCAAATGCAGTGAGAATGGTCAGCAGGCTGGCGACGATCAGCGTTGTCCTGAGAACTACCAGGGAGCCATCTCGCTCTGTCAGCGGGCGGGCTATCTGAACAATCGAAATCACCTCATCGTGGGCAATTACCGGTATGTTATAGATCAATAGCCTGCCAGTCTCACCAAAGGCGGTTTCCCACCATTCGTTTTGACTTTGCAATTCCACCAGCCCGGTGCTGCTCAGCGGCAGCGCATCTTCATTCATACCGAACGGGCTGGCTATGAGTGTCCCGTCAGTACTTACGACACGCACGATCTCGCGTTCTCGCAACCCCTGAAATGCCTGGTCATTGGAAAAATTCTCAAACGTCATCGGGGGCGGGCGGTCTTGCTCGCGTTCGGGCGGCGCTGGGTGGAGATAACGCCATAACACAGAAGTTGCAAAAACCTCACCGCTTTGCCTCAAGTCACTTTTTATGGAATCGAGGGTGGATTGCGCCTGGCTGGTATATAAAACAATGCTTAGCAAAACCAGTGTCAGTGCCAGGATAGCGGTATATAGCAGGGTAAGACGAAGACGGATGGACATTACTCCTCTTTTAGTACATAGCCTACCCCGCGCACAGTATGTATGAGGCGCGGACGACCATTAGCTTCGAGCTTTTTTCTCAGGTAGCCGATATAAACCTCCAGGACATTATCATCTCCCCCAAAATCGTAACCCCAAACTTCATTCAATATTTGAGTGCGCTCCAAAACATGGCGTGGATGGCGCAGGAGCAAATGCAAAAGGTTGAACTCCGTCACAGTGAGCGACAACAGATCATCACCGCGATGCGCTTCGCGTGTGACCGGATCAAGCCTGATATCTAAGTAGGTTACAGATTGGTTTTCCGGCTTTGTCTCCATCCTGCGAAGCATTGCATGGACCCGCGCAACCAGCTCAGCCGGGGCAAACGGCTTGATCAGGTAATCATCGGCCCCGTTCTCCAGGCCGTCCACTCGATTCTCGATTGCGTCGCGTGCAGTCAGCATCAAGACAAATGTCTGGTTCCCTTCATCACGCAACCTGCGGATCATTTCCAGCCCATCCATCTTGGGCATCATCCAATCCAGAATGATCATGTCTGGATGGTGAGTGTGGACAATCGCCAGTGCTTCCAGGCCATTTGTTGCAGTAAGCACAGTTAAATTTTCATACATCAGCGTGCGCTGAAGCATCTTGAGCAATTTCAGGTCATCATCAACAACAAGCACAGTGGGCATTTCTCACATCCCAAATGGATATTACCACACTGTCAACTATATGCCATATAACTGAGAAATCGCTGTGAAAACTCACCCAGATCGCAATTCTCAGTGTTTTCACAGCTTTTTCTTGGCTTTCTCACAGGATGAGATTCTAAAATGACCTTGGTAACGATGTGATTTGCTCATTCACTTAAGGCATGTTTCGTACCCATACCAATCTGGAGGTGAAAGATGAAGAAAAAAGGCTTGTTGATTTCCGCTCTCATGATCGTGATCCTGGTTGCTGGAGGGCTTGGATACCGTGCCTGGGCAAGCAGCCAGGATTCTGATTCAAGCGAAATTCAAACGACGACAGTGTCACGCGGCGAGCTTGTTTCTACCCTGGGCTCATCTGGAAACACGCGTACGGGTCAGAGTGCAACCATTACCTGGGAAACTTCTGGAAAAGTCGGCAAAATAACACTTGAGCAAGGGGATACTGTCACCGAGGACCAAGTATTAGCAGCACTGGACCAGAACACCCTGTCAAACGAGATGATCAAGGCAAAGCAAGATTTGATCACTGCCCAACAAGAGCTGGACGACTTATTAAACTCAAAGCTTCAGCAAGCGCAGGCTTTGCAAGCGGTTGAGGATGCGCAAAAAGCTCTCGATAGCCTGAAACAAACGTCTGCAGAAGAGAGCAGTCAGGCTCAACTGGCCCTGGCAAACGCCCAGGATGCTCTGAAAGATGCCCAGCGCACCCGAAATGCAATGAATTACCCACACTCTTCTGACGAGCTGACAAGTGAAAAAGCAGAAACCGATTACCTGCTTGCCAAACAGGCAAATAAAGAGGCTTTGCAAGAGTACAGAAAATACGAGAAGAAAAATCTCACCAACGACAAGCGCGTGCGCGCCCTCAACAACCTGATAACCACCCGAGAAAAGATGGAAACAACCTTTGCAACCTATAACTGGTATCTGCAAAACTATTCTGATATTGAAATTGCCCAGGCGGATGGCGAGCTGGCAGTTGCCCAGGCAAACCTTGATATTGCTCAAGCTGAGTGGGAGAGCGTCAAGGAAGGCACCAGCCAGGCTAGCATTGCCCTGGCAGAAGCTACCCTGGCAGATGCGCAACGTGAGTGGGAGCGTGTCAAGGATGGTCCCAACCCAGAGGATATTGCTGCTGCCCAAGCAGCTGTCGATGCTGCCCAGGCAATTTTAGACAACGCAGAGCTGCTGGCGCCTTTCGGTGGAACGATCACGGAAGTTGACTTAAAAACCGGCGACCTGGTGAGCTCCGGCGAGTCCGCCTTCCGCATTGATGATCTGGCTACGATCTATATTGATCTGCAGATCTCTGAAGTAGACCTTGCCAGCCTGGAAGTCGGACAGCAAGCAGTGATTGAATTTGACGCTATCGCCGACAAGGAATATATCGGGGAAGTGACTGAGATCGGCATGATTGGCAACGTTTCGCAGGGTGTAGTCAATTACCCGGTAACCGTGCAGGTCATGGATACCGACCAAAATATCCGGCCTGGCATGACGGCTTCTGTAACCATCATCATTGATCAGGTTGAAGATGCCCTGCTTGTGCCAAACAAGGCCATTCGCACCAGCGGCGGGCAGCAATATGTAACGGTCATGTTCGAGGGACAGCAGATCAACGTCCCGGTCACGGTTGGTCTGGTGGGCGACTCGATGAGCGAGATCACCAATGATCAGCTTCTGGAAGGCGATGCAGTGGTAGTCAATGGTAGCACTACCTCGGCGACTGCCTCTAGCAATACCGGAGACAGGATGTTTATGATGGAAGGAATGGGCGGACCTCCTGCTGGCATGCCGTAAGTGCATGCCATATTTTCATCGCTAAATACACATTTTATAAGGAGACACTATGAAAACCACATTATTGATTATTGGGAAGTTCATTCTGCTAGTACTGGTTGCCGCTGGTAGCTTCTACGGTGGGATGGCGTACCAGACCAATCAGGCCAGCCAAGTAAGACAAGAGTTTATGGGTGCTCGAGGAATGGAGGATGAAGGCCAATTTCCCGACCAAATGCCCCTCATGGGCGGGCAATTCCAGCAAGACGGCTGAGGTAGTCCAGGGCGCGGCGCGGCTGGTCAGGTGAAGAGCATTGAAGGAAATGTGGTGACAATCAGCACAGCCCAGGATATCACCACAGTGAATTTATCTCAGGATACTCAAATTGAGATGACTGTGAGCGGAGAGATCGCCGATCTTCAAACCGGTATGCGGGTGATGGTAATCGGCGAGACGGATGGCGACGGAGTCGTCAATGCCAGCCAGATCACCGTCTTGAGCGGGAATCAATCCGGATTGCCTTTCGGCGAACAAGCGCCTGATCTACCCGAGACAGGAACGGAGCCATAAGATGATCGAAGTACGCGATCTGACAAAAATCTACCGTCTGGGCAGTGTTGAAGTGCCAGCTTTGCAAGGCGTTTCGTTTCGCATCGAGCGCGGTGAAGTGGTTGCCATCATGGGAGCCTCCGGATCAGGAAAAAGCACATTGATGAACGTGTTGGGCTGCTTGGACCTGCCCACCCGCGGTGAATATCTCCTGGATGGCAGGAGTATCGCTGGCATGAGCGAAGATGAATTAGCAACCATTCGTAACCAGAAGATTGGCTTCGTCTTCCAGCAATTCAACTTGCTGCCGCGCATGACCGTCCGCAGGAATGCCGAGCTGCCGCTGATGTATAACGGTGGAAAACCGGAGCAGGAAATTCACCAGCGCTCAGAGGACATCCTCAAAGCTGTAGGTCTTGGAGACCGGATGAACCACCGGCCTACAGAACTCTCTGGCGGACAGCAGCAACGTGTAGCAATCGCCCGGGCGCTGATTAATGATCCGGTCTTACTACTGGCAGACGAGCCCACCGGCAACCTGGACTCCCACACCGGCTCAGAGATCATACACCTACTGCTCGGCTTGAACAAAGAGCAAGGACTGACCCTGTTGATCGTTACCCACGACCCTGAGATTGCCTCGCATGCTCAGCGCGTGATCCGCCTGCGGGATGGCTTGATTGAAGGCGGATAAAGAAAAGGAAATCGCCATGAGACTTTATCGTTTATTCATTGAAGCACTCGAAAGTTTGAACGCCAATAAGCTGCGCTCGATGTTGACCGTGCTCGGGATTGTGATCGGCGTGGCAGCAGTCATCGCCATGCTATCGATTGGGCGCGGGGCACAGGCATCGATTACCTCCCAGATCGAGAGCATGGGCACCAACCTGATCTATGTCTCACCTGGCAGCACCAGCCAGGGTGGCGTGCAGAGCGCAGCTGGTTCAGCCGGTACACTGACCCTTGACGATGCCGAAGCCCTGGAGAGCGTTGCGAATGTCGAGGCGGTTGCATCAACCACCAACAGCTTTGTGCAGGCAGTTTACCAGAGCCAGAATACCAACACGCGCGTGATGGGCGTCACGCCTGGCTATCAGACTGTGGGCTCGTTGACCCTGGAGGATGGCGAGTTCATCACCGAGGACCAGCAAAACGCCCGTTCTCTGGTGGTAGTGTTGGGCAGCTCGGTAGCGGAAAATCTGTTTGGGAGCACTGCCGGGGTGGTTGGGCTGAAGGTGCGCCTGAATGGGCAGCCCTACAAAGTAATTGGCGTGCTAGAGAGTA
>Ga0105100_10001236_pt1 | contig 15102 bp, 10 predicted proteins | sample PPLLak12cMay2015_2_FD_87033 | JGI IMG/M metagenome (GOLD analysis project Ga0105100, IMG submission 87033) | Freshwater sediment microbial communities from Prairie Pothole Lake near Jamestown, North Dakota, USA - PPLs Lake P8 Core (1) Depth... | ecosystem: Environmental > Aquatic > Freshwater >...
AGCGCCGCGAGGAATCTTTATCTCCAACCGCCGTCCATCCACTTCAATCCGCCGTGTGGTTCCGTGGAATGCTTCTGCCAGGCTGACCTCAACCTCGTGCTGCACAGCCGCGGGCCTGAACTGAGATGCCGGTCTCGATCTGCCGCGCATGCCTGGTTCATAACTGGGCATCCCACCCATCCCGCCGAAAATCCGCCGGAAAAACTCAGAAAAATCACCCAACCCGCCGCTGGAACCGAAGAGATCATCCAGGTTCCCCACATCAACCCGCACATTGCCTCCCCCCGGAGAGGTGGCGAACCAATCTTCCCAATTGAAACCGCCAGACGAGCCGCCGCGCTGCTGCCAATGGTTATACGACTCTCCTAGCTGGTCGTAGCGGGCGCGTTTCTGGGAATCTCCCAAAACCTGGTAAGCCTCATTGATTTCCTTAAATTTCTCTTCCGACTGCTGATTATTCGGATTATGGTCAGGGTGATATTGCAGAGCCAGCTTGCGATACGCTCTTTTAATATCTTCTTCTTTTGCCGTTCGATCTACGCCTAAGATTTTGTAATAATCTTTATATTCCATATAATTTATCGTTTTCCCGTTATTGGGTGGTTAACTATCAATGCAAATCGTTTCTACCGGTATATTCATTGTATGCGCGTCAGGGGCGCAAAGTCAAGCGTCTACGACGTGTTTTTACACAACTCTTATTCATTTTGTGAGTTCAGATCAGGTTAATCCATGCTATGATTAGTTCATGCCATCTGCCAATGAGCGTATTTTGCTTGTTGAGAGTAACCCCAAGACCAGTGACCTGATCGCCCGGCAAACGCTGCGCCCATTGGGCTATCGGGTTGAGGTTGTGCGGGTTGCGGGCGATGCGATTCAGCAGGCAGTCAACTATTCTCCCGACATCATCATCGCTAACCTGAACCTGCCTGGCTTGAGCGGAAAAGACCTTCTAGTAGCTTTATCCTCTCAAGGGCTGGATATCCCGGTGATCGTTATCTCCGAGAGAGGCGCAGAAAATGACCTGATCCAGGCATTCCGGCTTGGGGCTGCTGATTACCTGAGTTCGCCAATCCGAGAAGCCGAGGTGGTTGCTGCAGTCGAGAGAGTGCTGGTGCAGGTACGCGCCCGCCGGGAACGGGAACAATTAGCTCAGCAGCTTCACCAAATCAACAATGAGCTGCAACAGCGCGTGCGCGAGCTGACTACGATCTACTCCATTGGCAAGGCTGTCACTTCGATCACTGACCAACAGACCTTGTTTGATAAGATTGTTGAGGGGGCAGTCTATATCTCGGAGGCAGATAGCGGCTGGTTACTTTTGCGCCAGGAGAAAAGCAAGACCTTTCTGCTCTGTGCGCAGCGCAAGCTGCCCGCCTCGATCGCTGGTAGGATGAACCAGCCCTGGGATGACGGGATTAGCTCGCTGGTGGCGCTCTCCGGCGAGCCCATGTCCATTCACGGCGAGCCCCTGAAGCGCTTTAAGATATCCCAACTGGCCCAATCTTTGCTGGTGATACCCGTCAAGGTCAGGAAGGAAGTGATCGGGTTGCTGATTGTAGCCCGCAAGACTCCCAAACCCTTTGGCCCCGGCATCCAGGCTCTATTGGAAGCGGTCGCAGACTATGCCTCAATCTCATTGGTAAATGCCAGACTTTTTCAGGCACTGGAGGAGAGAGCGCGCACCTACCAGCAATCCGCTGAGACCGCCCGGGCTAAAATGCGTGACAAGGAAGAAGCTCTTCTAAAATCTTACCTGGAGATGCAATCTCCTCTCCGTAAAGCCACAGAAACCATCCAGGCTCTCCTGATCGGCGAAGATAGCCGCCTGAACGCCACCCAAAAAGCTCTCCTCAGGTCCACAAAAGACAATATCGCCGCTGCGTTGCAAACCCTGGAACAATCAACCCAGAAGAATTCCTGAGTCACAGACATCGCCTTAATCAATATATGTCACACGAACAGATCTTTCTTATCCTGTCAGACTCGCATATCAGTAATCTGCTGGAACACACCATCCTTTCACCAGAGGGTTACCAGACTACCCAGATCAGGGACCGCAATACTTTAGACCTGCTGCTCCAAGGGCGGCTGCCAGATTTGATCATCTTAGGAGATCAAGTTCCTGAAGGCAACGGAGTGGAGTTGGCTGCCAGCCTGTTGGAGCAGTATCCCCACCTGCCAATCTTGCTGGCTTCCGACCCATACTCAGACAGCTTGCTCCTACAAGCCATTCGGGTAGGGATTTATGATTATATATACCCTCCGTTCGAAGCATCTCTTGTAATTCAATCCATCAACCTTGCTCTTGAACGACAAAAACGCTATGCCGGCTGGCTTGAAAAGACCGGCGCTGAAACCACTGGTTTCCTTAAAAAACGCCTGGAAGGACTGGAGGCGCTGCAGCGCATCGGGCGCAAAGTGACCTCTTCTTTGGATCTGGATAGTGTTCTTGCAGCCGTGGTTGATTTTGCCGTTGAGCTCACCGGAGCTGAAGAGGGCAGCCTGCTGCTGGTGGATGAGACCAGTGGTGAGCTATACATGCGCGCCGCGCGCAATTTCAAGGAAGATTTTGTCCATACCTTTCGAGTGCCGATCAAAGACACATTGCCGGGGGAGGTGCTGCGCAGCGGGCAACCCCTCCTGCTCAACACGGCTACACCCAAGAAAATTAAAACATCCTATCTGGTGCACACCCTGATGTATGTTCCCCTGCAAGTGGCTGGGCGGGTCATCGGCGTATTGGGGATTGATAACCGGCGGAGCGGGCATTCATTTTCAAGCTACCATTTGGACCTGGTGACTGCCCTGGCAGATTACGCCGCAATTGCCGTTGAAAATGCCCGGCTATATGCGAATACTGAGGTCGAACGCAACAAGTATGAAGCACTGTTGAGAGACATCCAGGATGGAGTCATCGTCATCGACCAGGATGGGCGGCTGATGATGATGAATTCATCCGCGCGTGCGTCATTCGACGTGAACGAAACCGATCTAAGCGGCAAGCTGTACCAGGAGGCTATTCGCCATCCAGATTTACTCGAAATCCTCAGCCAGGACGATGAATTACACCCTTACCGGGGTGAAATTAGCTTGGAAGACGGCCGCGTGCTCAGCGCCCAGGTCACCCCCATCCCTGAGCTTGGTCGGGCGGTCATCATGCAAGACATCACTTACCTCAAGGAATTGGATCGCATCAAAAGCGATTTTGTCAGCACCGTGTCCCACGATCTGCGCTCTCCGCTCACTGCTATCCTGGGATACATCGAGTTGCTTGGTCGCGCCGGAACTCTGAATGCCCAACAAAAAGAGTTCATCCTGCGCATTCAAGCCAGTGTTCAGAACATCACTTCGCTGATCAATGACTTGCTCGAGCTTGGACGGATTGAAGCAGGGTTCGATGCCCGGAAAGAAATTGTTCCACTCTCAGCCCTCATCCGCTACACTGTAGATAGTATGCAGAGCCAGGCTTCAAGCAAAGAACTAGCCCTGAAGGAAAAACTACCCCAAAGCCAGCTGCATGTCCTGGGCAATCCGGTTCGCCTGCGCCAGATGCTATCGAACCTGATCAGCAATGCGATACAATTCACTCCCCAGGGGGGTAGCGTCCAGGTAGAGGCGCATGTTGAAGACGACCAGGTCATCCTGCAAATCATGGATGATGGGATTGGCATTCCGAGCGTAGACCAACCGTATATCTTCGATAAGTTTTACCGGGGGAGCAACGTGCCGATAGACAGCAATGGAGCAGGCTTAGGGTTAGCCATCGTAAAATCAATCGTGGAAAACCATCGTGGGCGAATTTGGGTCGAGTCGGTTACCGGTCAGGGTTCAAATTTCACCGTTGTTTTGCCAATCGTAGAGCAAGAGCTGTAATTTCTTCCTTAAAATCGCCTCCGCCGGGGCGGTGAGGGTATTGCCCGGCGGAGGCTTTCGCCAAAGGAGGAAACAGCGATGAGCATCTGGAGATGCGGTCGAAATGTTTTTTTCCTGCTCTTATGATACAGGAGAAAGCCCTTCTCGGTTATTGTCGAAGGTCACCTGTTCCACGTGATATTTCTCACAAGTTGTAATGACAATATGCTGTCATAACTGTTACGCCTGTTATTACAGGTGGGCTGGGAAGTTACGCCCCAGCAAGTGCGAAACTACAGCCCACCATTTACTAGCGCCGGTCACGCCAGCGCAGGTAGACCTTGGTGAGCTCTTCAGCTACGGCAGGGATGAGCGCAAATCCCAGCACCACAGCCCACTCACGGGCAGACATAAAATGAGTATTGAAGATTGGTTGCAGGAAGGGCACGCTAACCACCAGCAACAGCAAGATGATTGAGGCTGCTACTGCCATTTGCATATATTTATTGGAAAAGATACCCAGGCGGAAGACCGATTGGGTTTCAGAACGCACCGTGTAGGCTCGGAACAATTCGCACAGCGAGAGGGTCACAAAAGCCATCGTCTCGGCAGTCTGCACATCTATCCCGCGCCAATCGTGCTGTAAAAGGTAAGCCAGCGGGTTCATCCCGGGCGGCACCAGGCCGCCTTCACCGAGATGCCACAGTAGACCCAAGGCAAACGCGCCCAGCGTAGCGCCAGTTTGGGTAATGGTTTGGATGACAATGCCCAACCGCATTGGGCCATTAATAATCGGCTCTTTCACCGGTCTGGGCGGGTGTTGCATCACGTCTGGGTCGCCCTTTTCCATTGCCAGCGCCAGGGCAGGAGCCCCATCGGTAAGCAAGTTGAGCCATAAAAGTTGGATCGCGGTCAGGGGCATTGGCAAGCCTGCCAGGGTCGCCAGGAAAATGATCATAATCTCGGCAACATTGGACGAGAGCAGGAAGAACACAAATTTGCGAATATTGGCGTAGATCACCCGGCCTTGCTCAACCGCCGAAACAATGCTGGCATAGTTATCATCGGTGAGAACCATGTCAGCGCTTTCTTTGGCGACATCTGTGCCAGTGATTCCCATCGCCACGCCAATATCCGCGCGCTTGATTGAGGGAGCATCATTAACACCATCGCCGGTCATCGCCACCACTTCCCCGTTGGCGCGCAGTGCTTCTACGATCCGCAGCTTGTGCTCCGGTGACACCCGGGCAAAGACATCGGTATTCTTGACTTCGCGCTGGAGCATGGCTTCGTCCATCTCATTCATGTTCGCGCTGGTCAGCACCTGATGCCCGGGGTGAAGCAAGCCGATCGACTCTGCAATCGCCCGGGCTGTATTGGGATAATCCCCGGTGATCATAATTGTCCGTATTCCAGCCTGGCGCGCTTTGTCCAGCGCTGGCGGGACTTCAGCGCGGGGCGGGTCAATCATCCCAATCAAGCCGACAAAGGTCAGATCCTTCTCCAGGGCTTCGGAAGTAATCTCAGACGGCATCTCGGGCACCACGCGATACGCCATACCCAATACTCGCAAGGCATCCTGGGTCATCTTATCGTTAGCCTGCAAGATCGTCATACGCTGATTCTCATTCAGCGGGACAGCAAAATCGTCCATACGCTGGTAATGGGAGCAGTGTTCGAGCACCAGGTCCGGGGCGCCTTTGACGGTAATGACATATCCATGCGGGTTGCCGTTGCTTTCGGTGAACGGGGAGATATCTTCGCTCTTGGGGCTTTGTAGTGCATGGATGGTGGTCATTCGCTTACGATTGGAGTCGAAGGGCACCTCCTGCACCCGCGGGTAAGCTTTGTTCAGCTCTTTTACCAATGCGCCGGCTTTTTCTGCCGCCACGATCAAAGCACCTTCGGTTGGATCACCCAACATGCGGTAAGTGGTTTTGCCATTCGACGTTCCAACGATTTCCAGGTCAGCGTCGTTATTGAGACTGGCAACCCACAACGTGGTTAATATTGCCGGGAAATCGCTGATCGGGACCGCTTTCTCCCTCACCTGGAATTCCCCGCTCGGGTCATAGCCACTACCGGACACTGACACGAACTCGCCATCCGCCCAAATGCGTGTGGCGGTCATCTCGTTTTGCGTCAGTGTGCCGGTCTTATCAGAGCAGATTGTCGTCGCTGAGCCAAGTGTCTCCACGGAAGACAGGCGACGGATTAAGGCGTGGCGCTTGATCATCTCGCGCATGCCCAGGGCCAGGCTGATCGTCACCACCGCGGGCAAACCTTCCGGTACGGCGGCAATTGCCAGGCTGATGGCGACAATAAACATATCCAGAGGGTCAGCGCCTTGCAACAACCCAACCAGGAACACCAGGGCGCACACAACCAGAGCAGCCCAGCCGAGCACCTTGCCTAATTGCTCCAGGCGGCGTTGTAAGGGGGTTGGCTCGTGCTGCACGGATTGGATCATCTCGGCGATAATGCCGATCTGGGTGAGCATTCCCGTTGCGACAACAATTCCCTTGCCGCGTCCGTAATTGACCATCGTCCCCATAAAAGTCGTGTTCTTCCGGTCGCCAAGCGGGATATCCGACTCGAGCACAGCAGAAGCGTCTTTCTGCACAGGAACAGACTCCCCAGTAAGTGCGGCCTCTTCAATCCTTAAGTTAATTGCTTCCACAAGGCGAATGTCCGCCGGCACAAAGTTTCCCGCTTCCAATAGGACCATGTCACCCGGGACGAGTTCACTGGCTGGCACTATCTGGCGGCCGCCATCACGCACAACATGGGCTTCGGGAGCTGCCAATTTGCGTAATGCTGCCAGGGCTTGCCCGGCGCGCCATTCCTGGATTACCCCCAACGCAGCATTGAGGACAACTATCGCCATGATTGCGGCTGCTTCGATCAAATCACCCAATAATGCAGAAACAATCGAAGCTACGATCAGTAGAATAACCACAAAGTTATTGAATTGCTCCACCAGCATTTGCCAGAATGTGGTGGGAGGCGCTTCTTTCAACGTGTTCGATCCATAGGTTTCCAGGCGATGGCGAGCTTCCTCACTGGTTAAACCCTGCTCTGTTAGAGTATCAAACTGGCGTAAGATCTCGTCTGCATCCAGGGCATGCCAGGCTTCCTGTCCCGATTTGGTTGTGATGAATTGTGGGGTGAATTTTTCGACGCTCATATAATTTGCTCACGCGATGCCTATTCAGCCAAAAATTAATCTTGTACAGCCCGGTTATAGGATTACACATGTTGCGGGATAGACAAGACCAGGAAAAAATTATAACACCAGCCCGTTTTTCGCTCATTTACACCTGTTCTATAATTGCAGTGATAATTGTCACGTTGTATAATCAGATTGGTTTGTAGCGGTGCCAACGATCAACCGAAGCAGACGAAAAATTGTCCAAGGGAGAATAAAATGAGTTTGTCAAATGTCCAGGTGCCCCAGGGCGGGGACAAAATAACCATTCATTACGGCGTCTTGCAAGTACCCCACAATCCTATCATCCCATTTGTTGAAGGCGATGGTACCGGCAGGGATATTTGGCGGGCTTCGGTGCGCGTCTTCAATGCAGCCGTGGAAAAAGCGTACGGTCAGAAGCGAAAAATCCACTGGATGGAAGTTTTCGCCGGGGAGAAATCGTATAACCGGTCTGCATCCTGGTTACCAGACGAGACTGTGCAGGCTTTCCAGGAATACCTGGTCGGGATAAAAGGCCCCCTGACCACCCCCATCGGCGGGGGCATCCGATCCCTGAATGTCGCTTTGCAAAAAGCCCTGGATCTTTATGTATGCCTGCGCCCCGTCCGGCATTTTCGCGGCTTGCCATCCCCGGTTAAGCACCCTGAATATGTTAATATGATGGTTTTCTGTGAAAACTCCGAGGATATTTACACAGGAATCGAATTCGAAAACGGAACAGCCGAAAACCACCGATTCAAAGATATTCTCCAAGAGAACTTCCCAAAGGAATACGCCAAGATTCGCTTCCCGGATTCAGCCGGATTCGGTATCAAGCCGGTATCCAAAGAAGGCACTTTTCGATTGGTACGGGCTGCCATTCAATGGTCTTTGAATAATAAACGACGCAGTGTCACCCTGGTTCATAAGGGCAATATTATGAAGTACACCGAAGGTTCATTCCGCAACTGGGGCTATGAGCTTGCTGAACAAGAGTTCAGTGATCAGGTGTACACCTGGTCGCAATGGGGGCGCACCCGCGATGAGAAGGGCGAAGAGACTGCCAACGCCGAGCAAGAAGCTGCTCTCAAAGCCGGCAAGCTGCTGATAAAAGATGTTATTGCCGATATCGTCTTTCAGCAGACCATCACCCGCGCCCGTGAGTTTGATGTCTTAGCCACAATGAATCTCAATGGTGACTATCTGTCAGATGCCCTGGCAGCTCAAGTTGGCGGGATCGGAATTGCGCCGGGCGGGAACATTAATTACACTACCGGTCACGCCGTATTCGAAGCCACTCACGGAACAGCCCCCAAATACACCGATAAAGATATGGTAAACCCCGGCTCTGTAATCCTCTCAGGCGAGATGATGCTGCGGTATATTGGTTGGGACGAAGCTGCCGATCTGATTATCAAGGGCATGGAAAATGCCATCGCTGCAAAAACAGTCACCTATGACTTCCATCGTCTCATGGACGGCGCTATCCTGTTGAAATGCTCCGAGTTTGGTGATGCAATCGTCCAGCATATGGATGACTGATTAACCCTGGTCAAACCCAAACTCGGGATGGGAACTTACTGGTTCATCAGCGCACACAAGGAGTAATACATGCCGATCAGGATAGTAGTTGTGGATGACCACAGTGTCGTACGGCAAGGGTTACGCATGTTCCTCTCCCTCGATCCTGAGCTGGAGGTTATTGGCGAGGCCAGTAACGGGCAGGAAGCGATCGAACAGGTAAAAAAACTGAAGCCGGATGTCGTTCTTATGGATTTGCTCATGCCGGTCATGGATGGCATTACCGCCACCCAGATCATCCGCCGGGAGCACAGCGACACAGAAGTGATCGCCCTGACAAGTGTCCTGGAAGATGCGGCTGTGATCAATGCAGTCCGCGCTGGCGCCATCGGATACCTGCTCAAAGATACCCAGGGAGATGAGCTATGCCAGGCGATCAAAGCTGCCGCCAACGGTCAGGTTCAGCTATCACCCAAGGCTGCAGAACGGCTGATGCGTGAGATACGCGCTCCTGAAAGTCCGGAGAAGCTCACCGAGCGAGAGACCGAGGTATTACGCCAGCTGGCTGCCGGCAAGTCCAACAAAGAGATCGCCAGCGAGATGTATATCAGCGAGACAACTGTGAAAACCCACGTCAGCAATATATTGATGAAACTTGGCGTACCCAGCCGTACTCAGGCAGCCCTATACGCGGTGCGCATCGGGCTGGTACCCGAATAATTCCCCGATAATCGAAAGGAGTGGTTGGGCGCATATCACCCAACCACTCCCATATATCTGCCAGCAGGCATTGATTTTCGACTATTTAATCGTGCGGTTATAGAACCAGTTGAAACTGTAATAGCCGCTACCCGGGCTTTCCAGGCGGATAGCGATCTGCCGCGAACCCTGTAATGATGCCGGGATATTGAAAGTCAGGGTCAATTCACCGCCGCTGCCGGAGGATATCTGATCCACCTTGATCCCGTTCACGCCGCGGGTACCCATCGCTCCCATGCGCACAACAAACGTGTCATTGGCAGGAAAGTTATTGGTTTTAATTGTCACCGACTGGTCCCTGACGACACTCAAGATGATGAAGGTTGGGATCTCAGCTTTTTCCGGGGGATTGGCAGGGCTGCCGCTGGTTGATACACACAGCTTCTGACCCGGGTATATGTTGCTTCATTTTTTCCTCTTTATGGATCCCCTGCTCAGGGTACCAAAACATAAAATGGTTATTGTCAAAGCTTGAAAATAATATAACGGTTATTATCCAATTTCACATCATAAGAAAGAAGGATAACAAACTGGTCTACGGACGGGTTTTGCCCTCCCCCATACGATCTGGCATCCTACCAAAGAATGAGACAAAATACTCCGCGGGCGGGATACCCGGAAGGATCATTCAGGCTATGATATGAAGCAGGTAAACTTTCTGATGATTCCACGGTCATCAAGCGTATAAAGAGAGGAGTGACCGTATGCTTACAAGTAAAATCCGAATAACTTTATTGTTTTTGGTACTGGCCCTGGCAATGATCAGCTGTGGGCTACTGGTTCCCCAGCCGCAAGCCCCAGAGAACAGTGCAGAAGCTCTTTACACTCAGGCTGCGCAGACTGTCCAGGCGCAATTAACCCAGCAGGCTCTCAGCACCCAGCCAGGCCAACCAACCCAGGCAATGAATACTCCGGTTGCGCCATTCACAGCCACCCCCACAATGCAGCCAGTGATTGATTTTCCAACAGCTACGCCAACTGCCCAGCCAACTGCAACAGCTACATTGCCATTGCCCACCTCGCTCCCCCCTACTGCCACCAGTGTGCCCATCCTTTGCGACCATGCGGGTTTCATTAAGGACGTGACGGTGGCAGACGGCACTGCCTACGCCCCGGGGGCTGAGTTCACCAAAACCTGGCGTTTGCGCAATAACGGGTCCTGCACCTGGAATTCAAGCTACGCGCTGGTATATGTCAGCGGCGATCGAATGAGCGGCGCCAGGGCAGTCCCCCTGCCGGGCAATGTTCGCCCAGGAGAGGCAGTAGATGTTTCAGTGAACCTGCTGGCGCCTGCCCAACAAGGGCGGTATCGCGGCTATTGGATGCTCAGCAATGCAATCGGTGAAGTCTTCGGAATCGGCGAAGATGCCGACAAAGCATTCTGGGTTGAAATCAAGGCGGTTTCTCCAAACGAAAACTTCGCCTATGATTTTGCTATCAATATGTGCACGGCTACCTGGCGCAGCAGCGCTAGCAGCCTGATTTGCCCCAGCAACCCCGAAAGCGATGACGGCTCAATCGTATTCCTCGAAAGACCTACTCTCGAAAATGGGCGCAGGGAAGATGAATCGACGATCTGGACCCGACCAGAAGCTACTCGCGACGGCTGGATCCAGGGTGTCTACCCGCCCTATAAAGTGAAGGCTGGAGACCATTTCCTCAGCGAGATCGGCTGCCTGGAGGACAACAAGAGCTGTGAAGTGGTTTTTTCATTGGATTACCAGATCTCCGGCGGGGCTGTGAAGAACCTCGGCGAGTGGTACGAAGTATATGATGGGTCAACAACCCGAGTTGACGTTGATCTATCTGCCCTGGAAGGAAAAACGGTTCAGTTTATCTTGAGCGTGACAAATTACGGCAAACCGAGCCATGCAAATCCGTTCTGGATGGTGCCCTCCGTGCGCCAGATCAAGCCAACCCCGACCCCCCCCGTAGTCTACGCTCCACCGATCGAAGCCGCACGACAACGGGTAGCCCAAGATCTGGGCATCAATGCCAGCGAGATCACTGTGATCAGCTTTGAGTTAACTGAATGGCAGGATAGCTGCCTGGGCGTTGACCTGCCCGACCAGATATGCAGCCAGGTGATTGTCCCCGGTTATAAGGTGAACATGATCGCCAACAATAGAGCTTACGAGGCGCACACGAACATGGATGCCAGCATCGTTTACTGGTTTGAGGTTTAGCCTAGCGCTCATGAGAATTTGCGCTTGCAACCCCAGTCTCGACGAATCGAGAGGTATAATAAATGTCAATAGAAAGGAGATTCAAAATGTTCGAAACGAAACCTTTGTCCAAACCGGGAATTGTCTCCAGGCTGATGGGTATATTCTTGATCGCCGCCCTCCTGGCAGGCGCACTCCCCCAGGCAGGTCTGGCAGCCCCAGCACCAAGTGTGACAGTGACCTGCGCCAAGTACCACAATGTAGAGTCTGGTGATACCCTGTCCAGCATATCGGTCACGTACGACGTTTCCACCACCGAGCTGGCTGCCGCCAACAACCTGGTTGAACCCTATACCCTGTTCGTCGGTCAGAGGCTGTGCATCCCCGGGACAGCAACCACAACAACCGGCACAACGACCACCGCCTCCACTTCCAATCAGGCGAGTTGGTCCGTCGATCGTGAGGGTAATTTACTGGTCATCAGCGCCAGCAATTTCCCCACCAAAGCCAATTACTACGTCAAGATCAAGAAGGGGCACCTCTCTACGGATCGACCGTGGGTAAAGCTGGGGATCTTCCGCACCAAGAAGAATACCTCTGTGGAAAGAGCTTTTCGGCTGCCCAAGTCTTTCGCTGAACCGGCAATGCTGACTGTGTGCTTGAAAAACGCAAAATCCGACGCAGTATCGTGTTTGCCTTACGTACCCACAAACCAGTAATTGCTTTTCAGATAAACCAATCTGTCCATAATGAAACACTCCCTGGAACAGTGTCATCCAGGGAGTGTTTCATTCCCGAACTCAAGTGCCCCAACTCAGCTATCCGCAATGGGAATCTGTGCCCGGATTTTGGTCCCCTGGTGGAAAGCACTCACGATCCTAAAACTGCCACCTGTACCTTCTACCCGCTCGCGCATGGAGAGCAGCCCCAGGTGCCCGGGGAATTCTTGTGCAGGATCGAATCCAATTCCATTATCCCCCACTTCCAGCACCAATTTCTGGTCTTCACAAGTCAGGCGTACTTCAATCTGGGTAGCCTGGGCATGTTTGATTGTGTTATGCAACGCTTCCTGGGCAACCCGGTACAGGATCTCCTTTACCTCCAGCGCTACGGGTGGCTCATCGCACAGATCCAACAACACATCGATTTGGTGCCGGGCTTTGAGTGCTTCTGCGTGCTTGACCAAAGCAGCCACCAATCCTTCGGTTTCCAGAGACTCAGGACGCAGCTCAAAGATCAGGGCGCGCATTTCAGCCAAACCCGCCTGTGCCAGGGACATTACATAATCGATTGGCTCGGTAAGCTCCGTATCATCGATCTTCTCACGCTCGAGCAGAGTCCGGGCAGTGCGCGCCCCCAGGGCAATCCCATAGAGTGCCTGCGAGACCGAATCATGCAGCTCGCGGGCCAGCCGCTGGCGCTCCTCCAAAACAGCCAGGGATTGCGCCCTTTGGTACAGGCGGGCGTTCTCGATGGCTACAGCAGCCTGGTTCGCAAATGCCAGTACCAGCTGCGCATGCCCCTGGTCAAAACAGTTGGGCTGCTCATGGTCGATACGCAGCACACCAATGAAACGATCTTTCACCATCAGCGGGACCCCCAGCCACGATCGCACATACCCGAAACACGTTTTCATCGAATCGGTGCTATGCTGTTTGATCAGCAACGACTGCGACGAGGTATCCCAAATATCCGGGATGATCACCGGCTCTCGGGTGCGAACCACCTCCTGGTAGCCGCTGGGAAGATTGGCCGGGATGTGCAGGTTGATAACAGCCTCTCTCGGGGTTGGACCCTGGTAATCGAGAAACACGAAACTCTCCCCGTCTAAAGTAGCAATCCCCGCACCGATATAATCCACAACCGTCTTGAGCTGGCTCAAGACCAGCTCCAGCAGAAGGCTCAGGTCCAGTGTCGAAGCCACATTCCTGCCTACCTCCAATAACGCAGCGATCTCCCGGGTACGCTCCTGCACCCGTTTTTCAAGCAATTGGTAAGCCTGGACCTGCTCGGTAACATCCCGCAATACCGCCAGGGCATGCGGCTCACCCTGGTAGATAAACTGCTTTCCGGTGACTTCCACGAAGAATGGCGTGCCATCTTTATGCAGGTCAATCGCGCGCCCGCGAAATTGATTGCCTGTCTTAATATTTTCGATATACTCGGTGAACATTAAGTACGAGTTGGGGTGGATAAAGTCCGGCGGTTGCAATTTGCGGAATTCTTCCATCGAGTAGCCGTGCATTTGAGCAGCTGCCGGATTGAAATCTGCCAGCACCCCGTCCAGTGTATTGATAAATAGCCCATCGCTAACCGCTTCAAAGATGCCCCGGTATTGCGTCTCACGCTCGCGTAAAGCTGCTTCCGCCCGCTCGCGCTCGGTAATATCCGTTTCCAACTCTTGATTTACCCGGGTAAGCTCCTGAGTCCGCTGCCTGACAGCTACCCCAAGCTGGGACTGTCGGTTCACCGAGAGATAAACCAGGCCGGCTACCAACCCTACAATCGTCAATAATCCAACCTGAAATAACAGCAGATCACTACGGATTGCTGCCTGCCAGCCGCCTTTCGGCGCGCCAGATAATACCCAGATCCCATCCGGAAGGTTGATCCTCTGGTCAATTGGATCAGCCCGTACAACCTGCTCCAAACCGTAGAAGATCTGCCCCGATTGATCGCGCAATACCAGGTCGTAATCATCCCCTTGAGTGCCAATACCCGCCAGGGATAAGATTGGGGTCAAATCGACAACCAGATTGACCAGGCCCCAGTACTCATCACCTTGATAAACTGCCTTCCGTGCAACCACTCCAATCCCACCATCCGTCAACTCTGTAGGGCCGCTTAGTACGATCTGCCTGGATTGGATGGCACGCTCTACTTCCTCCCTTACACCAGGGCGCGGGTCGTCCAATGGGTTGTACCCCACAACCCGCACATTATCTTCAATCGGGTAAACATAATACACCACACCGCCCGGCGCTACCGCGATCGTCCGGATTCCGCTGGTGCTATCATATACTCCAGCCGCAAAAGTCTCGAAATTCTTGTCAAAGTTTTCATCCTGGATAACTACCTGGGAAAAAGCGTAAAGGCCATCCAATAATGAAAAACGCCTGTTTAAAGCCGCGGAAAGGGCGCTGGCTCTCAAGGATATATCTCCACTGGCGCGCGACCGTGCTTCAGCTAACAATCGCGCCTGGTACCAGCGGCTGGCAAACCACCAGGCTGGCAGTAAAACAGCCAATACCAATAACGCTGCCAGAGTAGCGCCTACAGATGGATTCTGCAGGGTTCTGCGCAAACCCTGCCACAGAGAATTCCTGGCTTTCATCAAATCGCTCCACAAATCAGATAATCAACTCCATTATACAAAAGAATTGCACCACAATACCCCCGCCTGAGGTAAAATAATCGCAGATAGAAAAACAAACTCCATCGCAATTCTAACGAAGACTCACTCACAAATCAGGAGAAGCGAGCATGAAAGGTAACGAAAAGGTAATTGCATGTTTGAATGATTTGCTTGCCTATGAGCTGAGCGCAATCAATCAATACATGGTTCATTCTGAAATGTGTGCTGACTGGGGCTACGAACATCTGCACGAGGCG
>Ga0105100_10001237_pt1 | contig 15098 bp, 13 predicted proteins | sample PPLLak12cMay2015_2_FD_87033 | JGI IMG/M metagenome (GOLD analysis project Ga0105100, IMG submission 87033) | Freshwater sediment microbial communities from Prairie Pothole Lake near Jamestown, North Dakota, USA - PPLs Lake P8 Core (1) Depth... | ecosystem: Environmental > Aquatic > Freshwater >...
GTGACGGAAGAGGCGGTGATTTCCGCCATCGACGTCGATAGCATCTATAAAATCCCACGTATTTTGTTCGATCAACACTTGGACGAAATCGTTTGCCGCAAGCTGGAGTTGAATCCGCCGCCAGCCGATCTGTCGCCGTGGGACAAACTGATTTACGACAAGGAACACCCCGAGCACGCGGTCGATATCGCGCTGGTGGGCAAGTATGTCGACCTGACCGAGTCCTACAAATCGCTGTCGGAAGCGCTGATTCACGCCGGCATGCACACCAGGACCCAGGTGGGCATTCATTACATCGATTCCGAGACGCTGGAAGGCGGCGACCTGGCCGCGCTCGCCGGCATGGATGCGATTTTGGTGCCGGGCGGTTTCGGCAAGCGCGGCGTGGAAGGCAAGATCAATGCCATCCGCTTTGCGCGCGAGAATAAGATTCCCTACCTCGGCATTTGCCTCGGCATGCAGTTGGCGGTGATCGAATATGCGCGCGATGTGGCCGGCATGTCGGGCGCGCACAGCACCGAGTTCGATCCCGATACGCCGTATCCGGTGGTGGCGCTGATCACCGAGTGGCTGGATCGCACCGGCGCGGTGGAGCAGCGTTCCGAGACTTCCAACCTGGGCGGCACCATGCGCCTCGGCGGCCAACCCTGCGAGCTTCTCGCGGGAAGCCTGGCGCGCACGGTGTACGGCCAGGACACCATCGTCGAGCGCCATCGCCATCGCTATGAAGTAAACAACACCTTGCTGGAAAAACTCGAGCAGGCCGGCTTGAAAGTGAGCGGCCGTTCCATCGGCGAAGAACATCTGTGCGAGATGATCGAGTTGCCGAATCACCCGTGGTTTATCGCGGTGCAATTCCATCCCGAATTCACCTCCACGCCGCGCTATGGCCATCCGCTGTTTTCCGCCTTTATTCGCGCCGCCATTCAGCGCCACGCGTTGGCGCATCAAGGCGCCGGTGCGGCCTCGGCCGCAGCGGTCGCTGCACCGAAGAAAGATTTTTCATGAAGCTTTGTGGTTTTAATGTCGGCCTGGATCAGCCGTTTTTTCTGATCGCCGGCCCGTGTGTCATTGAGTCGAAGCAATTGGCCCTGGATACCGCCGGCCAGTTGAAGGAAATGTGCGCCGCGTTGGGCATTCCGTTCATTTATAAATCGTCTTTCGATAAGGCGAATCGCAGTTCGGGTGCATCGTTTCGCGGCTTGGGCATGCAAGAGGGGCTGAATATTCTCGCCGAAGTAAAGCGTCAAATCGGCGTGCCGGTATTGACCGATGTGCATGCCATCGAGGAAATCGCAGATGTCGCCGCCGTGGTCGATGTGCTGCAAACGCCGGCGTTTTTATGTCGCCAGACCGACTTTATCCAAGCGGTCGCGACCAGCGGCAAGCCGGTGAATATCAAGAAGGGCCAGTTTCTCGCGCCCTGGGACATGAAGAATGTCGTGGACAAGGCCAAGGCGGCAAACGGCGGCGCGGACACCATCATGGTGTGCGAACGCGGCGTCTCCTTCGGCTACAACACCCTGGTGTCGGATATGCGCGGCTTGGCCATCATGCGCGAGACCGGTTGCCCGGTGGTGTTCGACGCAACGCATTCGGTGCAGCAGCCGGGCGGGCAGGGCACCAAGAGCGGCGGCCAGCGCGAATTCGTGCCGGTGCTGGCGCGCGCCGCCGTGGCAAGCGGCGTTGCGGGGCTGTTCATGGAGACCCATCCCAATCCCGAAGTGGCGCTGTCGGACGGCCCGAATGCCTGGCCCCTGCCGCGCATGAAGGAATTGCTGGCGACCTTGAAGGCGATCGATGCGCTGGTGAAGCAAGCAGGATTTATCGAAACCGAGTTTATGAGCTAGGACAAAAAATAATGAGTTCAATCGTTGATGTGATCGCAAGGGAAATTCTGGATTCGCGCGGCAATCCGACCGTAGAAGCCGATGTATTGTTGGAGTCGGGCGTAATCGGCCGTGCCGCCGTGCCCTCGGGCGCCTCCACCGGCAGCAAGGAAGCCATCGAGTTGCGCGATGGCGACAAGCAGCGCTACAACGGCAAGGGCGTGCTGCGCGCGGTGGAAAATGTAAACACCGAAATCTGCGAAGCCATCATCGGCCTGGATGCCGAAGAACAGACCTTCATCGACCGCACCTTGATCGAACTCGACGGCACGGAAAACAAGGAACGCCTGGGTGCGAACGCAATCCTCGCGGTGTCGCTGGCGGTGGCCAAGGCCGCCGCCGAAGAGTCCGGCTTGCCGCTGTACCGCTACCTGGGCGGCGCTGGCCAGATGCAATTGCCGGTGCCGATGATGAACATCATCAACGGCGGCGCGCACGCCAACAACAGCATCGACATGCAGGAATTCATGATCATCCCGGTCGGTGCGCAAAGCTTCCGCGAGGCGCTGCGCTATGGCGCGGAAGTGTTCCACGCCCTGAAGAAAATTTTGGATGAGCAAGGCCACGTCACCACTGTCGGCGATGAAGGTGGTTTCGCGCCGAACCTGGAGAACAACGAAGCGGCGCTGGTCGTCATCATGGAAGCGATCAAGGCCGCCGGTTACACGCCGGGCGCGGATATCGCCATCGGCGTCGATTGCGCCAGCTCCGAGTTTTATGCGGATGACCGCTATACCCTGGCCGCTGATAAAAGATCTTTAACCTCGGCCGAGATGGTCGATTACTTCGCCGCCTGGTGTGACAAGTACCCCATCATCAGCATCGAGGACGGCATGAGCGAGCACGACTGGGCCGGCTGGAAGCTGCTGACCGAACGCCTGGGCAAGAAAATCCAATTGGTGGGCGACGACTTGTTCGTGACCAACACCAAGATTTTGCGCGAGGGTATCCAGCAGGGCGTGGCCAATTCGATCCTGATCAAGATCAACCAGATCGGCACGCTCACCGAAACCTTCGCCGCCATCGAGATGGCCAAGCGCGCCGGTTATACTTCGGTGGTCTCGCATCGTTCTGGCGAGACCGAGGACACCACCATCGCCGACATCGCCGTGGCGACCAACACCTTGCAAATCAAGACCGGCTCGCTGTCGCGCTCCGACCGCATCGCCAAGTACAACCAACTGTTGCGCATCGAAGAAGAGTTGGGCGACAGCGCAAGCTATCCCGGCCGTGATGCGTTTTATCAGATCACCTGAAGTTTAGATGCGCGTTCTCACGCTGATCCTGGCTTTGCTCATTTTGGCGCTGCAATATCCCTTGTGGCTGGGCAAGGGCAGCTGGTTGAAGGCGTGGGAAGTCGATCAGGAACTGAGCAAGCAAAACGCCGAAAATGCCCGCCTCAAGGCGCGCAACGCCTCGCTCGAGGCCGAAGTGAAGGATCTGAAGACCGGCTACGAGGCGATCGAGGAGCGGGCGCGCAGCGAGTTGGGCATGGTCAAGCAGGATGAAGTGTTTTTCCAGGTTTTGGAGCCGCAAAAACCAGCGTCGCCACCAGTTCCTTCAGCCAAGCCCTAAGCCTCCAGGCTATATTAGTAAAAAATAATACTCGCATTGTGTGGCGACTTCGCGTAAGATGCGCGGCGTTGTGCTTTGCAGCAGTGATGATTTGCCGGTTCCTCCGGCGAATATGTTCCGGGACTGTAGTCACAGCCCCATCGTCCCCGACCTAGCTCTATTGAGCCGCATCGAAAGACTCCCTTTCTGATGATGTAACGGCATTCGGTTGGCGCCGATGTCCGCGCGCCGCTTCAGCCTTTTTGGCCAGCGTCGCAATCGTCCGGTATCGCCTGTTTGGCGAGCCGTAACTATTGGCATGGCGATTTGCGCCTGCCAATCAGAAAAGCTATCAGAAAAGGAAGTCTCATGAGTTTCAGCGATTTGGGCTTAAGCCCGTCTATTCTTAAAGCAATCGAATCCAGCGGTTACCCCGCGCCGACGCCGGTGCAGGCCGCTTCGATCCCGGCCGCGCTCGCCGGCAGCGATTTGCTGGTTTCCTCGCACACCGGCAGCGGCAAGACCGCCGCCTTTTTGTTGCCCAGCCTGCAGCGTTTGTTGCAACCCGCCACCCTGCCGGGCAAGGGCCCACGCATCCTGGTGTTGACCCCGACGCGCGAATTGGCGCTGCAAGTCGAAAAAGCCGCCGCCACCTATGGCCGCGGCTTGAATCGCCTGCGCACCGTGTGCCTGGTCGGCGGTTCGCCCTATGCCCAGCAATTGCGCGGTCTGCGCGATGCCGTGGATATCGTGGTCGCCACGCCGGGCCGTTTGATGGATCACATGCAAAGCGGTCGCGTCGAGTTTTCGCGCCTGGAAGTGCTGATCCTGGACGAAGCCGATCGCATGTTGGACATGGGCTTCATCGACGACATTCAAAGCATCGTGGATAAGACCCCGGCCACGCGCCAGACCTTGTTGTTCTCCGCCACGCTGGACGGCGTGGTCGGCAGCCTGGCGCGCAAGTTGACGCGCGATCCGCAGCGCATCGAGGTCGCCACGCCGACGCAACGCGAGGCGCGCATCGACCAGCGCATGCTGTTCGCCGACAATTTCAGCCACAAAAACAAATTGCTCGACGCGCTGTTGCGCGATACCGAATTGCAGCAAGCCCTGATCTTCACCGCCACCAAGCGCGGCGCGGATGAATTGGCCGAGAGCTTGTTCGCCCAAGGCTTTGCCGTGGACGCGCTGCATGGCGACATGCAGCAAAGCAAGCGCACCCGCACCTTGCAACGGCTGCGCGATGGCCGCACCCGTATTTTGGTTGCGACCGACGTCGCCGCGCGCGGCATCGACGTCGCGGGCATCACCCACGTCATCAATTTCGATTTGCCGCGCCAGGCGGAAGACTACGTGCACCGCATCGGCCGTACTGGCCGCGCCGGCCGCACCGGTTTTGCCGTGACCCTGGTCAACCACAGCGAAAAGCATTTGGTGCGCAATATCGAGCGCTATACCGGGCAATCGGTGCGCATCGACGTGATCGCCGGCCTGGAGCCGACGGCGCGTGCGGAAAAAGCCGCGCGCCCACGCTTCAACAACGGCGGCGCCAAACCGGGCGGACGTTTTGCGGATAACCGCGCCCCGGCTGGCCGTTCGAACGATCGCTTCGACGGCGCGCGCAAGGTAACGCCGCGCGTCAACGGCGAACGCACGGCAGCTGCCCCGGCACCGGCCTGGAACAGCGGCTTCCGCAGCGAAAACCGCCGTCCTTCGGCGCCGACGCGTCGTCGTACCTACGACTAAGTCGCAGGCGGTGTGCATCAGAAAACGGGGGCAGCGATGCCCCCGTTTTTTTCGTCTGCAACGGTGGAGTCGCGCTGCCATCAGTTTTACCTGGTGATCCACGATTGCTTCGAGCCGGGCGCTCTGTAGCGCCGGCTTCCAGCCGGCAACCACCGAAACTAGCAGTTCGCAAGGAGTGCTCTGGTTTTCCTCTGTGGTGAACAGATTTTTTCCAGGTCTTTGGTTGACGCGAGAACATTTGTTCTCTATATTGCAAGAGAACAAACGTTCTCTTGATGACGCCATGACCGAAACCACTAAAGACGCTGAATACCTGGGCTTACTGCAAGACTACTACGCCGCTTGGCACAGTTTGCCGTCGTACAACCGGCTGTGCGAGGTGCTGGGCTTGGCTTCGCGTTCGGCGGTCGCCAAGGTGTTGAACCGTTTGCGTAGCGCCGGTTTTCTGGCGCGCACGCCGGACGCCATGTGGGTGCCGACGGCGCATTTTTTCGAGCGCCCGCTGGCGGCGTTTCGCGTGCCGGCCGGTGGGCCGGATACGGTGGGCGATGCGGGAGTCGAGGCATTCGCCGTCGATGCGTACTTGATCCCCAAGCCATCGCACACCACGCTGGTGCCGGTGAAGGGCGATTCCATGATCGATGCCGGCATTTTTTCCGGCGATATCGCGGTGGTGGAGCAGCGCGTCGCCGCCCAGTCCGGCGACATCGTGGTCGCCATCGTGGACAATGAATTCACCATCAAGACCCTGGGCATGGAGCGCGGCAAATACCTGCTGCGTCCCGCCAATCGCGCCTACCCCGTGATCCGTCCGCGCGGCCAGCTCGAGCTGTACGGCGTGGTCGTGGGCTTGATCCGCAAGTACCGAAGTTAACCCCATGCCGAATTTATTGGAACTGGAAAGCGACTTTCCTTTCCAGTGTGGCCTAGCCCGCGCGGTAAATGAAACGGCCTTGCCCTACGTCGCCGGCCCCTTGCTGGCGCGCGCCGTGCCGGCCGGATTTCCTTCGCCGGCCGACGATTACGTCGCCGGGCGCATTAGCCTCGACGCGTACTTGGTACAGCATCAGGAGGCCACGTTTTTTCTGCACGTCAGCGGCGATTCGATGCGCGGCCTGGGAATTTTCGACGGCGATTTGCTGGTGGTGGATCGCGCGCTGCAAGCCGCGCATGCCAGCGTGGTGATCGCCGTGGTCGACGGCGAATTCATGGTGAAGCAATTGCTGCATACGCCGCAGGGCCCGGTGCTGCATTCCGCCAACCCGGCCTACAGCGACATCGTCGTCGGCGCGGAGCAGGAGCTCGTGGTCTGGGGTGTGGTGCGCTGGGCGATCCATCGTGTGTCGAAGTGATTTTAAAAAGAATTTAGCCACGGATGAACACGGATGTTCACGGATGATCAAATCGCTGCCCTTTCCAACTATTTTGGTGAAGGGAAGGCTTTCAGAAGAACATGGTTTTGTCCGTGTTTATCCGTGGCTAAATGCCGTTTTCTAGAAATTATTCGCCCATGTCCGCACCCGCCATCGCCCTCATCGACTGCAATAATTTTTACGTCTCCTGCGAGCGCTTGTTCCAGCCCAGGCTGGAAGGGCGCCCGGTGGTCGTGCTTTCCAACAACGATGGCTGCGTGGTCGCGCGCTCGCAGGAGGTGCGGGCCTTGGGCGTGAAAATGGGCGTGCCGTGGTTTCAGATCAAGGACCTGGCGCGGCGGCACGGCATCATCGCTTTATCTTCCAACTACACGCTGTATGCGGATCTCTCGAACCGCGTCATGAGCGTGCTGGCCGAGTTCAGCCCGCGCCAGGAGATCTATTCCATCGACGAATGTTTTCTCGACCTGGACGGCTTTCAATCGCTGCAATACGGCGCCTATGGCCAGCGCATCCGCGCCACCATCAAGCAATGGCTCGGCTTGCCGGTGTGCGTCGGCATCGGCGCCTCCAAGACCCTGGCCAAACTCGCCAACCATATCGCCAAGAAGCGGCCGGAGTATGCCGGCGTGTGCGATCTGACCAGCCTGCCGACCGCGCTGCGCGAATCTTTGTTGGCGCAGATTGCCGTGGGCGAGGTATGGGGCGTCGGCGCGCGCACGGCCGAACGCTTGGCGGTGCTGGACATTGCCAGCGTGCTCGACTTGCAGCGCGCCGCACCCAAGGCCTTGCGCGCGCAATTCGGCGTGGTGCTGGAGCGCACCGTGGCGGAATTGAATGGCGAGGCTTGCCACACGCTGGAATCGATCGCGCCGCCGCGGCAGCAGATCATGGTGTCGCGCTCCTTTGGCAGCGCGGTGTATGACCTGGAATCCTTGCAGCAAGCCGTGACGGCCTATGTCACGCGCGCCGCAGAAAAATTGCGCCGTCAGGCGGGACTGGCCGGCGCGCTGCAAGTCTTTATCCGCACCAATCCGTTCAAGCCCGATGCGCCGCAATACCAGCGCGGCCTGATCGTGCCGCTGGCCGTGCCCAGCGACGACACGCGGCAATTGCTGCGCGCGGCACAGGCCGGCTTGCAGCGCATTTATCGGCCGGGCTTCGCCTACCAAAAAGCCGGCATCGTGCTCACCGAGTTGATCCCCGCAGCGCAGCGTCCGCGCACCTTGTTCGACGATGCCGCGGCGCAGGCGCGCAGCCACGCCTTGATGCGCACGCTGGACCGCATCAACGCGAAAATGGGCAGCCACAGCCTGCGTTTATTGGGGGAGGGTTGGGACAAAAGCTGGCGCATGCGCCGCGAGCGGATGAGCCAGGGATACACCACGAATTGGGATGAAATCGCGGTGGCGCGCACGGATTGAATCGCGCTAAGCGGAAGGCGGCGAGACGTCGCTCTGCTCGTGCTTGGTCTTCATCTCGGCATCCAGCCGCTGCATGGCGGAAAGCAGCTGCGCGGTGCGGTGTGCCACGCGCGATTCGAGCTCTTCGTTGATGCGCGCAAGCTCAGTGGTGCGTTCCGCGACGCGGCATTCGAGGTCGTCGCGGGTGCGCAGCAAGTCGCGTTCGACGCGTTGGCGTTGCGCGATTTCGTCTTCCAGGCTTTTCATGGCGTGCGATAGGCGGTGATTCAGGCGCAAGGTGTAAATATAGGCGCCGGCCAGGAAGAGCATCGCCAGCAGCGCCGCCGCGATAGCGATCCAATATTGCTTGAGCAGGTCGACAAAACTCAGCTGGCCGAAATGTAGGTAATGGCCGACCCGCAGGTCGATCATCAACTGCTGCACGCTGTGGTAATCCAGGGGCACGGTCCACTCCACATAGCCGCCCTGCTGCGCCGCAGGATCGCCAGGCTGCATTTGCAGCAAGGCGATCGCGACTTGCTGCGACAGATCGTCCGGCGTGTGGCGCAACGCCGCGAACGCCCAGTCGGGGTAGAGCGGGGTGCTCAAGAGATAGGGGAAATTTTCCGGGTGCTGGGCGTTGAGCACGCGGAAATCCGCGAGTTGGATCTTGCCCGCGAAGGCCATGCTTTCCAGCAGGTCGGTGCGCACCGTTCCGGCATCGACTTCGCCGTCGCGCACCGCATAGACGATGTTGTCCTGCGGAAAGCCGCTGAAGCTGATGTGCCTGAAATCGCGATAGGGATTGATGCGCTGGCGTTTCAATTCACGCCAGGCCAGCCACCAGCCGCCAAAGGCGTTTTCATGCACCGCCATGAAACGCTTGCCGCGCAAGTCGGCCAAGGTCTGGATGTCCTCGCGATCGGCGCGGGTGAAAATAACCGCGCCCAGCACGCTGTAGGCACCCAGCGGCGATTTGCTCTTGAGGGTCGCGATGCGGGTGATGCCAAAGCCAAACTCCAGTTCCGCATATGAGCCGGGATTCGTCAGCACGAATTCCAGTTCGTTGTATTCGACCGCGGGACCGATGTCGTCATTGCTGAGCGGCACGATCACGAAACGATGGCCGGGGATATGTTGCGAAAGATATTGCGCTGTCGGCCCCCAGGATTTCAGCGCTTCATCCTTGCCGCGATGCGCCAGGACGCCGAGCCGCACCAGATGATCCGCGGCGGCTTGCACCGATGGGGGCATGCAAATTGCAAAAACCGTCAGCAGAACGAGCAAGGGCCGAAACATGGGCAGGGCCGTCAGGGAAAATCGGTGCTTGAGTCTAGCACAACTGCCCGTTTGCACATCCCTCCGGGACGCCCCCAAACCCTTGAAATTGCGTAAAAAGGGCTAGTATTATTTTTGGGGGTTGATATAATTCCGCGGGTCGGTCGGGCATCGCATTTCAAAGATTGACCGAATTTCAGTCTACTATAGTTATTGTCTCAACTCGGAAAAAGGAAAACATAATGAAATACTCCGCTCTTATCGCTGCTTTGATCGCTGCTCTGGCGCTGTCTGCTTGCGGCAAAACCGAAACCCCTGCTGAAGCGCCTGCTGCTCCGGCTGCGCCTGCCGCTGAAGCGCCTGCTCCTGCTGCTCCGGCTCCTGCTGCTGACGCTGCTGCCCCGGCTGCTGCCGCCGGTGCTGCTGACGCTGCTGCCGGTGCTGCCGATGCTGCCGCTGGTGCTGCTGACGCTGCTGCTGGTGCTGCCGACGCTGCCAAAGCTGCTGCTGATGCAGCTGCCAAGCCAGCTGATGGCAAGTGTGGCGCCAAGAAGTAATTTAGCAATAAGCTAGTGCAGAAAAGCCGGCCTTGTGCCGGCTTTTTTGTTTTGGTCGGTGGTTTAAGTCAGTTGTCGCCAGTCAAATCCGAGTTCCTGATCGGCGATGCCAATCCAATCCGCAGCGCAATTTAACGCCGACGCCAAGGCGCCGCGCGCCAACTCCGGACGATTATTCTTCTGACTGATGTGCGCCGCGATAATGTGCGTCACTTTGCTGGTATCCATTTCCCGCAGCAAATCGGCGGCGGCCTCATTGTCCAAATGGCCGTAGCGTCCGCCGACACGCTGTTTCAGGCTCGGCGGGTAGGGGCCATTGGCCAGCATGGCGCGGTCATGGTTGCACTCCAGCACCAGGCCGTCGCATCCGGACAGTATTTGCGTGATATGCGGCGTAATCATGCCGGTATCGGTCAAGACGCCCAGGCGGCGCTGGCCATCGCCAAACACGAATTGAATCGGCTCGCGCGCATCGTGCGGCACCGGAAACGGTGAAATTTCGATTTCACCGATGCCGAATCGGCAATGGCTATCGATAATGCGGCTGAGCGCGGGGGCTTGATCCAGGTTGCTCAGATAGGCATGGCTGCCGTGGCTCAGCCAGACCGGCAGTTGGAATTTGTTGGAGAGGCGGGTGACGCCGCCGATGTGATCGGAATGCTCGTGGGTCACGAGAATGGCGCTTATGTCGCCCGGTTCCAGGCCGAGGCGGCCCAGGCGCGCCACGGTTTCCTTGACGCTAAAACCGCAATCCAGCAATACCCGGGTTTGGCCAACTTCCACCACCAGGGCATTGCCTTCGCTGCCGCTCCCCAGGCAGGCAAAGCGCATCGCGGCTTATTTCAGCTGCTCGTAGAGGAGATTCAGGATTTTATTGGCGGTGTCGGACGAGTCCAGGCTGCCGTCCTTGGCCAGCAAACTGACCTTGCTTTCTTCGCCGCCATCCGCAACCTTGATTTGAAACTGCTCATTTTTGTTTTTGTTGTCGGTGCTGCGCCAGAACGCGAGCTTGGAGAAAAATCCGGGTTTTTCGCCTTGCTTGATGTCGCTTTCCGGGTCGATGTAGCGCACGTAGTAAATGCCCTTGGAACGGTCGCGATCCTCCACGGTGAAGCCAACCCGATCCAGCGCCAGTCCGGTACGGCGCCAAGCGCGGTCGAATGGGTCGTAGATCGCGAGGCTGCTGCCGCCGTTGTTCGGCAAGCGGGTCAGGCGCGCACGTTCCTGGCTGGCCGCGGAGGCAATCAGTGACTGGCTGCGCGATTCCTCGATGCCGAAGCGCATCATCAAGCGGCGCAGAAACTCGGCTTCCAATTCGGGATCGGCCGGGCGCGGTTCCCAGACGGTTTGCGAACCGCCGTCGCCGCCCTTGATCACTTCATACATGCCGCGATGGCTAATGTAGATTTCAGTGGTTCCCGGCGTCTTGCCGGGTTCGAGCCGGGTACGGAATTTGTCGCGCTCGCTGGTGGAATACAGCCCGTCCAAGACTTTGCCCAGCAGATTGCGGATAAGGTCCTGGCCGATTTTGGCGCGGTTTTCCGCCCAATCGGTTTCCATGATCCCGGTTTCGGGGTTCTCGTTATTGATCAGGAAGCCATTTTCCTGCCAAAACTCGCGTGTGATCGGCCAAACCTGCTCCGGCATGGCTTTTACCACCAACCAGCGCTGGCTACCGGCGCGCTCGACTTTGGCATTGGTCAGATCCGGCAATAGACCCTGGCCGTCGCGTTGCGGCGCGGCAGTCCGATCCTTGCTGTAGGCGGAGAACGTCGCACTGCCGCGGGTGCTGGTGTCAGGCACGGCGAAACGGTCATCGCTCTTGGCGGCGGTCAAATCCGGCGGCACTTCAAGCGTCGGCGCCTTGCCCGCGGATTTGTAATCGATCTTCTTGGACTCCGGGATGAGCGAGCAGGCGCTTAGAAAGCTGAGAGATAAGATTATGAAAATAATGCCTTTTAACGATTTCTGCATAGTGCTCCGTCCTTCTGACCTTGGTCTATTTAATGTCAATTTGGTCAATCCGAAAGCTTAAACGTTCACTCCGGCTTGCTGCATGGCCTGATTCAAAGCGGCGTGGAAAGCGGATACCAACGGGGTCAAGGGTAGCCGAATCCCGCCTTCGATCAAGCCCATGCGCTGTACGCACCATTTTACCGGGATTGGGTTGGCTTCGACGAACAGCTTTTCATGCAGCCCAAACAGCTTGGCGTTGGCGGCGCGCGCAACATCGTATTGGCCGTTGAAGGCGGCGGCGCACATGTCGTGCATCAACTTGGGCGCCACGTTGGCGGTGACCGAGATCACGCCATGCCCGCCCATCATCAACAGCGCCAATGCGCTGGCGTCGTCGCCGCTGTAAATGGCGAAGTCCTTGGGCGCGCGCAGAATCAGGTCGGTGCCGCGCTGCAAATTGCCGGTGGCGTCCTTGATGCCGACGATGTTCGGCACTTGCGCCAGGCGCAGCGCGGTATCGTTGGCGATGTCGGCCACGGTGCGGCCCGGCACGTTGTAGATGATTTGCGGGATGTCCACCGCTTCGGCCACGGCCTTGAAGTGCAAGTACAGGCCTTCCTGGCCCGGCTTGTTGTAATACGGCGCGACCAGCAGGCAGGCATCGGCGCCGGCTTTTTTCGCGCTGGCGGTCAACTCCACCGCCTCGCGCGTGGAGTTGGCGCCGGTGCCGGCGATCACCGGCAGGCGGCCCTTGGCGGTTTGCACCGCGACTTCGATCAGTTTGCAGTGTTCGTCGAAGTCCACCGTGGGCGATTCGCCGATGGTGCCGACGACCACCAGGCCGTCGGTCTGGTTGGCGATGTGGAATTCGATCAGCGCGCGGTAACGGTCCCAATCCAGGCTACCGTCCTCGCGCATGGGGGTCACGAGTGCGACCAGGCTACCCTTGATCATGCGCTATCTACCTTGAATAAATCGCCATTTTACCCCAAGCGCAGTACGGACGGGATAGCCGGGCCGCAAAAGAAAAACGGCTGGCAGCGGTCACCCAAACCGCAATGCCAGCCGTTTTCGGATTGGATGCGCGTCGCGCGGCCAATCGGAATGGCTAATCGATGTAGTGGTACATCTTCTCGATGAAGTCGTTGACGTCCACATCGGCGAGGTCCGAAGGCATCGGATTTTCCGCCGGCATGATTTCGTGGTGGTCGACTTCGCGATGGATCAAGTCGGCGATCGCCGGATTCCAGCCAGAAGACATGGCTTCTTCCTCGTATTCGTCGGCATATTCGATCTCGCCCGAGCTGTTGTCTTTCATCACTAGCATGTCACACCTCCCGCGGGAAAACATTTTCGCCGCTTGTGGTTACTCTAACGGCGATACCCCCGAATAGGTTTAGTCCAGGATGATTAAATTTTTCTATACTTGAGTACGGGCAAGTCATGGATCAAACAAATAAGTTCAGGACAGCATCCAAGCCCGAGTAATCGATGGTGTAGGTGGTCTGGGCGCGCACCACCGGTTTGGCGTGGTAGGCCACGCTGATGCCGGCCTCGCCCAGCATCTTCAGGTCGTTGGCGCCGTCGCCGATGGCGATCACTTGTTCGCGCCTTAAGCCGAGCTGGTCGCGCAGACGTTTCAAATGATCGGCCTTGCCCTGGGCATCGACGATGCTGCCCAGCACCTTGCCGGTGAGCTTGCCGTCGACGATTTCCATGGTATTGGCGGCGGTGTAATCCAGTTTCAGGCGCGGCTTGAGTTTGTCGGTAAAGAAGCTGAAGCCGCCCGACACCAGCAGAGTCTTGATGTTGTGCTGTTGCAGCGTGGCAACCCAGCGCTCAGCACCGGGCGAAAGCTGCAAGCGCTTGTCGTACACGCGCTGCAAGGCGTCTTGCTCCAGTCCGGCGAGCAGGGCGACGCGCCGCGTCAGGCTTTCGGCGAAGTCGATTTCGCCGCGCATGGCGGATGCGGTGATGGGCGCGACTTGCGGCTTCAACTGCAACATGTCGGCGATTTCGTCGATGTGCTCGATAGTGATCAGGGTCGAGTCCATGTCCATCACCACCAGGCCGATCCGGCTCAGGGTTTGGGTTTCCGGCACGAAAGCGAAATCGAGCTGGGCCTGGGCACAGCGTGCTGCAATCTCCGGGTGCGGGCTGGCGTTGCTTAAACGGAACACATTGGGCGCGGTCTGCTCGATGCCGTTGGCGCCGGAGAGTTTGGCGAGCTGTTTCAGGTCGGTGGTTTCGACGCTTGGGCCTTGGATGATGAGGTACATGGCTTGCCTTGCAAATTAGAAAAAACGATTAGTCCACGAAATACACGAAAGGCACGAAACGGTTTAAACGGGCATTTCGCCGCAAGGTGGAAGATCGAGAAATCGCCCCATGATATCCAGTTCTATTGCGCTCTTTGTAAGCCTGGAAGCAGATACATTTTGTATCTTTCGTGCTTTTCGTATTTTTCGTGGACCAAAGATTGGTTTTTATTTAAACCGCGAGTTCGCGGAAGATTTCCTGTATCAGTTGCGTGCGTCGGGCCACGTCGGCGGAGCGCGTGGCGATCTTGAGTTTGTCCGGCCCCGCCAGTTGGTAGTGGCGTTTTTGCTGGATCAGGGCAATGATTTTTCCTGGATCGATGGGTGGGTTCTTGATGAATTGCAAGGTCACCGCATCGCTGCTGGCGTCAATGCGCGTCACGCCCAAGGGCTTGGACAGGATGCGTAGGCGGTGGGTGTCGAGCAGCGCCTTGGTTTGTTCCGGCGGCAGGCCGAAGCGGTCGATCAATTCTTCGTGCAGGGTGTCGAGCGCTTCCAGGTTCTCGCAGTGGGCGAGGCGCTTGTACAGCACCAGGCGTTCGTGCACGTCGGCGCAGTAGTCGCTGGGCAACAAGGCTGGGGCGTGCAGGTTGATTTCGGTGGTGACGTGCAGCGGTTCGGACATGTCCGGCTCCTTGCCCGCCTTCAGGGATTTCACCGCGCTGTTCAGCATCTCGGTATACAGATTGAAACCGACTTCGTGCATTTCGCCGCTTTGCGATTCGCCCAGCATTTCGCCCGCGCCGCGAATTTCCAGGTCGTGCATGGCCAGATGAAAGCCCACGCCCAAGTCCTCCATCAGTTGGATTGCTTCCAGGCGTTTTTTCGCCGAGGGCGTAAGCTTGCTGTCGGGCGTGGTGAGCAGATAGGCATAGGCTTGGTGATGCGAGCGCCCGACGCGGCCGCGTAGCTGGTGCAATTGCGCCAGGCCGAAACGATCGGCCTTGTTCATGATGATGGTGTTGGCGCTGGGCACGTCGATGCCGGTCTCGATGATGGTGGTGCACAACAGCACATTGAA
>Ga0105100_10001240_pt1 | contig 15085 bp, 6 predicted proteins | sample PPLLak12cMay2015_2_FD_87033 | JGI IMG/M metagenome (GOLD analysis project Ga0105100, IMG submission 87033) | Freshwater sediment microbial communities from Prairie Pothole Lake near Jamestown, North Dakota, USA - PPLs Lake P8 Core (1) Depth... | ecosystem: Environmental > Aquatic > Freshwater >...
CGGCGGTTTGCGGATCTGATACAAAGGATAGAACCGGCAGCAGGTTAAAAGCGGCAATGCCTCCGAAATAAGTCTGATTATAAATGCCGGCACCGACTGCCAGATCAGGATTCCAGGCACTCAGCCGGGCACCGCTTATGGCTGGATCGCCATGGTAGTTATAAAAATCACCTTCATCCAGGGTCACCTGGTCAATGGCTACTGCCAGCCCGAGTGACAAATATGTTTTTCCCGCATCAGACAGTCTTACATGGTAGGCATAGCTCAGATCGGCTTCCAGATTGCGGTATGATCCATTCTGGTCACGTGAAACCAGGATCCCCAGCCCATGATAGTTTATCGCCCTTGGTAAAGCAAACTGACCGCGGGCAAAAGCAAATTGCGTATTGGGTGATGCCTTTATTCCGAGCCATTGATGGTGATCGGATATGCTGACAGTATAACAATTTTCCCTTCCGGTAAAAGCAGGATTGAGTATTTCATATTCCGCAAAATACTGATCGCATACCGGCATATCCTGGGCACTGGCAACAGCATAACCCGTTATGAGTATGAAAAGGAAGGGTGTTCTCATTTTATCTGACTACGGTTACAGATCCGGTTTCCGGTTTTGAGCCGTCATCAAATGTTATTACATACCAATAGGAATCAGCTTTAACCGGATTGCCCCGGTAGGTCCCGTCCCAACCCCGGTCACTGCCTCGGTATGAGGTTATCTTTATCCCAAACCGGTCAAAGATTTCGATGGTGACGTCGGGATTGATCCTGAAATATTCGATTTCCCATGTATCATTATAGGTGTCGCCGTTGGGTGTGAAAAACTTCGGAATATACAGTTCCATGGTGATGGTTATGGCGTCTGAAGCGGTACATCCGTTTGAATCGGTAACCTGCACACCATAATCACCCGGGTGACTGACAACAATTGAATAAGCTGATTCTCCTGTGGTCCAGTCATAGGCAATGTATTCATCACCCGGACTTAATGTGATCGTTGTGCCCGGAAGCAATGTGGTATCATTCCCCAGTGCTATCACCGGATTGTCAAAAACAATAATGTTCCTGCACAGCACCTCCTGGGTGGGCGATCCTTCATCAAGCATGAGGGAGACATTGTATTCACCCGGCTGGTTGTAGGTAAGCCTGGGGGGATTGCGCCTGGTGGAAGATGACAGGGAGGCATTGTCACATGGGGGAAAGAACATCCTAGTAAGGGTATTGTTAATATTGGCTGTTAAAACATACAATACATCTTTGTCACGGAACACCTCCGACAGACCATGAGGCTGAACCATGGCACCGACATTTCCCACATTCTGGTACACGGGTTCTGTAAGGACATTGTCGCCGAAGTCCATTCTTACCAGTTCGCTGGCATAATGATTTACCACCAGGCCGAAGATCCGTTCGCAGTCTCTGATCATGGTCAGGTCAAACGGAGAGGATAACGTAGCGGAACCGCCTATATTGACTCCCGATGGCATATTCAGCAATGCATTGTCAAAGTCGATCCGGGAAATTGTATTCGAGCCGAAATTGGTAACGAAAACAATCCAGTTACCGTTTTCCATCATAGCATGCAGGCCACATGGCTTATTCATTTCAGCAGTATTGCCGAGGTTTTCGCCCCCGGGCAGATTATCAAGGCCATGGGTGAAAACAAATCTTGTCAGTGTGCCGGTGGTATAATTAACGGTAAGTCCGATCCAGGTTCCGTTGTCCCGGTGCATGAACAGGTCAATGGGATAAGAAAGCTCACCGATGTTGCCAAGGTTGGTGACCACGGGTGTGTTGGCAGGCGATGAACCAAATTCAAGTCGGATCAGCGAGGATTCAATGCCGATGCCACCGGTTAGAAATCCGTACCAGCTGCCACCCTCTTCCATTACCTGAATACCTTCGAGGTGGTCTATGCCTCCTGCGCTGCCGAGGTTTACCGATACCGGGTCATTCAGCAGGCTGTTTCCGAAATAGTTTCTTGTCACCGTGCCATCTACATGGTTGGTGATAAAAGAATAGAAACCATCCGGCGCTTTAACGATATCGATAAAGGAAGGGCCGTTAACCTGCCCTATGTTGGTCAGATTTTCACCCTCCGGAACATAAGCAAGATTCCCCGAACAGAAATTCCAGTAATAGGATGAAGCTTCTCTTGATAGATTCACTGCCTGCATCGAATCGCGAATGCAAACGGTGTCGGGAACGCTGAAATCAACCTGTGCCCGGCCTGCATAGGAAATAATGCAAAACAGGAAAGCCATTCCTGTTTTTGTGCCCGGGGTAATCCCCTTCATTTTCGAAGGTGTTGTCATTGAATTGACGGGTATGCGGTGAACCCTGACAGGATTTGTATACCCTGCCAGGGTCTGTTGAAACACATATTAATTGCGCAGGAGCTTCAATTCCCTATGGAATGCCTCGCCGTTCCTATACTTACCCTGAATGGCAATAATATAGATTCCATCTTTCAGTCCGGTAGCTGACCATCCCAATATATGCGTACCGGCTGCTGATGGCATTCCGGTCATCTTATGCAACGTTTTCCCGTTAACATCAAGAACGGAAATAACGAGAGACGAAGCCTGTTCCTCCAGACTGTATTTAATATATAGCATGTCCGTGAACGGATTCGGGTAGGCATACAGTAACGCCCCGCTTTCCGCTGTATCAGGTCCGATGCCGGTTGAATTCTCACCTGCCCGGAATCTGAGCTGATTATTAAGTTCGAAAACTTCCGTCAAACCATCACCATCATCGATGATCGCCACAAATTCGACTTCCTCACCGGCGGGAATGTAGTAGTCGCCGCTGAGCACAATCTCCCCATAGGTTTCAACCGAGTCAACGATTATTTCAGCCAGCGGGAGTTCAGCTATTCCTCCGCCCACCACAGGATATATACGCAAAGCAATATCGGTTGCCGGCAGACCCCTGTTTACCGCTGAAACCTGCATCAGTACATGATTGCCTGTAAGCAGCGAAGTGACCGCATATAATTGGAAATCGTGAATGCCGAAGGTTACAGGATTCTTATCCTGGTATCCGTAGGAAGCATCAATAGAGGTACCTTCATAGCTGACTTCCGAGGAAGCTATCAGTTGCATCAGTTCGGTTTTATCCCTGATATCCTGCTTCAGCCTGAAATGCAGGTATACTTTTTTCATTTCACCCGGGACTAATGCCCCCAGGGCTAAAACGATATGACCCTCGGATAGTGATGCGTTTTCGGGCAGGCTGTCGGCCAGTGTCTCATAAAACTTGCCCGGATATACATCAACCAGGGTATTGGAAGAAATATCATTCCCGGTGTTGGTTATCTCCAGCAAGGTTATCAGGAAAATATCCTGATCGGGTTCAAAAACCAGGGTATCTTCAATCCGGAATCCGTTTACCGAAAAAATGCGCTTATCGATGACCAGTCTTGGTCCTACCGGCGTCACACTCAGCGGACCGTGCAAAACAAGCAGGTCGCCCATCAGCTTATCATTATAAAGCAATGATTCATCGCTTACGACCTTGAGCTTCTCACCGGTATTGTAACTGTTCACAATGGCTTTCTGCAATAAATAGAATTCAGCGGTATCCACCACGGGAAAAGGATTAAAGGATGTCAGATCAATGGTTTCAGCATTTCCGGAAGAAGTTGCAGGTAATTTCCGGGTCATGGTGCTGAAATCGTCGGGTGTAATTTCATCCGTCGACCATCTGATATCATTGGTAAAGGTAATATTTCCGGTTCCGTTGACTTCAAGGTTCTGCAAACCGGCCTGCTGAATGATGAACGGCTGATACTCCTGCACCATCCCGTTTTCATTTTTCTCTGCCATGCAGATCATGGCCGGGGGCACATCGCAGCTGTAATTGCCCTTGCTCTCACCGGTATAGTATACCCTTTCCGTATTCAGTTCAAAACCGATCTCATATATTTTCGGTGTCAGGTTTTTATCTACGTTGAACAGAAAAATAAAATAAGCCCTGCGGGAAGGTTGCAGTAAAGGAAGGACATTTCCCAGTCTGACCAGTACTTCGCCTTCGGGCTGGTTAAAACGCCAGCCTGCTTCGAAGGTACCGATGTCGTCTCCGGGCACAAGGGGACGGGGATATGCCACATAGCTCATGGCAACCGATGTACCGCCAATTTCTGCAGGGATCACGGGTGTGAGCGTTGTATTCTTCCAGTTGTCTTCCGTACCATTCATTACTTCAATCTTCACTTCGATGAACGCACCCGTTACAGTCATTGGAAATTCGCTCAGTTCGGGTATAGTGGCATCGGGATCAGGGATCAGGGTAACGGTTTTCTGGTCTGTTGACGGATCTATGATAGAGGACATAGAAATGGCCGGTTCAATCAGACTGCAGGGATCCTTTCCGCCTGCCATCGTGGTTACCGCCGATTCGCCATAGCCATACGACAGGTGGTAGGGGTCAAACTGCCCGTCAAACCGGTGCGGTTCATTTTCATCCATGATGTGGTGCCGGATGTAGATGGTATCCGTGCCATAGCGGACCATGGAAGGAAGGGCTTCAGATTCGACTGTTATATCCGTTCCTTTGGCGAAGGATGAAAGCACATGTGAAAAGATTACCCAGGGGGAGCCTCCGAATATTTCTTCGACAACCAGGATGCCTCCCTTACTTATATCCAGTGTACCTTCGCGGCCTTTCCCTTCGTAATTGGCATGGATCCGGAAATGTGTCTTTCCAGGCTTCTCAAAAAAATCATCGCCATAGGTATTATCGGCACCATTAAACCAGCCAGAGCTGACGGTTCCATAGATGTCATCCGTAAAAGGCACGGCGGGGTAACCCGGGTATTCCTCTCCGTTTCCGGGCATAAAGGGGTCATGCAGGAATCCGGTTTTGGAACTGAAACGGTCGCCGCGGTCGTCGATCCAGTCGTCAACACCGTCATGGTCATTGTCATCCAGCGCAGGCGGGATCAGCACCTGGGGAAGGTAAACGTGATATTCGAATGGATCTTCCCATATTTCGACGCTATTGCCTGTATTCGGATTGGAGATCCAGGGCTCAAAAGGCGCCCCGTCAATTTCAATAATGGAATCCAGGGCAAAACTGCCGTCTTCGTTGCGCGGCAGGGTAATGCTGTATCCGCCCATGCCTTTCGGAATATCATAGATAAAATATCCGAAAATCCCGTCCCCGTATGAGTCAACTCCATCGATGGCCAGCGAGGGGTCATTGAAATCGACATCATAACCGACGTTTCTTATCCAGTAATAGGTGTATTCTGTAGTGGCATCAATATCAAAGGTAAGTTTTGCCTTGCCATTGGATGGGAGATATTGGATGACATTGCCCAGGGTATCTTCGATCATGAAGTTGTTGGACAGGTATTCAAACTGAAGCGGATTCGGCAATGGTGCCCAATAGGTATAGGTAGTCCGGATGGGTGTGATCCTGTCCTCATCGAAAATGGTCCTGTAGTTCAATTTTGAATACATGCTCTGGGATGGCACGGGGTGGTACATGTCAATTTCCTCGCCGCCCAACGAAAGCACTGCGATAAATTCATTGTGGGGTTGCGGTGTGGTTCCGGCACAACTGTCGGTAGGCTTCATCTGGTAACCTGTGGCCAGGGTATCAATGAAAGTATAGCCTTCATAATTACCCAGTCGCTGGTAAATGAACTGTTTCCAGATCACATCCCCGGCATCATCCCGTTCCATCCAGTGCTGCCATGTTGTATCTGACAGATCAGCACTTTGGATATCAGGTGTATAGGGATAAAACATCCCATCGACGGGTGAAGGGACAGTACCCTTCACATAGCCTACGCCGGCAGCCATGGCCACCAGGTCGGGCGGATCAACCCATATCTCGTAGGAACAATAAGGATCATAGTACTGGTATCCATTTACCTCGCCAATGTTCCAGGTTACTTTCCACACCCGGATCTTGTCTCCCGGTTCTTCCATATCAACCGTGCCATCTCCGTCCGTATCCTGCGCAATGATCCCGTCATGGTCAATATCTTCGTAATCGATCCCGTCAAATCCCGGTTTAAGGTGACTCCATGGATTTGCCCAGTATACTTCTTCCTCAGATAAAGTATATCCTTTCGGATATATGGATGCTGTATCGAGCCAGGCATCAGGATCACCGTCTGAGTCAATGTCATAATCAGGATGATTCTCATCATTGCTTCCTTTCAGTACGTCAATGAACCGGCCACCGGGTGTTTTCAGGATAGGTATGTTCAATGACTGATCACTCCAGTAAAACGGGACATCTTTGGGTATATATTGTGTATAAACGGTTTCCTCAGCCGGGGTTCGCTGCTTGTTTTCCATGATCATAAACACCTTGAAAGGCTGATAATAGAGGCCGAGGAAATTCTTCCAGTTGACATCGGTGTCTGCAAAGATGCGGGCACTGAACATCACCTCGGCATAATCATGCTGTTTTACATAGGATGATATTCCTGTGGATGGGTCCGAATAGGATACATTACCATAGGATGCAGTGAGGTATTTGTTATCGGTAAGGTAATCATCGATTCTTTCATGCACCGGATCTTCAGGGTCAGGTGTGCGAAGGCGGTATACAATGTTTTTTTCTTCTTTTGGAGCCAGGGTTATATCACTGAAAACAAGTACCGTATCCTGTTGCGCAAAGGATCCGGGTGAGGATACAACTTCAACGAACTTAACGGTTTCGCCCAGGGCTTCCCTTACCATAATATGGGAAAGTTCCGTCGATCCTAGGTTTCGCAAAACGATGGTCACATCAAAAGTGTCAACACGGTCAAAGGAAACGGCATTCTTTCCGGCATTCACATTTGAGGGAAGCTGGTTTCCGACATGCCTTGCGACATCCAATGTATGGGATAGCCCATACAACAGGGTATTTAATGTCCACTGCAACTGGCGTCTGTTCTGGCCCATATCAGCCATCCCTCCCGCTGTGGGCAATCCTAGGTTGCAAATGATTTTTCCGCCGGTGTCAATGATCTTTTCAACTATGACGGGCCGTCCGTCGCTTTGGGCAGAAACTATCACAGACATATCCGCATGGCTGAACAACGGAATAGTACCGGAGTAAAGATTGTTGTTGGCCTCAGCAGCGTTGAAGCTGACAGGGTGCGACGGATCTGCCACGGAAATTCCTACCAGGCTTTCGGTCCCGCTGTTGAGAACATTGGAAAAGTCAAGGGTGGAACCGGAGAAATAACCCAGTTTCTGGAGCAGGTACACTCCGTTGCCTTCAGCGTATATCAAACCTCCCCTGGCAAGGAAAGGATCAATTTTTTCTTTAAGTGAAGGAAAATTCAATAAAATCTGGTCAATATAATATTTCCCGTCGTTGCCCTTAAAATTGCAGGAAGGGATTACCAGGATCCTGACTGAATCAGACATCCCTTGTGCCATAAGCTGCTGTTCATCGATGATCTGAGCAGCATCCGGGAAAAGCCAGGTTTCAAAAAGATTCTTAAAATACACCGCTTCCCATGAAACGGAGTTGTCGTTGGCCTTGATGCTGCTTTTGAACACAGCAATCCTGTCGGCCTGTTCATTGAAATGAACCGATCGGTGATCAGCCGATCTGTAATCATAACTGCCTGTATTGCTATGGATAACCGACGAAAAACCATCCGGTAATGGGACAGGAACGACAAAACTGCCTTTATGGCTGCCCGATGTAGCCCAGTAAACAGCATGTTCACCATAGGCAGCAAACATGGACGGATCAACATCAGGTCCGTGATATCCCTCGTTGGATACTGACAATACGGCTTTGCAGGCTTTTGCAAAATCGGTTTGTGATGACCCAGTGGGAACGAAAACGCCCGGTTGGGAGTATGAAAAATAAAAAATAAAAATAGCGGAAAAAGAAAGAAATAACTTCTTCATATTTAACGGTTTAGTAGTGATGTTTCTATTCAGCCTCATGCCATCCGGCGGGCTTGCCCAATGGCAATTATACGACAAATATAATCGCATAGTTGCAGTCGGGAATAAAAAGAAGGGACAAGGAAATATCTGCGACAGGCAGCTGAAGTAAAAAGGAAAAGGAAGCATATCTATTGCCCCTGGCCTGCCTTGACGGCAGGCAGGCTTTAGCCAGGGGCACAAAAAAAAATCCCGGCTTTCGCCGGGACCCCAAACCACCTAAAACTAATTAACCCTATCAAACAAAATTAATTCTTATTTCCTATCTACTCTCTCTCAATTAATCCTACAATTAATTTTATTTTGAAGCAAATATAGAATAGGGCCAATGATCCTGAAAGAAAAAATGAATGATATTCCTTACCACTAACCGATGATTTTAATCACTATTTTTTTCTGCATTGAAAGGCCAGGTGAAAATATTCTCAAAAAAATGACGTTGATGCTTTAAAAGGATTTCTTAACAATAATTAACATGGTTTTGAAATGTTTTCCTATTATTTTCGATTTCCAAATCGTTGAACAAAAGCAAGTGTATAACAGATTAGGTCTATTTTAAAGGAATTTCCATACCTTTACATTAAAGAACCCCTGATCTATGGATCAACCCATTATTAGGCAAATCATTAAACTCTATGCAATTTATCTCTCTGCCCTCAGGGGTGATGAAGCCATTTCCGCAAGTGAATCCTTCCTGACCTATCTGAAAACGTATTATCCGGCCATCAGCAAAAGAATGGTCGACATGGTCCTGTCGGATTGCAGCCAGCGTATGATGGAGAAAGGCTATACCGCAGAACAGCTGACCGATGAAGTGATACAGGATACAAAAGAATCCATGGGCTACCGCGACCAGCTGCAGTTTTTCATCATGCTGCTAGATATTGCCAATCAATTCGATGCGTTCGAAAAATTACTCCAGCCCAAAACAATAGCACAAAAACTAGGGATAAGCGAAGAGGATTTCCTTCGATACAGGCTTTTTATGACCATGCATGTCCCGGACGCTGTCAGTTCGCCCGATTTCCTCGTTTTCTCATCCATAAAAGCTGATCAGACGGAGAAACTTGAAGGCAGATGGATCGATGACAGGGTTCAGGTGCAACAGGAAGATGAAAGTTTGCTTAATGTTGAAGGTTTCACCGGCAAACTAATGGCCATATACCTCAAACCCGTTCAGGCATTCATTGTGCGTTGTGTGGATAACGAATGGATAGAAGTAGACGGAACAAAGCTCAATGAATGCAAGTTTAAGATCGTCGGAGCAGGTTCATCCATAAGCTTTAACAATAAGACCATCCTTACCTATAATGATATCAAACAGCGGTTTATACAACAAAACTCGGGACGGCCTATTGCAGTTTCCGTCAACAATCTTCATTATAAGCCATTGCGAACGGGAAATACAATTCATTCCTTATCCGCCAGGGAGCAGACAGGCAGCCTGGTCGGGATACTGGGAAAGGAAGGTTCCGGCAAAACAACATTGCTGAAGCTGCTTTCAGGCCAGGTTGTACCGGTCGGAGGCAATATTGAGATTAACGGATATGACCTGCAGAAAAACCGCTATTTGTTGAAAGATATTATCGGATATGTACCGGAGGAGGATTTATTATTTGAGGAATTAACGGTTTACGATAATCTCCTGATGAATGCCCGTTTGTATTACGGCGGACTTCCGGGTCATGAGATCCGGCAAAAAGTTGATCTGCTGCTGGCATCACTGTCGCTTTCCGACATCCGGGATAACGTTGTCGGCAATGTGCTGAATAAAAATATTCAACCGGGGCAACGCAGGATCCTTAATATCGCTTTGGAACTTTTGCGTGAACCGCAACTTTTGCTGGTTGACAACGCCTTATCAGGTTTGAGTATGGCGGACTCCGCCAAAGTGATCAGGATATTGCACCATTACACCCTTGCGGGAAATCTTGTCATAACCTCCATCACTCAGGTTGGCAGCAATATATTCAGTTATTTTGACAGTATCTGGATCCTGGATGAGGGAGGATATCCTGTTTATACCGGCTCACCCCACAAACTGGCAACCTATCTTTGCCGACACCTCGGTATGATGGATCACCGTCCTGAAGTGATTGATCCGGCTACCATCATTGACCTTGTCAACCACCAGGTGCAAAGGGAGAATATGGTTTCGCAGCGCACCATCTCACCCGAGGAATGGCATCGGCATTTTCTCATATCCAAACGGACGGGGCAATATGAACCATCGCGAAAATCGATATTCCCGACAAGGCCTATAAAAATTCCGAATCTTGAGATACAATTGCTGATCTTTTCTCTCCGGAATTTTAAATGCAAGTTCTCCCGGATCAATAATCTGATTTATGCTTTGCTAAGCGGTCCGGTGATCGCCCTGATCCTCGGATTTTTTCTTCGCCAGCCGCAGGGACATTCATCCTGGTTTTCCACCAATACCAACCTACCCGCTTACATGTTTATCAGTGTAATAATCGCCATGTTCATGGGGATCATACTGAGCGCTGAGGAAATAATGAAGGAGCGTAACATCATGCTCAGGGAACAATTTCTGGAATTCAGCCGTTTCAGTTACGTCAATTCAAAGATCATTTATCTGTTGCTGATAATTGCCCTGCAATCTCTCCTTTACGTTATTATCGGGAATGCCATGATGGGCATTAAAGGGATGATATGGCCATACTGGATTGTGATTTACAGCGTTGCCTGCTTTGGTGTGCTGACCGGACTGCTGTTCTCCTGCAGTGTTAAAAAACTCAGTACAATATACGAAATAGTGGTGCCGGTTTTTATTGCTTTACAGGTACTGTTTGGTGGCGGCGTAATATCCTATCATGCCCTTAACCTTGAAAAAACAAAATATGTTCCCCTTGTCGGCGAACTCATGGTATCAAAATGGGGCTATGAAGCACTTGCTGTTAAACAGTATTCCGGTAATCAGTATCAGCAGAATTTTCTTACCATTGACAAGCATATCAGCCGTTCGAACTATTATGCCTTTTACCTCGTCCCCGAACTTGCAAAAATAATCAGCCAATGTGAAGAAATGAATCCGGAAAACGACAGCTTGCATGTAATGACCCGCATCGTTTACGATGAATTGAATGCCATTGCCCGGGAGCCTGATGTTTTTCCGTTCGAATTTCAGAAAGCATTGAACGATCCTGAGATCAGCGAAGAAGTATTAACTGAAACAAGGGATTACCTGACCTATCTTGAGTTATTTTTTTATGAAAGACATGAAACCTTCCTGATGCAAAAAAATCAGCTAACCCAGCATCTCATTGATTCATTGGGTCAGGATGGTTTTGACCGGTTAAAAAAAGAACATTATAATGCCCGGTTGGAAAAGATAGTCACCAACAGTGATTATGAAGATCAGATTGAACTGATCGGTGACCGGTTTATCCGATTTAGGGACGGTATTTACCAGGCACCTGTATCAAACTATGGCAGGGCTATTATGTTCACTCCCACCAAGATTTTTAATGGTCAGGAAATGAATACGCTATGGTTCAATATATCTATAATCTGGATGTTCTCCACCCTGCTGTACCTGTTACTCCTGACCGATGCCATAAATTATATCCGCCACCGGATTTCCCCTTTCCGACCATAACCATCTTCCGGTTCTGAAATTTGCGTTATTCAGGAGCAACACGGTCTGCTGCTCATCGCTTCAGGCAGGTTAAATATGCCAGATTACAAAAAACAGAATTATAATATTTTATTTCTATATTTAACCCCCGGGAATATAAATGAATTACTTAATTAACCTATGAAACTACATCTCATCGACCTGATCATTATTCTGGCCTACCTCGTTGCCACGGCAGTTATCGGGCTTGTGCTGAAAAAAATAGCACAGCAAAGCAAAAATGCGTATTTGTTAGGGGGCAATAAACTTCCCTGGTATATGCTGGGTTTATCAAATGCCTCGGGCATGTTTGATATATCAGGCACCATGTGGCTGGTTACCCTGTTGTTTGTGTACGGTTTAAAAAGTATCTGGATCCCATGGCTGTGGCCTGTGTTTAACCAGATTTTCCTGATGGTTTACCTGTCTGCATGGTTACGCCGATCCAATGTTACCACCGGCGCTGAATGGATCGGGACAAGGTTTGGCAAGGGAAAGGGAGCCGGGCTTGCGCATAATATCGTGGTGGTCTTCGCGCTCATTTCATGCCTGGGATTTCTTGCATACGGGTTTGTGGGCCTGGGTAAGTTCATTGAAATATTCATTCCCTGGGAGGTGGTATCGCCGTACATACCTTTTAATGTCAGACCTGAATTTGTGCCTCATCTATATGGCATTACGTTCACGGCATTTGCCATATTCTATTCCGTGCTGGGCGGTATGACCAGCATTGTATGGGCTGATGTACTGCAATATGTCATCATGACCGTAGCCTCCATCATTATTGGCGTTACCGCCATGAATGCCTTGTCAACCCATCCGCTGATCGTTCCCGATGGCTGGCAGAGCCCGTTCTTTGGAGCCAGACTGGGGATCGACTGGTCGACCATTATACCCGAAGTCAAACAGAAAATCGCCAGCGACGGTTATTCGCTGTTCTCACTGTTTTTCGGCATGATGTTGTTTAAAGGGATTCTCGTAAGTGCCGCTGGTCCTGCCCCCAATTATGATATGCAGAAGATTCTGGCCACCAAAAGCCCGAAGGAGGCATCAAAAATGAGCGCTTTTGTATCCGTTATTTTAAATCCGGTCCGGTATTTTCTCATCAGCGGTTTTGCCGTCCTTGCCATTATTTTTTATGATAAACTCGATTTACTAATCGCCGGCAATATTGACTTTGAACAGATACTTCCTTCAGCCATTAACGAATTTGCACCGGTCGGCCTCATGGGCATTATCCTGGCAGGCTTGCTGGCAGCTTTTAACGGCACTTTTGCAGGCACCCTGAATGCTGCCCAGGCCTATGTGGTGAATGACATTTATCTTAAATATATCAAACCCGGGGCATCGAACAAACAGGTCAGATACACCAATTATATCATCGGTTTGATTGTGGTTGCCATCAGTGTGATTTTCGGCTTCTTTGCCAAAAACGTAAATACTATATTGCAATGGATCGTATCCGGCCTGTGGGGTGGATACCTGGCAGCCAATGTGCTTAAATGGTACTGGTGGCGGTTTAATGCGCAGGGGTATTTCTGGGGCATGGTGGTGGGTATTGCCGCTGCACTTGTGTCACCTTATATTCTGCCTCCCCTTTTCCCGGCCATTCCAAAAGATATTATCCTGTTGTATTTCTTCCCCCTATTCCTCGTTTTATCGTTGATCGGATGCATTGTTGGTACCTATCTGGCACCGCCGACCAACGAAAATGTACTGAAGGAATTCTACCGTAAGGTAAGGCCCTGGGGATTCTGGAAACCTATTCATGATAAGGTGGTGATTGAATATCCTGATTTCAGGAAAAACACAAATTTCAAAAGGGATATGTTCAACATCCTGATCGGTATCGTCTGGCAGACCTGCCTTGTTGCCTTTCCTGTTTTCCTGGTAATAAGAAAGTTCAATTACCTTACCGTCACCATCGGTATTATTATTGTCACAAGTCTTGTTCTGAAAAAGACCTTGTGGGATAAACTGGAGGATTGACAGGAACAGGAATTTGAACGATCCGTAATTTCAGATTAGTTTCAGGAAAAAGGCTAATAAAAGCTGAACCATATGAGAAAGGAATACCAGTACCGGCTGAAACAATTGCTAAAGGAACATGAAGAGCTGATCAGCAAAAAGAACAAAAGGATAGAAAAGAACAATAACGGGATTTTTTACCGGTATAAAAGACCTGTTATTACCGCCAATCATATTCCGGTTCTCTGGCGTTATGACCTCAATCCGAAAACCAATCCCTTTCTGATGCAGCGCATTGGCATCAACGCCACCTTTAATGCCGGGGCCATGGAGTTTAACGGACGTTATATTCAGGTGGTGCGGGTGGAGGGATGGGACCGCAAGTCCTTTTTTGCCATTGCCGAGAGTAACGATGGTATTAACCATTGGCGTTTCCGGGATTTTCCGGTAAGCATGCCCGAAACCGGCATTCCCGATACCAATGTATATGATATGAGGCTTACCCGTCATGAAGACGGCTGGATTTACGGATTATTCTGTACCGAAAGAAAAGATCCTGCAGCTCCTTCCGCTGATACATCATCGGCCATTGCAGCTTGCGGCATTGCGCGAACCAAAGACCTCATTCGTTGGGAAAGGCTGCCCGACCTGGAATCAAACTCAGGACAGCAGCGCAATTGTGTTTTGCATCCCGAATTCTATCGCGGCAAATATGCATTGTACACCCGGCCCCAGGAAGGCTTCATCAGTGTCGGTTCGGGTGGCGGCATTGGCTGGGCCTTGCTTGACTCCATGGAAAAACCGGTGGCTAAAAGGGAGGTAATTATCGACGATCGGGTGTATCATACGATAAAAGAAATGAAAAACGGATTGGGGCCGGCGCCCATCAAAACCGACAAAGGATGGCTTCACCTGGCCCATGGCGTAAGAATGTGCGCCGCCGGTTTGCGTTACGTACTGTATATGTTCCTTACCGACCTGAAGAAACCTTACAGGGTCATTGCCAGTCCCGGTGGTTATTTCATGGCCCCCGAAGGGGACGAAAGGACCGGCGATGTATCGAATGTATTGTTCAGCAACGGTTGGATCCGGAAAAAAAACGGAGACGTGCTGATCTATTATGCTTCATCCGATACCCGCATGCATGTTGCTGAAAGCAGTGTCGACAGGCTGCTCGATTATGTGCTGAACACGCCTCCGGATGGCTTGCGCTCAGGCATGAGTGTTGTACAACGCAACGAGCTGATCAGCAGGAACCTGGTTTATCTGAAAAATGAAGGGGAGAGAAGTTAGAAGTGCCATATTCGACTGCAAACCAAACACCGGTTACTGATTACGGATTACCAGTGACCATACCATCATAACCCACCTCCCCTCATCAACGGATCTAATTCGCTTATAAATATTTTGTAACCTATTGATTAATTCACACGTATCTCTGTACAAATCAGTGTAAGGATGTTTCAGACGACCACGATGACAAACATTCATAATATTAAAATATCATTATTACCATTAACAAATTAAAATCTCCTATGAAAAGAAAAGAACTTGTGAAGAGGCACTA
>Ga0105100_10001244_pt1 | contig 15057 bp, 14 predicted proteins | sample PPLLak12cMay2015_2_FD_87033 | JGI IMG/M metagenome (GOLD analysis project Ga0105100, IMG submission 87033) | Freshwater sediment microbial communities from Prairie Pothole Lake near Jamestown, North Dakota, USA - PPLs Lake P8 Core (1) Depth... | ecosystem: Environmental > Aquatic > Freshwater >...
ACGGTGAGCAGCGTCGACGCCGTGAAGACGAGCACGAGCACGTTGAAGGGTGTTCCCGTGAAGTTCACTCCACCGCCTCGGTCGTCGAGCCGTTCGCGGCTCAGAGCCTATCGGCCGGGTCATGGGCCGGGGACGCACGAACCTCGGCCGAGTAGCCCTAGAGCCGGCGTGCCCGCTCGAGCTCCTCAGCGGCGGCCCGGCGATCCTGCTCGGTCATCGTCGGCCTGGCGATCACGTAGATCAGGACCCCGACGAACGGAAGCACGACGATGAGCGCGATCCACGCAGCCTTGGCGGCGCCCGAGAGGTCGTCCCGCCGCCAGAGATCGGCGAACACCCGGACGAACATGACCAGGACGAGGACCCAGAAGGTGAGCGCGATCACGGACCAGATCACGTCGCCGAGCGACCAGTCCACTTCGTCCTCCCTACGGTCGTGGTCGGACGGAAGGCCGTCGAAGCGCCTTCCCGTTGCCGATCAGACGACCGCCTGAGCCTTCAGCCGCTCGTACTCCTCCGCGGTGATCTGCCCCTCGTCACGGAGCTTCGAGAGCTTCGCGATCTCGTCGGCCGCCGAATACCCGGCCGCTCGACGCTGCGCCTCCTGGGCCTCTGTGAGCATCCGCTTGTCCTGCTCGGTCATCTTCGGCCGGGCGATCATGTAGATCAGGATCCCCAGGAAGGGCAGGGCCACGATCAGCAGGATCCAGCCGGCCTTGCCCCATCCGGAGACGTCCTCGCGCCGGAAGATGTCGGCGAACACCCCGATGAACATCCAGATGAACATGAACCAGAACAGGAACACCAGCATCGCCCACAGCACTTCTCCGAGGTTCATCCGTCCCTCCCGTCCGTTAGCGTGGCTCCAGTGGCCTTCCAGGCAGACGGTAGGGACGTAGCCAGGGGGGCGTCGTCATCCCGTTGGGATGAAACCTCCGCGAGAGGCGCGCGACGCGATCGGGCGACACCTCCCGACGCGAACGGGACATCATCCGGTCGGGGTGATGCTCCCGTACGCGGCCCCTGCGAGCGTAGAGTGACGGAGAGAGCAGCGAGGGGGCAGGGCCATGTACGAGCCAGAGCGAAGCCGCGGATGGACGACGTTCGCCACCATCGCCATCGCCGTCGCTGGCGTGTGGAACCTGGTGGGCGGCATCGCCGGCCTGACGAAGCGCGAGTACTTCGAAGAGGGATCGCTCCTGTACGAGAACCTGGCGTTCTGGGGTTGGGTCTGGCTCGTGGTCGGTGCGCTCCAGGTGCTGACGGCGATCCTGATCGCCCGCCGCGTCACGGCCGGAACCGCCCTCGGGCTGATGGGGGCCTCGGTCTCGATGCTCGTGTGGTTCTTCTCGATCGGCGCCCACCCGCTGTGGTCCATCCTGATCATCGCGCTGGACGTCCTCGTGATCTACGCGCTGACGGCAGAGCGTCCCGGCGTCACCGCCGCGGCAGACCAACCGTCCGGCCGGCCGTACGAGTCGCCGGGCGTGAGCGGCCCGCGCATCGGCTGATCCGGCACCGCGCCGGCGTCGGCGCGAGCGTGGCCGCGAGGTCGCGCCGTACTAGCACGGACGCGGTCATCCTGTGGTCGTGACCGGTCGCGACGCCGCCCTCAGGGATAGGCGCGCCTCACCCCGGGCGTGCGACGGACTCGCGGGATCGGCGCGCGAGCGGGAGCAGGACGATCGGCACGTGGCTGCGCTCGAGCGCGGCGAGCACGAGCGGTGCCTCGGCCGCCGGCACGCCGCGCCGTCGCCCGATCGCCAGGATGTCGGCGTCCATCTCGTGGGCGACCGCGACGACCATGTCCTCGGGCTCGCCGATCCGCACCTCCACCGCCGTATCGATCGCGGCTCCGGGGACCCATCGCGCGAGGAACTCGTCGGCCCACGTCTCGACGTCGTAGTGCGGCTGATCCTCGAACGACGGGATCGACGACTCGTCGAGGACGCGCAGGATGACGACGTGCAGCTGCGGGTTCTCCGCCAGTCGGACGACCTCCTCGAGCGCACTGGCCGGCCTGCCCGCGATCGGCACCAGGACCGTGCGGAGCTCGTAGTCGGATCGGGTCGCTGGGGGGACGACGACCACGGGCCTGCGGACGTTGCCGATCACGTCGAGGGAAACGTGTCCGGCCGTCGTCGGTTCGCCGACCTCGCGGCACGCGCCGACGACCACGGCGGCGACGTTCTCGGCGGACGCCTCGGCGATGAGGACGCTCGAGACGTCGCCGCGGAGCAGTCGGAGCGGCGTCTCCCCGCCCGAGATTTCGACCTCCGGCACGTCGACCTCCGCCTCCAGCACGTGCACGGCGTCGACCTGGGCGTCGAGGACCCTGGCGATCTCCTTCGCGACCTCGAGGACGGCCCGCGAGATGGGGGAGCCGTCGATCGCTGCCAGCACGGTGCTCACGGGCGTGTCTCCTTCCACCGGTGCGACGAGCGCGTCCAGCGCCGGCCGCCCGGGCCGAGCGTCATCACGGTGCCGCCTCGGAGCCGGATCCGGGTCGGCCCATCGGCCCGGATCTCGAGGGTCGAAGGAGCTACGGTCACTCGGACGTTGGAACCTCGGAAGCGGAGGCGGACCTCCAGCGTCCGCCACGCGTTGGGCACGCGCGGATCGAGCTCGAGGACGCCATCCTTCGGGCGGGCCCCGATGAATCCGAAGACGAGCGCCTGCCAGACGCTCCCCATCGTCGCCAGGTGCAGGCCACCCGCCGAGGTCCCCGTGAGATCCTCCAGGTCGAGCCTCGCCGCGATCTCGAGGGCCCGGACCGCCTCGTCGAGCCGCCCGGCGCGCGCGAACAGGGACGCGTGGATGCCGGGGGACAGCGAGCTGCCGTGCGCCGTGCGCGGCTCGTAGAACTCGAGGTTCGGCACGAGCGTCCCCGGCGCCACCTCGCCGGGGACGAGGTGATGGAGCATGAGGACGTCCGCCTGCTTGAGGACCTGGGCGCGTCGTACGACGTCCGAGCCGAGGAGCAGGTCGGCCGCGATCGGACGTTTCGGCGCGAGCTCGTCGATCCTGAGCGGGTCGAGCTGGTAGAAGCCGGCGCACTGCTCGTAGAGCTTCGTGCGCCGGTCGTATCCGTCGATCAACGCGTCCGCCGTCTCGAGCCACCGGAGCCGCTCGAAGTCGGGGACGCGCTCGTCCCCCTCGGCCAGGACGGCCGCATGCCGCAGGTTCCACCGGGCCATGACGTTCGTGAACGCGTTGTCGTCCACGGTCTCGTGGTATTCGTCCGGGCCGATGACGCCGAAGATGTGCGCGCTGCCGGATCGGTCCCAGCGCACCCGAGAGGCCCAGTACCGGGCGGTCTCGACGAGGAGGTCGAACCCCGGGCCCTCGAGGAACCCGGTGTCGCCGCTCCACTCGAAGTAGCACCAGGCCGACCAGGCGACGTCGGCGACGATGTGCTCCTCGATCAGGCCGGTGCGGATCGGGAGCACGTTCCCCATGCGGTCTCGCCCCGTCTGCGGCGTGACGTCGAACCCCGTGTGCGCCGACTCCCACGGGAACCGGGCGCCCTTGCGGCCGAGGACGTTCGCGATCGTCTTCGCGGCTGGCAGCCGCCGGATGCGGTACTCGAGCATCGCGCGCGCGGCGGCCGGGTGCGTGGCGGCGAGGAACGGCAGCACGAACACGTCGCTGTCCCAGAAGACGTGTCCTCGGTAGGCGGGGCCGGTCAGCCCTCGAGCCCCGACCGCGGCCTCGCCCTCGTCGGCGACGGATGCCATGAGGTGGAACAGCGCCAGCCGGACCTGACGCTGGAGCTGGTCGTCGCCGTCGATCCGGATGTCGGCGCTCTCCCAGCGCTCGGTCCAGGCGGCGCGATGCTCGCGCAGCAGGCGCTCGAAGCCGTCCTCGGCGGCCAGGTCGGCGGTGCGCACCGCGCGCGTGCGCCGGGGCCTACGGTTCGGATCGGGGACGTAGGCGGCGAAGCGCTCGAGCACGTGGACCCCGTCGACGTGCCGAGCGGTGTCGCGGACGGCGGTCGCGACCCCGCCCTCGCCCGCCTCGAGCCGCGCCCACGGGATGCCGTCCATGCGCCCCTGCTCGCCCGCCAGACCCGGCGGCAGGGACGGTGCCGGCGTCGGGTCGATCGGGGCAGATGCGGTCTGCGTCCGTAGGACGCCGAGCCCCGGCCGCGCGAGGCTGGCGAACCGGACGGAGCGCACGCTCGTCTCCTCCGTGCGGGTCTCCTCGTGCAGCAGCCCGGACCGCATGTCGAGGACGCGCGCCACCTCGTCCTCGTCGTCGTCGAGCCACAGCGAGAGCTGCGCCCAGACGGGGCAGGTGAGGAGCGAGCTCTCGGAGCCCTGCCCATCGTAGATGCCGGCCGCCCGGACCCCGGGCGCGCCGGCGGGGTGCAGCGCGAGCGGAGTACCGCTCGTCCCGACCCGGCCGTCCGCGAGCGTCAGCAGGCTCTCGTGGACGCGCTCGAACCGTGGGTCCACGCCGTCGACCGACAGGGTCCAGGTGGGGTCCAGCCGCGGCTCGGGCACGTCGCCCCGAGCGCGCCGGGCGAGCTGGTCGTCGAGCAGCGAGAGGAACGTGGGCGGACCCCCGCCGAGCGGCAGCACCCCGTCCGGCACGCCCTCGGGCTCGGCCCCGACCGTCAGGGCGACCGCGCCGGCCGACTCGGGCACGAGCATCAGGGAGTCGCTCCCGGGCAGCCCGCCGAGCGAGCCGAACTCGTCGCCGGCGACGAGGACCTGCTCGGGCGGGATGCCGAGCCGGTCGAGCGTCCGGAAGATCCACGTCGCCGAGTGCGACTTGTCGGTGAGGCCGATCTCGACGTGCTTCGCGTCGCTCGTCACGCGCGGGTCGGACAGACCGGCCTCGCGCGCCGCCGCCTCCGCGACCTCGACGGCCTCGGGCAGCCCGCGCAGGCCCGCGTCGGCGAGGCGTCCTTGGACCGCCTCGAGCAGCTCGGCGATCCGGGCCTTCGGCGGGTCCGACCACTCGGGCTCGGGGATCACGTCGATCTTCCGGCGGTTCAGCCGGTGGGCGACGACCTCCGCCCGCAGCCCGCGTTGGGTCAGGCGCTCGATCGTCAGGCGTGCGGCGACGTCGAGCGCGAGCTGTTCCTTCGGCGTGGCCGAGCGGCGCTCGACGAGGTGCGGCCCTCGGCGGTCGACGCGGAACACCTCGGATCCGCGGTTCAGCAGGAGGTAGAGCTGACCGGGCCCGCTCGGGCGAGCCCGGAGCTGCCCGTCCACGTTCCGGACGTTCGTGCCGCTCACGACGAACAGGTCGAGGCCGGCGGCGCAGAGCGCCTCGACGACGGTGCGGACGGGCTCGGCGTCCGCGGCGCGGTCGGGGACGGCCGTCCCGTCCCAGTCGAAGACGACGGCCTCGAACCGCCGACGCACCTGGGCTACGGGGAGATCGACCGCGCCCTCGGCTCGGGGGTGCTGGTGGCTCAGCGGCATTGCCCTGTCATGACGATGGATCGTCCTCACCGTCACGGTACAGGCCCGACGCCTCGAGCGAGGGACGCGCGCCCCGTCTCATCGGGGTCGTCTCCACCGTCGACGGGCGCCGCGCCAGTCGTAGACGACGGCGGTCCGGAGCACCAGGTCTTGCACCGACCGCTGGTTCGCGCTCACCGAGCACCAAAGAAGCCCCACCGGGAAGATCACATACAGCGCGGCCCGCGCGACGGCGACGTGCGCCGGGACGCGACCGCCGTTCGCCCTGACGAGCGCGAGCCCGAGGACGCGCTTGCCGAGCGTCTTGCCCGTCCTCGCCCATCCCCAGGCGAGGTACAGGAACAGCGCCGCGCCGCCGAGCGTCGAGAGCCCCAGCCTGGACGGCCAGTCCATGTGGATCCCGACGCCGTTCGAGAAGAAGAAGGACCACACCGAGCGGACGGCGACGAGCCCGACGACGATCGCCGCCGCCGCGGCCAGGTCGATCCCCGCCGCGAGCAGCCGGGACACGACCCCGGCCCGCGCGCCCTGGAACCGGCGGGCGTCGGCCGGCAGGGCGACGCTCACCGCGCCGCACCCGGGTCGTCGACCGCCGGCGCCGCGGGGCCGGTCCGGCGATCGCGCCGGAGGATCCGGTCGACGACACGTGCGACGGCGCGATCCGCGTCCACGGCGCCGTACCGGAGGTCGTCGACGGCCTCCCCGGTCACCCCTTCCGTCGACTCGCGGATCAGCGCGGGAAGGTCGAGCTCGTCGATCACGTCCCTCGCGATGGCCGCGAGATCCAGCTCCGAGATGACCTGGCGTGCGATCCGCGTGAGGTCCATCCTGCCGACCACGGCGTCCAGGTCCAGCCGGGCGGCGACGGCGTCGACATCCAGCCGCGCCGCGATCGCGTCGAGGTCGAGCCCGGAGGCGAGCGTCTGCACGTCCACTCGCTCCTCGACCAGGGCGGTCAGGTCGATGCGGTCGAGCACGGCGTTGGCGACCTCGGGGACCAGCTCACGTGCGAACGCCTCGGCCGCCTCCTGCGCCTCGGGTGCGACCGCTTGCCACCGCGCGTCCAGCGGCTCCATCGTCCGGTGGAGCGCCCGCTGCGCGCCGGTCGCGGCGAAGGCCCACGAGCCCCATGGCGCGAGCGTCCGAACGGTGCGGGTCGCCGCGGACGCGGCCAACGTCGCGGTCTCGACCGCGAGGCCGAGGGTGGCGCCGGCGACGAGCGCCGCCAGCGGCGGCTCCGCGAGCTCGTCGTCCGCGTCCGTCTCCTCGCCCAGCGTGCGGCGGACGATCCCCGCGCCGAGCGCGGCGGCCGCGACGAACGCGCCGACGGCAACCCGGAGCGACTGGACGAGGAGGGCCTCCAGGTCGTCGGCGGGCGCCCTACCCTCGTGCGCGGGGGCGACGACGAGCACCGGGTGCTCGGTCGTCTCGCCCGGGATCGGTCGCGCCATGGCGGTCTCCGTTCGACTCAGGGGTCGGTTCCGGGAACATCATGCTCCAGCCGGCGGGCCAGGAGCGTTGCGTTCAGGACCGGCGCGGCGACGCAGAGCCTGCCGATCACGTACAGCCACGCGAGCAGACCGATCGCGACGCCGAGCGGTCCGTAGATCTCCGAGGCGCGATCGATCCGACCGGCGAAGTACAACACCGTCGCCAGGTGCAGCACCTCCGTTCCGACGCCGAACAGGAGCGCACCGGGGATGAGCGCCCTCTTCGGCACGTCGGGATGGGGCAGCGCGAGCGAGGCGCCGAACCACGCGCCCGCGTACACGAGCACGAACAGGACCGTGAGCACGAGTCCCACGCCCGGGGCGTCCGCGCGGATCCGGTTCACGACGGCGCCGGCGACCACCGCCCCGAGCGTCGCAGCCGTGAACCACAGCCCGCCCTTCCACGCCGCCTTGCCGGGCGTCACCGGCAGACGCCACGCGAGCTGGTGGATCGTGCGCAGGGCCTTGTACGCGCCGATGCCTCCCCACCAGAGCGCCACCGCGCCGACCAGGAGCGCGACCACCGACCCGCCGGTCGAGCCGGCGGCGATCGAGTCCGCGATGTAGACGCTCAGCCCGATGTCGTCGGCGAGCTCAGAGGGATCGGCGCCGCCGCCGGTCGTCGCGAGTCCGAAGCCGCCCACCAGGATGAGGGCCGTCGGGACGAGCCACAGGAACAGCCGGAACCCCATCGCCCCCGCGAGCAGGCTGCCGCCGAGCGCGCGGTCGCTCCGGATGCTCCGCAGACCGGCGTCCAGCGAAGGGATCCGCGGTGCGGCCTCCTCGACCTTCTGCTTCGCGCCCTCGACCTTCTGCTTCGCGTCCTCGACGCTCTGGCGGGCCTGCCCGACGCGCGCCCGGATCCGACCCGTCGTCTTCTCGTCCGGTGGAGCGACCTTCGATCCCACCGCGACGCCCGCGTCCTCGCCGCTCGGGGTCTCGTCCGACGGGCGCATGATCTCCTCCGCTCCGAGGGCTTCGGCGGGTCCCGCCGACGTCGGTCTCCAGACCGGCGTCTCGGCCGGGTCACACGCCGGCTTCCCTGCCGAGCTTCCTGATCTGGAACGCGAGGACGATCTCGGTGACCCCCCGGAAGATGGCGGCCATACCGACCCAGATGATGATGAGCGCCGCCCGGGGGGCGAAGTACTGCTGGGACACCCAGAACGCCAGGAGCACCTCGAGGATCCCGACGGCCAGCCCGAGGCCCCACACGGGGTGCTCGTCGCGACCCGCGATCGACGCGACGATGTCGAACGACCCCTTGAGGAGCAGGAGGAACCCGAGGATCGAGGCCAGGGCCCAGAACGCGTCGATCGGGCGGAACATCGCGCCGATCCCACCGATGATGAAGAGGATCCCCAGGATGACATGGACCCACTTCCACCCGGGAACCAGCGCGGCGATCATGAGCTCGTTCGCGCCGACGATCACGATGACGACGCCGAGGAGCACGCCGATCGCGGCGAGCGACGTGGCGTCGAACCGCAGGATGATCATCGCCGCGAGGAGCCAGAGGATCCCCGTGACCAGGAAGATCCACCACCGCCGCCCGATCTCCGCGATCCCGGCCTGCGCCTCCGCCTGCGCGAGGCTGCCTGTCGTCTCCACCTCAACCCCCCTCTCGGTCCGTGCGGCCCCGATGGCAGGAGTCTACGCAGGTCGCGTGCGCGTGGGTAGCGGGTCCGGTTCCTCGGAACGCGACCCTGCTCGCGTTGGCCTTGGCGGTCATCTCCCGAAGCGCCCGTAGAGATCGCTCGCCGGGTCGAAGAATCCACCGGCCGGCCTCGCGTGCGCGTGCCAATGATCGGGGATCCGCCGGCGCTGCAGATCGAGCCAGTAGCCCCCGTCGCCGTAGCGCTCGGCCGCGATCCGCTCGAGGTGCGTGAGGAGCATGGCCTCCTGGTGAGCGTCGGGCAGGCCGTGCGTGCGCCAGACGATCATCGGCGTCGCGCAGACCATGCAGTCGGCGACCCAGCACTCCTCGTCCTCGAAGTGCCACGCCGTGATGCGCTCGGCGCGGCAGAGCAGGCAGTGCTCAGGCGTCTCCTGCATGGAGCTCCACGGTATCGCCCACGCCGACGCCGTGCTCGGTGAACCATCCGGCGTTCGCCTCGGCGACGCCGGCGATCGGCTCGTCGGGTCCATAGGTGGGGCAGGGGTCGGCGGTGCAGGGCTCCATCTCGAACGAGGCGACGATCCGTCCGTCCTCGTCCCAGAACGCGATCTGGAGCGGGATGAGCGTCTCCTTCATCCAGAAGCTCGCGGTCACCGGCTCGTCCCAGACGAACGCCATGCCGGCGTCGGCAGGCAGGGACCGCCGGCCCGAGAGCCCCTCGGCGCGCTCGGCGGACGAGTCGGCGATCTCGACAAGGAGGGTGACCTCGCCTTCGGACGTCCGGATCGTGAGCGGGACACGCCCGTCGTCGCGCTCGCCAACCGCGGGCGCGTCCGAGCCGCACGCCGCGAGGAGGAGCGCCAGCAGGGGAGCGAGACGCCGCACGGACCCATGGTCCCACGGGCCTGCGCGGTCGCTATCATGGCCGAGCCGCCGGAGTAGCTCAGTCGGCAGAGCACCTCCATGGTAAGGAGGGGGTCAGGGGTTCGAGTCCCCTCTCCGGCTCGACGGGAACCCGCCGCCACAGGCTCTTGACCTTCCCCCGCGATGTGAGACGCGAACGGCAGGGCGCGGGGAGCGTTCGCTCGCGGTCCGCACGTCGTCTTGACCCGACTCAACCTCGTCGACCCCTCGTGCGAGCAACGCTCGTCCGCGGTGAAGGGGAGGGATGTCATGCGGCGATAATTGGGTGTCGCGTTCGCGACGATGGCGATGGTGCTCGGCCTTTCTCGGACGGCCTGCCGACCGGACGCACCTGACCGGCGACCGGCCCGTCGTGTCGGCGGGTGGGCTGATCGGCATCGCGATTGAGGCGATCCTCGCGGGCGTCGGCATCGTCCTCGCGTGACGCCGAGGCCGTTCGGTCGCGGAGCCGCGAGGTTGGACCCGCTGGCGGTCCTTCGCGTCGGGCCGGCGCACGGGGCCCAGGTTTGAGCTTTCGGCACCGTGCTTCATACTCACGGCCGTTGCCGTTCCGACGAGAGGTGGCCGATACGGGAAGCGCGGCAGATCCTCGTCAACCGGGGTCGAGGCGCGAACCCTCGGCTCGATCGAGACGGACCTTCCATCTGATGCATCGCGCTCGCCGTCGGTCGCTGGACCCGGCCTCGGCGATCGGGCTGGCGATCGCCCTCGTCGTCATCGCGTGGCTGTACTTGTGGCCCGCGCTGTCCGGCGAGATGCGCACGCCAGGCGGCTACGACACGCCGAAGTACATGTGGCGGGCGACCCTGGTGCAGGAGCGCGGGCTCCGCGCGCTGAGCGATCCGAGCGTCGCGCGCCTCACGCCGCTGGCCGAGCGCGCAGCGTTCCCCACCCTGGCCTCGTTCGCGGACGGCGTGGCCGGTGTGCCCGTGTTGCGCTTCATGTACGTGCTACCTGCGCTCGCGGCCGTCGCCATCGGCCTGGCCGCTGGCGCGTTCGCGCTGGCGGGACTCAACGAGCCGGGGTGGAGCGCGGGCGTCTACGCGCTCGCCGTGGGCGCCTCGGTCACCGTCGCCCGGACGGTGATCGGGTACGCCGATCAGACCCTGATCGATCCGATCCTGATGGCAGCCGCGCTGGCCGCCGTCCTCACAGCGGCGCGCGACGGACCGATCGCGGCGGCGACCGTGCTGCTCATCGCAGCGTTCGTGACGCACTGGATCTTCGCGGCGACGTTCACGGGTGTTCTCGTCGGGTTCGCGGTGCTCCTCATCCCGCTCTCGTTCATCCGTCGCCGCGCCGGCGACGGCTACGCCGATCTCCCGTCCGTCCGCATCGGCGCCGTGCTCGCAGGCGCCGGCGTAGGGGTGGGGGGGCTGTTCCTCCTCGGCGGGATGGGGGAGTTGCACCTCGCCCGGCCGGTGGCGAGCACCCTGGCCGACAAGTTCCACCGGTTCACCGCGCTCTTCCGGCTCCCGTGGTTCCTTCCGACAGCGGCGCTCGGCGCGGTCGCGGCGTGGTTCGGCCTCGACCGGGACACGCCGCGCCGTCGCCTGGCGGCGATCCTCACGATCGTCTGGGCGGGTCTGGGGGTCGGCGGGCTGGTGGCGTACGGGGTGCTCGACATCCAGGTTCCCGCATACCGGCTTCTCCTGGCGGCGCTCGGGTTGCCGATCCTCGTCGCGACGGCCCTCACCGGCGTCGCACGCCTCATCGGCCGGTGGCTCGGCCGGATCGGGATCGTGCTGGGCGTCGCGGTCGCGATCGCCGGCGCCGCGGCGATGGCCGTTGGCGGGTGGCGGGTGTGGCGCGACCGCACCCCGTCCTTCACCCCCGAGCAGGCGGCCCAGGCGGCGGTTGTCGGCCGCTACCTCCAGGCGAACCCCGGTCCTCCGGCGATCCTCGTCGTGACCGGCCAGGGCCTGGGCAAGCAGGACCGCATCATCCGCTCGATGCTCCCGGCGGACCAGATCAGCCGGCCGTGGCTGTTCATCGGTTCGGTCGAGGACCTGTTGGCCGGGCACCCGACGGTGCGTAGGCGCGCGAACATCACGCAGGCTTCAGCGGAATCCTTCCCAGCCGTCCAGCCGCTCCTCGGGCGCGACCCGATCGTGCTCGCGCTGTCGGGGTTCGCGCGTCCGCTCGACCGAACGCTGCCGGGCATCGCGATCGGGCCGGGCGTGACGCTCGTGCGAGGTCCTCCGCCGGCCGCGCCGATCTCGGCGACCGTGGAGTTGTGGCCGGGCGCGGGGCGCATCGTCGCCGACCTCGCCCTCGTCCTGCTCCTCGTCTGGCTCGCCGGTCTCGGATGGGCGTGGCGGAACCTGCCCGGCCAGCCGGTCGCCGCCCTCGCGGTCGCCCCCGCCGTCGGCATCGGCGTGCTGTGCGCCGTCGGCGTCGTGCTCGGCTTGCTCGGGCTGAACCTGGCGGGCGTCTGGGGGATCCTGGTGGTCCTGGCGACGGCGCTGCTCGGATGGTTGCGCCTTCCGTCGCGCCGGGGGCGACACGAAGAGGCGGCGAAGGAGGCCAAGGAGGTGGAGGAGGACGCGGTGGAGGGGGCCGAAGAGACGGAGGCGGTGGAGGACTCGGCGGTGGACGAGGAGTGAGCCTCACGGTCAGTCCCGGAGGAGCGAGGCGGGAAGACGCTGAGGACGCCCCGCCTCAGCCCAGTGCAGGGGGCCGGGACCGTCCAGCAGCCGCGGCACCGTCACCACGGTGAACTCGGTGGGTGCGATCGACCGCAGCTCGTCCGGAACGACGGGGAACGAGACCGTGGCCTCGCCGCGGGCGCGCGGCGAGTAGGGTGCCACGATCGTGGCGCCCGTGCCGTTCCGAGACGGGTCGAGCATCACCCGACCCTTGCGGTCCGCCTTGCGGAACTCCGCGGTCACGAGGTCGGGTCGCCGGTCGGCGACGATCGCGGTGAGGCGCGCGGCGGCCCGTCGGAGATCCTCGGGCGAGACGTGCCGCACGATCGGGACCACGAGATGGAGCCCCTTGCCGCCGGTGGTCTTGACCAGCGTGATCAGGCCCAGGTCGTCGAGGACCTCCAGCACCAGGAACGCGACGTCCACCGCGGCCTCGAAGGCGTCGTCGGGCGGATCGATGTCCACGACGAGCAGGTCCGGACGCTCGAGGCGATCCCTCCGCACGGGCGCCGGGTGGAACTCGAGCGCCGCCTGGTTCCCCAGCCACGCGAGCGTCGCGGCGTCGTTGCACACCGTGTAGGCGACGTCCCGGTTCGCGCTCGGGGCCGGGATCGCGACGGTGCGGATCCACGACGGCGCGTACCCCGGGGTGTTCTTCTGGAAGTAGCGCTGCCCGTCCACGCCGTCCGGAGCCCGGATCACCGTGAGCGGTCGATCGCGGAGCCACGGGAGCATGCGATCGGCCACGGTCGCGAGGTAGTCCACGTACGCCCGCTTCGTGATGCCGAGCGCGGGCCACAGGAGCTTGTCGGGACGGGTGACCTCGACGCGCTCGGGGGTCCGCGTCATCGGGCGCGCTCGCGGACGACCCGCTCCGGCCGCTTGTCGTCGCGCAGGCCGAGGTATCGGGGATGCCGCAGCTTGCCGTCCGGCGTCCACTCGCCGAAGCCGACCTGCGCGACGAGGGCGGGTCGGACCCAGTGAACACCCTTCTTCGTGAGGCCCTTCGTGTCGGCCACCGGCGGGGTCTTGCGCTCGAGCGGCAGGAGTCGGCTCGTGAGCACGGCGAGCTCGCGCTCGCCGAAGCCGGTGCCCACCTTGCCGCCGAACCGCAGCTCGCCGTCCTCGTGATAGCCGACCAGCAGCGCGCCGAGCCCCGACCGCGATCCCCGGGGCTCGGTCCAGCCGAGCACGACGAACTCCTGCTCGTTCACGCACTTGAACTTGAGCCAGTCCTTCGAGCGGGCGTGGGCGTACGGGGAGGCGGCGCGCTTGGCGATGAGGCCCTCCCAGCCCTTCTCGCAGGCCGCGCGGAACGCGACCTCGCCGTCCTCGTCCAGGTGCTCGGAGAAGCGGATCGGGCCCCCGAACGCGACCGCGCGTCGCAGGACCTCCTTGCGCGTGACCAGCGGCAGCGCCGACAGGTCGTAGCCATCGAACCAGATCAGGTCGAACAGGTAGAAGACCACCGGGACGGCCGCCACCTGCGCCGCGCTCGGCCTCGCGTTCTGCATCCGCTCCTGCAGGCGAGCGAACGACGTGACGTCACCTCGGAAGGCCACGATCTCGCCGTCCGCGATCAGCGGGGCCGAGTCGTGCCGTCGGACGGCCTCGACCAGGTCCGGGTAGTGCGAGGTCCGATCCTTCTGATTGCGCGTGATGAGCCGGACGGTCGAGCGCCGCCTCCACAGGAGCGAGCGTTGCCCGTCGAGCTTGGCCTCGAACACCCACGCGGGGTCCGAGAAGGCGTGCTTGGCCAGGGTCGCCAGCATCGGCGGGGTGAAGTCCGGCATCGCGCGACGCCGGATCAGGCGCCGGTCGCGCGCGTCGAGGTCCTCGAGGATCGGATGCATGGCCCCGCATCGTACGCCGCGCTCGGGCGTCGGTACCGGATGCGAGCCTACGGTCGTGTCGGTCGAGGGAACGATCCTCCACGCCGACGTCGATTCGTTCTACGCGTCGGTGGAGCAACGGGACGATCCGTCCCTGCGCGGTCTCCCGGTCATCGTCGGGGGCGGGGTGGTGCTCGCGGCCAGCTACGAGGCGAAGGCGTACGGGGTCCGAGCGGCGATGGGCGGAGCCCGGGCTCGCCGGCTCTGCCCGCAGGCGGTCGTCGTTCGCCCGCGGATGGACGCGTACAGCCAGGCGAGCAAGGACCTGTTCGAGGTCTTCAACCGGACGACGCCGTTCGTCGAGGGGCTGTCGATCGACGAGGCGTTCCTCGACGTCGGCGGGCTGCGGCTGATCTCGGGAACGCCGACCCAGATCGCCGTCCGGTTGCGCGCGGACGTCCTCGAGACGGTCGGCCTGCGCGTCTCGGTCGGGGTCGCCCGGACGAAGTTCCTCGCGAAGGTGGCGAGCGCCGTCGCGAAGCCCGACGGCCTGCTCGTCGTGCCGACCGACCGCGAGCTCGAGTTCCTCCACGCGCTCCCGGTCGAGCGGCTGTGGGGCGTCGGGCCGGTCACCGCGGCCAAGCTCCGCGAGCGCGGCGTCACGACCGTCGCGCAGGTGGCCCGGCTCGGCGAGGCGTCGCTCGTCCGGATGATCGGCCGGGCGGCCGGCCGTCACATCCACGCGCTGTCCCATAACCGGGACCCGCGCCCCGTCCAGGTGGGTCGCCGACGCCGCTCGATGGGGACGCAACGCGCGCTCGGACGCCGGCGGCGGAAGCCCGAGGACCTGGACGCCGACCTGCTCGCGCTCGTCGACCGGCTCTCGCGGAGGCTGCGGAAGGTGCACCGGGTGTGCCGCACGGTCGTGCTCCGGCTGCGGTTCGACGACTTCTCGCGGGCGACGCGCTCGCACACGTTGCCGGAGGCGACCGCCGAGACGCAGGCGATCCTCGCGGTCGCGCGGGGGCTGCTCGGGGCGACCATGCCGACGATCCGCGAGCAGGGCATCACGCTGATCGGCCTGACCCTCACGAACCTCCACGACGATCG
>Ga0105100_10001245_pt1 | contig 15057 bp, 8 predicted proteins | sample PPLLak12cMay2015_2_FD_87033 | JGI IMG/M metagenome (GOLD analysis project Ga0105100, IMG submission 87033) | Freshwater sediment microbial communities from Prairie Pothole Lake near Jamestown, North Dakota, USA - PPLs Lake P8 Core (1) Depth... | ecosystem: Environmental > Aquatic > Freshwater >...
ACCCAGGTTTCGTCAAAATCCCACCGGTAATATTTGTTAAGGTTTTGAGGATCATGCGTGTCGAGATATATCTGACATGCATCAATCCCTCCATAATTTATATAATCCTCCTTAATAATTAGTTTTTCATAATAGATACTATCGATCGGAGGAACTGGTATCATTTCAACCGGATAAGATTCATAATTAAGAGAATTTGTACCATCTCCTACAGTAATATGCAAAGTATAAACTTCCCCTTGCCTGCCTCTGAATGATGCAGAGTCGCTTATGTAGTTTCCTGGTGCATTTTCATTCAGCCAATACCGATTTCCTTCATTATCAGATATACTGACAAAACAGCCACTGAGTGGCTTTGCCTCACTTTTTTTACCAAAAGGCATCGATTTTGATAACTTAACAGTATTTATCCCGGGCTGATCAGTAATCAAGCCTTCAACAACAAGAAGTTCCTTTTTCTCATCTGTTACAGGAACAAACTCTGTGATGCATCCTGTCAGAAAAACAAACAGCAATATTTTGATAATCCTTGTCATTTTTCAAAAGTCAAAACTAAAAGTTACTGAGGGAACCGCACTTGCAAACACTGAAAGCTGATATCCCTTTATTTCATCACCTTCCCTCTGGAAATAAACTGAATAGACATTGTTTCTTCCAAACAGGTTATAAACCGAGAATGTCCAGTAGGGATTTGCTATCTTATGCAATTTGAGGCTTCCGGCAATATTGAATGAGAGGTCTAATCGAGAGTATTCAGGAATTCTGTATTTATTCCGGTCAGAATAATGGACCAGAAGATCATCGTACATATTATAGGTTGCAACAGGATATGTAACCGGGCGCCCTGTACTCCATGTATAGTTCGATGAAAAGCTGAAGCGGCGTGAGAAAAGGTAATTCAGCGTAATTACGAGATCGCTGGGCTTATCAAAATTCGAAGGGAACCAATTGCCGTCATTTATTACCTCTTCTTTAAGCGAGCTCAGACTCCTGATAAAAGTTCTCGAATAGGTATAGCCTAATGAGAAGAGGAGCTTCCCCTGGGTCTTTTTCAGCAACAGCTCAAGCCCATAAGCTTTTCCCTCTACATTTACCAGATCCTGCTCAATGCTTTCGTTCATTAATAACTTTGCCCCTCCTTTAAAATCGGCCATATTCCTTATCTTTTTGTAATAAACTTCTGCTGAAGCTTCGATACTGCTGTTTGAGAATATCTGATAAAAACCTAGTCCGATCTGATCCCCGATCTGCGGCTTCACATTGTAATCACATAATTTCCATGTATCTGTTGGCGAAATCGACGTTGTATTTGACAGGAGATGCAAATATTGCCTTGTCCTGTTATAATTGACCTTTAACGAGTTTGTCCCTGATGTCCTGAAGTTAAATGAAATTCTAAATTCAGGTCCCCCATAGATTTTGGATACTTCTCCCTGTCTGAAATCCAGAGTATCAGTTACGGTTGAACTGCTTTTAGAAAATCCCGGACGATAAACATATACCGTTCCCGGTCCAACTGCAAAATAAGATGATAATCGGACTCCGGTATTAACTGACAGGTAGTCTGTTACCTTATATTTGTCCTCAAAGTACAGGGAGCCCTCATAAGCTTTTTCCCTTTCGATATAATCAGGTGTTACCAATGATGAATCGCCTGCAGGGATATAGCTTCCGGGGAGCACGCTGTACCTTCTCAGATCAAGTCCGAAATTGATTTCATTTCTCCCGGGGAACCAGTTAAAATCAGCCTTAAAATCTGTACTGTTTATACTGTGGGAAAGAATAAATGACTCAGGCTTATGCTTATAACTTGAAACATCATATTTGTAGAAACTGTTATTCAAAGCGAATGATGAAAAGAACCTGCTGTTAAAAATATGCCGCCATTTTATTGAAAAGATACTATTGTTGTATCTGTACAGCGAATCGGAACCAAACCGGAAAGTGTCGTGGCTGAAATAGGATGCAAATTCCAGCTTGTTAAATTTATTTATATCATAAGTGATCTTAAGGTTAAGATCATAAAATGAAGCCTTGCTTTCCCTGAGGGTTTGATCTTTCATCAGGGTGAAGATCCAGTCGGAATAGGTAGTCCTTGCCGTAAAGATGTAGCTCAGGGTATCTTTTACAAGAGGACCCTCAAGCATCAGCTGTGTTGTTATAGGACTGACCCCGGCAGTGCCATGGAATTCTTCAGCATTTCCATCAATAGTACCGATATCAAGGACTGAAGAAATCCTGCCGCCATAGCGTGCAGGAATACCTCCTTTATATAGTGTTGCATCTTTAATTATCTCGGAATTTACTGCTGAGAAAAAACCGAAAAAGTGAGATGCATTGTAAACCGGAGCACCGTACAGCAAAATAAGATTCTGGTCTGCCGATCCTCCCCTTACATTAAAACCAGCCGACCCCTCGCCGACAGATTTTACACCGGGAATTAGCAGAACACTTTTTACAATATCGGATTCCCCAAGCGAAGTAGGCGATAATCTGAAGGAGGTAAGGTTTATCTTTTCAACACCAACCTCAAATCGCTGAAGGATCATTCCTTTCTGAGCTGAAATAACAGTCTCTTTCAAGGGAATCAGCGTGCTTTTCATCTCAAGATTAAGTTCCCCATTGCTAAAAATGTTAAGATTAATTATTTTCTCCCGCATACCAATGAAGGAAAACTGAAGTGTATTAATACCCCTTGGCATGGCCAGAGTATAAAATCCGAAATCATTTGAAACAGCTCCGGCCGAAAGTTTCTGGTTGAAGATTGTCGCGCCTGCCACAGGCTCCTTTGTATCACTGTCGGTTATGTATCCTGATATTATTACTTTTCCTTCCTTATACCTCTCTGCCGGATTCCCTATTTCCACATAAGTATTTCCTGTTTTTTGCTGGTTGTCGTCAGGCGTTGAATAATCTGAAGGCGGAATAAATCTGGACTCTTCCTCATTAGAATTATAAGAAACTTTAATTGCAAAGTCTTTGGTAAGTATAACATTTCCGCGTTTATCAAAATAAAAATATAGAGAGGTTCCCCTCAATAATTCAGTGAGCAAATCTGACAGGCTGTATTTTTCGGGATAGAGGCCAAGTTTAAGCTCCTTCACCCATTCCTCTTTATAAAAAAATTTAATTTTCAGATGAGACTGGGCTGATGCAACAAACTCTTTAAATGAAAGATCTTTATAATCTGTAGGTGACCATTTTTTCTCCTGACCATATACAGGGTAAAAGAGAGTCAGAATCAAAAACAGTATCAGGATCTTCAATTTCATTATGGATAATCTATCGGTTAAACGAATCCGTAAAACGCAGAACAGGTATAAAACTTTCCGGATCATTCTTCGAAATCCTTAATTGATTCTTTTTGATAAAATCCCTGACTGCCTTTTTATCTTCGTCATATATCTTAATAAGGTCATTTTTACCTGTCAGAGGATAAAATAAGCTATCTTTTGAGAGGTAGATCCGTGTGAGCTGATAGAACTTATTATTTTCTCCCTTAGCCTCAAGTTTTTCAATCTTTTTAGAATACTTTATATAGAGAGTAGTTTTTCCACGATAAAGAACATTAAGATATCCATTCAGTTCTGAATTGGTGCTGTCGTGCATTTTAATAAAACGATAACTTTCATCCCGGAAGATAATTGAGAAGCTGTCAACCATCTCCTTATTCAGCTGAAGAATTCCAACAGGTTTGTAAGGGGTCAGAATTTCATCTTTAAAGATATCGTACAGGATCATGACATCAGAGTATGTTCTGCCTCTCATTATGACTTCTCCCGGCAAAAACTTTTTTGAAAAAAGGAATTGATCTTCCTCTACCATTGAATAATAATTTCGCCAGACTCTTCCGTTGAAAAAGGATTGATTATCAGGGATTGTATCACTTTGGGAGGCATATACTCCTGGAAAATCAGGATTGACGGGACACATTCCCGGAGCTAAGTCTATTAAAAATAAGTTAAAAATGATTATAAGCAATAAGTCAGTTCGGTTCATACATTCCCCTCATGTAAAAATGGTTGCGCAGTCTGGCAACCGAAATTTTTTTTAAAATGAATTAAATCCCAGTTTTTTCAACCCCTCCGTGACCTCCGGACAATCCATGAACAGCTTCCACAGTAATCCGCTCCGGTAATTCTCTATCATAACCACCGCAGGTCCCTGATCAATGGCCAGGTATCTCTGAGGGTACCCGTTGTTTTGTTCGCTGCATGCGTCATAGAAACCATAAATCCCCCACACTTTTTCCCCGTAATGAAAATAAAAGTACCTGATTGCATTGATTGATTGCTCAGGAGTATAAGGGATTGATGATATTGCCGCTGTGGGTGATATTACACCAAGATCATTTGCATCTCCTGGCGCATGTGCTGCATAACCGTTAACCGAATAACTTGCTGTCAGGCCCCAGCAGTTTTCACTATAACCAGCAAATTTCTTCGGATTACTAACGCACCATTGCCAATTAATCAATGTATGATTCTTATTATGCTGCCAGTAATCGGCATATTTGTCCTTAAGATTCCTGGGATCCAATCCCAGATATGAATAATGTGACTAGAACAGCGGGCCTCCATATTCTTCAGCCCCGTTATGCTTAAGTTCCAGCAAATATCCATACTTCTCCCTGTCTGTCTTTATCCGGCCGTCTCTTGCCCAACCCTTGTGATATGCCTCAGGAGACACCGGATATGTGGGTGAGGATGCTGCCAGAACATATAATATAAGACATTCATTGTATCCTTCAACCGGAAAGTTCATATCCCATCCATAATCAGGCGACCAGTGCCAGTAGATCACATTTTCTCCGCCTTTTGTGAACCAGCTCCATTCAACTTCTCTCCAAAGCCTGTCGATATCCTCAGCAAGTTTCTTCTCTGCTTCGTCCCCATCCTTAAAATACTGTCTCACAGCAAGAAGCCCCTGTACAAGGTATGCCGTTTCAACAAGATCAGCTCCGTTATCTTTAGGAGAGAATGGTTTTACCCTGCCGGTTTCTCCGTACAGCCAGTGCGACCATGCACCATGAAACCGATCAGCATCCTGAAGGAAAGAGACCATTTTCCGGAATTGTGCAAGACCCTCCTCCCTTGTTATAAAGCCTCTCTCAATGCCTGTCAGTAATGCCATTAGCCCGAATCCTGATCCTCCCGAAGTTATCACATTCATGTCATTTTCGGGATAAACCCCGTCAACATGAAATCGCTCTCGGGCCATTCCTGAAACCGGTTCAGCGCCATCCCAGAAATACTGAAAGGTCCGGTACTGAACCAGTGTAAGCAGTGAATCATCCGACAAGTCCCCGGCCGGACTTCTTTTCTTTAGTCCGGCGTAATTCAGGCATGATGTTACGGATAAAATAACTGCCAGTAATAGAATATTGGTAGTTTTGAGGTTCATATATGGTTTATGATTCGTTTCAAGGTATTACATGCAAAGGAAAGCTAAGATAAAATAAATTAAACAAAAAATAAGTAGCTAGTTTCAATAGGCTGTATGTTAATCATATGCTTTTATTTTATCTTTCAGGTGTAAATAACGTCTGCAGTGAATACGATAAAAATCATTAAATTAGCGACACTTATAACAAATAAATCATTTCTGAATCAGATAATTTTTGAAAATCAATTCCCGAAAAGATGAAAAATCAAACCATTGACACACGTCGCAGCTTTATAAAAAAAGTCACTGTTGGCAGCGTTTTTGCCACTTTCGGCTCAGCATCCGCATTTTCTGCTATTTCAGACCCCGTTTTAAAGAAAAAGGTCAGTAATGCAGTATCATTTAACCTGGGCCTGCAGGAAGGAGTAACTCCCGGAGAATCGCTTGAACAGAAACTGGACTTCCTGGAATCTAACGGTGTTTATGGTATTGAGGTAGGTGGTGGAAAACTTCCCGGCAGGGTAACCGAATTTCAGAAAGCCCTGCAAAACCGCAAAGTTAAAATATCGGCAATTTGCGCCGGATTCAAAGGCTGGCTGATTTCAAGCGAAGAAAGTGAAAGGAAGAAATGTATTGATTCTTCAAAAGAGATTCTTTCTGCTGCAGGCGCACTGGGTTCATATGGGATGATACTCGTACCAGGTTTTAACGGACAGCAGCCATCCCTTCCATTTGTTGAAGCAAGAGCTATCCTGATCGACCAGCTGAAGGAACTCGGCGAATTTGCAGTTAAAAATAACACCACAGTAATCCTTGAGCCTTTAAACAGAAAAGAAGCCTGGTTCCTTCGCATGGTAGCCGACGCTGCAGCAATTTGCCGCGACGTTAACAGCCCGGGGGTCACATGCATGGGCGATTTCTGGCATATGACCTGGGAAGAGACCGACGATATGGGGGCTTTCCTGTCGGGTCAGAAATATCTCAATCATGTCCATATAGCAAGCCGTAAAACCAGGAATACCCCGGGCGAGGATGAAGGAGATAATTACGTAACCGGGTTTAAGGCTCTTAAAATGATTAATTATAAGCATTTTGTAAGCTTTGAATGCGGCACAAAAGGCGATAAGAAAATAGTTATTCCTGCAGCGCTGAAATTACTGAGGGAGCAATGGGATATGGCATAGAAAAACTCCCGGTTTCCTGATTCGTAGAAATAAAAACCTGACCTAATGAAGAAGAGCTTATTCATTTTCCACGTTCTTTTATTCCTGTTTTCATGCACTAAAGAACAGCCTGTGACTGACATTCCGCTCGCTGAGCATCCGCGTCCCGATTTTGAGCGGAGCGCATGGCAGAACCTTAATGGTTACTGGCAGTTTGCACCTGACTCGTTAATGGCAGGTGAAAAGGAAAACTGGCAGGAGAACCCGGAAAAGTTCGCTTCGAAAATCCTGGTCCCTTTTTCATGGGCAAGTCCGATGAGCGAGGTAAAGCTTCCAAAAGTTAATGCCGGATGGTATTCACGGGAGTTCACAATTGGAAGCGGGAGGGATTGGAAAGGGAAGGACATGTACCTCATTTTCGGGGCAAGCGATTTTCGGACAAAAGTGTGGGTTAACGGTCAGTATGCAGGTGAGCATAAGGGAGGATATGTGCCATTTGAATTCAACATTTCACCCATGCTTAAAAAAGGGATCAACAGGCTTGTCGTAATGGTTGAGGACGAAGAGCTCGATAACCGCCCTTCGGGAAAACAGTATTACGGCAATGCTAAAGGAATATGGCAGACAGTCTATATAGAGCCCCGAAGCGAAATTTATATCTCAGGGATCCGCTTTAATCCTGACATCGATAAGAGCCAGGTTAAGGTTGAAGTCCGTTTATCGGCTCCGGCAAAAAAAGAAATGAAATTAAAACTGACTGGGAAGGATAATAATATCATGTTTGAGGCACCGGTAGGAGAGGGTGAAATAAAAACCAGTTTCCTGGTACAGGTTACAGATATGAAGTTGTGGACTCTCGATGATCCTTATCTGTATGAGGTAACGGCATCACTTGTTTCTTCAGAAATAATAGACGAGGTGAACACCTATTTTGGCATGCGCAAGTTTTCAACAGTCGCGATACCAGGCAAAGACTTCACCTATGTAGCTCTTAACAATGAGCCGCTTTATCTGAAACTGACCCTCGATCAGAGCTACCATCCGGAAGGATTTTATACATTCCCTTCCGATCAGTTCATGAAGGAGGAGATTATGCGGGCTAAAGTTTTGGGATTGAACGGACTGAGGATTCATATTAAAGCTGAAATTCCAAGGAAGCTTTACTGGGCCGACAAGCTCGGATTACTTATAATGGAAGATGTGCCCAATTTCTGGGGTGAACCGACCCCTGAGGCAAAAGCAAACTGGGAGTATATTGCTGAACGTGAAATAGAGAGGGATTATAACCATCCTGCAGTATTCTCATGGGTACTGTTTAACGAGACCTGGGGGCTTTTCAGCAGGGATTCTGTTACAGGACGACGCGCTTATACTCCTGAGACCCAGGAATGGGTGCGATCGTGGTATCATAAGGCAAAAGCTATCGATCCGACCAGGCTTGTGGAAGATAATTCGCCATGCAATCTGGATCATGTTGTTACTGACCTGAATACCTGGCACTCATATAATCCGGCAAGGCAATGGGCAGGTTTAATGGATGAAGTAGTCAGCAAGACCTTCCCGGGTTCATCATACAACTACATCGGTGGTAATGTCCAGGGGAACGAACCTATGCTTAACTCCGAGTGCGGTGCAGTATGGGGTTATAGTGGCAGTACAGGCGACATTGACCTCACATGGGAATATCATATTATGATGAATGAATTCCGCAGGCACCCTAAAATTGCCGGATTTCTGTTCACGGAATTCCATGATGTCATTAATGAATGGAACGGTTATTACCGCTTTGACCGTACCAAAAAGGAATTTGGTTTTGAAGAATTATGCCAGGGAATGACAATGAGTGATCTTCATCGTGACATTTATGTCGTTCCAGGGAATGATTTCTTCAGCATATATAAAGGAGGTGAAACAATCAGAATTCCAATCGGTGTAAGTGCATTTACAGACAGAATCCCGGGTAACCTGAAAATTGATTACGACATATCCGGATGGAACCAGGCTGGTGAAAGATTTGAATGGAAGAAAGGAGAAACAGAGGCAAAGGCTGAACCATTCAGTTTTGTCCCCGTTGAACCCCTATCGATTCAGCTTCCGGATGAGACCTCACTGATGATTTTTTCTGTGGCCCTGAAAGACGGAGAAGGAAATATTCTGCAAAGGAATTTTTTCCCATTCCGGGTTAATGGAAAGAATGCAGGAGATGCATATACTATTTCTCACTCACCCTCATCATTTACTGACGCTTCCTGGAGCATAAAGCATCTGGCTCCCCAGAATGGAAAGAAAGCATGGGGAATGGGTACCGGGTTTTTTGAATATGAGTTTGCAATGCCTTCAGGTCTTGATACAAACAAGCTTGTATCTGTTGAGTTTATTGCTGAACTGGCTGCCCGCTATCCCCAGGAAAAATATCTTGAGGAAGGCGTTGCTGAAGGTATTGGGATGACAGTAGTCTTAAATAAGGGGACTATCCCTGTGTATGGGAAAAACAGCTATCCTCAGACCGATGAAAATTTATTCAGTTCAAACGTTGTAATCACTGCTAACGGCCAGAAAATAGGAGAAAGTCTGCTGCCTGATGACCCTGCTGATCACCGCGGATTGCTGTCGTGGATGAACCAGGAACCAGGGTGGGCCTGGGGTAGTTCTGACCGCAGTAAACGGTGGCTGCTTGATGAGGCTGGTTCATATGGTTACCTTGTGAAGGCAAAACTTGACAAAGCTGCGATGAAGAAGGCTGTGGAGACTGGTAAAGTTATAGTCAGGCTACAGGTTGACGAATCGGATGTGACACATGGCGGGCTTTCTGTATATGGTAAAGAATCCGGTAGATTTCCTTTTGATCCTTCCATAATAATAAAACCCGAGTAAAAACTTACCCGGGTTTTATAAATATCAATTTGTTGTAATTCTTATCAGATAAGAAGATTCCTTGCGTACTGCACACAGGTCCTGGTCTCTTTCACGGCATTTGACCATGGTTTGACGTCGTATTCCAGCTCAATATCGCAATGGATCGGCCATTTATTCTTTTTGATGAGAAGAAGAACTTCGGAAAGGGGAACTTCTCCCTGACCCCAGACCTGGTTCATGTTTGCCGGATCTGTTTTGGGACCGGTCTTATCCTTGATATGCACACTGAAAATCCTGTCGTGATATTTTTCGATAATGGTATTTGGGTGTATCCCTGTCGATCCGAAAAAGTGACCAGCATCGAAGTTCATCATTACCGCAGGGGAAACTGCCAGGAAAGGATCGTAGCTGAATCCTTCGGTTGCAAACTGCATGTGGTTGTGGAATATAGCATACATACCATGTTTCGCTGCCATGGGACCAAGTTTTTTGACGGCGTCTTCTCCGATCTCATCTGTAACTCCTTTGGCACCCATTGCTTTAGCTGCTTTGAAGGCATAATCAATCTCCTCATCTGACCAGCGTCCCGGAGAGAATTTCACAATGTGAATTTTGATACCAGCCTGGTCGAAAGTTTTTTTGGCTCCTTCAACTTTTGACATTGGCAAAGCAAGGCGCCATGCTTTGAGATCCTCAGTGTATTTGGCTCTTGCAGCTTCCTGTTCAGGAGTTAAAGGCTGACGCTGCGGACGTGCTGCAGCAGGAGCACCAGCAGCAGGAGCACCAGCAGGTGGAGCGCCCGCAGGTGGAGCACCAGCCGCCGGAGCAGCCGCCGGACGAGGTCCAGCCATGCCTGCCATTGGATTTTTTGGAGCGCCAAGATAATCTTCAAGGTCTCCGCTCATCAGCTCAATGGAGCTGATGCCGCACTCTTTGCAATATTTAATTATATTCTCTACGCCTCCCGGCATACTGCGCCAACTATAGGTTATTGCACCTATCTGTACTCCGCCAAAATTTGAATTTGGTTTATCGGATTGTGCCGTTACCGGGTAAGAAGGATTTTTAAAGCCATAAGAAAGGGGAACTACAGAGAATGCAGCGACAGCTGCAGTGTTTCCCAGGAATTTCCTTCTTGAAATACTGTTGTTTAATTTGCTGATCTTTTTCATAAGTTATCTGGTTTAAATTCTGTCAATCAGGGTATAAAATTAAACAAAAGTTCATCGTCTTATTCAGGGCAATAGTTAATTAATACTAAAAGTGTCGATTTCAAAAAATTTGTACCTGCTATTTGTAAATTTCAAAATATTAGGCTAATTATGTATCAGGAAGCCTGTTAGTAGAATTCGATTCTGAAAACTGATAATTGTTATTATTATGAAACTGAAAACCAGTGTAATCCTGTCATTAATGATGTTCCTGCAATATTTTGTATGGGGCTCGTGGTATGTAACCATGGGAACATTCATGACCAAATTTCTTGGTTCAACAGGGATACAAATCGGAGCAGCTTACAGCGCTCTGGCAATTGCAACCATGATTTCTCCTTTTTTCGTTGGTATGGTGGCAGACCGCTTTTTTGCAGCACAGAGGGTTATGGGTGTTCTTCATATTATCGGTGGAGTACTATTGTTTTTGGCTTCCAGAGTTACAATGAACGGACCTTTTTACTGGGTGATACTTCTTTATTCATTAGCTTACATGCCCACCATCGCCCTTTCGAACAGTGTAGCATTCAGGCAGATGAGCGATCCGGGAAAACAATTTCCAGTTATAAGGGTTTTTGGTACAGTGGGGTGGGTAATCTCAGGGTTTATGATAGCATTCCTTGGAATTGAACAAACCCCTACCACATTTTACATGGCTGCTCTGGTTTCTTTCGGATTGGGATTGTTCAGCTTTTTCCTGCCCGATACTCCCCCTCAGGCAAAAGCTCCCTCTTCAGCAAAATCAGTTATGGGGATTGATGCATTTATTTTATTCAGGGACAAGCCATACCTTATATTTTTTATTGCTGCAATCTTTGTCTGCATCCCGCTTTCATTCTATTTTGGTTTTGCCAACCTCTACCTGAACCAGTCGGGAATGGAAAATGCAGCCGGCAAAATGGTTATGGGTCAGATATCCGAAGCCCTGTTCATTCTCGCAATACCATTTCTTTTTAACAGGATAGGCGTGAAGAAAATGCTTCTGATCGGAATGAGTGCGTGGATATTACGATACCTCTGCTTTGCCTTCGGAAATATGGGAGCTAATCTGTGGATGCTTTATGCCGGAATTATTCTTCATGGTGTCTGTTATGATTTCTTTTTTGTTACCGGGTATATGTATACCGAAAAGAAATCGAACGAAAGGATTAAGAATGCGGCCCAGGGTTTATTCACTTTCGTCACCTATGGTCTGGGTATGTTTATCGGAACCTGGTTCTCGGGTTTTGTAACAACTTACTATTCTGCGAACCAGGTATATCAATGGAGGAGTATCTGGTTTGTACCTGCTTATATTGCTGTTGCGGTTTTAATATGCTTTATTTTCTTCTTTAAGGAGAAGAAAGAGATCAGGATAGCGGAGTAAAACTCAGTTTAATTACTTATTATTTCAATGCTGACCGGAACCATTCCGGGTGAAGATGCCTTAAGTGTAATTCTTCCTCCTTTTGTTTCTGATTTAACAATTACAAGGCATCTGCCATGCCATGCCTTACGTTGGGGAAGCTGATAACTCTCCAAGCTTGCCGGATTGGCATTTCCTGTTGCCAGAATTGTACCCGGTCCATCAATAGAAAATGAAATCAGGTTTTCTGCTTTAGGATTTCTAATTCCATTTGCATCAGTAAATTCGACTGTAATGTAACTCAGATCCTGGCCATCTGCTCTTATTTCCGGCCTGTCGGCCGTTATTTTGATCTGTGAAGGTTCTCCTGTGGTTTTCAATTCCGAGATGCTGACCTGTTTTTTCCCTTTATAACCTGCAGCTTTCAGAATTCCCGGCTGATAAGGGACCTGCCATACAGCCATAAACTTTGTTGAACGATTAGTTGGTTTTTTCCCCAATGATTTGCCGTTAAGGAAGAGCTCAGCCTGTTCACATGACGAATAAACATTAACTTCCATGGGTTTACCTGCATAATTATTCCAGTTCCAGTCATCTATTGCATCAAACCAGTGCCATTTTGACCAGGATTGTCTTTCGGGATTTAGTTCAAATGAAGGTTCAGGAGGAGTGACCCAGACCGAAAGCTGATTTTCTTTCCAGAGAACATCCCGGTAATAGGATTGAGGACGTTTCCATCCGCAAACATCTATATCTCCGCAAAAAGCAAGGTTCCAGGGGAAAAAATCCTGTTTTTGCCAGTAACCTCTCCATCCGATGCTGGCTTCCCCGATATAGTCAAAAGCAGTCCAGACAAAATCACCAATTACAAACGGATTGTCTGTCACATCCATCCAGCTGCCGAATGCTTCAAGGGGATAAGACTCCGAGCCATACATAATACGTTCCGGAAGGCGATTATGATCCTGGGCATAAAGGCTTTGCTGGTTATGATCTCCCCCTGATGCATAATTATATCCTGCGACATCAAGAGTGGCAAAATATGGATCCTTATCCGGCTTAAGATCATTCACGGCAGAAGTGACAGGACGGGTTGGATCGAGATTACGAATAAAGTCACCAAGCTTTTTTGCAGTTTCAACAACTTCAGGCTTATGCCTGCCATGTATCTCATTGCCAATGCTCCACATAATTACCGAAGGATGATTCCTGTCGCGAAGGACCATATTCTCAATATCCTTCTTCCACCAGTCATTAAAATACAGATGGTAGTCGCCGGGATTCTTCTGATCGCTCCACATGTCAAAAGCTTCATCTATAACCAGCATTCCCAGCCTGTCGCATGCCTCAAGAAATGCAGGAGAAGGAGGATTGTGTGAGCATCTTATTGCATTGAAACCACTGGCTTTAAGCAATTCCACCCTTCGCTCTTCAGCCCTGTCGTAGGCTCTTGAACCCAATGGCCCATTATCATGATGAACGCAGCCTCCCCTTAGTTTAAGCGGGTTTCCATTTAAAAGGAAACCATTAACAGTATCAAATGATATTGACCTTATCCCGAAGTATGTATCCGCCTGATCTGTCATCTCTCCATTTTCATAGATTTCAGATACAGCATTATAAAGGTCTGGTGATTCGTTTGACCAGAGCAGAGGATTGATCACCTTTAATTCCTGATTTAACAGACCGCTTTTGCCTGGTTCGATTGTTGCGGATGTTTCAATTTCTGCCACCTGCCGGGAACTTTTGTCAAATATTTTTGTGATAAGTTTAATGGCGCTGGTCTCTTTACTTTTATTGGTCAGGGTAGTTTTAATATTTACCAGCGCCTCATTATTTGTTACTATGGGTGTTGTGATATATGTGCCCCAGTTATCAATATGAACAGCTGAAACAACCTGAAACCAGACATGCCGGTAAATGCCGGATCCTGTGTACCATCGGCTGTTCTCTCCCTCATTTTTAACCTTGACGCACAAGACATTATCTTCTCCGAACTTCAGCTGGCCGGAGATATCGAACCAGAAACTGGAATAGCCATATGGATGATTCCCCAGTTTCTGGCCATTCAGCCAGACTTCAGCATTCATATAGACACCTTCAAAAAGTATTCTGAAGTGTTTGTCATTCTTCTCTGCCGGTAATGCAAATGTTTTCCTGTACCAGCCTGTTCCTCCGGTCGTAAAGCCTCCATTTACCTGGCTTATTGCATTGATGCTGAATGGTGAATCTGTACCTGGCAGATCTTCAATGCTCCAGTCGTGGGGAAGGTCAATTTTTCTCCATTGAGAATCATCAAATGCAGGATTTTCAGCTCCCTGAGCCCCTCCGGGGTGAAAACGCCAGCCGGAATCAAACAGATTGTTATTTTCACTCAATGACTGAGATTTTATCTGATTAGCCGGAATTACCAAAAGCAAAACCAGCCAGAATCTAAATATTTTCCGGATAATCATATTATTCTGTTTTAGATTCCCTAAAATTAACTATTATGATTGAACAACTTATTTCTTTAAATTAAGTGTATAAGTTCCCCTTAGTGCAAAGACCAGATTGCGATCGTTGTCATCTGAATCTGCATCTTCAAAAATCTTGGTGATTCCGGGTATAAACCTTAACCCAACACTAATTTTTTCATTAATCTGATAACCAATTCCGAGTGGGATACCCATGTCAAATATTTTCATATAATCCTTAATATCATCGTTTTCATCTTCGTATTTCTCCTTTGCACTCAATAAAATACCAGGCTGAAGTCCGGCTTCAGCAAAAAAGCCGCTTTCGTGCAGATATCTTACCACAACCGGGAAATTTAAATATAAGAGACTGACTTTGCCCTCCATATCATAACTCTCTTCTTCCCATCTTGCTCCCTGCGTTGTAATATTTGCCTCTGCTCTTAAACTCAACGGATCGCTGAAATTATAAATAGGCATTATAGCTCCGGCCTGTATTCCATACAGACCTTTCCAGCTATCTTCGCCTGTAATACTTGATCGTGTTAATCCTAAAACAACATCAAGTTGTGAAGCACATGGTTGCGAAAAAATAGTGCAAACCAGGATAAGATTCAGAATGACAATTGATTTTTTCATAA
>Ga0105100_10001246_pt1 | contig 15049 bp, 16 predicted proteins | sample PPLLak12cMay2015_2_FD_87033 | JGI IMG/M metagenome (GOLD analysis project Ga0105100, IMG submission 87033) | Freshwater sediment microbial communities from Prairie Pothole Lake near Jamestown, North Dakota, USA - PPLs Lake P8 Core (1) Depth... | ecosystem: Environmental > Aquatic > Freshwater >...
TGATTCCGGAACAGGATGGCCGAGTTTTTGGGCGCCCATCTCTGAAAACCATATCCGAGAAGAGGCCGACAACAGCTTTTTCACGAGAAGAGTGGAAGTTCTGTGCGCCAGGTGTGACGGTCACCTTGGTCACGTGTTCGATGATGGTCCGCCGCCCACCAAACTGCGGTACTGCATGAATTCCGCCGCACTCAAATTTGTGGAAGAAAAAGGAGCCAAGCAAGGCGGCTCATAATTTGTACCGGAGAATACGGGGCGCGGGCTTTAACGAAATGACAAGACATTGGAAAACGGTGTTTTGGTCTTTCATCAGTGTCTGTTGCTTTCTGGCAGGTTCTGCTCAGGCAGACCCTGCCCCGGCGACAAAGGAGAAAATGACCATGATCGCAACGAAAACAAAACTTAGTGGATTTGTCCCTCCCATGGATAGGTCCGCCCCTGCTAAAATCCAGACGGCGACTTTCGCCTTGGGCTGATTCTGGGGGCCGGACTCCCAGTTCGGGAGCATGAACGGGGTAGTGCGAACCAGAGTCGGGTATGCAGGTGGGACGAAGAAGAATCCGACCTATCACAGCCTCGGTGATCACACGGAGACGATTCAAATTGATTTCGATCCGGAGAGGATCACGTATGAAACACTTTTAAGTGTTTTCTGGGCGAGCCATGACCCAACAAGCAGGTCGTGGTCGCGCCAGTACAAAACCGTGATTTTCTATCATGATGAAGAACAAAGAAACCTGGCCGTGGCGACAAGAGATCGCGCTGCAGAAAGAACAGGTGCAAAGATCCACACGGAGGTTTTACTCCACGAGGGATTTTATCTGGCCGAGCCCTATCACCAGAAGTACAGGCTTCGCAGTGTTCGGGACATCATGGCTGAGTTCAGCGCCATGTATCCCATGGATGATGACTTTGTCAACTCCACCGCTGCTGCGAGAGTGAACGGATACGTTGGAGGGTATGGGTCTCCGGAGGTGGTGAAATCCGAGATTGATGAATTGGGCCTGTCTCCTGATGCGAGCAGAAGACTCCTGGAGATTGTGGCGGACGGGAGCCGGTAGGTGAAGTAAACTACATTTTGAGATTAACTCTTCAGACACAAGGAGGCCCTTATGAGCAAAGTATTTTACATCCAAGCGTCGCCAAGGATTGAGCGATCCTATTCCATCGCTGTTGCAGATGCCTTTGTTTCAGCGTACAAACAAGCTAACCCGAAGGATGGGGTCGTGACGATCAACCTTTTCAAGAAGGACCTTCCTTCTTTTGATGGCCTTGCCGTGCAGGCCAAATATGCGATTCTTCATGGCCAGAAACACTCTCCTGAAGAGCTTGCGGCATGGAAAAAAGTGGAAGACGTCATCGCTGAGTTCAAATCCGCGGACAAGTATGTCATGGCTGTTCCCATGTGGAATTTCGGGATTCCCTACAGGCTCAAGCAGTACCTGGACATTATCGTGCAGCCCACATACACCTTCAGCTTCTCTCCGCAGGAAGGCTACAAGGGGCTGGTCAAGGGGAAACCGATATTTGTATCTTATTCTCGTGGAGGAGCATACCCAAAGGGCAGTGCCGAGGAGGCTTTTGATCTTCAGACAAAGTATTTCCAGCTTGCGCTCGGGTTCATTGGCTTTACGGACATAAGAACCCTGGTCGTGGAGCCCACCCTGGCCGGGTCTGAGGTGGCAAAACAGAAACGGGAAGAGGCGATCGCCAAAGCCAAAGAAATGGCACTGAAGTTCTAAAGCCTGGGTGTTGGTTTTCCTAGGGGCGGGCTTCACGCCCGCCGAATACTATTTGATAAGAAGCCTGCCAGACCTCAGGTGAAATGATGACTTCCTATGATTACGACATCGGAATCATTGGCGGCGGTGCAGCAGGGCTCACGGTCGCATCCGGCGCAGCCCAGCTGGGAGCCAAAACCCTCCTTGTCGAAAAGGAGAAAGCCCTGGGCGGCGATTGCCTGCACTACGGTTGTGTTCCCAGCAAGACACTGATTCGCACGGCCCAGGTCTATCATCTCATGAAGAACAGCAGGGCCTTTGGTTTGCCGGCCATAGAAACCCGACCGGTTGATTTTCAGGCAGTGAAAAAGAGAATCCAATCGGTGATCGAAACGATTCAAAAGCATGACTCTGAAGAAAGGTTTTGCAGCCTGGGCGCCAAAGTGCAGTTCGGAGAACCCTCCTTTGTTGACGAACACTCGGTCCGATTGAACGGAAACACGGTTTCCGCCAGGAATTGGGTCATTGCCACAGGGTCCTCGCCAAGTGTCCCGGCCATAGAAGGCCTGGATAAAACACCTTACATCACCAACAAAGAAATTTTCAGCCTCGACCAGATTCCGAGTTCCATGGTCATTCTCGGGGCTGGACCGATAGCCATTGAGATGGCTCAAGCCTTCTGCCGCCTTGGAACACAGGTGTCCGTGGTACAAAGAAGCGACCAGATCCTCACCAAGGAAGACAAGGACATGGCCGACGAGATCATGAAGGTTCTGGGTTCGGAAGGAGTGACTTTCCACCTCAACGCCTCGGTGCTCCGCGTGAAGGATTTGGGTTCAGAGAAAGAGCTCGTCCTCAAGGACGGGGAAGAAGCCCCCATTTCCTTGAAGGCGGAGAAAATCCTGGTCGCCATGGGGCGAGATCCGAACGTCAAGGCCCTTGGTCTGGAGGGAATCGGTGTTGAGTTCGACCGGAAAGGCATCAAGGTGGACGATCGAATGCGGACAACCAGAAAACACATCTATGCCGCCGGAGACATCACGGGGACCTATCAATTCACTCACGCTGCAGGGTATGAGGGAGGGATCGTGGTGAGCAATGCGATCTTTCACCTTCCAAGGAGAGCGAACTATACCTTTCTGCCCTGGTGTACCTACACGGACCCTGAACTGGCCAGCATCGGAATGAACGAAAAAAGAGCCAGGGAAGCGGGAATGGAGTATTCCATCTGGACAGAGCCATTCAAGAGCAACGACAGAAGTCTCGCTCAGGGAGAACAAGCGGGAAAAATAAAACTTCTGCTCGACAAAAGCGAGAAGCCCCTTGGAGTTCAAATCCTGGGGCCCCAGGCCGGGGAACTGGTGAGTGAATGGGTTGCCGTCCTAAACGGCAAGGTCAAGCTCTCCACTCTGGCCACAGCGGTTCATCCTTATCCGACGCTAGGCGAAATCAACAAGCGCGTGGCAGGGACGCTTCTGTCCCAGAAAGTATTCTCGGAGCGGGTCAGAAAGGGACTCAAGTTCTTTTTTAACCTCAAGGGAAGAGCCTGTGGCGGAGATTCTCCGAAAATTTGAATAAAGGAACAGTCAGGTGGACGTGAAGAACTTGAACCAGCCCCGGAACAGCAAGCTGGAAGCGGTGGTCGAAAGCATTGCTCATGAGCTCGGTCTGGAGGGAGACAAGCTCTTGGTCGATGACGTCCTGGAGCCGTGTATCCTTGTGATAATAGGCGCATCAGGAGATCTGGCAGGACGTAAACTCCTGCCCGCCCTTTTCAGCCTTTATCTGCAGAGAGGGCTTCCCACCCCCTTCACGATTCTCGGCTGCAGCCGAACCAAGATGAGTGATGAGGATTGGAGGGCCAAAGCCAAACAGGCTGCAGTGGATTCAGCCGGGTTCAACGAATCTTGCTGGGACGCCTTCAGCTCCAACCTGTTTTACCGTGAGTTGGAGTATGACGAGCCCAGCTCTTTTGATCGTCTGGCCGCAGTCGTCCTGGACTTGGACCATGCGAGAGGGACAAGGGGCAACAGGATTTTTTATCTTGCCATTCCTCCCTCTCTTTATGAGACAACCGCTCAGAAGCTCGGCAAAGCAGGTCTGTCTGCTGAAAACAAGGAGGGGTTCGGCTGTTCAAGGATCGTTGTGGAGAAACCTTTTGGCCGTGATCTTCAAACCGCCATCGCCCTGGACCAGAAACTTCACGAGCATTTTAAGGAGCATCAGATTTTCCGAATTGATCACTACCTGGCCAAGGAGACGGTTCAGAACATCCTCATGTTCCGTTTCGCGAACGCCCTGTTCGAGCCTGTCTGGAATAGGACGTACATCGACTCTGTGACCATCACCGCCGCTGAAACCATCGGGGTGGAGCACCGGGCAGGTTACTATGAGCAGGCCGGGGTGTTGAGGGACATGTTCCAGAACCACATGATGCAGCTCTTTGCTCTGACGGCCATGGAGCCCCCGTCGATTTTCGAGGCTGAGCGGGTGAGAGATGAAAAGGCCAAGCTCTACAGAGCCCTGAGACCCTTTCCGGTGGACCGGCTCGAAGACTTCCTCGTCCTGGGCCAGTACGGCAGGGGAGCCCTCGATGGGAAAAAGGTTCCGGCGTATCGAGAGGAGCCGGGCGTGAGCGCTGAGTCCCTCACTCCAACCTTTGCGACGATGAAGGTCTTTGTGGACAACTGGCGTTGGCAGGGGGTGCCTTTTTTTATCACCTCCGGTAAGAGGCTGGCCAAGAAGATAACGGAGATTACCATTCAGTTCAAGGAAGTCCCTCACTCCGTGTTCCGCAGCGTCCTCGGTGAGCACATCTCGGCCAACCGGCTCATCCTTGGGATCTACCCTGAAGAAAAGATCGCGTTGACCTTTCAGACGAAGAATCCTGGTGCCCAGATGCGGTTGCGCTCTGTAACCATGGATTTCTCCTACAATCAAGGCTACACAGGACCGGTCCTCGAGGCCTACGAAAAGGTGTTGCTGGACTGCATGCTGGGAGATCAGATGCTCTTCTGGCGTCAGGACGGGGTTGAGCTGTGCTGGTCTTTCTTGACGCCCATCTTATGGGGCTGCGAGACCTGCACCAACAGGGCGGAGATGCTGTTGCCCTATGATGCAGGAACCTGGGGCCCTGAGGCCGGGCAGCGACTGATGAACAAATAGCAACGGAGATGACCCAGGGAGACCTAAACCTGAGGACCTTCCGAAGTTGGAGCCAAAAAGACCGTAATGAACAGGAGGAATGCTCTTCTCAAAGCCGCTATGCTTGTGGCTTTCATTGCCCTGGCCATTTATGTGGTGCGCTTCACCCCTGTGAAGGATTATCTCACCGCCGAAACCCTTGGAACTCTGCTTGACAAGGCGGGGATTTGGGCTCCCGTCGCGTTCATTCTGGTCTACGCAGTCGGGGTGTGCCTTTTTGTCCCCGGTACTCTGATTACCGCAATCGGCGCTGCAATTTTCGGCCCTTACTGGGGATTCCTCTATGTGTGGGTGGGTGCCATGACAGGAGCGAGTACTGCTTTTTTAATCGGGAGAGGTCTCGGCAGAGAGTTCGCCGCCTCTCTGATCGGGGACCGATTAAAAAAGTATGACGATGCGATTGAACGGAACGGTTTTGCCACGGTTCTTTATTTGCGACTCGTTTATTTCCCTTTCACCCTTATGAATTTCGGGATGGGACTCACCAAAGTTCGGTTCAGGGATTATTTCTTCGGAACAGGCCTCGGAATCACTGTGGGCACCTTTATCTTCACTTTCTTTGTCGGCACCGTGAAAGAGGTCTGGGTGTCAGGGGAATGGGGGCAGCTCTTATCGTTCAAGGTCTTTTTCTCTGTGGCGTTTTTTATCTTTTCTTTCTTCATCCCCAAACTAATCACAAGGCTTAGAGCACAAGCCCCATCATAATCATCCATTCAAAGGGCTTTGATAAGATGACGATTAAGAAAAGAGACACTGTTGTCCTGGCAGGGGATATCGGGGGAACAAAGACGAGCGTCGGGCTTTTTGTGAGGGGAAAGAAGCGGCCCGAGCCGCTGGTCATTGAGAGTTTTGCAAGCCGCGAAGCACCCCACCTGGAGAACATCGTTGATCGATTCCTGAAGAGCAATCCTGCTCCAATCTCCAGTGCCTGTTTCGGGATCGCCGGGCCCGTGATCAACGGCCGGTGCAAAACGACCAACTTGCCGTGGGTTGTATCAGAAACCCTCATGAAAAGGCGCTTTCACTGGCGTCATGTCCGTCTTCAGAATGATCTTGCAGCAGCCGCGCTGGCTATTCCTCTTCTGAGACGGAGCGAACTGGTTTCGTTAAACAAAGGGATGAGGCAAAAGGAAGGGAACCTTGCTCTCTTGTCCCCCGGAACCGGCCTCGGGCAGGCGATGCTGGCCTATAAGGATGGGGAATACGTCCCTCTTTCTTCCGAAGGAGGCCATGTCAGTTTTTCACCGACAACGGAAGGGGAGGTAGAACTGTGGCGATACCTCAGCAAGAAGTTTGACCATGTGAGCCTTGAAAGAGTGCTCTCAGGGCCGGGGCTGGTCAACATCTATTCGTGGCTCAGGGATTCGGGCCGGTTTGAGGAACCCCCCTGGCTCAAGGAGCTCATGAAGCAAGGAGACCCTGCAAAGGCGATCAGCGAGAATGCCCTCCGAAAGGAGCAAGCCCTCTGTGTTGAATCCCTTCGTCTCTATGTCTCTATGCTTGGAAACGTAGCAGGGAACCTGGCCTTGACCAGTATGGCGGTTGGCGGCGTTTACCTTGGCGGAGGAATCCCACCGAAGATTCTCCCTCCCCTGACGCAGGGAACTTTCATGAAAGCGTTCATGGCCAAGGGGCGATTCGCCGATTTCCTGGCTCGGATCCCGGTGCGTGTCATCCTCAACGATAAGGCAGCGCTTTTAGGCGCGGCACAAGGTGCTTTCGGAGCCCTGAAAGACTGACCGGTACCGGGATCGGTTACTGAATTGCAGATCCTTGATGGTGGATGGCCCTGATGCCTCGAAGCGACCGACTGATCCTTTTTGGCCGTTATCCTGCACCCGGTCGAACAAAGACTCGTCTGATTCCCCTTCTCGGCGCAGCCCGGGCTGCGGATTTCCAGCGTGAACTCACAGAAAGGACCTTGGGAACGGACAGATCCGTGGCCCGCAGGCGCGCGGCTGACCTGGAAGCCTGCTTTGAAGGAGGCAGCCGGGCGAAGTTGCGGCGATGGCTTGGGCCGGATCTGATCTTCTCACAGCAGAGTTCGGGAGATCTTGGCGAGCGAATGAAAACTGCCTTTCTTGAGGCCTTTCGACAAGGCGGTCAGCAAGTTGTCCTTCACGGAACCGACATCCCTGGTCTGACGACCCAGCATATAGACGATGCTTTTGACGCTTTGGAAAGCCATGATCTTGTGCTCGGGCCGAGCACGGACGGAGGATACTGGCTGATCGGGCTCAAGAAACCCGCTGATCTTTTCGATCACATGGAGTGGGGATCCTCCAACGTATTTGACAAAACGGTTGCTGCGGCGCGAGGACAAGGGCTTTCCGTGCATGTCCTCAGCCCCCTCACGGATATGGACACGGAAGAGGCGGTAAAGCATTGGATGGCCGACTGGGCAAAAGCGCAACCCTACCTTTCGGTCATTATCCCCGTTCTTAATGAAGAAGCACACATTGAGGAAACGATCTGGAGTGCCCGGAGTCCGGATGTCGAAATCATCGTGGTTGACGGTGGGAGCGAGGACAGGACAGTCGATAGAGCAAAGCATGCTGGGGCTATGGTGATCAGGGGGCGAAGAGGTCGGGCTTTACAGCAAAACCAGGGAGCTGCAACGGCAAGGGCCAGTGTCCTTCTTTTTCTCCATGCGGACACGCTCTTGCCCAAAGACTATGTTGCTCAAGTTTTTGAAACTCTGATGGACAGAAGAGTCGCCCTGGGAGCGTTTCGCTTTAAGACGAACGTAGATCAACCTCTCATGAGAGGGATCGAGTTAGCCACTCATATCCGCTCCAAGTACTTGAGGCTTCCCTACGGAGATCAGGCGCTCTTTCTGCGCAAAACTCGCTTTCAGACAACCGGCGGATTTCCCGAAATGCCTATTGCAGAGGATCTCTTTTTCGTCCGTCTTGTGTCGAAACAGGGGCGAATTGCTATTGCGCCGGCTCATGCAGTCACGTCAGGGCGGCGGTGGAAAGAGGTGGGACTTCTCAAGACAACCATGATCAATCAGCTCATTCTGGCCGGTTTTGCTTTGGGGATCTCTCCCGAGACCCTTGCTGCCCTTTACCATCGAGTGGCAAAGAAAAAAAGGAAAAGAACTGGTTAAGGGTGCTTTTCTCAATTCGGATGACTAACTAATCCCCCATTTTGGCCATATAATCGTCGTAAATAGCCTCAAGCTTGAGCTTGTGTTTTGCCTCTTCCTGAGAAAGCATTTTGAAGACTTTCACAAATTCGGATTTCTCCGCCTTTGAAGCCAATTCATTGTAGAGTTGAAGCGCCTTTTCCTCTCGCTTCATGGCAAGCCTCAGCATCTCCGGATAGGCCATGCCTTTTTCATATTTCAGATCCACCATGTAGTCGCTTCTTTTCATGTCCGGAACCCATTTGAACTTGTAATCCCCGAGCTTCTTGTCCCCCTTGAGGAAGCCATCTAGAAGGGCCTTGTGTTTTTTCTCCTCCATGGCGAATTCCAGGAAGGTCTCCTTTCCTCCGGAATAAGGCTCCTGGGTGCTGGCATTTTCGTAGAAAAGGATCGCCTCTTTTTCTTTTTCAATGGCAAACTGAATGAGTTCCTCAAAGGATTTGAAGTTCATGATTTCCTCCTTATATTACGTAAAATTGAAAAGGCATTCTAAGAAAAAGCCGCAAGAAAGTCAAAGGGAACCACAAGAAAAGCAAAAGATCAACCCATGCGCAGGAGGGCGAGCTATGGCCAACTATCTGATTATCGGAAACGGAGTCGCTGGCATCACGGCAGCGGAAAACATTCGAAAGCTGGACAAGGCGGGGAAAATGACGGTTGTTACGGAGGAGTCGACCCCTTTCTATTACAGGATGAGACTTCCCGAATTCATATCCGGGGACCTCACTGAGGATAAACTCAGCGCGAAAAAAGATCAGTGGTACAAAGACCAGGAGATCGAACTGAAACTCAAAACCCGTATTCAGGGTGCCGACCCCGGGAAAAAAGTGGTTACGACTCAAGGCAATCAGGAAATGCCTTTTGATCGTCTTCTCATCGCCACGGGGAGCCGTTCCTTTATCCCTCCCATGAAAGGTGCGGACAAAAAAGGGGTCTTTGCCCTTCGCTCGATCCAGGATGCCAGGGAGATTGTTGCCTGGGCCAAGAACATCCAGAAGGTGGTTCTTATTGGCGGGGGGTTGCTCGGCCTGGAAGCAGGAAACGCTCTTCGGAAACTCGGCAAGAATTTGACGGTCGTGGAATTTTTCCCCAGGCTTCTTCCAAGACAATTGGACGTGGCGGGCGGCGGAAGACTTCAGGCGATCATGGAGGGAATGGGTTTTTCCTTCAGGCTCGGAGCAAAGACCCAGGAAATCAAGGGGGAAGATCGAGTCAGCGGGGTACTCCTTGAGGGCGGAGAGCTCCTGCCGGCCGAGATGGTGGTTATTTCAGCCGGAGTCAGGCCTGCCCTTGAGCTGGCCAAAGCGCTCAGCCTTGACCATGACAAGGGAATCAAGGTGGACGAGCAGATGAGGACAAACCAGCCGGGGATTTATGCCGCAGGGGATGTGGCGGAGTTCAAAGGGATTCCTTACGGGATCTGGACAGCTGCCACTGAGCAGGGGCAAATTGCCGGGACCAACATGGCTGGGGGGAACGCGCTCTACAAAGGCACTGTGATGGCGAATACCTTGAAGGTCATTGGAATCGAGCTGGCTTCTGCCGGCAACATTGATGCGGAGAACAAGCTGGAGTCCAAGGTGCTCACAGACGAAAAGGTTTACAAGAAGATCGTGCTCGAAAACGATCAAATCGCCGGTTGCATCATGCTGGGTGATACGAAAGGCTTTACGAAGATCACGAAGCTGATGTCCGAAAAGCAGATCGTGTCTCAGATGAAGGATAATCTTTTCTCAGGGTAGAGCTTTTGCCCAGCCGGCAAGGTATTGAAAAATAGAGACGGGGAAATGCTGCTGGCTTTCGGGTCCGGAAAAGCTTATAATATCTTTTCCGCATCTGGAGGAAAGCGGCGCGTTGGCTAATCGAGAGCTGAATCGGACCAATTCTGCAAACAACCACACCAATTCTCAAAAGCCTGAGCAAACAAAAACAGTCCACATCTGGCTCAGGCTTTTGATTCTCATCCTCATCGTGGGGGGCCTAACTCTCATCCTCTACGAAACGGGCGTCATCCAATTTTTCCTGAACAAGAAGCGAATGGCACACTTTCTGGACTCACTCGGCCCTTGGTCTGTGCTTGTCTTTATTCTGCTTCAGTTCGCCCAAGTGGTTGCCGCCCCTATTCCCGGTGAGGTGACAGGGGTTCTCGGAGGGTACCTGTTCGGCAAATTTTTCGGCGTCGTGCTCTCTACCATCGGACTCACCCTCGGTTCTTACCTCGCCTTCATCCTTGCGAGAACATTCGGCCGGCCCCTCATACAAAAGTTCATTCTCATATCCACCATACAACGATTTGATTATCTCCTTCACCACAAAACGGCATTCCTTGTCTTTCTCCTTTTCCTGATCCCGGGATTTCCCAAGGACTGGCTGTGTTACATTCTTGGCTTGGGGCACCTGACCACCACCGAGTTTCTTGTCATTGGAGGCACAGGCCGGCTTTTCGGGACAATCCTGCTCACCCTGGGAGGAAGCTACCTGAGACATCACCAGTATGTCCGGTTTTATATCCTCGCGGGGATTGGGATCAGCGTGGTCATCGTGGCCCTGGCTTACAGGGATAAGCTGGACAGGGTTTTCAGATTCTGGCATCTCAAGGGGCTGCGGAAGAAGCGACAGATGGAAGCCGCCCAGCGTAACATGGCGAATCACTAAGTCCTCCCCCGATGAATGCGCGCAAGCCTTTTTATATCATCCACCCATTCTCCTAGTTCCTTTAAGCTGGTCAGAATTCTGCTCCACATGCTCTGGGATCGACCCATAGACGGCGCGGAGGTTTGGAGGACTTTGATTGGAAATCCCCTCTTGATAAAAAGGCCCAAAGAGGAGATCATTCCTGCAATCAGATCCTCTTCTGCAATATCTACCTCAAACACAAATGCCCTGCCCTCCAACCTCACAACCACATTCTTCGCTTCTTTCATTGCTCTTTCCCGACTCTATAATGTTTCCTTTAGTCCCGTATCGGATCTGGTTTCAGCATAGAACGAGCAGGTGTCCAAATCGATCATCCATACGATATCAGGTGAGGTCCCTCTTCCAGGGTGCCCATCCCCCTTACCCTCGCCACAGGCGGGACGAAGTACGGAGAAAACATTATAGGAAATAAGAGATCTTGCCCGCCTAGCGCTTATGAGACGAATGGGGTTGCTGTGAGGTTTTCAGCAACAAATCTTTCTGCTTCAAACCCGAACTCAATATCTTCCGGATCAACGTTTTTCTCCAACCACATGATAAGCTTCGATGCAATGCTGCGGGGGATCCCTGGGCTTAAGATCCTGAAACTCCGAAGCCCTGTCCTTCGATTGTATTCGAATACCACTCTTGCAACTATCCCCCGGCTAGAAGTTAAACCGTCTGCAATCTCCAGGTCGAACACGGACAGCATGTTATTCACAAATCTTCTGCTTGCCATCTTCTCAGCCCTCCGACTAACCTTGATGCGCATCTTTCCACGTAGCTTAGCGAAGATCATGCCAAAAGGGTGTAAACTGGTTTTCAATGTAATTTCAATCTGCTATGGATTTACGATAGCGGCCATTTCCGAAGGTGTGTAAGAAACTACCATTTTCAACCCTGAATTCTCCTGCTGATTGGCAAAAGTTTACACATCGGAAGAACGAAAACGGTGTCGTAAACCAAAAGAGAGTTCATACAGTCAACGTAACCAATGTCCATGTGGACAAGGTGGTGTACAAGAACGTGAGGGTCAATAACGCGGTGACGACCGTGAATCATGATACCTTCAGAGCCTGCGGTTAAAACTCCAAAGGAAACGACGACGCCTGAAAGAGGGATGGACAAAAGGATAGAAATCAGAGCTCCGGAAAGGGTTGTGGAGCCGAGCAGATCCCCTGAGAGGGTGCAGGGAAAGAGCAAGGAAGCGAGCACGCCTGAGAGGGTGATGCAACAAGCGCCAAATCTCAATACCGCGGAAAAACGCATGGAACGACCGAGAGAAGCAAGGAATTCGGAGAAAGGGGCTGAACGTCCTTAGTTAGAGAAGCGGCGAAAGGCCAAGCCTGCCTTGCTCTGAGTAATTATGGGGATTCATTCATTCTTGCGAGAATATCTTCGAGAGAGCCTCGAAAAGGACCAGGCGTTTCCATTTTGATAGATGCGAGGGCTACGGCAAACCGCAATGACTCTTGAACGGTATGATCCACTCTCCTGGCCAGATAAGCTCCTGTGGTCGTATCACCGCGACCGGTTCTTCCCTGAGAACTCCGGTTGGAAAATCTTTCGAAATAGGTTTTCCCTTTACACCGTACGAACGCTCCGTCTGAACAGGTTAAGATTGTCTCGAGAGCTCCCCATTCCTCCACCAGCCTGGCTGCTTCTTCCATGTTTTGGGTTCCTGTCAGCACCTCCGCTTCAATGACGTCAAGCTTCACGTTATCGGCAAGGCCGACGATTTCTCTTTTGCGTGGCACATCTCTAAATTGGATGGCGCCTGTCTTGGTATCCACCTGCCGCACAAAGTTCTGCATATCCAGCGATAATCGAAATCCCCGTTCTTTCAAGTGCCGCATGAACCCTATGGTAAACTCGCGGTCTGTAAGGGCTCCAAGATGGATCAAACGAGACTCTATGGGAGGCATATCGGCATTCGCAAAAAACCCGGCATTTTGGGTCTGGAACATCAGCCTTTCATCGACTTTCCCGGTAGGATGGACAACGCGCATGTGAGTGGTTGAGGGAGCGGGCTGCAGATAGACATCAATCCCAGCGGCTTTCAAAGGTTCAAGCATATACGCGTCTTCTTCGGCCATCCTTGTAACCACGGCGATTCTCTTTTCTGACCAGCAGGCTGCAAAGGCTCCGAAATATGGAGCGCCTCCTGGTACGCCCTGGGCTGAGCCCTCTTTCGCCTCGATTTCATCAATCGTCACATGACCTATGAATACCAAATCATAGCGATTCATTTCAGCTCCCATCTCACGGCCTCAGCCATAGAGCGAACCCGGTACAGAGGGCCACTAAAGCAGGCTTGGATCTCACCCCAATGCCTGCCTTGGCAAGTCCCCATTGCGATTTCATATACTTCTGGACAACTCAACCGAATACTATCACATTCCGCAAGGCCAGCCCTTTTTCTGCAGCTTCTATGGCCTCGTTGATCCTCTCCAGAGGATAGCGGCCGGAGATGAGTTCATCCAATTTTAGGCGGCCGTGCTGATACAGATCTATCAAGCGTGGAATGCTGACACTCAGGCGGGTGGATCCCATGAAGCTACTCATAATCCGCTGCTCACCACGTACAAAGGGGTTGATCTGAAACGATGCGGTTGCCCCGGGCGCAGGGAGACCCACGATGATGACGCTTCCTCTTCGGCAGGTCAGACCGAGAGCCTGAGCTACAGCCTCTGCATTGTCGACCGTCACAAACACGTAGTCAGCCCCCCGACCCGATGTAAGCTGTTTGACCTCCTGTTGCGCGTCCTTCTGTTCAGCAGTATTGATAACGTGTGTAGCACCGAAACCACGCGCAGCTTTCAACTTGTTGTCTAAAAGATCCATCGCAATGATTGGATGTGCTCCGGCCAATGCTGCGCCTTGGACCGCATTGAGCCCGACACCGCCGGTTCCGATGACTACAACGCTGCTGCCGGGTTCAACTTGCGCCGTGTTGAAGACCGCCCCCAGACCCGTGATGACCCCACAAGCCAGCAGAGCTGCTCGATCCAAAGGCATATTTTCGGGCACTCGCACAACCTGGGATTGATCAACGATGCAATATTCCGCAAAGGCGGCCGTCCGCATGCCCTGGTTTACCACTTCGCCCCGCCTGTTGCGCAGCCGGCTCTCCTTGTTCAAGGCAAAATCCCCCTCGCAGAGGTGTGGTAAGCCAAGCGTACAATAATAGCATCGGCCACAGGATCTCAAGAGACACACAACAACACGATCTCCTGGTTTTGTAAGGCTCACATTTTCGCCCAATTCTTCGACAACACCGGCGGCTTCATGGCCAACAACGACCGGCACATGAGCAGACCCTTCACCCCTAAGGGCGTGAAGGTCACTGTGGCAGATTGCAGTCGCAGCCAGCCGAACTTTTACTTCCCCCTTCTTGGGCGGATCAAGCTCCAGCTCTTCGATCGTTAAAGGTTTGCCAAATTCGTAGCAAACGGCAGCTTTCATAATCATCTCCCTTACTAAGCAAGGTCAGGGGCGCGGGTGGCACGTCGGATGGATAGTTTTGATAGGTGAGCGATTCGGGTTAGGTGCACCTATTATCGCGTGGGGCCGCTTGCCTCGATGCCTCGGACCAAGCTGAGTTGCTGATATTCATATGTTTTGGGTGCGGTTAGGACGTTGGCCTGACTGGTTCACGCGCAACGACTAAAATTCGAAACACGAATTCCAGCTCAAAAGCGCTGGCCCTTGTAGTGCTATCCTTGAGGCTAATGAAAAGGCGGGTGGAAATCAAGATGAAAAACTTCACACCTCCTCACGCCACGGAGGGAGTGAACGCTGAGCCCCTAGTCTTAACGGGTCGTAGGGAAATAACCCTTGACATCATCAGCTAAGGACTTTATATTAGAGCAACTTTAGATCCGGTTTTGGTTGACATCCCCAGAGCCTGTTGAAAAAGGCGCGTGGGGATTTTTGTTAGGAGAAGTATGGCAAGGCAAAGTAAAAACAAGTTCTTGAAGCGTCAAAGAGAGTTTGATCGCATGAAAAAAGCAAAAGAAAAAATGGACCGACGGCATGGCAAGATAGATAAAGAGAAGGAGGAGACCGTCGCCGCCGAAATCCCCGATCAACCGGATCAGGCTTAGAACAACTTCAATCCACCAGTGTCCATCCAGAAATCAAAAATTCCCGAATGAGCACTAACGTCCCCCACCCTTTTTGGGCGGAAGGGACTAAAATTACATCTAACTCAAATCAGAAAAAGGAGTATTAGTGAATTTCGAATCATTTCAGTTACATCATCGAATCGAATCCGGCATAGAAGCCCTTGGCTACA
>Ga0105100_10001247_pt1 | contig 15048 bp, 16 predicted proteins | sample PPLLak12cMay2015_2_FD_87033 | JGI IMG/M metagenome (GOLD analysis project Ga0105100, IMG submission 87033) | Freshwater sediment microbial communities from Prairie Pothole Lake near Jamestown, North Dakota, USA - PPLs Lake P8 Core (1) Depth... | ecosystem: Environmental > Aquatic > Freshwater >...
ACGGTCATCCCGCGAGGGGTGACACGCAGCCTAGGGGTCAGTCCGTCGTCGGCCGGAGGCTATCCCGAGAACCAGCCCGGGATCACCCACCGGCAACAACCCTGACACTGAGCGAGCAGCCTATGGTGCACCCGCGGAAGGGGCTGGAGCGCCCGTGACGTCGAACCCTCGCGCCACGCGCTCAGGTCTCCGAGTCGGGGCCGTTGCGGCGTAGGCGGTCGCCGAGACGTGCGAGCAGGCCCTGGCGGTCGGCGTCCTCGTCGTCCTCGCTCACCATCTGCCTGGCCACCCGCTCGACCTCCTCGACCTCCTCGCGCGTGAGCTCGGACTCGACGACCTCGTGTCGTGTCATGTACGTCGAGATCGTGGCCTGGATGATCGCGGCGGCCGGCAGCGCCATGAACGCCCCGAGCAGGCCCGAGATCGAGCCGCCGGCGAGCGCCGCGAAGAAGGCCACCGCGGGGTGGAGCGCCATCGTGCGCGCGGTGATCCTCGGCGCCAGCAGGTAGTTCTCGACCTGCTGGTACACGACCACGTAGATCAGGAAGAACAGGGCCGTCCAGGGGTCTTCGAGCAAGGCGACGAGCAGCGGGACCGCGGCCGCGATGTAGGTCCCGATCACCGGGATGAACTGCGAGATGAACCCGAGGAACAGGGCGAGCGGGATCGCGAAGGGCACGCCGAGGATCGTCAGGACGAAGAACGCGATGAGCGACGAGATCGCCGCGAGCAGGAGCCGCGAGTACAGGTAGCCGCCGGTCTTGTCGACGGCGATCTCCCATGCCGCGAGGACCTCGCGCTGCCGTCGCGGCGGCAGCATGGAGCACACCGCCCTGCGGAACCGCGGCGCGTCCGCGACGAGGTAGAACGTGAACAGCCCGATCGTGAGGACCTGGAAGACCAGGCCGAGGATGAACTGGCCGACCGACGCGACGTTCGCGGCGAGCTGGCTGACGTCCTCCTGCGCTTGCGTGATCTGGTCGAGGATCTTCTCGCCGGTGAGCTCGACGTCGAACCATCGCCTCGTGTAGACGCTGATCTCGTCGAGCCAGTCCGGGACGCGGGTGATGAGCTCCTGGACCTGGTCGACGACCAGCGGGACCATGGCCGCCACGGCGACGAGCGCGGCCAGCGCCAGCCCGGCGATCACGAGCCCGGTCGCGGTCCCGCGCCGCCATCCCCGCGCGGCGAGCCAGTTCACCGCGGGCTCCAGCGCGAACGAGAGGAAGAGCGCCGCGATCAGCCACACGATGATGTTGCGGAGCTGCCGGAACGCCGCGAGCGCGAGGAGCGCGAGGAAGTACGTGAGGACGGCCAGGAGCAGCACCCGGGGGATCCAGCGGGGCATGCGCTCGTCGTCGCGCTCGGGCGGCGGGTCGAGGATCGGGACGGGAGGCTCCGGGTCCATCGCAGGCAGCGTAGTCACGAGCGGGGACATGCGCCAGCACACCGTCGAGCACCGCATCCTGCCCATCTCCGGCTACGATGGTTCGATGAGACAGGAGGCGACCGGCAAGGCCGGAAGGCCCACCGAGCGGCGCAACAAGCCGGAGCGCCCGCGCGACCACCTGGGTCGGCCCCAGCCGTGGGACGCGCCGAACACCCTCGAGCTCGAGGACTTCGATGCCCTCCCGCTCGAGGAGAACCACGCGCTCGCCCGGGCGCACTTCAACGCGGGTCGGTTCTTCCCCGCCCACGAGGCGTGGGAGACGGCGTGGAAGCAGGCCCGCGACACAGAGGACGCCGAGCTGTTCAAGGGGCTGTCGCAGCTGGGCGCCGGGTTCGTGCACCTGCTCCGGGGCAACGCCCACGGCGCCGTCACGCTGCTGCGTCGGGCCTCCTCCCGGCTCGCGCGGTACCCGTCGGGGCACCGAGGGGTCGACGGCCCGGCCATCGCCGCCGCCGCCGAGGCGGAGGCGCTCCGCGTCGAGCGGGGCGAGCTCGCACCCGGCCCCGACGCGCCGGTGCGGGCGCCGCGCGTCTAGTCGGGTCCCCGCGATGGACCTTCGGACGTTGACTGAACGCGTTCCGAAGCAGCAGGATGGGGGCCGATGAGCGATCGGGCGGCGGAGAACCTGCTGGAGTGGAAGGGCCGGACCGGCCCGTTCACCGTGACGCTTGGGGAGGGCGTGTTCCACCCCACGCACACGAGCCGTACGCTCGCCGAGGCGCTCGAGATCGGCCCGGAGGACGTGGTGATCGATGTCGGCTGCGGTTGCGGCGTCCTGTCGTTCGTCGCCGCCAACCTGGGCGCGGAGCGGGTGATCGGCTGCGACCTGTCCGAGCGCGCGATCCAGATCGCCCGCGAGAACGCCGTGCAGCTCGGCCTGCAGGACCGTGTCGAGTTCCGCGTCGGGGATCTGCTGCAACCGGTCCGGGGGGAGCGCGCGACGGTCATCATCGGCGACGTTTCGGGGATCCCGGACGAGATCGGGCGCCTCGCGGGCTGGTTCCCCGACGGCCACGCGGGTGGTCCGACGGGGGCCGAGCTCCCGGCCGCCATGCTCAAGAGCATCCGCGAGAACGACTGCCTGGTTCCCGGCGGGCGTATCTACCTGCCGACGGGCACGCTCCAGAACGAGCGCACGATCCTGGAGACGGCGAAGGCGTTGTTCGGGGCCGCGAACCTGGACCGCCTGCTCGAGCGCGACTTCCCCCTGCCGGACGTCGTCGCGAAGTCCAAGGCGGTCGCGCAGATGATGCGCGAGGGGGTCCTGGACCTCCGCGCCCGGGGGAGCCGGCTCCTGTGGAGCCTCCGGATCTGGCGTGTCGTGAACCCCGCGGTGACGCCCGAGAGCGCCGCGCTCCCGCCCGCCTAGGTCGGTCGGTCCTCGGGCGGCCGGACCTCGACGACCGACTTCACCCAGTACCCCGCGTCGCGCAGGTGCTCGGCCCCGCCCCGGTCGATCGCGAGCACGATCACGCCGACCGTGCAGCCCTGCGCCTCGAGCGCGCGGGCGGCCTTCAGCACCTGGTGTCCCGTCGTGGATACGTCTTCGATCAACGCCACCTGCGCCCCCGCCGGTGCGTGACCCTCGACCTGCGACATCGTCCCGTAGGTCTTCGGCTCCTTCCGGACGACGGCGACCGGCAGGTGCACCTCGAGCGCCACCGCCGCCACGAGGAGCGTCGCCGCGCCCTCGGGCGCAGCCAGGTGCGTGATCCCCTCGGGCAGCAGCTGGACGACGGCGTGGGCGACCTCGCGCAGGAGCGGGGGGTCGGTCAGGAACCGGAACTTGTCGAAGTAGACGCTCGAGCGCTTGCCCGAGGAGAGCACGAAGTCGCCGTGGAGCTCGGACGCGCCGATCAGCCGGTCCGCGAGGTCCTCGCCCATCGCGCGTAGCATAGGCCCCCGATGGGCCTGTACCGGGCGGTCGTCGGACCCCTGTTCCTCGCGCTGCCCCCGGAGGGCGCCCACCGACTGGCCAACCGTTCCCTCGGCCTGCCGCTGCCGTGGGGGCGGATCGGCGGCGCGCACGCGGACCCCGCGCTCGAGCGCACCCTCGCCGGGATCCGCCTCGCGAACCCGATCGCTCTGGCGGCCGGGTTCGACAAGACCGGGGCGCGCCTGGACGCCCTCGGTCGCCTCGGGTTCGGGTACGTGGTCGGAGGGACCTTCACGCGCGCCTCCCGGCCCGGCAACCCGAAGCCCCGGATCGTCCGGTACCGGTCGCGGGGCTCGATGGTGAACGCCATGGGGCTGCCGAACCCTGGCGCCGAGACAGCCGCGCGCACGCTCGCCCGGGTGCGGCGCACGGGACCGAGGCTCGCGAGCATCGCCGACGAGGCGCTCGAGGACGTCCTCGAGACGCATGCGCTGCTCGAGCCGCACGTGGATGGGATCGAGCTCAACGCGAGCTGCCCGAACGTCTCGTGGGGCCGGGACCGCAACAACGAGGCGCACCTGGCGTCGATCCTGCGGGAGCTCGGCGCTCGGCGGCGCACGCCCCTGTTCGTGAAGCTCCCGCCGTTCCGCGACGAGGTCGAGCGCGAGGTGGTCCTGGCGCTCGCCGGGATCGCCGTCGAGGGCGGCGCCGACGGGCTCGTGTGCTCGAACACGCGACGCGTCGGCGAGCCGCGACTCGCCGTCGGCGCGGGAGGTCTGTCCGGCCGGGCCCTGTTCCCCGACACGGTCCGGATCGTCGCCGAGGTCCGGGCCGTCACGGAGGGAGCCGTGCCGATCGTCGCGTGCGGCGGAGTGAGCTCCGCCGAGGACGCCGTCGCGTGCCTTCGAGCTGGGGCGACGGCCGTCCAGGTCTACACGGGACTCGTCTACGAGGGCCCGCGTCTGGTGCGCGAGCTGACCTCGGGGATCGCGGAGCGCCTGCGGGGCAACGACGCTGCCCTCCGCCCTCGGGCTCGGACGGAACCTTCCTAGCGAACGAGGTTGCTGCAGGGTCCATTCCCGTTCAAGATGTCGCCCTCTCCGCAGTGGATGGTGAGGGATTGGGACAACCGCAGGCCCACGTCGACGAAGCGCGCGCCGAGCCGAGCGCCGGCGTTGCCGTGCGACTGGACGGCGTCCTCAAGCGCTTCGGGGAGGTCACCGCGGTCGACCGTGTCGACCTTGAGGTGCTCGAGGGCGAGTTCTTCTCGATGCTCGGGCCATCGGGCTCGGGCAAGACCACGTGCCTTCGGCTGATCGCCGGCTTCGAGGCTCCGACCGAGGGGCGTGTGTTCCTGGACGGACAGGACGTGTCCGGGCTGGCGCCGTTCCGCCGTGACGTGAACACGGTCTTCCAGGACTACGCCCTGTTCCCCCACATGACGGTCGAGCAGAACGTCGAGTACGGCCTGAAGGTCAAGAAGGTCGCCACGGCCGAGCGGCATCGCCGCGTGGCCGAGGTGCTCGGGATGGTCCGGCTCGGGGACCTGGGCGACCGCAGGCCGGCGGAGCTCTCCGGCGGGCAGCGGCAGCGGGTGGCGCTGGCGCGCGCGCTCGTGAACCGGCCGAAGGTGCTGCTGCTCGACGAGCCGCTCGGCGCGCTCGACCTGAAGCTCCGCCAGGCGATGCAGATCGAGCTCAAGCAGATCCAGCAGGTCGTCGGTCTCACGTTCATCTACGTCACCCACGACCAGGAGGAGGCGCTCACGATGAGCGACCGCCTCGCCGTGTTCAACCACGGCAAGGTCGAGCAGGTCGGGACGCCGGCCGAGGTCTACGAACGCCCGGCGACCGAGTTCGTGGCCGGGTTCGTCGGCACGTCGAACATCCTGTCCGGCGAGACCGCGGAGAAGATCGCCGGCTCGCCCGAGCCGTTCACCGTGCGCCCCGAGAAGATCCACCTCGTCGCGGTGGACTCGCCGGTCCGCGAGGACGAGTGCTCGGCGATCGGACACGTGCGGCAGGTCGTGTACATCGGCGCGCTCACGAAGTACATCGTCTCGCTCGACGACGGCGGCGAGCTCGTCGTGTTCCAGCAGAACCTGACCACGTCGTCGATGGAGGCGCTCCAGGTCCAGGGTCGTGCGGTGCGGCTGACCTGGAACAGGAGGAACAACCGTCCGGTCGTGCAGGCCGGCGGTTCGGATGGGTCGCAGGACCCAGAGGAGGGGGACGCATGACGAAGTGGATGCGCCTGTTGGCGCTCCTGTCCGTGCTCACGCTCGTACTCGCCGCCTGTGGAGGCGACGAGGAGGGCGGCGGTGGTGGCGGCGGCGAGACCGGTGGGGGCGAGACCGGTCCCGAGCTGGCCAGCTACGACCCGGCCGCGGAGGGCGAGGGCGAGCTCAGCCTCATCGCGTGGCCCGGCTACACGGAGGATGACTGGGTGAAGCCGTTCGAGCAGGAGTCCGGCTGCCAGGTGACCGTGAAGCCAGGCAACACCTCGGACGAGATGGTCAACCTCATGCGGCAGCAAGGCGGCAGCCTGTACGACGGCGTATCGGCTTCGGGCGACGCCTCGAACCGCCTCATCGCCAACGGCGATGTGGCGGGGATCGACGTCGATTCCTTCCCGGACTACATGGACGTCATGGAGTCCCTCCAGTCGCCGCCGCACAACACGGTCGACGGCGTCCACTACGGCGTGCCGTACATGTGGGGTCCGAACCTGCTCATGTACAACACCGATGTGGTCGATCCGGCGCCGACCAGCTGGGACGTCACCTTCGAGGCCGACTCGCCGTACGCGGGCAAGATCACGGCTTACGACAGCCCGATCTTCATCGCCGACGCCGCGATGTATCTGATGGCCCACAACCCGGACCTCGGCATCACCGATCCGTACGAGCTCACGCAGGAGCAGCTCGATGCTGCCGTCGAGCTACTGAAGCAGCAGGCGTCGATGGTGGGCAAGTATTGGGCCGTGTACACCGACGAGATCGACGGGTTCGCGTCGGGCGACATGGTCGTTGGAACGGCATGGCCGGTCAACTGGCAGTACACGAAGGCGGAGAAGGTCCCGGTCGAGGCGATCATCCCATCCGAGGGCGTCACGGGATGGGCCGACACCTGGATGATGTCGTCGAACGCCCCGCACCCGAACTGCATGCTGAAGTGGATGGAGTACACGCTCCGTTCCGACGTGCAGACGCAGGTCGCGGAGTGGTACGGCGCGACGCCGTCGAACACCGCGTCCTGCGAACAGCTGAACGCCGACCTCGGTGAGGACGCCGCCGCCTATCACTGCGGCGACGAGGAGTTCCTGTCCAGCGTCTACCTGTGGAAGACGCCCCTCCCGACGTGCGGTGACGACCGAGGGGACGTCTGCGCGGACTACTCGGCCTGGACGAACGCCTGGACGGAGATCCGAGGCGCAGGCTAGGAGACGATCGATTCGGGGGTCGCGACGGCGGCCCCCGATCGTCCTTCGACCATGTCCGCGACACCAGACACGGCGGTCGGTGACCTCCAGCGGCGACGCGGGTTCGCCGCGCGCGTCTCCGCGGCGTTGTTCCGCCGACCACGTCTGAAGCTTGCGCTCTTGCTCGGCCCCCCGGTCACCTGGATGGTGCTCGTGTACCTGGTGTCGCTCGGCCTCCTGCTGGCGACGGCGTTCTGGCGACTGAACGCCCTCACCTCGGAGGTCGAGCGCGTCTTCGGGCTCCAGAACTTCAAGACCCTCGCGGAGGACTCGGTCTACCGGACGATCACGCTGCGGACCGTCGGGATGGCGGCCGCGGTGACGATCACGGACCTAGCGCTCGCGGTGCCGATCGCGTACTACGCGGCGCGGATGGCGGGCCCCCGGATGCGACCGATCCTGCTGTTCGCGGTCGTCATGCCGCTGTGGTCGAACTACCTCGTCCGCGTGTTCGCGTGGAAGACGATCACCGCCGGCAACGGACCGCTCGACGCGTTCCTCGGGGTGTTCGGGATCGACGTGAGCCTGGCGTTCAGCAACTGGGCGGTGTGGCTCACGTTCTGTTACCTCTGGCTGCCGTACGCCATCCTGCCGATCTATGCGGCGTTCGAGCGCGTGCCCGAGTCGCTGCTCGAGGCCTCGAGCGACCTCGGCGCACGGAACGGACGGACGTTCCGGCGCGTGGTCGTGCCCCTCGTGTTCCCCGGCCTGGTCGCGGCGTCCATCTTCACGTTCTCGCTGACGCTCGGCGACTACATCACGCCCGTGCTCGTGGGCAAGGCGTTCTTCATCGGGAACGCGATCTACAACCTCGTCGGCCTGGCGAGCAACCTTCCGCTGGCGGCGGCGTTCGCGACCATCCCGATGGTGATCATGGCGCTGTACCTGGCGATCGCGCGCAGGTTCGGCGCCTTCGAGTCGATGTAGGAGGCGACGGCATGGAATCCAGGCTCGCGCGCTTCCTCATCAAGGGCGGGACGGTGATCACGCTGCTGTTCCTGTACATCCCGATCGTCATCCTCGCCCTGTACGCGTTCAGCAAGGGCGTCGCGCGCAGGTGGCCGCCCGACCTGTGGACGACGCGGTGGTTCACCGCCGCATGGGAGGACCCCGACCTCCGTTCGGCGATCGTCGGTTCGCTCCAGGCGGCCGCCGGAGCCACGGTCGTCGCGCTCTTCCTCGGCTCGTGCGCGTCGTTCGCGGTGCATCGCTTCCGATTCTTCGGTCGACAGACGATCTCGTTCGTCCTCGTGCTGCCGATCGCGCTGCCGGGCATCGTGACGGCGATCGCGCTGGGATCCGCGGTCGACTTCGGCAACCGCCTGTTCGGCCTCGAGTTCGGGATCTGGCCGATCATCATCGCGCACGCGACGTTCTGCGTCGTCGTCGTCTTCAACAACGTGGTCGCGCGCCTGCGCCGGACCCCCACCTCGTTCGTGGAGGCGTCGATGGACCTCGGCGCGGACGGATGGCAGACGTTCCGTCACATCACGTGGCCGGCTCTCAGGACCGCGATCGTCGCCGGCGCGCTGCTCGCGTTCGGGCTCTCGTTCGACGAGATCGTCGTGACGAACTTCGTGGCCGGGCCGAAGCTCACGCTCCCGCTTTGGATCTTCAGCAACATCCGGTTGCCGCGGCAGCAGCCGATGGTCAACGCCGTCGCTCTCGTGATCATGGTGGCGTCGGTGATCCCCGTGTACCTGGCGCAGCGGCTCACGGGCGGCGTCGAGGAGGCCCGGCGGACCGGGACGCGGCAGGAACGGCTCGTGCCCGAGGAGACCGGGGCGAGCTAGAGGTACTGGCCGGGCGTCTTCGGGGGCTCGCCCGGGCCCTGGCCGGGCGGCAGCCCTCGGCGGCGGAGCTCCTCGAACTGCGCGCGAGCGGCCGCCTGCTGCGCGAACAGGGCGGCCTGGATGCCGTGGAAGAGGCCCTCGAGCCAGCCGACCAGCTGTGCCTGGGCGACGCGGATCTCGGACTCGCTCGGCACGCCCTGCATCGGCGGCGCGAGCGACTCGAGCTCCTCCTTCAGGTCGGGGGAGAGCACCTCCTCGAGCTCGCCGACCGAGCGCTCGTAGATCTGGGCGAGCCGCTTCCGTCCCGGCTCGTCGAGCGACGCCTGGCGGGTCTGCTCGAGGAGCTCGCGGACCATGCTCGCGATCCGCAGCAGCTTCGCCGGGTGCACGACCGCCTCCTGGGGCCGCTCGGGCCCCTCGACGACCTCCGCCGGCATCGACGGCATCGGCTGTGCTTCGGAAGGGTTCTCGGGATCCATGGCTCCACGGTAGCAGCGGGGGGATCCGTGTGCCCGACGCCGCTTCAGCCGCCGAGCTCCGCCCAGAGCAGCGCCTCGGCCAGGCACGCCCGCTGGAGGTCGCCGAGGTCGACGCTCTCGTCGATCGAGTGGTACTGGCTCTTCTCGTCCGAGGCGCCGTAGATCAGGATCTCGGCCTCGGGGAAGGTCCGCGCGAGCACCGGCACGAGTGGTACCGAGCCGCCGCTGCCGCTCTCGACCGCGGGCCGCCCGTACGCCGTCTCCATCGCCCGCCGCATCGCGCCGAACGCGGGGCCGGCGTTCGAGACGCGCAGACCGTGCCCGCCCTCGCCGCGCTTCACGTCGACCTCCACGCCCCAGGGGGCGTTCGCCTCGACGTGCGTCGCGAGCAGGTCCAACGCGCGCGCGGGGTCGTCGCCGGGCGCGATCCGCAGGCTGATCTTCGCCCGGGCGACGGGAACGAGCTGGTTCGACGCCTCGCGGACGCGGGGCGCGTCGATCCCGAGCACCGAGACCGCCGGCGCGCTCCAGAGTCGCTCCGCGATCGTGCCGCCGCCGATCAGCCGAACGCCGGGACGCAGGCGAGCGTCGCGCCGGAAGTCCTCCTCGGGCATCTCGACGCCGTCCCACGGCAGGCGCGCGAGTCCGTCGATCGCGACGTTGCCCTCCTCGTCGTGGAGCGTCGCGAGGATCCGCGCCAGGGCCGACAGCGCGTCGGGCGCGACGCCGCCGAACACCCCGCTGTGGACCGCGAGGTCGAGGGTCCGCACCGTGACCGTCACGTCGACGACGCCGCGGATCGAGGTCTCGAGCGCCGGGATGCCGGTCCGCCAGTTGCCCCCGTCCGCGATGCACAGGACGTCGGCCGCGAGCAGGTCCCGGTGCCCCTCGATGAGGAACGGGAGGTGCTCGGTGCCGGCCTCCTCTTCACCCTCCACGATGACCTTCACCGTGACCGGCGGCCGAGCGCCGAACGCCCGCATCGCGACCGCGTGCAGGACGATGCCGCACTTGTCGTCCGACGACCCGCGCCCGTAGAGGCGCCCGTCGCGCACCTGCGGCTCGAAGGGCTCCGAGGTCCACTCCTCGAGCGGCCCCTCCGGCTGGACGTCGTGGTGCGCGTAGAGCAGGACGGTGGGGGCTCCGGCCGGCCCGGGCACCTCCCCGTAGACCGCCGGATGGTCCACCCCGTCTGGGAGCTCGATGAGGCGGACCGCGCCGTAACCGGCGGTCTCGAGGATCTCGGCCGTCGTCTCGGCCGAGGCGCGGACCGGCGCCGGGTCGTAGTCGGGGAACGCGATCGAGGGGATGCGGACGAGGCGCTCGAGGTCCGCGGTCGCTCGCGGCATGGCCTCGGCGACGGCGGTCCGGAGGTCGTCGATGCTCGGCACGGTCGTCCTTTCGCGGTCGTGGATGCGGTGGAACCTTATCGAACGCGTCGAAGGTCCCGCCGGAACACGGGCGTCCGGCCCAGCCCCGACGGACGCTGGGCGCCGACCCTCGCGTTGCACGAGGCAGGGAGCGCACGACCGCGACGACCGGAGGGACCAGACGATGAACGGCATCCGCGTCCGCCACGAGGGCGGCGACCGCTACCGCATCACGATCCGCGGCCACGAGGTGCTCGTGGACCAGCCCGTCGACGACGGGGGTGAGGACACCGCCCCGACCCCGACCGAGCTGTTCGTAGCCGGGCTGGCGAGCTGCATCGCCTTCTACGGGGGGCGTTACCTGCGCCGGCACGACCTGCCGACCGATGGGCTCGCCGTCGAGTGCCGCTTCGCGTTCGCGCCGGACCGGCCGGCCCGTGTCGGCAAGATCGAGATCGTCGTCCGCCTGCCCGAGGGCTTCCCCGACGAGCGGCGCCGGTCGTTCCAGTCGGTCGTCGAGCACTGCACGGTCCACAAGACGCTCGCGCAGCCGCCCGAGGTGGGGATCGCGCTCGAGCCCTAGCCCGGGCTCACCGCGAGAGCTCCTCGTGATGGAGTAGCCCCGCGTCCGCCGCTACGGGTAGAGGCGCTCGGTCCGCCAGCCCTCGACCGCGCGGATGTAGCGGAACCGATCGTGCAGGCGGTGCCGGCGGCCCTTCCAGAACTCGAACTCCTCCGGGGCGAGCCGGTAGCCGCCCCAGTTCGGCGGGAGCGGGACGTCCTCGTCCGGGAAGCGCTCGGCCATCCCACGGAAGGCGGCGTCGAGCTCCTCCCGAGAGCCGGCCGGAGCGCTCTGGCGTGACGCCCACGCGCCGAGCCTCGCCTCGCGCGGACGTGTGCGGAAATACGCGAGCGACTCCTCGTCGGCGATCGGGGCCACCGTCCCGGTCGCGGTGGCCTGCCGGTGGAGCTCGCGCCACAGGAACACCACGGCGGCGTGCGGGTTCTGGGCGAGGTGCCGGCCCTTGCGGCTCTCCCGGTTGGTGAAGAAGGTGAGGCCCCGCTCGTCCAGGCCCCTGAGCAGCACGTGGCGGACCGTGGGACGCCCGGTCGCGTCGGCCGTGGCGAGCGCCATCACTTCGGGGAACTCGATCCCCGCGTGCTTGGCGTCGGCCAGCCACGCCCGGAGCTGCGCGACCGGGTCGGGGTCCAGGTCGCCCTCGACGAGCGGCTCGTCGCCGTGTTCGACGTGCGTCATCGGAGGTCCCGTGGGACGACGAGGGACTCGAGCGTGGCGCGCCCCGCGCCGAGCCCGCGCCAGGGCCCCCCGAACGCCAGCGTGACGAGCGCGCCGGTCGGGAGCTTCTCGCGCAGACGCTCCAGGTCCCGGCCGCTCGCGGCGAGGTCGAGGGCGAGGTCCTGCAGCGTCGGGTTGTGCCCGACGACCATGGCTCGCCCGGTCGCGTCGGGTAGCGAGCGGAGGCGGTCCAGGAGGTCCTCGGCGTCGCCGGCGTAGAGCCCGTCCTCGACGAGGACCTCCGGCTCGCCGAGCGCCGGCAGCACGATGTCGAGCGTCTGCCGAGCGCGGACCGCCGTCGAGCACAGCACCACGTCCGGGCGGACGCCCTCCGCCCGGAGGTGCTCGGCCACGCGGCCGGCGGCCCGACGTCCGCGCGGCGCGAGCGGGCGTTCACGGTCGGCCATCCCGGGCTCGTCCCAGCTCGACTTCGCGTGGCGGAGCAGGTCGAGGCGGGTCATCGGCTGCTCGCGGCTGGCCGTCGCGTGACGCCGAGCACCTCGCACCGCCGCATGAACCCGCCCTCGGCGCCACGCAGGCACGTGTCGGTCCCCGCGCCCCCGAACAGCCCGTCGTAGCCTCCACGCCCCCTGAGCGTGTCGTCACCGACGTCCCCAACGAGCAGATCGTCGCCGGACTGGCCGTCCACCGTGTCGTCGCCCGCTCCGGCCAGGATCAGGTCGGAGCCGTCACCCGCCCGGATGTCGTCGCTCCCGTCGCCGCCGCAGATCACGTCGACAGCCGACGTGCCCTCGAGCGTGTCGTCGCCGGGCGTTCCCGAGACGGTGCAGGCGGGGAGTGGCTCCCAGGAGGGAGCCAGATCCGGCGCCGCATGCGTCGTCAGCCGCGCCGGGTTCGTCCCGTCCGCGTCGATCGTCCAGATATCGATGTTGCCGCCGCCCGCCGGGAAAGCGACGTACGCGAGCCTCGTGCCATCGGGCGACCACACCGGATCCGACTCCTCCGCCGGCGTGTCCGTGAGCTGCGTGAGGTTGGACCCGTTCGCATCCATCACGAACAGGTCGTGGCTGCCGCTCGCGCAACAGCTCGTGAACGCGATCCAGCTCCCGTCTGGCGACCATGCTGGGTTCGCGTCGATCCGGGCGTTGTCGGTGAGCCGCTCCCGTCGGCCCCCGTCGGCGTCCATGACGTAGATCTCGGGGAAGCCGCCGTCGCGATCGCTGACGAACGCGATCGTCGAGCCGTCCGGCGACCACGCTGGGTCCGCGTCGTAGCTCCCGGCCGGGTGACTCGTGAGCTGCTCGCGATCGCGGCCGTCCACGTTGATCGTGAACAGCCGGAACGGCCCGCGACGCGACGTGCGGGCCGTGTACACGAGCCGGGTGCCGTCCGGGGACCAGGCCGGGTGCCGCTCGGGCACCGCCGTCGCCCGCACACGCGACGGTCCGCCCGGGCCCCGGACGAACAGATCCGTCTCCGAACCGGGCCGCGAGCGGCGCGCGAACGCGATCCGGTCGCCCTCGGGCGACACGGCGGGATCGAGCTCGTCGGCGGCCCCGGTCCGCGTCAGGCGCCTCTCGTCCGAGCCGTTCGGCGCGACGGAGAACAGGTCGCTGCGGTCACCGCGATCGCTCCGGAACACGATGTGGCCGTTCGTCGCGGGGAACGTGTGCGCCCGATCGGCATGCACGACGATCGCGGCGCACGCGACCACCAAGACGGCTGTAGAGAGAAAGAGGTTGCGCACGAGGACTACCATCGACCCTTCGTGGAACCTAGCACCCTCCGACGACCGAGGTCCCTCGCCGCGGCGCTGCTCGCGGCGGCGGTCCTCGCGTCGCTGCTCGCGGCGCCTGCGTGGGCCGGTCGAGGTGCCCGGTACGAGCCGACGAGGCGCGAGGTCCGCTTCGCTGATCGTCTGTCGCCGCTCGCGGAGGGGGAGCGGACGAGGGTCGTCCGGCGCCGGATCGCGCCGGGACTCACGTTCGTCAAGATCGTCGACCGCAGGACCCCGCGTCGGATCTTCGTCCTGCGCGTAGACGTCGCGAACCAGCCACTCACGTTCGACGTGACGCTCGCGGGCGTCAGCCTCCCCGCGCGCGCGACCACCAGCGCGATGGCCAGGCGCGACGGAGCCCTCGCGGCGATCAATGGCGACTTCTCCGACCGCAGCACCGGCCGTCCGGTCCACCCGTTCGTCGAGGACGGGACGTTCCTGCACGCGCCGGTGGTTCGAGGGACCGCCTTCGTCGTGCCGCGGAGCGAGACCCGGGCGCTCGTGGCACGCCCCGAGCAGACCGTCGTCGTGGAGGATCCCGCGCGGGGGTTGACGTGGACGATCGACCGATGGAACGACGGAGCCCCCGCGATCGGCGAGATCGCCGGCTTCTCGGCCGCCGGCGGAACACTCGCGCCGCCGCCGACCGACGCGTGCTCGATCCACCTCGCGCCGTCGGGACCCGTCCGGACGTCCGACCCGACCGGACTCGAGCGGACCTACGCCGTCGACGGGCGCGCGTGCGCCGCCGAGAGCATGGACGTGACGTCCGGCGTGGTGCTCTCGGCGATCGCCGGCACGCAGGAGGCAACGCAATTGCTCGCGACGGCCCTCGGCACGAGCCTCACGATCCGGTGGGACACGGGCTTCGCGAACGCGTTCGACGTGCTGGGCGGCGGCGCGAGGCTGGTCGACGACCGGGAGGTCGCCGTGCCCGCCGGCTGCACGGTCGGCAGCTGCCACGCGGATCCGCGAACGGGCATCGGCGTGCAGGACGACGGCCGGCTCCTGCTCGTGGTCGTCGACGGTCGCCGACGCGACTACTCGATCGGGCTCAGCACCCGGGCCTTCGCGCGCCTGATGCGGCGGCTCGGCGCCGAGGACGCCGTGAACCTGGATGGCGGCGGCTCGAGCACGATGGTCGTCGAAGGCGATGTGATGAACCGACCGTCGGACGGGCGGGAGCGTCCGATCGGCAACGCGGCCCTGATCCTGCCGGGCCCGGACCCCGGCGAATGAGCCCGGCTCTCGGTGGAGCAGGAGCGCTGCCCCCGCATACGGAAAACGGAAGCGGCCCCCTGGCGGGGGCCGCTTCGCGCTCCTCGGTGACCCAGGCAGTACTAGTTCTCACACTTGACGGTCGTGTCTCGACCAGGTCCGCCCTTGCAGACGTCCGTGCCCTTGCCACCGTTCAGGAGGTCTCTACCCTTGCCACCCTTCAGCCTGTCGTTCCCCTTCTTGCCGAAGATGTCGTCGTTGCCTCTTCCTCCGAGCAGGAGATCCCTGCCTCCCTTCCCGTTGATCTCGTCGTCGCCACCCTTGCCGCAGATGATGTCGGGTCCACC
>Ga0105100_10001254_pt1 | contig 15017 bp, 12 predicted proteins | sample PPLLak12cMay2015_2_FD_87033 | JGI IMG/M metagenome (GOLD analysis project Ga0105100, IMG submission 87033) | Freshwater sediment microbial communities from Prairie Pothole Lake near Jamestown, North Dakota, USA - PPLs Lake P8 Core (1) Depth... | ecosystem: Environmental > Aquatic > Freshwater >...
TGGCGGCGTTCCTCCACCTCTTTGCTGGATTCGGGTGGGAAAATCGTACGGACCAACCCGAGCCTGCGCTCCACTGCATCCAGAAAATCTGCCAGCGGAATGGGTTTATCGAAGATGGCCACCGCCCCTGCATGAAGCATTTCATCGCGCGCCTTGCGTTCGGTCATGCCCGAGATGAAAATGACTTTCAGGTCTGCATTACGCGCCCGGATCTTGCGCATCAACTCCACACCTGAGATACCCGGGAGAAGATAATCTGCCACCAGCAGATCTACCTTGCGGCGTGAGGCCTCCAACAGGGCCTCCTCACCGGAGGGCGCGTCGACAAGATCCAACTGGTGACCGAGCGTTTGCAGCGTGGAATGCAAAAGACGGACTATGTCTCTTTGATCGTCAACCAGAAGGATACAGGGAGCGGACATAGGATCAAATTGAACCTGGTGTTGGTTGTAACGTCTGTTCTGCCAACCAGCAAGCCGCCCAGTGGTCGGGCCTGAGCTCCTTGAACTCGGGCTCCTGCTGCGAACAGATCTCCATCGCCACCGGGCAACGCGGATGGAAGCGGCAGCCGTTCGGCGGATTAAGCGGGCTGGGAACATCGCCTTTCAGAATCACGCGCTGTCGCTTCAAACGCGGGTTCGGAACCGGGATGGCTGACATGAGCGCCTGGGTGTACGGGTGCAGGGGATTGCGGAACAATTCCTCGCGCGTGGTCAACTCCACCATTTTGCCCAGATACATCACTGCCACACGGTTCGAAACGTGCTCGACCACAGACAGGTTATGGGCAATGAACAGATAGGTGAGACCAAATTCGGCCTGCAGATCCTTCAGGATATTCAAGACCTGGGATTGGATGGATACATCCAGGGCGGAGACGGGTTCGTCACAAATAATGAACCGGGGCCGCAGCGCCAGCGCGCGCGCAATGCCGATACGTTGACGCTGGCCGCCGGAGAATTCATGCGGGTAACGGCGGGCGTGATAATCTTCAAGACCCACCTTCTTGAGCGTCTCCATCATGATATCCACACGTTCCCTGGGTGTGCCGATCTTATGAATGTGCAGACCTTCCATCACGGATTCGCCGATCGGCACGCGCGGGTCGAGCGAAGCGTACGGGTCCTGGAAGATGATCTGCATGTCACGGCGGGTTATCTTCATCTCGCGCGGCTTCATCGAAAAGACATCCTTGCCTTCGAATTTGACGGCGCCCGAGGTCGGCTCAACGAGACGGAGCATCGTCCGTCCCACCGTGGTCTTGCCACAACCCGATTCTCCCACCAGGCCGAGCGTCTCCCCTTTCCTCACTACGAAACTGATATCATCCACGGCTTTGACCTGGTTGACCACACGCTGGAGCAACCCTGCGCGCACCGGGAAGTATTTGACCAGGTGACTGACTTCGACAAGGGTTTCCCCTTTATGGTTGTGATTCGTTTGCATGCTCAGTGCTCCAAGAAGGGGATAGTTAGCTGACCTTAAGCGGGGCGGTATGGCCCTCCGCATCCTGATATAACCAGCAACGGACAAGGTGATCCGGTTTGACCTCGACCAGGTCGGGCTTCACCTCCGCACAAATGGTACATCCATATTTAAAACGCGCCTGACAACGCGGCGCAAAACGACAGCCGGGCGGCAGGTTCACCAGGTTCGGCACCGAACCGGGGATGACATCCAGCTTGTCCTTGATCTCGCCCAGAACAGGGATCGAACCGATCAAGCCCTGTGTATACGGGTGCAGGGGCTGATCAAAAAGGGTATTGACATCCGTCTGCTCAACGATCTCACCGGCATACATCACGGCGACGCGTTCGGCCATTTCGGCCACCACGCCAAGATCATGGGTGATGAGGATGACGGAGGTGCCCATTTCCCGGCGCAGGTCGCGCATCAAGTCGAGGATCTGCGCCTGGATGGTCACATCCAGAGCCGTCGTCGGTTCGTCCGCGATGAGCAACTCGGGGACACAGGCCAGCGCCATGGCGATCATCACCCGCTGGGCCATACCGCCCGATTACCCATGCGGATACGCCTGCGCGCGGCGCTCGGGGTCCGGCACGCCGACCATTTTGAGCAGGGCCACTGCACGCTTCCAGCCCGCATCCCTGCCCAGGTCCTGATGAACGTCCAGCACTTCGGCCAGTTGGTCACCCACTTTGAAGACAGGGTTCAACGCGGTCTGCGGCTGTTGAAAGATCATCGAGATGCGGTTGCCGCGTACTTTTATCATTTCTTCTTCGGGCAGGTCCAGCAGGTTTTCGCCATCCAGTAAGATTTCCCCCGCATCGACCCTCCCCGGTTTGGAGATCAGGCGCATGATCGAGAGAGACGTGACACTTTTGCCGCAGCCAGATTCACCGACGAGCCCAAGTACTTCGCCAGGATATACCACGAAGTCCACGCCATCTACTGCGCGCACAATGCCATCTTCAGTGTAGAAGTAGGTTTTGAGTCCTTTGACTTCCAACAGAGGTTTGCTTTGATTCATCGCCAGGTGCTCCATGCTAAAGGAATGGTGGCATTATAGCAAAGTTTTGTCCGTTTACCGCGCAACGTGAAAAGTTGGAGTGGCTAAAAGGGTGGGTGAAACCTGCTTGGCCACACACCTGCCCTGCGACTGCAAGGAGTGCGGTGCCAGGGGAGAGCATTAAGCCCATTGAGAAAAAATCTCTTAAATCTCTGTGGACTCCCCCGGCACCTGCGCCCGGGGCAGGTGTGTGGCTTAACACACTCAATTAGTCGCTCCCTGAGAAGTCTCAGCGAAGACTCAGCAGATGTACCGGTAACAGCTTCGGCTGGCGTGCAGCGAGGCGTCCGCATCCCGGACAAAAATCGGATCAAGGATTGCAGCCGGTGCCATAATCAAATATCTCAATGTCTGCCAGCGCAGAGGAGGAGGAGGAAGGGTCAAGGTTGAATCCACAAAAATCGGGACGTGTTGCAGCCACTTTGAGGCGCAGATAAAGAGGGATGGAGGGCAGGTCGGCGGCAAAGATCGCCTGGGCCTCCTGGTGGAAGCTATATTCCGGATCTGTCGACACGGACTGAAGGGCCTGTTCACAGGCAGCATCAAAATCGGGATTCTCGTAACCGCTGACGTTCGTGCCAACCCAGTTATTCAACTCTGTCGGAATGTGCGAACTCATAAACCAGCTACACTGAGGCTCGAGACTGTTCACGCCAATGGCGTAGGCGGCGAGATCGAAGTGCCGGCCAAACAACGGGCCTTCAGAACCCTGTGCGTAGAATTGTGTGGCAGGATAATAAACAGGATTCAACCCGATACCGCATTGCGCCAGCGACTCGGTAAAGATCTCGGCAACCTGATGGCGCTGAGCCGCAGACGTTGTAAGATAATTGAGGACCAGAGGTGTTCCAGGTGGGACACGTGTCACTCTCGCCGACTGGCGCGGCGTGGTGGGGTCATTATCGTGATCGCGCCAGCCAACATCGTCCAGGATCTCGCTGCCCGCGATCGGGTTGAATTCATAGGTCTGGAGATTGCCGTTATGCAGCGGGTGGTCTGACGGGAGATAACTATCAGGGACCTGTGAAAGACCGAACAGAACAGTATCGACAACCTTCTGGCGATCCAGGCACAAAGCAATGGCCTGGCGTGTACGTGTGTCGCCGAAGATGTCGGGGCGGTCATCCCGCGATGCATTGTTGCCATCGTCGTAGGATGCTGGAGCGATCCCAATGCCCAGCCATTCCAGGGTCATGGTCTGCGCGGTGAGCAGTTGCGCCTGGTCATCCAGTTGCATCTGCTGGAGCAGGCCCACCTGCCCATCCAACTGAACGGAGGGGTCGAGCACATCACAGGAACCATCCACCAGTGCGGAGAGCGCCGCGTTCTCATCCTGGAAAATGAGGAAGGTCAACTCATCAAATTTCGGCCAGCCACTTTCTGCACGGAAGTAGTTAAGGTTCTTGACAAAGTGCAGACTCTTGCCGGCTTCCCATTCATCGATGATATAGGGTCCCCATCCGATGGGCATACGCGCTGAAACGTCCACCTGCGGAAGTTCGGCCGCTGTAAATTCACTCCATGCATGTTGAGGCAGGGGCATCCAGAAATTAGTATAGTAATCCGCATCAATAAAACCGGGCTTCCCCCACCATTGGATGGTGTGATCATCCGCGGCTTCGTACACCGCCGTACGGTCGATCAGGAATTTGGAGCCGGGCGTTACATCCTCTGAAGCAAGCTGGAATGAATAGATCGAATCATTTGCGGTGAGGGGCGCACCATCCGACCACACCAGCCCTTCGAGCATGGTGAAGGTAACAACCAGCTGGTCCATCTGTATATTGCTGGAACCATCATAGGTGACCGCACAATCATCGGCGCGGCAGCCACTCGGACGCAGGATCGTGCCAGTATCAAGCAGGACAAGATTCCCGCTCGAATCGACCACTTCATCGCCCGCGCTGACGGTGATCTGTCCCATCTGCGCATCGCCGTCTTCCAGGCTTGGGATCTTCTCAAGAATGATGGGTTCGTAGCCGTATTCGACCACATCCATGGGGCCATCATAGATCGCGGATAGAACGCTGCGCGCGGCGGGATTCAGATTCGCGTACGGGTAAAGAGTATTTGGCTCCTCGCCGAGACAAATCGTCAAGGAGCGTGTGGCAGGCTCCCGCGTGGGAAGAGGCGCCGGGACGGTTGGCGTCTCGGGGATGAGAGGAATTTCAGTCACCGGCGGTGTGCAGGAGGGCAGGATAAAAATCAATATCAAACTTAAAGTCAGGATCGCTCTTGAAGGTTTCATACTCACATCCCTTTTGTCATGGATACGCCTATTATACAGTTAAGCAGCGTTGCGCGGCATTCGGTGATTCAGGATGATTTCTTGCGAAGCGATCGCTGTAATACGATCAACAGGATCAGGATAACCGGCCCGAGCAGGAGCGGCCAGAATGACGCGGCGCGAGATGAATTTATCTCCGGTGGAGGGGTGGAAGTCGCCTCCGCTTCGTGGACCACAACCTGCCCCGCGTTAGACGCGTTTAGCTCCTCCCGCGCGTTCCACAGACCATTCTCGCGTAACAGGAAGGCCGTTATCTTCCAGATATCATCCTGCTCGAGACTACCGGGTTTCCAAAAGGGCATGGCCGCGAAAATGTACGACTGTAACACCGCCGCATTCGGAAATTTCTGCAGAGTGTTCTCGCCAATGAGGGGTGGTATTTTCGTGGGAAGCGTAAAGCCATTTTCATACGGCCGTTTACCATGACAACCTGACTGCCAGCAATTGACTTCATCTGGAGGATAGGTTTCTCGAAACTCGAGGGTCAAGCCTTGTCCTCGATCTCCGTGGCAAGGCAAACAATGAAGCCAGTAAGCTTGCGCTCCCTCGTCGGCCTGAAATGGCTGGGCAGGCAGAGTAGGTTTGGCAAGTCGTTCGAAGGGCGAGAGAGTACTGGCCGGCGTGGCCTGTTGACCAACCGACGATGCAATTCCCCCATCGAAAAATAGCCCTGCCAGAAGCAGGGCTATTCCAAAAGCGATCGAGAGGGTTTTGAACAAAAACCGTCTGTGCACAGATTAAGTCTTGCCTCTCATACGAGGATCGAGAACGTCGCGCAGGGCATCGCCGAGCAGGTTCCAGCCCATGACGAAGAGTACCAGTGTGATGCCGGGCCAAACCACAATATACCAGTATTGGTCGAGACTGATGATCCAGTTACGGGCAAAAGAGAGCACTTGCCCCCAGTCTGCGTAGCCGGTCTCGGTGCCAATTCCGAGGAATGACAAGGCTGCAAAGGAGAGGACCACATCACCGATGGCAAGGGATGCCAGCACGAGCGTGGGGAAGATGGCATTGGGCAGGATATGCCGGAACAGGATGCGGCTGTCCTTCACACCGATCACGCGCGCGGCCATCACATAATCGCGCTCTTTGGTGGAGAGGATATCGCCGCGGATGATGCGTGCATATCCCATCCACCCAAATGTGATCAAGGCCAGGATCGAAGGAACCAGAGTTCGTCCCAGCCTTGGCGTGAGCACCGCAGCCATGATCAAAGCCGCCAGGATGAATGGCAGGGTCAGAAAGATATCCACAATGCGCATGATAATGTTATCCACTGCGCCGCCATAATAGGCAGAGACGGAACCAATGACGATGCCGATCAGGAAGGTTGAAAGCACCACGATCATGCCCGTCTTGAAGGCAGTCCGCACACCCCAGATCACGCCGTAGAATACGTCATATTGGCCCTGGGACGTGCCGAAAAGATGCACCCATTGATCAGTCTTCATAATGGGTTCCCACCAGAAAGGCAGCGGAGGCTGTCTAACCCGCCATTCGGAGCCCATGGGGCGGGGTTCCGCTGAAAACCCATCGCGCGGGATCTTATAAGGATCATTGGGATTGATCGGCGGCGCGATCAACGGCGCGGCCAGGCCGACGATGATGAACAGAATGATCAACGTAAAGCCCAGGATGGCGGCCGGTGTCTTGAACAACCCTGTGAGCACACGGTAATTCTCAGGTCCCAGGAAGCGTTCCAGCCGCCCGATCTCGCGCATCGCGACGGCTTCGCCCAATAACGTATTATCACCAGTGGGTGTATGAGCAGTCATTTTCAACTCCTCAGGACAAACGTACGCGAGGATCAACCACCGCGTACAAAACGTCAACGACGAGATTGGCTATGATCAGGATAAAGCCGTTGAACAGGGCAAAACCCAGAACCGTCACCACATCCAACTGGGCAGCCGCGGATGCCGCCGCCTTGCCAATCCCTGGATAATCGAAGACTGTTTCCGTGATGACCACGCCGCCCATCAAGCCGACCACGGTGAAACCAGCCAGGGTTACGACCGAGATCATCGCGTTAGGCCGGGCATGCTTGAAGATCACATCACGCTCGGGCAGGCCTTTGGCGCGCGCCGTAGTGACATACTCCTGGCGCAGGGTCTCGAGCATCGAGGAGCGCGTGACACGCAGGAAGGTGGCCCAACTAAGGTACGAAAGGGTAAGAATGGGCAGGATCATATGCCTGAGCGCGTCAATGAATACATCAAAGCGGCCGTTCAACAGACTGTCAATGGTCAGCAGACTGGTATATGATCTAAAGCTCTCTGAGCCTACAACTTGCTGCATGGTCGTCGTGAGTCTCCCTGGTGGGAACCATTGCAGGTTTGCGTAAAAGATCATTAGCACCAACAAGCCGAAAACGAAAGTGGGGAAGGATGTACCGACAATGCTGAAGATACGTCCCGCCTGGTCAATAAAGCCATTGTGATGCACAGCCGCCTGCACTCCCAGCCAGATCCCTACCAGGATCACCGGGGCTACGGCCCAGAGGGTGAGATCAAGGGTATTTGGAAAGCGGGTTTTGATCAAGTCACCGACGGGTTGGGAACCAGTACGCGACCAGCCAAAATCACCAAAAAGGATGCCGCCGTTCCGTTCACCGGTAACCTGATCCGGTGTCCCCACCAGCCAGCGCCAATATTGAACATATAGCGGCTTATCCAAACCGTACCTGAGGATGATGCCGTGGACCTGCCTGTCATTCTTGGGGATATCGCGGACATACAGCGCCGAGCGCTCCACCGGTGTGAGGAACTGCAGCATGCCAAAGATCAGGACCGTTACTCCAAAGAGTAAGACCGGCACGAGCAGTATACGTCGAATGATATAAGTGACCATTTTGCCTACTCCTTTAAGATTATGTTATTCGGAAAACGGCGAAAGGGTCATTCGTCGCATTCCGCAGAACAAAATCAATGATTGGGAAGGTATGGGGAGTAGCGCGATCGCGCCACTCCCCATACAAAGTTTTGACTTACAGAAACATCCTACTCTTTGTACATCGGGTAGTAGTAGAAGTTGCTGTAGTTCTGGTTGTAATTTACACCCTTGACGTAGCGGGCCATGAAGCCGTGGGTGGTGCCAAGTACGCCGATGATACCGGGCGGGTTATCGTAGACCAACTGGTTCAATTCCTTGTAGATCTCATTGCGGGCAGCCGGGTCGCTCTCGAGCACACCAGCGTTGATCAGCGGGATAAATTCCTCATTGGGGACACTTGAGCGGCTAGCGTAGAAGGTCACCAAGTAGGGCACGTACCAGTTGTGCGGATCGTGGATGTCCTCGTGCCAGCCGACGAAGAAGATCGGGGCCAGCCGGGCATTGAGCGAGCGCAGGAAGGCCGGCCACGGCAGACCCACAGATTCCATGATGAAGAGCTCGTTGACGGTGTTGATGTTCAGGGAGAGCATTTCAACAAGGGTCTGGCGGGTGGTGTTGCCCTGGTTGTAGGTACCGGAGAGGCGGAAACCGGTTGTCCAGATATCGCCTTCGGGATCCTCACCAGCGGGGATGCCGTCTTTGTCAGCATCAGCCAGTTTGAACTCTTCCTCGCACTTGGCAAGGTCGAAGTTATAGTATGGGTCATCCGCATTCCAGCCGGGCATATCTTCGATCACCAGGCTTGTTGACTGGATTGCCTCGCCGTTGAAGATGTCACCAATATAGGTATCCCAGTCGAAGCAGTAATTGAAGGCTTTGCGGATGTGGACATCACTGAAGAAATCCACCGGAACACCATTGCCATCCAGTTGGCCGGAACCAAGATAGGTATTGCTTTCGTCCGGATTCGCAACGTTGTAGTTGAAGAAGATATCCGAACGGGTGTTGGTGGAACGACCGAGGGTCACGCGGAACGGCATGCTGTCATCGGTGACCTCACAGGCGTAATCATTGGCTGCAACATCCCAGTTACAGGTTTCGCCGACCAGTGCGTCCATCTGTGAGCGGTTCTCAACGGGGACAGCGCCAGCATCGGCGTCACCAGCCTGCAACATAAAGAAGCGGGTGCTCCACTCGTCCACTTGCTGAATGACAACACGCTCGAGTTGGGCGGGCTCACGCCAGTAGTTGTCGTTGCGGACCATGACGAGCTCCTCACCAGGGGTCCAGTGATCGAGGATGAACGGACCGGTGCCATTGGTGGTGTCGTAGATCGGGTCGTTCTCAGGCTGCATGGCATAGAAGTCCTGCCAGGTTTCGCAGGAACCATCCCAACCGCCCTGTGCGGCAACCCAATCCTGATCCATTGCCGAGCTCCAGTAGCCCGCGATGGTGGAAATAAAGGGCGCCCACGGCAGAGCCAGGGTCATGCTGACGGTGCCGGCGGCATCGTCAGTTTGGAATTTGGAATACATATCCTCACAGACGCCCACCAGGATTTCGGGAGCGACGGCTTTCATGGCTTCGACATCATCAGACAATATGCCTTCAATGCCACTGAGTTCGTCGGTCGAGATACCATCAGCCAGCGCTTCCAGACCGAAGGCTTGAGCAACTTCGACTGCCTGGGCAACATCGGCCGTGCCTACACCATAGAACGGCTCAAAGATCAGGAACTGTGGCGAGCTGCCACCGCCCTGCAACATGCCGCGCACGAACGAATAGGTAACATCCGAGGCGGTCAGGTCAGCGCCGTCATGGAATTTGATGCCCTGGTGCAGCTGGAAGCTATAGGTCAGACCATCCTCAGAGAGTTCCCAGGATTCAGCCAACAGGGGCTCGAACTCGGACAGGGAGTTGCCCTTGTAGGTCACCAGCGTCTCGTAGACGTTCTGGAGGATCTCACCACCGGCAGTTTCATAGTCGAGAGCCGGGTCGAGCAGGTCGGGTTCGCCGAAGGTGACATAGACAAAGGTGTTCGGATCCTTTGCAGTGGGTCCGCCAGTCGTGGGCGCCTCTTCGGTAGCAGCCGGCTCCTCAGTTGCGGCTGGCTCATCCGTGGTTACAGGAGCCTCAGTAGCGGGCGGGGGTGCACCGCAGGCCGCCAACACCATGCTGGCAACGACCAGCAGACTTAGTAAAACTAACAGTTTACGCATCTTTCTTCTCCTCACAAATATTGAAAGGTTTTGATTTTGGGCTTACACATATTGAAAACGAATTGTCATTATTTGTCCGGGCAACCACCTCCAATCTAATTAACTGATTACAAAAACTTTTCCGCAAAAAAACACGCCACAAAGTGACCTGGCTTGATCTCGCGAAACTCAGGGCGTGATTGGGAACAAACCTCTGCTGCGATCGGGCAGCGCGTCCGGAAACGGCAGCCGGAGGGCGGATTCGCCGGTGAGGGAACATCGCCTTTGAGGATGGTCCGTTGTCGTTTTGCATCGGCAACCGGATCGGGGATCGGCACAGCCGATAACAGCGCCTGGGTATATGGATGCAGGGGTTTCGAGTATAACTCATTCCGCGTCGTCAATTCGACGAGCACACCCAGATACATCACAGCAAAGCGGACGCTAATATGCTTGGCCATCGAAAGATCGTGCGCGATAAAGAGATAGGTCAGGTTGAACTGTTGCTGCAACTCTTCCAAAAGATTGACCACCTGCGCCTGGATCGAAACATCCAGCGCTGAAATGGGCTCATCACAAACAATGAACGAAGGTTGCAGGGCCAAAGCTCGCGCCACGCCGATGCGCTGGCGCTGCCCGCCTGAAAACTCATGCGGATAACGGCTTGCGAACGAAGGGTTGAGGTTTACGACTTCAAGCAAATGCTGGACACGGTCCTGGATTTCTTTCCCCGTGGCAACGCTATGCACCATCAGCGGTTCGCCCACGATATCTGCAACGGTCATGCGCGGGTTCAAGCTGGCATACGGATCCTGGAAGATCATCTGCATCTTACGCCGCATCTTGCGCAGGTCCTCGCCTTTCAAATGGACAAGGTCAACATCCTCAAAATGAACCGAGCCGGACGTAGGACGATAGAGCTGCAGGATGGTGCGACCCGTCGTCGACTTGCCACAACCTGACTCACCTACCAGGCCAAGCGTCTCACCGCGTTTGACATCGAAGGTGACGCCATCCACCGCGCGCACCGCGCCGACCTGGCGTTGGATCACGCCGCGATAGATGGGAAAATGCATCACCAGATCATCGACACGGAGCAGGGCTTCTTTGTTGTTAGCGTTCATGGCGCTCATTAGCGATGTCTCCCGGTTTTGGTATCTGCCCAGCAAGCCGCGCGATGGTCAGGTCCAACATCCATCAACGGTGGGTTTTCATTCCAGCAATGCTCCATGACCCATTTGCACCGCGGCGCGAATGGACAGGCATTCGGCTTCTGGTAAAGAATCGGCGGTTGCCCTTCAATCGAATATAGTTTCGTGCGTTCCTTCTCGTCGACGCGCGGAAGACTTCCCAGCAGACCGATCGTGTAAGGATGTTCCGGGTTGGCATACAACTCTCGAACAGGCGCTTCTTCGATGATCAAACCGCCATACATGACGAGCACTCGTTGCGCCAGACCCGCTACAACACCCAGGTCATGCGTAATCCAGATGATCGCCATGCCAAGTTCATCGCGTAAGCGTTTGACCAGGTCCATGATCTGCGCCTGGATCGTCACGTCCAATGCAGTTGTAGGCTCATCGGCAATCAGGATCTGCGGACTGCACGAAAGAGCCATGGCGATCATCACGCGTTGGCGCATACCACCCGAATATTGGTGAGGATAATCATTCAACCGATCCTTGGCGTTTGGAATGCCCACCATGCTGAGCAATTCGGCGGCTCGTTCGCGCGCCTGCTTTTTGGTCATGCCAATATGCAGGAGCAGGGGTTCCTCCAATTGGCGGCCAATGGTCAATACAGGATTCAATGAAGTCATTGGATCCTGAAAGATCATACTGATCTGTGCGCCGCGCACATGGCGGATCTCTTCTCTCGACATCTTGATAAGATCTTGTCCGGAAAAAATCGCTTTCCCCGCTGTTACTTTTCCTGGAGGCGACTGTATCAACCCCAGGACAGAGAGCATGGTAACACTCTTACCACACCCACTTTCACCAACTACTCCTAAAGTTTCACCTTCTGCTAACCCGAATGAAACACCATTGACTGCGTGAACAACTCCTTCCGGGGTCTTAAACGTTGTTTCGAGCCCTTGCACATCAAGAATGAAGTCGGGCATCCATATCTTCCTTTACTACGTTGGAGTATTAGAACCACTGGTTCTAGAGTGCCAAGCAACGGAATTATACCTAATTCCGCAAGTGCGTCAATTGTAATACAATCATAGGGCAATCGTAGGGCGCTGGAAGACCAAAAAACAGTTCTGGAGAACTGTTTTAGACAACCCTGTAGACGGATATTGAGCCAGGCTATTTCGTCAACATCGACAAGGATCTGGTTTTTTCATCCTTGTTGACAGCGTCTTTTCGAAACGGTAGAATGACTGTAATTCTTTAATCCTCAGCCGGAGGTGAAAAATGATCAAAGAATTCAGAGAATTTGTTATGCGCGGCAACGTGCTCGACCTGGCAGTCGCTGTGATTATAGGCGGCGCGTTTGGTAAGATTGTGACTTCATTTGTCAATGATGTAATCATGCCGCCAATCGGTTTGCTGCTGGGTGGCGTGGATTTTACGAACCTGTTCATCGCACTGGATGGCAACCTGTATGAATCTCTGGAAGCAGCCAAGGCGGCGGGCGCAGCTACACTCAACTATGGTGTGTTCCTCAACACAGTGATTGACTTTATCATCGTGGCTTTCGTCATCTTCCTGATCATCAGATCGGCAAACAAGATGAAGAAACCTGCTCCTGCTGCGGCACCGACCACAAAAGACTGTCCATACTGCTTCAGCGCTATTCCGATCAAGGCCACACGCTGTCCAAACTGTACCTCTCAGCTGTAGCATAATCCAATACTCTGGAATTGCATTGGCGGGGTGCTCGGTGAAGACCCCGCTGGAACGCGTATAATCATCTTATGGATTTTCTCGATAAACTCAACAAGCAGCAACGGAACGCGGTCACGGCGGGGAACGGGCCGATTTTAGTGGTGGCAGGCCCGGGGTCCGGAAAGACGCGGGTGCTCACGCAACGGATCGCCTATCTCATCGCGGTCGAGGGAGTCCGGCCGTGGCAGATCCTGGCCGTCACATTCACCAACAAAGCCGCGAAAGAGATGCAGGCGCGTGTCAAATCCCTTCTTCCCGATCAAGCCATCGAAGGCATCATGCTCGGCACGTTTCATTCCATTTGTGCGCGCATGTTGCGAAGAGAGGCCGAGCAGCTGCCGATTGGATCGAATTTTGTTATCTACGATACCGATGACCAGGAACGGATCGTGAAGGCTGTGATCCGCGAACTGAACATCAATGAGAAGTTATATCGCCCGCAAAGTGTGCACGGCGCGATCTCGCGCGCCAAGAACGAGCTGATCTGGCCCGATGAATATCCCACGCAGACGTATCGCGACGAAATCGTCAAACGCGTGTATGCGGAGTATCAAAAACGGCTCGTCGCCAGCAATGCCGTGGATTTTGACGACCTGCTCGTGTACACCGCCCGCCTGCTGGAAGATAACCCAACCGTGCGCGACAAATATGCCCAGCGTTTCCGTCATGTGCTCGTGGATGAATTCCAGGATACCAACCTGGCGCAATATGCCTTGATCAAACAGCTTGCCTCCCATCATAAAAATGTTTTTTGTGTCGGTGACCAGGACCAGAGCATATATTCATGGCGCGGCGCGGACTGGCGCAATGTCCAGCGCTTCGAGCAGGACTTCCCCGATGCACAGACCATCCTGCTCGAACAAAATTATCGTTCGCGCCAGACCATTCTCAATGCCGCGATGGGCGTCATCAACCGCGCCCAGAACCGCAAGCGCAAACAGCTTTTTACTGACCGCGGCGAAGGTGAGAAGATCTTCTTCTATGAGGCGCCGGATGATTATGCGGAGGCCTCTTTCGTTGTTGATACCATCGCGCAGCTGGTCGCCTCCCGTCAATTCGAACCGGGCGATTGCGCGGTGATGTATCGTACCAATGCGATGTCACGCTTGATCGAAGAGGCGTTTCTGCAGGCGCGGCTTCCGTACCGCCTGGTCGGCGCGCAGCGGTTTTATGGGCGGCGCGAAGTCAAAGATATCATTGCCTTTCTTCGTCTCGTGCATAACCCCGCCGACGAAGCCAGCCTCGACCGCGTGATCAACGTTCCCCCACGCGGCATCGGTGACAAGACCTTGCTTACATTGCATAACGTTGCACGCCAGAACAATACCCAGCCTGGCTTTATCCTCCTCGATCTGGCGCGCGGCGCGGATTCACCATACTGGTCTTCGTTCACCGGGCGTGCCTCCATCCCGCTGGCAGATTTCGGTGGGACGCTGGCCACCTGGCGCGCGGCCGCGCCCGCATTGACAACGCCGGAGCTGTTCGATCGCGTCATCACCGATCTCGGGTATAAAGAATACATTGATGATGAATCAGAAGAAGGCGTGGATCGCTGGGAGAACGTGGAGGAATTAAGACGCCTCGCGCTTGAATATTCGACCCGCACGCTCGATGAATTCCTCGAAAACATCGCCCTCGTTTCCGATCAGGACACGATTGCCGAAGGCAACGTGCCCACACTTCTCACCCTGCACGCCGCCAAGGGACTCGAATTCGGCGCGGTCTTCATCGTCGGCCTGGATGATGGCATCCTCCCGCACAGTCGTTCCTTCGACGAGCCCGAAGGCATGGAGGAGGAACGCCGTCTCTTCTATGTTGGCATCACGCGCGCCAAAGACAAACTTTATCTGATCCGCGCCATTCAACGCGGCGGACGCGGCGCGGCAGAAGAGACGTATCCCTCGCGCTTTTTGGATGATGTACCCACAGAGTTATTGATCGGACGATCGCGCACCGGACGCGCCATCCGCGGGCGTGTGCCCGAGACACAATGGGCGCTCCATTCGAGGCCTCAATCTGCTTCCGTTATCGAATCAAAATTCCGCGCCGGGACTCACGTCCGGCATCAGGTCTGGGGCGAAGGCATCGTTCTCGACAGCAGGATCCAGGATGACGATGAAATCGTGGATGTGGTGTTCGAATCCGTGGGGATCAAGAGACTGGCCACATCCCTGGATAACCTGACTGTCATAAAATAAAGCCGTAGATAAGAGCAATATTAGACATATTATTTAGTATGAGAGAACAAGATGAATTTTCAATCGATTCCAACA